>Ga0307513_10000319_pt1 | contig 68968 bp, 67 predicted proteins | sample 15_EM_MG_FD_202174 | JGI IMG/M metagenome (GOLD analysis project Ga0307513, IMG submission 202174) | Populus trichocarpa ectomycorrhiza microbial communities from riparian zone in the Pacific Northwest, United States - 15_EM | ecosystem: Host-associated > Plants > Roots > Unclassified | place...
TCAAATATCGTGGTTTACCGATTTGTTAGAAGGGGTTCTATCTTATAACCCCCCGGTTCGAAAAAGCGCCTTCCTAGCCTTCGATCATTTTTTGATCAAACCCCCCCCTTCATTGCAACATTGATCTCTAGGGGGCTGTATGTGAAAACTAAACCCAACGGACTCATAGTTACATTACGACGGTGCTTTTACAAGTACTAAGGATAAGGAATTTGGTGGTATCAGGGTTCTCACTATGTCAGGTTGGCCCCCATAACACCCTGGGCCAAACAGAATTGTAGCGCTAACGATGCTCTAGCTTTTGATGGGCCAAGTGGTAGGCTCGTAAGCCTCCAAACATTCACAATGGCTTCAGTTGTGATGCCCTCAGGAAGGGCCAAACTACCGCCCTAGGTGGGGCATTCCCACAGGCGACAATGGTTGATGCGCCTAGAGCCTAGGATGCCCACCATATGAATATTGGCCAGGTAGACCCGGACAGGGCAGAATCGTATGGCTGAGGAAGAATTTATCGACCTACCCCATATCATAAAACATTATCTATATCGTTGGGGGAAGGCAAGTAGGCTTGGGAGCTTGTTGCGAGATTTTTTATTATTCTGACTTTACGGCATAGTCCTCCCGAAACCACCACCGTTGCCAGCCGGTGGTCTCAACTCCTCCGACCTCCAGACCCTCTCAGAGACAGCGTTCCCGCACAGCTACCTACTGGACTCTAGGATCTAGTAGAAGCGAGAGGGTCGCCAATCGCAATCATTGTAGGACTATTTACTAGAGTAGGGATCCCATTAGTCACAGCTCTCTTCGGTATTGGGGCTTTGCTACCATAAAAATGCGTGTGAGGTGGCAGAAATTTATGCGAGAGAAGAGCGAGCTACATATTAAGACCGGAAGGATACAGGCGTTTCAGCTCCCCGCAGCGCGATCCCCCGCGCACCCTCCCAACCATGCTCCAAGATATCTATCCAATTCGCTTCTACACTCTTTCGAGGAACCCGAACACCCAGCTAGCAGGTTTTCCACGCCATACTTTCACTAGAGAGCCGTTTCCCGGCCCTAGTTTCACCGACCCCAACACCAGCGCGACTTTGCGGCTATGTCCTAGGGCCCCTTCTGGAGCTTCCACTAGTCTGAGGTCTGGTGGTCCATTCATCCTCGCATAGAGGTGATGATATATTGCCAAACCCCCCAAGGTCGGCAAGACCACCCCCACATCTTGAATTGTGCGGCAAGAATCCATTAGTTGTATACTTCCCCACGAACCCTCATCATCAATGGGCGAGACAGGAGGCCACCACCACGGAAGCCCAAGCCAAACTCCATCAGAACACAACTCGTGACATCCGAGAGAAGGCGAAAACATTCTAGGTGAATGATATAATTTGCCGATCCCATTTTTCCGGTGTGCTCTTATCTTTACGAAATAGTCAAGATTTACTCCGAAGGTTAATTGTGCCGTTATTCCCTTGACCGTCCAGCAATTTTCGCATTTTTTGGAGCAAGGGTATTACTCTAAAGAGGCGACTATATCCTAGCCTTACTTCACCTCTCGACTTTTTTTTCTTTTCTTTTTGCAAACCCTACTGGTGATGTCACTACACAGTAGGAACACCAAACTCTCCGGCACAGGGAAAGGGCATCCCAGGTTTTCACAGCTAGTTACCGCATAAAATATACAAAATTCGCGTGAACAAGGGGCACAAGGAAGGCAGGAAGACGTTTGTGTTTTCTCTCCAGCTCCGGTCAAAGCCTCTTCCTGATTGGAAAGAAGGCTGCTGCAGCCAGACACCCTCCCGCAGCCCTGTTTCTATGACAAGCTGTAGGCAGAGAAAGGAGGGGTGGGGAGGATATTTGCATTACGGCACTTTACTGCACCCCAGACGCCCACGTGAGATTTATGATTACGCGTGGGTGTGGAGTAGGTGTGTAGTGGGTGGATAGATAGATAGTAGGGCACTATAATAATAATAATTTTTTCCCCGCCTTAGGTCGTGATCATGAAGACTCACTCGGGAAAATTGTTGGACTTAGTTTTATCCGCCGTACAGGAGTAGTTCTTCTTTTACTCTTGTTCGCTTCCTTCGTCTTCCTTTTGCTTTCACAATTGCTAAGCTGCGCATTATTGAACTTATACTTTCGGATATGTACTCTTTATCTTCTTGAGTACGACTGTACTTCCTAGTTCATACTAGTTTCACTTCAATGCCGTCAGAGTTTAAGCTCCATTCATCTGTTTTGGATCTTTTCATTTATTTCTCTGCTCAATCAGTCAATCATTGATGTAACTCTATGCGCATTAGATTTTTCTTTAGTCTTCCTTTGTTTTCTTGAAGTGGATATGTGTTCTTGTTGCAGAGCATAAATAGCACGCTCTCCGCTTCCTTAGAAAATCAAGCTTCTTTTCTGGTCCCGGCGAACACACACATCAACAAAAATCAACATTAGGCCGTGCTTTTTTGATGAATGGTGAGGGTTCTGTATTTTCTTCCGGGGGGGCTAGGACGAGAAGCGGAGGGTCTTAGTAGATCGTATCACAACCACGGTATGGACAGTGGGTTGTAGATCGGATTACAATATCACTTTAGACGGTAAAGGTCATTAAAGCCACAACCTCAGGCGAAATATACCTGTGATGCGAGTTCCCTCCGCTCCATGCTACATTGCTACTCTGTTCACAGTGGTTTTCGGGCGCTTGTGCTTTCATCCAGTCTTTCACTCAGTCCTGGTACTCAGCCCATGATAATTTTTGTTGGTGCCTAGATGCAAATAGTATTGTTTGTTTGCCTATATCCGTATTACATAAAGCATGCAGATAAACACAGCCTGAATACCTAAAGTGAATCGACTAGGAGTGCGGGAAAATAGAGGGAAAAGGAAAGAAAGTAGCAAGAATATCTCCAGATTAATTATAGGGCTTTCTGTAGATTCAAGCACTATGACCTTAACAATGAGTAGAATAGTGGTGGGGCCCAATCGAGTAGAAGTGGTAAACCACCAGTAAGACGCTAAACCTGAGCTTGATCTCTAGCTTTACCAAGCCAAATCCGTCCCTTTCCTCCCACTCAACTACAAGGTTTCCTTATCACTAGGAGAATGACACATCCCCAATAGCAGGATTGGAGCTATCAACAAGCATGGATATGAATGCATATATCCGATATCACGTCCCAGCTAACAGAATCCAGGGATGAAAGTCAAGCGAGCGAGCACTAACAGAGAAGGGAAATCTATGCGACTCCATGCCCACAAACTATATCGCTTTATTGAAATCTTCTGCATCCACAATATTTTGCCTGGAGATTGACAATGTAGACACCGCTCTTGGATTTCTGAACTCAGCACATTAAGGGGAGGTAAGCTGAGCATAATTATCTCATATTATACAGATATTTTGTATCTTAAGCCCAGACAAGAAGACCTTTGTAAATTATAGCCGTTACTGGTCCTCTTGTTGGAGACAGGTAAAGCGAAAAGCCATTTGGCTCGATCAAACATGACTCAGAACTTGAAGTTAGGCAATCGCAATTTGACAATTTATTAATTTATTGTAAAAGTTTGCTGACGGATCGGATCGTATAAGGTATCGTGGCCATATCATCCAGAATTTTGAGGAAAAAAATACTTTTGCCCAGAAGGCTAGATCAGTTTTCCTTAAATAATCCTTTGCATTTTTCTGGATTTTAATTCTTCAATGTCTCTTCCAAAACCTTCTAGTATTCTTGCTCAAGCAATTATCATGCCTGAACTGTCACTTCAACTCCTCTCCTATAACCCTTCATGAAATGTTCCGCAACAGGTCCGTCATTAGGCACACGGCATCACGCTCAGGGCAGGGCTTAGACTTCACGATGGTTGCCGATTGTTTGGATTGATGTATGGATGGTGGATCATTCATCTGCTCTCTTGTTGGCCCCCTCTAGGTTCCCGACGTTTCTGCATTCTTTGAATTCGGCTGGTTCTTCGAAATGCTTCCGGAGTTGTCAGCTGCTAACGGAGAGACATATGGTACCTGGTGCATCCTTAGCTAGCATCTTTATCAATTGTTTAGCGCTCGTTTTCTCACGTTTTCAGCGTTCTCGGAAGAAAAAACACCCCGCTTTGTTTCCGCCGCTTACTTACTGGAGGAGCTACGTACACCTGCGTCTCATACTGGCACTTAGCTTCAGTGAATCGGGAGTAATAGCACTCAGATTACCATACCCTCTCTACATTACCCTTTGCTCAGCCATCCAGCTACTAGTCTTATATTTAAGTTGCCTCAGCTTGTGAAGACAATTGGCTCCTGACAGCTGGATGGGTGCGGTATTCATGCTTTCTCACTCGTCCCCCCTACTCCCTGTTCAGAAAAACACCAACTAACCCCCACTTTGGTGCCCCCGATGCTCTTCCGACTAGCTGGAAACCCCCATCACCCCCTTTTGTGACTGCCATCGCTTTGAAGTGGCGGAATACGCTAGGTTCAGCCCAAACCGACCCCCATGTGAAGAATGACCTTCGGCGTGGCTTTGCCTGTATACTTTTCCGTTCAAATCATCGTCCTGAAATCTCGGCCCGTAGCCCACAGGTCTTTTATCTAATATCTTACCGAATATCCACGGCTCGGCCGGCGGCAATACCACAGCAATACCAAGCCAGGGCAGCCTGGCAGGCAGGTGGTCCGGAAGGTGTTTTGGGGGGAATCAAGGTTTGATCCTTCGAAGGAAAGCCCTACATTTCCACCCAGGTAGAACTATAGGATCTATCATACCAGGGATTGGGGGTGAGATATGGAGCCTAATGAGTCCATTATTCACAAAGAGCCAGGTTAGCATATCAATATCCAAGCTCCTAGATCCCATGGGCGGTATAGTGGCTATATAAAGCAATATGAACTTTGGCAGCCACCGGATTCAACAAAAAATAAAAATTAGCAGCACCACGATACCAGCTCCGCCATCTGCCGTCCCAATCTTGAATTCCTATGATTCTTCGCTATCAACTAGCCTAGGGGGGGGAAGCTTTTCCTTTGGAATCAAGCCACCCGTTCATTTGGCGGGCCGCTCCACAACATGAGTTACTGTACGATCGTTGAAGGTCATCCAGACCCTTTGTTAGTTGGGCCTGGAGCGATCCGAATACCCCCCCCCCCCACAGTTAAGCATCGATAGTGCTACCGACCGGGGGATCAAGGGACCCAATCAACAAAAAGCCCACCTCTTTCGGCTCTCATCTCAGAAGTACTCGTACCAGCACAAGCACTAGGTTGCAAGATGTGAGATACAACAGAGTAAATTTACCACTTCCGCTCCCGCAATCACCCCATGCTATGTTCAGTAACACTCATTAGCCAGACAAGCCGTCCTGCCAACGCAACATCATAAGCTTAAAATCCCTCAAGGAACAAGCAGGGCTGTGCCGGGCGCAGGGGTAGACAATCTGCAGAATTTATGCGGCAAAAGTATGGCAACTGAGTTCTCGGTATTAGGCCGTATTAGATCTTGTAACCTAAATTCGATATTAGTTTAACATTCTAGAATCCGATGGGTGTTAGGAAGTGAAAGAGAGCCATTCCCCCTTTCGGATCACCGCTATCACTCGGGTCCTTGCTTGCTTGACGAGAGATCGGCCATCGCAAGAATTGACCGGCATGTATGAAGGAAAGGGGTCATGTCTAATGACTTTAATGTTTAGTTACTCCCTAGCGCATCTCCCATCCACTTTCCCCCACCCTAGTGACCACGGGCATTTTAATCGATTCGGCAATAGCTCGACAATAATGGTGAAACCCTCAAAGCCAATCCATAAATTCGGAACTCCAACACTATTCCAAATATTTACTCGAGTACGTAATCGACCACGGGCAAGTCCATCTTTGTCCCGCAAAGTACCAGCCTGGAGGCTGGAGCAAAAAGTGATCGGAAAAAAGTAGTTGGTGCAGCACCACTTTTTTTCCGATCACCCACCCTCACACCCACCCTCACACCCAAGTACTGAATAGCTCCCAATCTATTCTTAGTATGGCACTCCCTTGCAAATGAATGAGCACTCACCCGTGAGTGACACTGTAGATCTTCGGCCGGTTGCCGGTAGCACATATGGCAGCTTGGAAATGGGTTACATGGGTTAGTATTGTTTCTTTCGCTCTTTTCTTCTTTTCTTGCACTCTGTTACTTCCTCACCACTCCCTTACCTCACACTTCATTTCACTGGGCGGTGTATTACCGGTACGAGTGTAGTACCACCAGTAGCACCGATAGTAGTGCTCGAGTATACGGTAGCCCCGAGAGCGAGAGACACAAATCCACCCATCCACACCTACCTAGCAACTGAAAAAAATTTCATGCCCAAATCCATTCCTTATTATCATAGGCCCGCGAAAAAGCAAAGTAGCGGGACAGCTTCCGCTCTGGAGGTAGCGTCCAACGAGGGGCTGAGTACAAGTACGAGTACTCGTAGTAGGCGAGAGGTATTGGAAAGCAGGGGTAGTGAATTTGTGCTCGCGTGGGCGCTCGGATGCGCACGGATTTTTTTACCATATATTTTGTGATCCCTGCTGTCATCTTCCTCCTGCCTGCTAGGGGAATCTCAAAGAAGAAGAAGAAAAGAAATCCCACCTGAGTTTCAAGAACCCCGTTCCCGCAGCCGCGCATTTCTTCCACAAGTACCGGTAGGGCACCATTGGTGGACCATCCCTTTCGTTGTTCTTTTATTGCTTTTTACCCATAACCAAGCCCAGCTTCAACAATCGGCAAATGAAAGGCGGTTTTTGATTCTCCACTGTTGACCACTCCGGGTGCGATTTGGCGAACCTCGGCCCCGTTTGCTAATACTCTCCAACCGGCTGGCGAAGCGGTGGCGTTGACGGGAAGTGCACACTGGGCTGGCTGAAACTTAACCCATAACGCCGCACGCTAGATACTTGAAGTACGGTACTTGTACACACCTCCCCGGAAAGCCGCTCCCCAGAGCGGCGATATGATGGCGGCTGCGGTAAGATATCCATGCAGCGGTAAGATATCCACGTAGCGGGAGGTGGAAATAGGAATGCACGTTCCCGCTCGCGATTGGCGCATGCGCTCTGCAACGAGCGGGGCGGTTGGGCGTGGGGTCGGGCATTCGGGCCCACTCGAACGAGTCAGGTCCCCCCACTCCCGCGTGCTCGAGTGCATGCTATACCGGTCCTGTAGCCGCGGCCTCGGACAGGTGAGCCTCTCCTTAGGGCCTCGGAGTTGCCTTTGCTGGTAAGGTCCGGCACTTCCCAGTTCCCCCTTGTCCTAAGCTCGTGTTAAGGGGGTTTGTTTTTACAGTGTTTTCGTTCTCCCTTCCGAGAGAGGGAATTTTAGACGTCTTAGCGCAGGGTTCGATTTTACAAGTTAATATGGTACTCGGGGATTCATGAAGTACTAGTATGATAGATCTGCTCCAAGATATCCCAACTTACACCTCAACACTCGAATCTTAAAGCTAATTCATCCGAATACTTTATTTATGAATCGCCAAGTACGGTACCGATAGGCCGTGAGTTTGCAGATCTTCTCTGGCTCGCAGGGTTTGCGCTCCTTTCCCGTGAATTACTGTAGTCCAAATTATGAAATGGGGGCTGTTTCAAGTGGTAGTACTCGAGGAGTTAAGGTTTAGTCATTACTGCCACTGTCCCGCGCAGTAAGCACGATACAGAATTGGATTCTATACCGTAGAATCTGGTCTTATACAGACCGTTGCCAAGTTGGAAGTAGGTAAAATTAGTGTTGGACTATACCATACGTGGAAGAAATAGCGAAAAAACATCAAAGCGAAAGTGCAATCAAAAAGGATTTCTCTTGCTAATTGGCTAGAGAGCCGGGTTGTGCTGCCCAAGATGGTATAGTCATGCGGGTCACCACATTGGCAACGGTCTGTATAAGACCAGATTCTACGGTATGCATGTAGGCATGGGTAAGACAGAGGCGATTGGGGAAGTGCCCTCGTAAAAGCTATCTTCTGTCTAACTGAATGAATAGTTAGAAGCGAAATAAGTTGCGCAGCAGGGGCAGTGAGACCAGGATACCGGTACTGTACTCGTAGTTGGAGCAAATCATTAACCGATTTCTGAATAAATGATTGAATGTGTGGGGATCTTTCTTTATCTGATGTGAGCCTGTCGTGTCTTGATAAATAGCGTTGCCAGTCGACCATAATCCTATCCTGTGAAGTCGGGGGGGGGGAGTAGGCAGAGGATTTAGGCATTAGCATGATCTGCTATTAGTCGTACAGTAATTCGGGTGCTTTTTCGTTAATAAATTCCCTACTAGGGAGACTTGTTTTCCTTCTTTTCTCAACCACTGCTCTGGTGTTTCCCACATCTGTGGCATGGTAAGTAGTATAGTATCATACGAGCATAGTAGTTTAAGGGGCTGTTATTGTGCCGTGGTAAACATCACGATAGAACATTCGACCCGCGTGCCGAATTCGAGGACGGACCGTGGGAATTGTCTATCGAAATCTGAATGCACCGCTAGGTTTCGAAAAATCTAAGGATGAAACTGGACTTGTCACGTGCAAGAAGAGCAGAGAGGGAAACAGTGATTATTATTGCTAGTACAAGTACCGTAGACAGAGAGTTAGTGGCTGTAATACAAGAAAACTGACTGTAGCTGTCAAACTGCCGTAACTTCCAAACTGAACTCACTAGCAGCATCCCACCGTAACCTTGACACATAAAAGTTCGCAAAGAAAGGAAAAATAAGGGGGAGGGCTGACAAGATGTAACTTTGGACGCTGTGTCGGGTACGGGGAGGCTGCCAGATGGAGACGGTGGTTGGCGTACAATACTGTACTAGTACTATACCGGCACTCGTACAAGTGTCGGGCGGAACATGGATCATACCATAATCATATCGCAAGGCAAGCACCCCGCGTTCACAGGCTCGAAAAAAAGTTCTTGGAGGCAGTCTACAGTACTAGTACTTACGCACCTGATTTTGCTGTGGACGCTGCTATGTACTTGGCAATTTAAAAAGTCTCCGGACGCTTTTGTGCCAAGATAGGTATTGATAAGTGCAGGGCGTCCGGAGACTTTTTAAATGGCCAAGTATCTGCTTCCGAAATCTGTTCGGGAATAATATGTGTGACAAGATCCCTCAGAGGAAGGGAGGAAGGGGTACAAGTATGTAACACGGCTGCCTCTACGGTACCGTGAGAACTACCGGTAGGAAAATAGGGCCGTATGTTGTGTCGTTGAAGTTACCTCTTTTGGTAAGGTCTGGTGTTTTCTTGTTTTTTTATCTCCCTCAAGAGGGCTGAGCGGCCCCTTTTCTGGGGCGGGTGGTTCTGGATCAGTTGGCACACGGCTCTATTGTTTGGGTTTCTGGGGATACTGTACTCTACTGTACTCAATGATCACGCTACGGGCCATTTTCGGAAAAGCTTATTGAGGACCCTGAGCTCTCGCACAGTTCTCTTATTTGTCTTTATTCCGTTGGTGGCGGGGGGAGGGGTAAATATATGCCCACCGTGCTTCTTTCTGGAAAAGTCTAGGGGATGTGAATAATAGACTGACAGCTGTTGCTTGCCTGGAGATACGTATGGTATCTGACGACACGGCCATTATTACACAAATACTCAGCCGGTGAAAAAACCTTCTCATTTTCAGATGCCGGTATCTGGTGCCCGATACGAGTAAAAGGACCCCAAACAGTTAACTGCCCGGAGGTGACCGCGGCCCATATAAAATTCAGGAGATTTTAGCGGATTTGTGTGGGACTCTCTCTTCGGCTCCACACTTACCCCCCTCCAGGCACATTACCCAACTGGCAATGTAAATGGAAGGTGGGAAAAAACAAGGAAGGTTCGTGGCACAATTTATACCCGGGGGGGGGTACTGTAGTATCTACACGTTTACGAGTGCTACTTCATTCTACAAGTACGGTAGTATTGCTCCTGGCCTCTAAAGGTAATAGTACTTGTATGACCTCGCACTGGTGCAGTATAAACCGTGTTAGGTTACTAGATTGTTGCATAGTAGTAGTAGCCTGTGAAATCACGATTTTTTTGGGGGGGGAAGGAGCAGGGTGGGTTGCCGTGCGCTCGAGTACCGTACCGGTACAGCCTCGTCCAAAAGTTCTCGCACCCAGGCTTGTACTATGAGAAGAAGGGCTATAATACGAGAAGTTTGTAGGGCAAGGAATCCCATCGGTATCATACTATGGTAGTAAAGCACAGTACCGTAGTTGCAGCTCTAGCGGTCGTGGGGCGGCCAGTTGCGGGCACGAAACACAGTACGAGTTCGCCGGTGACTTTATATTATAGGGATGCAGGGTTGGTGGAATATATAAGCCGATATTATAGCAGTAGACACAGTTCTGTACTGGTCTCAGAGACTTTGTTCCAGTTGAGGATATCCAGAATGACCTCTGCACTATTCTGGTAGGTGCAGTAGAGACACTCCAGCATCGGATTCCACGGGATGTGTGCACAAAGAGCAATTCGGGGGGAGCATCGTTAAAGAGTTTTGCTGCTAGGACGGCTAGCAATTGCTTTTAGGGTAGAACTGTGCTCCTGCTGCGGTCCTGAATCCGGGGGCAAGCCATTGGTGTATCGTAGACTTCAACAGCACTCTCGAGGTTAAATTCCCCTGGCCTCATTGACTCTCTTCTATATCCTTAGAACTACTTGAGTGCAATTCGGGGACGCGTCTATATCCGGACCTGCACTACGGTATTCGCAGAGAAGAACTCGGAAGACAATTTTAGTCAGGGGGCCTTTTTACTATCGACCAACTCCAAAGTTTGTCCATTTCCGCGCTCTCGTTTCGCGATGCTCGAATATACTTGCATAATATTCGTAACCAAAATTCTTGGAGTCGTTGCCGTTCCGATCTCAATCACAAGTGGATGAAGATGATAAGAATAGGTTAGCACCGTACCAAACCAATCTTGCAATATTGTCGTAGGATTTCCAAGTTCTCGGAACTTTATGGAACAAGGGGAACAACAGCATTGAGTACTCGAGTGCATCGAGGGCCCAAAGGGAGTGAATGGTGGATTTCGTCCTTATCTCGGTGGGATCTGTTCGCGATGGTCAGGAAATCTGATCTTTTAGGTGAGGGCAGACGAACACACAGAAATCTTTCCTAGCCAAAAAAAAATCCCAAAATCTAACCTTTCCTTATCCACCTCTCTTTTTTTTAAAAAAATAATAATTATGCTTTTTAACTCTTCTCTACCGTTTCATAAAGGGCCAAGGGTGAGGTGATTCTTTGCTAAGGTCCCAATTTTTCAATGGCGACGGTGTCCGAGAGGTTTATTGCTAGTGCATGGTTGTTGATTGAGAAGCTGGCCCGCTCCCCACTGCTCCAGTACGAGCACAGTGCAGTGCCACAGTGGGGATGCGCACGGTGATTGAGGCGGAGTAACTTAATAGGAAGGAGACTGTGTCCCTGTTACCGGGGCTGGCAGCCTCTCACCTGTCAGAGTCGGAAGTAATCCTTGAACCAGGCATACAATTGAGCTGAATATTACCCTTGTGGAAGTCATAGGATAGGGGGGATTTGAAAAGGAGGGATGTCCAAGCATGGTGTTGACAATGCTACAGGTAGCAGTAACATCGATCAATCATTACTGAACGTCTTCTTCGTCTAAGCTGGCGCCGATGTTTTTTCACTTCACTCCCGAGGAGTGTGCAGGGTGCCGCTTTCGGTCGTGATCCCGCTCTGTACGAGTACTCGAAAGTTAATGTTGTCCCTCCTACTTGTAAATTAGAGAACCCATACTACCCAATAAGGGCATGCACCTGCCCGCTGATTACTCAATTCAGAGGAATTTGTACTGTTTACCCCTGGAGCGTGCCCAAAAGGTAACGGGAGAGCGCTAAGGCTACAAACGAGACCTTCCCCTACCAACATCTTAGGCTATTCTTGTCTGGAAGACTTGGTGCCTTGATTTGTTGCGTTGGTTTGGTCGGGTGCAGCAGGCAGCCACCAAATGCAGGTACAGTGCAGAACCTTCACCCAGCCCAACCCAAATACTTGCATAACCTGAAACGTAGGCATCAACTGGCCCGGAGCGAGTTGACAGGCGCCCCCCAATGCAAGATCGTCAGCGGGATTCCGTTAATTATCCTCGAAACGCCCAGACAGGTATGATTAGGAAGGAAGGCGGACAAACTAAGCTGATCGATCCACCTATCCATTATTCGTAGCACTTGACGGCTTAGGGTTCATCATGGTGCTGTCCCTCCCCTGTGGCGATTTTTTTTTCCTCCTTAACCAGGATTGGTTCAAGGTTATCTGATTGGATGGACAACTATCACTCTCCTGACTAACTCACCAGTGGTTGAGGAGTCGTGATGTATAAAATCACCCCCCCTCCCACCCCCCTACTACCCTCCTTGACTCCCCAGTCGTTTCTTCGATCTCTACAATCGCATCTCCTTGGGCCAAGGTAGTGCCATTCCTTATTTCCCTCTTTTCAATCATTTATATTTCACTTTCATTTTTGTCCCTCTTTACAAGTGCCAGTCACTATCACTCGCTCAGTCCACTCCCACTCATAAAGATTTTTTGATTTTTTTTCTCCTTTCTCTTCTCAGATTCAGTCGCTTTTCACTGGTACCCACTCGTCTTCGGAGACCGATTTTTATTTCTTATAATCATAATGCGAGCCGGAAGCGCATTCACCGTTTTTGGGCTCGTTGTCCTACAGGGTGTAGCTGCGACGGTATGTGCTGTAACATGGTGGCGATAGAGTTGGATTGAAAACTAATGTATTAATTATATAGGGTTGGCGTGACCAAGACTCCTACTCATGCCCAGGGAATATCAAAAACGATTGTACACAAGATGAAAGCAATGGCTTCGATTGGAGTGACCTACCTACGGGTTCATTCAGCAAGTACAAAGATTACAGTTTCAAGGGTTGGTCTTGCACAACAAAGCTAGGCAAGCGCAACCTTGAGGGTAGAACATTTAACGTAAACATTGCCAACTTCTAACACGCATCGAAAGTATCAAACTAACAATTCTACAGAGCAAATGCATTGAGTCCAATGTTAAGAAGGATGATTTCAGCAACGAGATCAGCTGCGACAAGTCTTTCTCCATCGGTGAGATCGATGTTTCGGTCGATGATGACGATACCGAAGTTGAATTCCACTATGGCATGCCTGACGGCTCCACCTGTAAAAAGGTGAGCAAGTGCAACAAAGATGGTAACACTGTCAAGAACGACCAGTGTGGTGGTGCAAGGACTGTCAAGGTCAAGCTTCCCGGGAACTCCAAGAAGGAATCTTGCAATCTCGGTTTTCATAAGGTCAAGTTCGAATGTAATACCTCCACCACCAGCGCTCCCGTTCCTACTACCACCATCCCGTCGTGTATTGGGATCAATTGCTGCAACGGAAAGCCTTGCCTAACTACTACCCCGTCTGCGTGCACTCCCGGAGAGGGTAAGGACTGTCCAGGCAGCACTACCTCTGCCCCAGTCACCTCTACCAGCAGCGCTTGCGTTCCCGGAAAGGGGAAAGATTGCCCTCCTTGCAATGGGAAGAACTGCCCAGGAACTACAACTTCTTCTCCCAATGCTTCCTCAAGCTGTGTCCCTGGTAAAGGAGGCAAGGGCTGCCCTTCGAACACCATTATCGTTCCTCCTAAATCAACCTCTATCCCTTGCGATGGATCCGACTGCCCGGGAACTACCACCTCTTCTCCCCACGCTTCTTCAAGCTGTGTCCCTGGCAAGGGAGGCAAGGGCTGCCCTTCGAACACCGTTATTGTTCCTCCTAAGTCGACCTCTGTCCCTTGCGATGGATCCGACTGCCCAGGAACTACCACCTCTTCTCCCCACGCTTCTTCAAGCTGTGTCCCCGGCAAAGGAGGCAAGGACTGTCCATCAAGCACCGCCATTGTTCCTCCAGCATCAACCTCCGTTCCTTGCAATGGGTCCAACTGCCCTGGCAGGTCCACCTCCACTACTTCGATTCCTTGTGATGGATCTGATTGCCCCGGCACCACTACCTCTTCTCCCTATGCTTCTTCAAGCTGTGTCCCTGGCAAGGGAGGCAAGGGCTGTCCATCAAACACCGTCGTTGTTCCTCCTGGATCGACCTCCGTTCCTTGCAATGGATCAGACTGCCCTGGCACCACCACCTCTTCTCCCCACGCTTCTTCAAGCTGTGTTCCCGGCAAGGGAGGCAAGGACTGCCCATCAAACACCGTTGTTGTTCCTCCTGGATCGACCTCCGTTCCTTGCAGTGGATCTGATTGCCCTGGCACCACCACCTCTTCTCCTCATGCTTCTTCAAGCTGTGTTCCCGGTAAGGGAGGCAAGGACTGCCCGTCCAGCATTGCCATCGTTCCTCCTGGATCGACCTCCGTTCCTTGCAGTGGATCAGACTGCCCTGGCACCACTACCTCTTCTCCCCATGCTTCCTCAAGCTGTGTCCCCGGCAGGGGAGGCAAGGATTGCCCATCAAATACCGTCGTTGTTCCTCCTGCGTCAACCTCCGTTCCTTGCAGTGGGTCTGATTGCCCTGGCACCACCACCTCTTCTCCCCATGCTTCTTCAAGCTGTGTTCCCGGTAAGGGAGGCAAGGATTGCCCGTCCAGCATTGCCATCGTTCCCCCTGGGTCGACCTCCGTCCCTTGTAGTGGGTATAACTGCCCTGGCACCACCACTTCTTCTCCCCATGCTTCTTCAAGCTGTGTTCCCGGCAAGGGAGGCAAGGATTGCCCGTCCAGCATTGCCATCGTTCCTCCTGGATCGACCTCCGTTCCTTGCAATGGATCAGACTGCCCTGGCACCACTACCTCTTCTCCCCATGCTTCCTCAAGCTGTGTCCCCGGCAAGGGAGGCAAGGATTGCCCATCAAATACCGTCATTGTTCCTCCAGCATCAACCTCCGTTCCTTGCAGTGGGTCCAATTGCCCAAGCACCACTGGCACCGCTCCTGGTGGGTCCACCTCCACTACTTCAATTCCTTGTAATGGATCCAACTGTCCCGGCACCACCACCTCCTCTCCAGGAGCTTCTTCAAGTTGTGTTTCTGGTATTGGAGGAAAGGGCTGCCCCCCCAGCACTGCCATCGTTCCTCCTGGATCGGCTTCCGTTCCCTGCAATGGATATAACTGCCCTGGCACTACCACTTCTTCTCCCCATGCTTCTTCAAGCTGCGTCCCTGGAAAGGGAGGAAAGGACTGCCCGTCCAGCATTGCCATCGTTCCTCCTGGATCGACCTCCGTCCCTTGCAATGGATATAATTGCCCTGGCACTACCACTTCTTCTCCCAATGCTGTTTCAAGTTGCGTCCCTGGAATGGGAGGGAAGGACTGTCCGTCTAACACTGTTATCGTTCCTCCCGGCCAGACTAGCTCTGCTCCTACTGGATCCTCGACCTCATTGCCTGTTGCTTCTACTCCTGGAGGCCTCACTGGTAGCGTTGGTGTTTCTACTCCCGGATCCTCGATCCCTACTGGCCCTATCAGCATTCCTGCCCCCGCCGGCAGCTCCACGGTCAAGGGTTCCGTCTCGGTCTCTTCCCCGCCGGCAGCCGCCACCACCCCTGCAGCCCCTCTCCCGCCAACCGAGTGCCCGCCCACTCTCCCCCGCTGCCTTAAGACTTGGATCTTCATCATCGATTGCGACGATACCGCCGATGCTTCCTGCTTCTGCCCTCACGCAGAGTTTGTCACCAAGGTCTCCGAGTGTGTCCAGTCATGGGGCAAGGATGATGCCGATATCAGCAAGTCTCTCGAGTACTTCTTGGGTATCTGCCAGCCGTATATTCCTCAGAACCCTGCCATCGTCACTTGCCTGCCACCAACCATCACTCTCCCTCCCCCACCGGCCAACGTCCCCGCCACCACCGTTGTTCAGACCATCACCACCGTCGTCCCTTGCCCGGTCACTACTATCGCTACTGGGCCTTCTTCTGGATCGGTTGTTTCCACTATCGTTTCCACCAAGACTCAGACCATCACTATTCCTCTCGTTAAGCTTATCGTCACCGCTACTGATGCCACCTTGGTCTACCCAACTCACCCGGCCACCGTGTCGACAACTCGGCCCCCGACTGGACCCGGCTCTACTACCAATGTCCCTGCTGGCCCCACCACGCTCGTCACCTCGTCTGTCCGAAGCAGCGGTGCTCCGGCTCCTCCGGTTGCCTCGAAAACACTTGCTGGTGTCCCCAAGAATGGAACTGCCACCACTACCGGCCTACCTCGGAATGGAACTGCCCCAACTAATATCATCGTCTCGCCGGGTGCTGCATCGGGTCTTTTCCCGGCTACGTTTGCCGCGGCTATTGGTGCTGTCTTGGTCGTTGCATTCCAGTTTTAGGTGTTTGTGATTAGCATTAAAGTTCCATATTCTTTCTCTTTTTACTCCTGCTTTGTACGGTAATTTGCATGTTGGCGCAAGTTGATCTTTACTTTCGGTGGGGTTATGATAATGGATTTGCAAAAGGTTGGATGGATCGGAGGATGTGTACTGATGGCTGCATCCTTGTTAATATATAATTCGTGTTGGCCAAGTAAGGGGTTTCACTGTCATTAAAGATTTGTGAATTCGCGTGAATTGAGTGATCAATTATGTCTGGAAGGGGGCTCTTGTTGAGAAGTGGTAAAGCAGAGCCCGACCTTTTAGTAAAACACGGTGCGATGCATACATACGCCCGTCTCAACCACCGCAGTCCGTGATCACCACAAAATTAACACTAACCACTACCGCATTCTCACCACCTTTCACCCCCGCTCCCAAGCCGCCATCACGTTCCGCCTTAAGCCCAAGATGTCTAACCCTCCCTGGAAGCCCCTCTTCCTAACACACATTGAAACCCTCAAGCCCCCCACCTTCACCCTCGCAACAACAACCACCGTGCCTCCTACTCACCCATCCCTAAACCCTTTCCACGACCCCCAAACCCCTCAGCCCCCCTCGCACCCTCCAACCCCGCGCTGCCGAACAATGATCTACCGCGGCCTCCTAACCTCCCTCCCGCCAAATCCTCAAAACCCACTCTCAAACCACAACCCACCACTCTACACCTCCCACCTGCCAACCTTCACCACGGACTCGCGCATGACAAAGTCCTCGGAACTGCTATCCACCTCTAAACCCGGAGAATCCATGGGTACCTCTGCCGGGGAGTACGTCGAGGCCATGTTCTGGTTCGAGTCAACACAGAACCAATGGCGCATGCGCGGGCGAACATACCTCCTCGCAGAAGATGACGTAGATGAAACCCCCGCCATCACGGACGTGCTCAAGCGATACCTCGTCCCGCAGGGCACCGGCACCTCCTCCGGGGGTGGGGAAAAGAAGGAGTGGACGTGGAAGAAAGAGGTACAAATGCACTTTGTGAACCTGACACCCGCACTCCGGGGCAGTTTGGCTAACCCGCCGCCCGGAACCCCGGTTTCGCCGGGGGATAATGAAGGCGTGGTTAAGGGTGCTAAGATCCAGAACGAGGATGTCATGAACAAGGATGGGATCGCGGCGGCTGCCAGGAGGAATTTCAGGGTTGGAGTTGTGGTGCCTGAGATTGTTGAACGGTTGGACTTGAAAGAGGATGATGCGAAGGCGCGCAGGTGGGTGTATTGGATTGAGGACGGGAAATGGAAGGTTCAGGAGACCTGGCCTTGAGGGCAAAGAGTGCTTTGATAATATTGTATTATATTGCGCAGTCTACCGGTATCAATGGTTTGTAGATAGCCTGTTGTCCACATACGACAGATGGGGGGGAAGACGAGCAGCAAAATAGATAAGCCCTAGTACATATCAATCCCCGATTCCCATTCCAACCCCAACGGAAAGCAACGGAGTAAACCCCCAAATCACCCCTTTCCCCTCTCAATGACAATCCTGTTTCTCCCGGGGCCCTTAATCTAAACCCTCTCATGCAAGTGCATCTCATGCTGCTGGAGACACAGGTAATATCTTTAATATCGTAATAGTAAAGAATACGAGCACCACCCTCAACGTGAAAGGACTGGCCGTGGAGGCTCTAGGCTGGTATGGCCTGGCCTTGTGACTCAAGAGAATGAAGTCTACAAAAAAGGGTTTGTAGAAAAGGCTCTCAAAGCCTTTGAGGCATCACCGCATCTAAGAGGTGCTTCTAAAGAAAACTCAAGCACAAACTTAATGCTTTGGAGAAACCTTTTGACCGCAAAAGAAACAGTGCTCCCCCAATTTCCCCCCGACTTGCCTCGTCACAAAAACACGCTGACTATCCCCAGTCCCTAGTGAAGAACAACTTGCCTGATGCTTTTTTGCGGGTTGGAGGACCAAAGTAGGGAGGGCCGCGGGGTTTAAATCTAGCATGATGCGGTGGTATTGTGATGAAAGCTTCGTTCAGGAACGGGCTTGAATACTAGCTGGCTGGGGTTTTTGAACATGTTTGTAGATGCTTCCGGTTTGCTTGACCAAGCCCGAGCAGTCAAGCGCCTCAGGCAAAGGCGTGGTAGCACTGTCCGCCTGCTCCTTCTGTCTATTGTATTATTAAGGTTGTAGGAAGCGTCAATGCTCTGAACAGCACTTTTAACACTTGGTGAAGAGAATTTGTGCCCCGGTATAAACCTCTATCCCATATCAATGTGCCCAGCATTGCACCGCTACCCCGTATGTACTTGGCCTAGGCAGGAAGTATCTGGAAATACGGGTGGTGAGTTTGTGATATCATAGGCACGGATTTTTTGCCATATATTTCGCGAATTCTGGCTTTGGGATACTTCCCGCCTGGCACGAGTAGTGCCCAGTCAGAACGCGCAGGGTTGCAGTGGGTTCTTGGGAAAGTAGGGAAAATAGAAAAGAAGAAAAAGGTAGAACCGTCCAGGAGATGAGTTTTGGCGCTGGAAGGTCTAAAGACGAGCAAAAGGTTGTTGAAGTTACTGTTATCTCCTGCAGGATACTATTAGAAACCGTGGTCCACCGGTTTCTTTTGAGTCAATTTTCTATTGAAGTGCGCTTGATTCCGGGAAAAGTACTGGTTGGGTGGGGTGGGCTTTTCTTGTGGTTTTGTATGAACCCACGGAGCAGTTATCTGAGGTTAATTAGTTAAATATAATATGATATATCCCTATTTTTTAGGTTAATAGTTCTTACCCTTCTAGGGCAAGATAGTTCAACTCAGAGGGTTCCAAAATGCCCTGGGACATTGCTAAGTAGGGCTACAAATGAGCAGTAAACAAAAACTAGCTGCGCACTTGCAACTATAAGTAGGGTGGACTCCCCCCACACATTCTTGATGAACCACAAACCAAATTCAACCCTTTGACACACGGAGCCTGAGTACTGCAATCATGGCTGACAACTCGGTGGAGACAATGGATTCCAACGAGAATGCGACGGGTGAACCTTCCACCCGTAATCGCCATATCCCAAACCTAGTCGGATTATTAGAACGACTTCGTGCACTTAAGGAGGCAAGCGCCTTGCTCCAAGAGGAGCGGGACGCAGTGTCCGCTGAGCTTGACGACCTACTACTCACTTCGAGGCTTTCGTCGAAGGAGTACAGGCAGGCGCGGAACCAGTTTATCGACGTCTTCAAGCGTGACAAGCTTGGTGCCTCAGACGGCCCAGACAGCGAAACCACCTGGAAAGGATATATTTCAGAGCGCCCAGGTGATGCCATTGTCGACGCAGCGCTTTATACATCGAAGGAGAGATTCGACATGGATACCTTTGAGAGACTTTATGGGTTGGACCCTCTGCGGGTATCAGACCTGAGTGAGTGCTAGCCCTTACAATTTCCTAGAAAGAGTTTAGCTAACATTTTTTTTCAGAATACGAGCCAGCTATTATTGCCATAAACGCCCATGCTGGCACTGTTTCGTCCCAGTGCAAAGTTGGCAACGAGAAATTCTACGAGTCATTCGCTGCGTTTATCAAGCTCCTAAAGGCAACAGGCTACGGTGAAGGCTGTTTGGATGATGGGGAATCGGATAGATTGATGAGTGCGTGCCAGTTTTTTTTAGAGTGTAATGAAATGGAGGTTAGGGATGTCTAAGGCAGGGCGCACGTTTGGGTTTGGATCGCTGACTGGCTGGCTGTTGTTAATTGTGCCCAACCGATTGGGATACAGCTTACGGGAGGTGGGGAGCCAGGATGACGAGAACTCAATTTTATGTGGCACCTTTAGTGCATCTTAATGTCAATGGTAGTGTCTGACCATCCAAAATCACGGATCTAAGCTCATTTCTCCTCCGGTTTTTCTCCTATTGGAACAATTCCTTCCTATACTCTACTGTAGGCCTGCGAAAAATATCATCCAAATTATGCTAGCTTTTTGTAGAAAAAAGACTATACAAGCTTAGTTGGTTTTTTTTTCCTGGGGGCTCTGGTTTACTGGCCTGACGAAAAATATTCCACAAATTACCTTAACTTTGCGCGACAGGCATACGAAAAACTCTGATCAAGAGAAAAAATTCTGACTCCAGGAGTCCTCCCCATGACCTCAAACTACCTTATTTGCTGCCACTTCAGGGCATGCCCCACTATCTCTCGAGTGATATACTGTGAATGTACCTGATCGCGAATTAATTAGCGCTCTGTATTAACAGCCCCCAAGGGGCAATGCACAGTGTAGGGGATGTAAAACGCGAGGTTTCTCTGTCGATTGTGGGCGAGTTTTAGTTATTGGATACCCTCGAGTGGAAGATCCCCCATTCGAATAACATAATAATATTATTGTGTATATACCGATAATTATCCTTATACTCGTATAGCAATCAGTCCACACAATAATGGGCAAACATGAATGAGTCCCGGAAGGAAAAGAACTCCTTAAATTATCTCCCCGGTGCGATATATTGGGGGAGCCTAGCCTACAACCCTCGAGCACTCTCCCTAGATTCCAGATTCCACATGTTACAGCCACAATAAGAGATCCCACAACCAAAATGTCTTAGTGTCCTGATTGCCCTAATCTTGCTCCCGCATAGATGCATAGACCATGCTCATACATCCACGGCCCCAAACCATACCCCCACTGCGTTGGTGGTTGGTTGGTGTTCCGGTACGAGTATCGCAAGAGCAGGCAAGCATAACACGGCACACCTAGCTACCCCAAACAGCCCTTCCAAGCCATTCCCACCAAGTTGGTTAGTTGATAATTGCTACAAATAGCTAATATTCTTCACAAACATCTTGCCGCCGAACCGTATACAGAAAAATCAAGCGAACCGGGCATTTACCTAACCAGCTAACCAACCCCATATCGTCCGCACATCCATATACAGACCTCGCCTCCGGGGCAAAGTATCACACCTCAATCAATCCCATAGAACATGTTCGTGCTACCCACAAACCCCACGACCAACCAACCACTGCACTCTCTTCAACCCATATATGACATACCGATCTTCCCGAGACGTGGAAAGGACTACATTGAGGGTTTAGGATTGAGTTATATATCATATCATATCATAGCTAACCCGGCCGTGCGATCATGGTCGAGTGAGCACCGGTGAGTCTTGAGCGCGTCGGATACCGAGAGTGAGTTAACTCATATATAATATAGTATGTCACTATCTCAATGTCCAATCTGATGGTCTGATAGGGTGAGGTTCTGGTGGCTGATGATCAGATAGGGGAGAAAAAAAATTCCCCCTGACCGTTAGTCACCACCGCTCTATATTCTCCCATTCTCCATCACCATCCATGTTATTCACCCACTGAAGAACTCCCCCGTGATATCTGGAATCCCATAGTTGTTAGGGTATGATAGTTAGTTTGGGGTACGACCGGTTTAGGGTCGTGACTGCCGCTTGTGGGGTTTTCCCGTTGTGTGGGTTTTTCCTGTTTAGTGCGTTTGTGCGCTCTCTTTCTGTATCATACCTAGTCTAAGCTACCGGTAGAGAGCTTCCTGTATTTGTACATCGAACATCACACATACCACAACCACCACTTAGACTACGTGCTTTTCTCCTGGACTTCGCGCCGTTACCTACGCTACCCCAGTCATCATTGGGTCGTGAGAGAGCTGCCATCAGAGTGTCGCTATCACCCCGCAGCCCTCCTATTATATTCTTTTATTCTTTCTCTTCTTTCCTTCACTTGGATTTTCTTCAATCTTCGCATTTATTACACCTTTTCCCCCTGCACGGAATCCCGCCAACCCCACGAAACCCGCTCAATAAACACAAACACAAAAACTGTAAGGTAATGGATCACGCTTATGTTCCGACGACTGAAGATACTTTAAAGTTCTTCAACTTCCCTGAGTGGACTGGTCTTGACGGCCGCCCAGTGGAAACTGCTCTTTTGAGCAATGGGAGTAATGGTAAGATAGCTCCGTGTTAGGCTAATGGGTTTGAACTTGGGCTAACCTTACCTGAGGATCAGCGCTCCCCGAAAACCCTCCGACCCCATTATGGCAACTTGTCTTGAAGCAATTCGAGGATTAGCTGGTGATAATATTACTGGCCTCTGCATCTCCCTCGGTGTCATTTGTATTGGCTTTTCTGGAGTGTGGTGCCGGGCTGACAGCTTCTGTAGACCCTGCTGTTGTGAGTGATCCTTTTTGCATATTCCCGGCTGGAGTTTTTGGTAAAAGTGCTGATGTTTGGTCAAGATCCTTACTCTCTTGATTCTTAATGCAGTTGTGGGTGTTTCCCAAGAAAGTAGTGCCGAAAAGGCAATTGCTACCCTTCAGGAATATCCCGTCAGCAAGGCAGAAGTTATTCGGAATGGTGATGTTTCCCAGATTCGGGCTGAAGAACTTGTTCCCGGCGATATTGTCGGCGTAGCAGTCGGTGATGGGATACCAGCTGTGATGCCGTGTGATTGCCATCATTAGCAGCACCTCCTGTGTCCACTAAGCCATCCTCACTGGCGGGAGCGAGGGCCTCAGCAAAAATACACTCCCTGTCAAGGACTCTATGGCTGCAAATTATACAGACTTGACAAGCCTGGTGTTGATTCAAATAGGACAATGAACGGAATTACCGGCTCGCTACTCGTGTCGACCCGCGGGACAGACATTTTACAAGCCCTCAGTATCCATGATCAAAACCACTCGGGGGGCCAAGACTGGCCTCAGATCTCGAAGGCAAAGAAGTAATCGAACCGGTCGCCGAGCAGTAGTCGGGTTCGCAGCAGCCTGCTGTCTCGGCTTCGAAGAGCCCTCCTCATGGTGCGAGCGTCAGAGCAAATATGGCGAGGACACCCTGCCGTGAAGGCAAAACCATAAAAGAGCGCTACATGGCGCAACGCGGTAGGTCGGTAATACCTCTCGCCGAACTAGGCATGCCCGAGAAAGCCTACGAGCCCGTGGAGAAACGGCAAGACTATCGAGCGCTCGTGAAGCTGTGCTCGGGGGAGATCTCCGAATTGGAACTGGTAGATATACAAAACCGTGTCTACGAAGCAGTCAAAGTCATCGGGAAGACATCCATCGACACCGAAGACGCCGTGAAGATCAGCCCAGAGAAATACGCGGGCTGCACACTAACCAGCAAGGAGCGAGCCAGCTGTCGCTAACTCTGGAAATGCGCCCTTGCCCAGGCCGTGGGGGGGGGGGAGGTGATGGATATGAAGGATCTTGCAGACCTGCTTGGATCGGGGCCGCCCCCCTCTCCTACTATTTACTCCTGAAATCGCTTTAGAAATTGCAAGAAATCTTGGAAAAGCTACCGAGCATGAGGATGAAACACCGGATGAGATCCACTAGAGCCTAGGGGTAAATATTGTGGAGAATATTCCGGAAAATATGTCGGAAATGTAGGTATGGGCAATGCTATTTGATACCTCACGACAATCCGCTAATGGCTATGAATCTAGGTTTCTACAGGTTTCCTTAGATATCGATGTCATTTTACATGAACCAACAATCTCCGGCGGAAGAGAAAACCCAAGATGGCAGCCGGACTGCAGCCGAGAGATGGTTATGATGCGACGATCGAGAGGATAAGGGCTCAAGATGGAGAGATATCCCGACCAAGAAAGACGGCATTGAGGTGGATCACTTGTGCAGAATGGCCACTGTGTGCGAATCAGCTCTGCCACACCCTTGAAGTCAAGCTAGGCTCCACGGATCCCGACATTGGCAACATCCCTTCAATGTCGACTTTCGTAAGCTGCTGTCAATGGCTTGTAATGGTGGATAACGAAGAATCAACTGTGCGATCCATCCACTTTACTCTGCAGCAGCTTGTTTTCACTCGTAAGAAAAATACTCTTGCAGGCCGTGTTGACAAACCCCTTGTAATGAGTCCTATACATACTTAGTATTATATAATTGACTTTTATGTACTCATATTATGTATCAATCTCTAAGTTATAGATATTAAAGTATGGATTTTACAATTATCGATTTCCTTGGCCACATAATACAAACTAGCAGAATTTTCAATAGGATAAAGCCCTCAAGGTCTTGAGGGGGGCTGCTAGTAAGTAAGTACGTACTATATGATGCAGTATGGTTAACTTAGATGGTGAGGGTTGGGCGTTGTATGTATGGTGTTCGAGACTTGCCCGCTGGCTGTCTATAAGCACTAGTTTTTTTTTTGGGGGGGGGGGGTTTCTATCGTACCGTACAGGACCATACCTAACCCCCAGCCCCCCACCTACCCTCCCCTTCGCCCAGTACGCTACCAGTGAACATACGGAAACACGGCCTATCATTTTAACCACAGATTATTCTCACACCTCCACTTCCAGCCCCTCCTTCTCCGCAAGTCTCTCCGAAGATAGTACCGTAGTTCCTGTCATAGGAATGAAATAGGAGTCAGATGTAGTCAGCTCAATCACTTTTGGTTTTTGAACCATAAGGCACTATTTCCAAGATGAAGCCTCATGATGCTGTGCCTACGTACGCCATTGATTTTAGTGAGTGATCCGGATGTCAAGCGCAAAAGTCGTCGTACGCACGCACTGCGCTAGCAACGCAATGGGGGATACGGGTAATGACCGAAATAACTTTATCGATATAGTTACTCTCCCACCCGCGGGCATGATGTTCAAACAAGCGCGACACACTCAGCCGCGTAGTATTATTGGACGCCAAAAAGCCAACTAGCCAGCTACCTTGGTGAGTTGGGAGTACGGTACCGGTGTCTACCGAAGCCATGTGTGTCGCTCGATACTTATTCGGTCGGAAACAAAGTTCGTGGAAACTGATGGGAGTAAATGCTGGGTAGATAGTTCTACGCAGAGCAAGTATTACATTCGTTTTGGGTGCATTCTTTGGGTAACTCCGTTGCGTGATTTTGGTTGTCAAAGGGCCCGATTTCGGGGGTCGGGCACCACCCGACCTTCAGGAAGGCCCTGTCTTACTGTAGAGGAAACCTGGATGGTAAAAAACTCGTTAAATTCACTATCGGATTGCGTAACGGAGGTCTCTGTACCGTGTGCCGAACCGCAATAGGCTTGACAGGGCGGGTTTAACAGGATTACGAATGCTAGTTAAAGAGATACAGTAGGTTCAAGCTTAAATAAGCCGTACCCTGTCTAGAAAAGAGAGACCATTCCTTCTCGGGCTGTTTTGTCTCAGATTTGCGGGGGGTGAGGCCTCCAACACGTAGACAGTCTACTAACACCTGCACATTATGACACGACAAATTGCGTCGACCTTTTGTGACGCGGCCATAGGTCTCTATCCTGTACTCGAGTACATATAGACTCCTTTGTGTTCGCGTGCCATAGGTATCATTAAGAAAGGAGGCTCCTCTCAACACCTTTACCGGAGCAGGCCCCCGCAGTACTGCCCCACTTCCAGCACATACGACCGACTCACCACCAACAACTACCTTAGTCAATACAAGGACAAGAAAAAGAATCCCCATCATGACTCTCCTCAGCCTCCCAAACGAACTCCTCCTCCAAATCTCCACTGAACAATCCCTTCCCGAGATAAACGCCCTCCTACGCACGAACCGGCGCCTAGCAATCCTCCTCCGCCCCGCGCTTCTAGAAAAACTCATCCACATAGGCCCGAGCGAGTACGCCACGCGAGCGCTCTGCCACCTCGGCGAGCGCGGGGACACGCGCACCGTGGCATGGCTGCTGGATCGGCGCATACTAGAGCTCACGCAGACGGACGTACTCTTAAATATACTGTGCGTGCAGAGCGAAGCCATCATGCTAACGCTGCTAGATGCGGGCTTGGATCCGGAGGTCCGCTGCCCGCTCGATCGTACGCTGCTCATGCATGCGGTGGAGCACGGATGCACGGGGGTAGTTTCCCGCTTACTCGCGCATGAGAAGGGGATTGATGTTAATGCGCGGGATTTCTTCAACAGGACGGCGCTGCAAACCGCAATTGGGTGCCCGCAGAGGGAGGAGGTGGTGATGATGCTCCTTGCTGACCCTAGGGTTGACATCAACTCGCCTGATGAGGGCAGGAGCATGGCGCCGCTGAAAATTGCCATCAGTCGCCACCTCGTGGACATTGTGGCAGTGATTGCTCGGGACCCCCGGATTCGGATCCCCCCACTGGACGGGGAGGATACTTGGCTGCACTGGGCCGCATTGTACGGGTCCAAGGACATAGTCAGCTTCTTCCTCGCGGACCAGCGAATCAACGTCAACGCCCGGAACCAAGCCGGCTTGACGGCCTACATGGTTGCGGTCCTCAACACTCAGCCCCGGTCGATTTACCTGCTGCTGGAAGACAAGCGTGTTGATAGGTCCCCGGGCCCCGAGCCCGCGCTTATGCCCATTCACCTCGCCGCCATGCACGGGTGGCCGGGGGTCATGCGGATACTCCTCGCCGACGAGACCGTAGACGTCAACTCCAAACACAGCGGCGAGACCCCGTTGCACACCGCTATCCGCTTCCGCCAATCGGAGGCTGTGAGAATGCTCGTGGATGATCCCAGGGTCGACGTTAACCTCTGCTACGGGGATGAGCCGCCGTTGAACCTGGCTGCTGGAAATATGCCCGTTTGTCGGGAGATCGTACTGCTATTGCTTTCTAGGGACGACGTGGATCTCGGTATCCTCAATCGGGGCGTCCCGGAAGGTTGGGATCCGAGCCTTCAGAAGATGGTTCTGAGGGACGTGGTTGGGCACGCGCAAAGTAAAGCTAGGCGTCCTGGGGGTGGCTCTTATGACGGGGCTCGGGCCATGCCGATGGGTGTTATGGAGCAAATTCGAGCTTGTAGAATGTGTATCCCTAGGAGATCGGGTGATGGTTGGTGATTTGGGATCGAATGGAATTGGAGCGTATCATATCATGCAAGTTATATTCGGTTGGCGGGATGTGCCAGTAAAAAGTACTTGGTTTTTTGACCAATTTCCTATCAAGCTGTTCTATGTACCATATTGGCATAGCGTATTAAATTTTGAAAGATAATGCTCGCGTTTGTATCGATAGACCCTTTCTGGAGAGGAAATGCCTGAGAAGTAATTCCATTCCCCATGTAAGTGAAAACACAGACCCGCGCCCACAATCGCTTCTAAGATGTAACGAGTGAAGAGGTTAGTGGTATTAATAGTAGAAACCCCAATAAGATTATCTATCCCCAAAACTAGCCCCTGTCAGAAAAAAAAGAAGAAAAAAACTTAACCAGCAAAGCCAAATCCTAAACTACGGTACAAGTCGCGGGGAGCCAGAATTCCTCAAAAACGATTAGGCCTTTTATATATATGAAAAAGAAAAGGAAACCCCCACACACACAACTCCATTACCCATCACCCATTCCTCTCATCTCCCCTACCAAAAAAGTCAGCACCTCCCCCCAAGAACCAAAAACCAGAGCATATCGGGGGATCAGAGGGGGACAGACCTACACGCTAGTATCCTTAGCGTACAAACTCCCCGTCCTATTGAGCGGCCGATCAATCAGATCGACCTTATTCCCATACGTGTCCTGGAAGAGAATCGCCTTGCCAAACTTCTCCTCCCTCGGCTTCTCCTCCAGGAACTTGACGCCGACGGACTTCATCTTGCTATAAGCCTCCTCGAAGTTATCCACTTCGAAGAACAGGAAGACCGCGTCCCCCGCCTGGTTGCCCACCGCTTTCTGCTGCCGCCTGGTGACGGCGCGGGCGACGCGGAGGCCGACCATTGGCATCATCTGCGTGAGCTTTGGCGGGGTGAGGACGATGAAGCGCTTTCCCGGCTCGGCGTTGTCGTCATCGACTTCGCTGTCCTCGTGGATGGTGAAGTTTAGGAGGCCCGCGTAGAAGGCTAGGGCTTCTTCGTACTCGTGGCAGAGGAGGGTTACCAGGGAGAGGTGCTGGGTTGGGGTCCAGTTTGTGAAGCCCATCTTTGGTTGTTTTTTTGGTTTTCGGTTGTGTGGTTGTTGTTGTTGGGGGTGGTTGTGGTAGTGGTAAGTTAGTGGTTATAGAGAGGCGGGATATCTAGCTAACGGCTTTGCTATTTCCTGCGGGAGGGGAGCAGTTGGCGGGGAAAGGTGTTTTTTATATTTGCTCGTTGATAACATTTTCCTTTGATGTTGCGTTGCGTGATGATACTACTACGGTGGGCGAAACCTGTTGTTGAAGGGTTGTGACGTAAATGGGTTGGAGGATCCCTGTTCCCGGTGGCCAGGGAACGTTAAACCTGGTGTAACTTGCATACAGGTAACTTCAACGCAGGGATTGGACCAAGGAATACCGGTATTTGGAGAATTTCATCATCGAGACTTGGAGCGTAAATAAGTCAGCGGTAGAAACTCGATTCGTTGGGCATAAGTTTGTGCAGTAGCGTGGGGTTCAAGCGATCCTTCACTGCAGAGATTTGCTAGCTTGGATGTTCGAGTGGCTTAGGTCCCTAAGCAGGCGGCTCTCCTGGTAGCTGCAGTATTATACTGTGGCTCTCTTGGGCTTCTTGGAACCCTAAGGTAGCAGATATCTCGGACCAATAACGTTAACGGTATGAGAGGCATCCTGCAGACTAACCCAGACGGAGTCCACAATGGCGCACGATGCGCAGGTGCTTCACAATGGGAGCTGATACTAGACCGGGCTTGAAGCCATTAAGAACTAGGATAATAAACGATTGGACCACCGGCCCACAGGAGTTGCTTATCGAGTGACTCCTCATGATCCCGCAAAGGTCCCTTACCAGTACTTTAGTCCTGCAACAGCCACCCTGCGTATCAAACCGGCACTCTAGCTCAAAGAAATTTGTATCCACGCTTGCTCCCCGGAATTCGGCCCTTAAGATCTATCCTTTTCTGGGAATTGGGGCTTTGACTAGCCTCCCTCGCAGGTCGGGGGTCCTGGAACATTCCTTACCCACCAACGTATTTCCCAGCCACGAGGGAAAAAGATTTAAAAATTTACTGCAAGTATGATATGTAGAAGCACAAAGTAGGAGGGCAACAAACAAGCACATCCCAAGACCCTCACATCACCAGTGGAACGAGAATATAGGATCAGGTAATAAGGAATAAATACTTGGGGCATCAGGGCAAAAGTACCTTCTCGAGAGTGACCCTGAGAACTTGGTATCATAGTACCAACACCAGTACTAGTACAGTGCCGTGGGTAGATCGGGAATTCGGCACTCTGCTCGGAATCGTCGAGTCTTATCCGGGCCTCCTTACTCTGGTATGATAACGCTTTCTCCGGAACCAATCCCTACATCCCACACATCCTTGGGTTCAACGGCCCAATCCTCGGGGGCTGGACTACGAGGCAAGGAGCCTCGCCTCCACCTCCTTGCCCTCTGCTAGGATCCCCATGCCGAAAAATATCCTACAACCCTATCCTCCTCACAAACATCACATTTCCGGCCCACTAGCCAATTACGATGCGCGCTTGGATAGTTTTGGGTAGTGTCCAGTGAGGCTAATATTAGGGACACGGGTGACCGGCTTGCCCGTGACGCGGCCACGTACCGTACTGTTGTAACGGCTATGACTGTGCAAGTACAAGTATTGGCGCAGTGCGCCCCCCAGGCACTGGGGCATATGGCTAGGGCGGGTTGGCGGAAGGACAGCAGACTACCTCTGTTGAGAATGGAGCTGCGTGGCGGCTGTGCGGCCTGACAAATTCTAATGTGCAGGGTGGGTGTTTCTCTCACTGATCAGACCACGATACTGTCATTCCAATCCTGGTCTGCAGAATCGAACTACTTTTCATTAACCATCTTAGCGCCCACCGAGAATAAGGAACTACCCCGTCTAATATGCGATTAGCTATACGACTATAATACAACTTCACGCTCACACTCAGCACCTCACGGCGGTTTGGTGCACTCCGACTATTTATACATCAACACCGCCTCTCACGCCTCTCGTGCGTCGGCCGCTACATAAATGCCATCACTAATAGCATAACGAACGGTACGCATGATATATCGCTTAGGTACCGTATGGCGCCTGAGGATTTCGGATCCGAAGACTGGCCAGGGCTTGGGGGTGAAGAGCTGGGTGAGCTAGACGAGTTGGATGAGCTAGACGAATTCGAAGAATTGCTTGATTGACTTCCACTGTTTTTCTTGGTCCTTCAAACGTGACCAGAGATCCGTCAACATATACTAATAATTCATACTGGGGAAGTTAGGGGTACTTTGGAGGGTTGGCAGCACTGGGGATCTCGAGATCTCCGCCGTATACTGTCTGTTTCTGATTTTCATCGCTTCCCCACGTCTTGACCACGTCTGGGAGGACCGGACGCCCATTGATCTTGAGGGATGTGTTTGGGACTGGCTGCGGAGCCCAGTTCTTGCTGTGGAAGATGCCAGGGTATGACTGGTTAAGATAGACACCATCTAGGTTAGGGTGATTGCGGACAACATCCTTAGTTTTGTTCGCAACGAGCGAGAAAACGTTAGCTCCAACATCGTAGCGACCAAGGGTGTGGAGATCCCAATTCGCTTCGATCGTCGATATTTCGCTGTAATGATCTGAGGTTGTTAGATTTGTGCTGGAATCGGGGCAGTAATACTATATACCGTAGTAGTTGCTGTCTGTGGTGCCATGGACGCTCTCGGGTACGGCACCTCCGAGAAGGATACCGACAACACGATTTGGCCGGGTGTATGAGTGGTTCTCGTCAAAGGTAATAAGTATTAGAGTGTCCTGAAAGGTAAGCTGGGAACTGATAGCAGACTTTCATCAAGAAGCTATGTACCTCCATGAAGTAGTTGTTGGTGAGGAGTGGCTCCAAGAAGGAACGTGTCCAGGTGCCAGCAACAGTAACAGATGTATCGTGGCCATCTAACTAAAGTTAATAAAGGATGATAACCATGAGTATTGCAGCTCACCTGATGTCATGTTTGGCGTGATGAAAATCTGATTTCTGTCAGTGCATATCGGACAGTGTAGCGAAGTCATAGCCTACCCATTGTGGCAATTTTTTCTCCTCCAAATCTGACCAGAACAGAGTCAAATTCTTAATCTTTGCTAGACGCTCAGGGGCATCGGCGACAGAGTTGTACATGACAAGAGGACTAGGATATCGTCCGTTAACCCTAACCCGAAGTAATGATCAAGGTCACGTTTACTCACTTGTGCTTGCGAACATAGTCATTTGCCTGAGTCTGCTGATTTCGGTATTCATTTCCCGTAAAACCAGTGTATGGCATGTCCTCCTGATATTCCCCCCACGAGATACCCTTATCTTCCAATAGATCGGCCACGCTTGAAATATTTGCCGGAAGCTTGTTCATATTATCGTTGTTTATACCAAAGTATTCACCGCCGACCGAAGCGACATAGTTGGGCTCACTGGGATGAGTGAGAGCAAAGTAATTTGATAAAAGGATGCCTGCGACAAAGAGAGTTAGCAACCCGGACAACGCGTGTTGAATTACAGTAAATATCACCCTTTGTTGCGAGCCACGAGAGGTTTGCTGAGGAAAATAGATGTTAGCAAGAATGAAATGCAAAACTTAAGAGGCTTGGGCTCCACTCACGATCCCCAGCTGCTTTATCATAATCGGTATTCTCAAGCCAAATAGTAACGAAACGGTTGAATACCTTCCCCTTAACATCACTAGCAGAGACAGTGATAGCCGCTGCAGCTGCCAGCAAACCCAAGCCCAGAGGACGCATTTCGTGGTCGTTTCCTCGGTGAGCAAGTAAAGAACTTTTGTGAATGGACTAGAGTTGGAATAAACGGAGAGCTAGGAGAAAGAGCGCGGGAGCGGCGACGGGTAGGCGAGGGTATTATACTTGTAATCAACGATCCTCCAACAGTACCGGGCAGAAGGAATGTTATTATGGTTACTCCCACGGACATCGGATGTCAGCAGTGAGAGGGGCGGATCCTGTTTATCTCTCTCTGCCCTAGGGAAAAGGGCACGAGTTTATTAACGGTGCCAGTGATGAATAATTAGCTGGCCAGCGCCGGAGGGTAGGCACTCCAGGCCGCGTACCCGGGCGGGGGATCGTGCTCGAGTACCGTACACAGAGGGGCGGGCTTCCGAACTATTCCTGGAGGTTGTCTGGGGTTTTAAATTACCTGCATTTTTATTGGGCGCTTGTGCCTGTCCGTGCTACCGCGGGTGGTCAAAAAAACGCGAACCCCTTCGGGTAACAACCAGCTTAAAACCAGCGATAATAATTCGGGCCACAACGAGAGAAACAGAAAAAATTAAATACACTTAAAATCTTGTATACCATCCTTCAGCATCAATGACTGCCTTTATTCTTGCAGGCATACTCCTTGCCAGATTCTCAAAATATTCTGAATCCAGTAGCTCCCAGCAATGTTCAATAGCATCCTGAATTTCAATCCGCAACGCCCAGTCCTGGTATTTCGAGTCGGATAGATGAGGATATAGTCTTTCAAACAGTGACTTCACCTGGGCCCAGACTGTCTCTATCGGGTTCATATCTGGCGAATACGGGGGCCATTTAACAAGCTTTACTGTCCTTCCAGAAATTCCCCTTGCCTGTATTTGACTAAGCCAGTTTCTAACCAAAGTGCCACGATGAATTCCAGCCCCATCCTGCATGAAGCAAACCGTAGAGCCACGAGGAAACTGTCGGACTAGGTCGGGAAGCCAGCTCTTTAACAATCGTAGATACTTGAGAGATGAAGCACCCCCCTTCCTTGCTCCTGGATCTCCATGAAGTCTTGTTAATGGCCCAATTCGTCGTCCTGCAAAGAGGCCCCACATATGGACACTAACTTTCTCCTTCCGCATTTTCGATCTAGGATAAACTCGGCTTCGTGAATACTTATGCTGGGCACTCTTCCATCGAGCAGGTGTTTTGGGACCAGGACGAAAGACCCAGGTTTGGCTTCGGGATGCACCAGCCATCCTTCTTACATACATCTCATCACTCCATATCCAGTGTAACCAATCCTCCATGGTTAGGTCCTTATGCTCTAAGGCAAATGCTAGCCGCTTTCTAGCATCTTCTTCTTCTAACTCTGAGCGAGATGCAGCCATCCACTTCTTCATATCCTTTTCCTTAAACCGACGTTGAAGTGTCTTCTCTGAAAGAGACTTCCGAGTTTTGGAAAGTATGTTGGTATTGATTTCGGTAAGCGATAATCCTGGATTGATAGTGGCGGCATCGCAAATCTTTAACTTCCAGGTTAACAGGCTATTTCATTTAAGTTGATTTCCCTAGGAACTAGCTTCTACTTACAGCATTATCCTCTTCCTCAGTCGTTTTCCTTTTACGCCCTCTTGTCTCAGGGACAGCAGCAGTAATAGGAAGTGACTTTTCCTGCTCGGCGGAGGTCGTATACTTTGACACAGTAGCTTTCGAGGTACCAGTCTCTCGGCTGATTTCATTTATTGACATTCCGGCATCACGAAGACCAGCTAAATAGCCTTGCTCCCAGAGTGAAAGGGTGCTGCTGCGGGGGTGGGAAATTTGCCGTACCATTTTGATTTGATTGTGATCGAAGGTTTGGTTGCGATGGAAGGTTCAAGTTGCGACCGAAGGAAATACTTTCACCCATTTTTAGCTGCAGTACTTGGTTGTTACCCGAAGGGGTTCGCGTTTTTTTGACCACCCGCGGTACCGGACTGGCCAAGCTCTGGGCGAAGATCTTCCCTGCACATCCGTGTGATAAGAGAGATGGGCCAGGCATCATGGGGTGATGGTACAGCACTGTACGAGTACTCGTACAGTACAAGGTACTTGGATTGGATGGTCCCTCAACTCCCTCTCATCATCAAAAACAAACACCCCTTTCCCCAGACATGACCCAGTGTCGGTACCTGCATTACCACAACTATCCAACCGAAAAGCCATGACAGTTTACCAGAAGCTCCCGACCTCTGAAGGAGAGAGTGGTTCTGCTCCTATCCGTACTCCTCGGTTGGCGAGGCTCGCAAGTGTCTTGAGGGCTTTATTCCACACTCTCGGTTTAATCTTGCTGGCTTTTGTCTTGAGCGTCTTCTTATTGGGTGGCCTTCCAGCTTTCGAGGCCCTCAGGGACCCCGGGCTCCAGGTAGAGAAGTCCTTTAGGAGAGAACCTTCAGACTATGTCCTGGACAATGGTTGGGATGTACACTCAACCCCTACAACCCGAAGCTATAACTGGACAATTTCTGAAATCGAAGCTGCACCCGATGGTACGCCCTTCTCCACAGCTCCCTCCATAACCCCCGAAAACAAGCTTTTTTTCCCGAATCCCGCATGAGCCCTAACCAGTCATAGGTGTCCTGCGTACGCTTATAGTTATCGATGGGCAATTCCCGGGGCCGCTGGTTGAGTGCAACGAAGGTGATACCATTGTGATAGATGTTTACAATAGTGCCACAAATTCTACTTCGCTCCATTGGCATGGGCAGTACCAGAATGGAACGAATTGGATGGATGGAACTACGGGCGTTACAAATTGTCCCATCCCGCCTGGAAAGTCATTCCGTTACGAATTTACCGTTCGGGAGCAATGGGGGACATACTGGTAAGTCTCAAACACATCGCCAAGGGCTAAGATATTTTCCCCCGCAGTTAATGCCTATAATACCTAGGTATCATGCGCACTTTTCAACATCAAGAATAGACGGGTTATTTGGCCCATTTATCATTCACTCGCCGAAGGAGAATATTCGGGGTGATACTGATAGGATAGTTATGGTTCATGACTATTATCACGATCTATCGGCTGCACTTTTGCCGCAGTACCTTGCTCCGGACAATGAAAATGATGAGCCTGTTCCAGATGGTGCCCTAATAAACGGCATGGGCATCTGCTCTACCTGCGAACCCTCTTTAGAGAAGCTTGCTACGTTCGGTTTGGATAGAGGCAAAACCCACCGTCTAAGGTTCATCAACGTTGGAGCCTTTGCTGAGTTCGACGTGGAGATTGATCAGCACGAACTCTCACTCGTCGAGGTTGATGGTGTGGAGGTTGAGCCCTACCGCCTCCACAGGTTCCGAATCAATGTTGCCCAACGGTACTCGGTTATCCTTCATGCAAATCAGCCCGCCGAATCATACTGGCTGCGTGCCCGGATGATTGCTCATTGCTTCGCCGGGATCCCGGAGGATCTGAAGCCGGAGGTGCTCGGTATCGTACGTTACACCGCCAATGAGGAGAAGCCAACCACAAAGGGATGGGGGGAAGCAATGGAGCTGGAGTGTAAAGATCTCAACACCTCTGAGATTGTCCCAGCGGTTGCTATGCCCGCTCCAGAGCCTGATGCGCTCATATACATCCGAAGCAACTTTGAAATCGGGTCGTACCGTCTGAGTAGAGGGTTCTTCAATAAAACTTCCTGGCGCCCCGCAGAGGTGCCTACATTAGTGCAAGCTATTGATGGGCTTGCAAGGGCTAACAGATCGTTCGCTCCTGAGGGCATCCTCCCGGCGTATGACATCAATCGGCAAATGGTTTATAGGATTGACGGAATTAAAACAATCGATCTCCTAATTGATAATTTTGACGATGGGTGAGTTGGCCATCGAAACTAACCCAGATATATACTTATATCATCCAGGAACCACCCTTTTCACCTTCATGGCTACAAATTCTGGGTCCTAGGACAGGGACGCGGATACTTTGACAGATCAACTTACGCTGCCCTAAATACTACAAACCCCCTACGCCGCGATACTGTCACTATCGAAGCCTACGGCTGGGTCCTTATTCGCTTCGTGACGGATAACCCTGGGATGTGGGCTTTTCATTGTACGTGTTTCTTCCCACAACAACACTTACCCACACTAACCTTTTCAAGGTCACATAGCATGGCATGTGGAAGCAGGGATGCTGATGCAATTTCTCACTCAGCCAGCCACCATTGCGGGTTGGGAAGTCCCCGAGGATGTGAAAGGATTTTGCGCCCACCCGGAAGACCAGAGGGGCGGGGGAATACCCGATGAGGACTTTTATGAACTGGCGAAGAGGCCGTCGGGTGGTGAATGATTTCTCGTTGGCTGTAGTTCTGGGTTACCTTTGGCGCCCGGACTTTCAGGAATATCCATCCCCGGTATAATATAAGGATTAACGACCTAGCACCATTAGACCTAGCCCACATATCGAACGCGGTCTTCGAAAAGACCAACTAACTATGCAGCCACTGGTCGATCCTTCACAAATACAGTAGATATATATCGCAAGACTCTTGCTTTCCCATATTAAACTATCTTGAAGCACACGAGAAATGCACCCATTCATTACTATCACACAGTATCATTACATCCAGGTTACTAGACAAGGGTTTACAAAAGAAGTAGGAGACACTGTCCCAAGACACCTAGATCAATCACTTCTCACAGTAAATCTACACCCTGAGCCCCCCAAAACGTGAGCCCATCATCAGCTTTATGATACTTAAACATCCACGAATCTAAATTTCGGGGAGTAATGAAACCAGTGTCGGAACGGAAACGAACTAGGGGGTGCTGTGGTTCTGGGACGATGCTTGGATGACAAGCTGGGGGAAGCTATCGTATAACCTAGGAACTGTAATGACGAGATAGTGTGGGGCTGGTTATTAGAGGTGCAGGAGTATCACCGTTCAAGAGCGGATGTGCGAGTGAGAGATAGTGATGTAAATTGTTGGGCAAAGATTTGGGAGGGTACTAGTGATAAGGGTGTCGATGATTGATATTATATTAGCGAAAAGCTGACCAGTGGTTCTTGAAATCTTTCATATATCACAAAGCCTAAGGGCTGTCTCGAGGAATTCCCGAATTCCAGGAACGAGCCAAACGAGTCTATGGTAGAACTTAAGCCTCGCATAAGCTGGGTATTCCCACTTCTCCAGCTATCTGAATCTATCATTGCCCGTTCCCCTTGTAATTCTCATCCGGGAAGAAAATCTTCCTCTCGGCACCCCTCTCTGTCAGCACCACCATGCGAATCACACCTCCAGAGCTCCCGTCCCACTTGACGGCTTCCGAAAGAGCACCCTTCACGAACTCAATGCACTCTCCTTCTGTCATGTTTTCTTTCCAGTTCGCGTCACAGTAACCGTAGATGTAAGTCGACCCGGAACCACCAATTGCGTAACGCTGCTTGTGAAGCGAGCCTCCGAGGGGGATCGAGTATACTTCCCCTTTATGGCGGGCATCATAACCAGCGATGATCATACCGGCCGAGAGTTGGTCTTTGTTCGAGTAACAGAGCTCCTGGAAGATTGAGGCTGCGACTTGGGTGGTTGGGGGTTCGTGGTTTTGAACACTAGAAGCAGACGGTTAGGTTGGGTAGAGGTGCATAATTAGGGCAGGAAGTTAAGACAGACTTATACAACTGTAGGTAGTAGTGGACAATATCGGCGATGGCCTGGGTATCAGCAGCAGATCCAGATCTGGAATTTAAGTATTGGAATTAGTAAGGTGCCAGAGTGTAGGAGAATCGGAGCTCACCGGCAACACCAGATGGTGTCATGAACTTGGGTCAGCTTATCCGTTACTCGATTGGCAATATAAGTACCAGTAGTAGTTCGGGAGTCAGCGCCTAGGATCTTATTAGTTATGGAGGTATCCCAAGAGCATAGTACTCCGATGGATCGTCGGTGAAAATGATGACGAACCAAGGATAACACCGCCATCAAAGAGAGCTGCCATACTGTTCGCAAACCATTAGTCGAAGTGGGGAATTTGGTATAATCTTTAGAGGACAGCCTTACATGGAAGTTCCCAAGCTAAGATGTTATGTTAGTTGTTTGACCATATTTAGATGGAAGTCTGGGTGATAAACTTACTTGACTTCGCCTTTCTTCAAGTGCTCCATGTCGACATGAATGCCATCTGAAGGATCAATAAGCAAGAGCCCAAAATCGGTGGGAAGCTTCAGTATACCTATACTAAGATTACCGGTTGGTTTTGATTCCATGATTAATTCGATGTTTTGGGTATTGGAGATGAAGGGTGAGAGAGATGAATGCGGATCCAATGGTAAGCTTTGCGGTGATTGTGGGCACTTGCTCTCTGCTGCGGGCATGGTAAGGTGGGGGGTGTTACCCTCCCATTCAAAGATCTTATCTTGATAATCTCCCCGTTCCCCCTCCGAACTTCTAGGTGTCTTCACTAGCAAACAAACAACCTTCGCCCTGCATCCAGTTTTTCGATTCATTTCGGTCACTCTCTTAACACATTCCTAGATTCGTTTTTTCCCCTCAACTCTCTGCGCATTAGCTTCGAATTCAAACATAAATTATTGCGAAAACCTTTGTCCAAAATGGCTACCACACGCCAAACACTGAGAGATCGTCAAGTCGGTAGGTGTGTACCTCCTGCCAACATAGCTTGTACCTCTTTGTCCTGTCTTGCTAATTCTGTCTCTTTTTTCAGCATCCATCGAAAAGATCCTTAACCTCAATCACGTACAGGCCAAACATGAATCCGATATCAACGGCCTAGTCCCCTCATCTGCTCCCATCCTGAACGACGAGGGTGAACCTATATGGAAGGTTCTGGTTTTTGACAACCTCGGCCGAGACGTCATATCTTCTGTCCTTAGAGTACAAGACCTGAGGAACTTTGGTGTGACTATACATCTCAACTTGCTCTCGTCGCGCCACCCAATCCCAGATGTGCCAGTCGTATACTTCGTTGAACCGACGGCTGAAAACATCGCAGCTATTTCCAACGATTTGACCAACAACCTCTACGACATCGCCTACGTCAATTTCCTATCGTCAGTTCCACGGGCTATCCTAGAAGACTTCGCAGCATTGACTGCTCAGAATAATACATCTGAGAAAATAGCCCAAGTTTATGATCAGTATTTGAACTTCGTGGTTTCGGAGCCGGACCTGTTCAGCTTGGGCTTGAAGGATGTTTATCACACACTTAATTCAGCTCAGGCTGCCGACAGTGCCATCGAGCAAGCTATAGACAAAGTCGTCGGCGGCTTGTTTTCGGTAGCAGTTACTATGGGTATAACTCCTTTCGACCTTTGCCAACCTCAACGGTACTGACTCCTACATTCAGGATCTATTCCTATAATCCGTGCGCCGAAGGGCAACGCGGCCGAAATAATAGCCCAGAAGCTTGATCGTAAACTCCGTGATCATGTCCTTAACTCTCGCGATAACAATCTTTTCTCGACCCGTGCTGGCGCCACTGGCACGACGCAGTCCCGCCCAGTCTTGATTATCCTTGATCGCAACATCGACCTGATTCCTATGCTTTCGCATTCGTGGACCTATCAATCACTCGTACATGACGTACTCAACATGCGGTTAAATAGGATTACCGTCGAGACAATTGAGGAAGGTGGGAAGGTGAGCAAGAAGAGTTACGATTTGAATTCAAGTGATTTCTTTTGGGCCAAAAATGCAGGAGTGCCTTTCCCACAGGTAGCAGAGGACATCGATGCAGAGTTAACTCGGTATAAAGAAGATGTTGCGGAAATCACCAAGAAGACCGGGGCTGCATCATTGGAGGATCTACAGAAGTAAGGCTCACAATATCCCACTAATTCCTGGAGGGTTCTAACAGCCATAGTGACATCGGCTCGCCTGCCCAACATCTGAAAGCAGCTATTACTCAACTCCCGCAGCTGCGCGATAGAAAGGCTGTCTTAGATATGCATATGAATATTGCTACCGCTCTTCTTAAAGGGATTAAGGAGCGTCAGCTGGATAACTTCTTCCAAATTGAGGAGTCTATCACTCGGCAAAATAAGGCCCAGCTACTAGAAGTCATCAACGATCCAGAGAGAAAAAACCCGGCTGACAAATTGAGAATGTTTATTATCTGGTATGAGAAATTTCTTAATAGTGTTGTATAGTGGCCATCTAATTCAGATCTCAGGTACCTGAGCACAGAGAACGACGTCAGCAGAGGTGATATGCAAGAATATGAGGCAGCCTTGAAAGGGGTTGGGTGTGACCTTGAGCCGCTGACCTACGTCAAGAAGTATAAACGCGGATCTAACGTCTTCAAAGAGAAATGGGCTAACTAGCTCCAGAGTCCGCGAAATTACTCGTATGACAATGATGGCGTCGGCGCCTTCTCAACCTGCCGCCCAGAGTGCCGGGGGCGATCTCTTCAAAGGTTTCAGTTCAATTTCCAACAGATTGACGGATCGCCTCAAGGATGCTGGCGCGCTCGGCGGTGGCTTTGAGAATCTGATTTCTGGTGTCAAGAATTTCCTTCCGGTGAACAAAGACTTGACCATCACTAAAATTGTTGAATCTCTGATGGATCCAACATCTTCATCCACCTCAGCACTCGCCAAAACCGAACACTATCTTTACCTTGACCCTCGTTCATCTACCTCTCGCACAGGACCGTCTACTCGGGTCGGACCAGATGGCAGGCCAATCACCGGAGGTCCAACTTTTGGTCAGAGAAGACAGGGATTTACGGAGGCGGTGGTATTCACAGTTGGTGGAGGCAACATGGAGGAATACGGTAATCTGCAGGAGTGGAGCAGAAGGGTAAATGATGCTAGCGGCGCGGGAGGCACTAGGAGGAAGGTAGTCTATGGAAGCACTGAGTTGATTAGTGCAGAGAAGTTTGTTGGTGGAGAGTTGAAGAGGTTGGGCCAAGAAGGTTAGAAAAGAAGGTTAAAAAAGTGCGTTTGGTGCCAGACGAAAAACTAGGTGCTTGAGAAGGAAAAAGAGATAAATGGGTCAATTTGCTCTTTTTGTGGGGGGTTTTCCCCTTGTTTCGTTCCTCGTAACGTACCTCTGCGTTATTCTTAAAAATCACGCAAATCCTTTGTCAATATTCCTTTTTTTTTTCTTTTTTTCTTTTTTTCTTTTTTTTTGAAATAGCAAGCCTTATTCATCCAAATAATATACAATTCCAGAGCCTTGATTGATTGTTTGCATAATTATAGGTAGATTATCATAGGACATCACTCGCACAACGTCAAATCACTAAATAATGTAGTCACTGAACTTTTTCTGGCTACAACGGCGCCTTAAAACCCTAACGCAATTCATGAGCTAGTCTAACGATACAGCGACAGCGAGGGGATAAGAGAATAAGAGAAACCTCGACTGAAAAAAGAAAGGGGCCATGATAATATTACACCCGTCCTAACCCTCCTTCGCAACAGCATTCTTAGCCTGAGTCCACATATACTCCATCCTAGCCCTCTCCAACCGCTCCCTAGCCAAGGCATCACTGGGCACCCGCTCGGTAGTAAACCTCTTAAACCCCTTCTGCCGGACCTCCCCCTCCCAGACCAGCGTGCACATATTCTTCGTCATGTCGACCGCCTGGCCTTCTTCCCCGGCCCCCACATCGCTCTCAGCACCTTTACTCCCTTCTCTAGCGGTGATGCTCTCCTTCCAGTCAATCCTGTTCACCATCAACTTGCGGAACTTTGTGATGGCGTGGACCCCACCCTCTACAATAACGAGATTAAACTTCGGGTTGAGGATGCAGATCCCTGTCAAGGCTAATTGCTCCGCGTGGATGTTAATCTTGTACCTATGTCTCCCGTTCGCTAATGTCTCGATGCGGAAGACGAGGACGTGGATACCGCGGGCTAAATCCTTCTCCTGGTTCGCGGCGAGCTTTTCGTGGCGTTGCTCTTTCGTGAGCTTGCGCTCTTCGTTCGCTCTCAAGTGAGCCTCGTGGCGTTCTTTTATTTCGCGGTTCACCCGCGCTTCCACTGCTGTGGGGTCTTTCACGGCTTCTTCGCCGAGGACCCGCATCAGATTAGATTTCTTAATCTTTGGCGGTGGTGGAGGTTCCAGGCCGAGGCGAACTTTCGCTTGCTTTTCCTTCAGGGCTTCGGCACGGCGTTGGCGGCGGACTTTCTTTTGCTCTTTTTTGGTCAGGGGGAAGGGTTTCATTGGCGGTGCGAGTTGGTCTTGTGGTGGGGCAAGGAGGACTGGGTGTTGGACGTAGTGGGTCACTATTGTGTCGGCGGCGAAGATTAGGAGAGATTCCGGGGTTATTGCCTCGTACGAGGGGGCAGTTGTGAGGCCTTGGTCCCACCACTCGATTTCGGGGGGTGGTTCACGCTGTAATAGTGAATTAGCAAGCTTATATATGAGGAGCAAAGAAAACTCACAGCAAATGCCTTATCTGCATGCATGTCCTCATCAATCCCCACCTTCCTCGCCGCCTCCGCAATCCTTTTCTTCATAGCCTCCAGGGCAGCTTGTCTACGCAGAGCATTCGCCTGCTCAATGTACTTCCCCTTCTGATTGAACGCCAAAGCCTTGCTAATCCTCCGGGGTGCAACAACCTTCGACGCAAGATTCGGATCAAAGTACGGATTTTTGCTGGGGTCCGTCATGTCCGGCGAGGGGCCCTGAATCTCCAGCTGCTTTTTCCCGCCCTTCCCCTTCGCCCGTCGATTCGCCATAGTAGTTGCAAACTTAGGTGGAATCCCACCCTTTCCACGCTTCGCCGATCCTGCGTCACCACCATCGCCCAGCAGCGCGGGATGAAGGCCCACGTCCAGTCCACCACGCGCCTTGGATGCCTCCTCCATGTCCGGTTCTTCCCTCCTGTACACACTCGGCGGTGGCCTGGGTGGCCCGCCCGCCGCGAGTCCGGAGGATCTGGATACGGCTCCGGATACACGGGCTCTCATCGCGGCGATCCTGTCAGCGGCGGATTGTGCGGCAGGAGGTGGCGGTGCCGGCGGGGGCGTTGGGGACGCGGAAGATGGGGCAGATATTCTGGCATTGTTGTTTAGCTTTGCGGCGACAGCCGCTGCACGGGCACGGGCTTCTGCTAGCATTTTTTGAATGCGTTCTTGGTCGACTCCCTGTTTTGGCTTTTTGGACGAGATCGAGGGGCCATCTTCTGGGGGGCGCTTAGAGGGAACCATTGATGCCATGCTGAGTTATAGATTGTAGTCTTAGGAGAGTGAAGGTGATGATGGGGGTTGGCTATGATTTCGGGGAGGTTGACGAGATTTATGTTGGCCTAGAAGATAGAATTCAGCAAAAGCCTGAAGCCTGAAGGTCTGCCTAAGTGGCGTCACGTGTTTGTCTTGGCGGGGGCGAGGGAGCTGCAAGTTAGGTTCGATACTCTTGACCAAGAACAACGAATGCCCACGATTACATTTTTCTAGCAAGCTGTTCAAACTCACAACTACATAACCACATCCACAAATGCCCAAGAGGAAAGACCCACCCACCGAAATGTCGTCGATCGCTCCTAGACCCCGTCACTCCAAGCTCTCAGAATCCGAATCCACCGACACTTCAGATGCAACAGCCCCAGAATCCTCTGATGCCGCTCAAAAAGCAAAAGAGCGCGCCGAACGCTGGAAAGTTCTAAAAGGCCGTGCTGTAACTGCCCCCCCCCCCCCTTCCGCTCTATATGCCCTGCTAACCAACCTCCCTCCCGTAGAAAAAATCCGCCGAAGTAAACCGCAAGGAAGTCTACGCCGAGCGTCGCCGTCAAGCCGTGGATCCTTCCGAAACCTCCCGGCTAAACCGCAAGCGCGACGAGGCGGAATTCAAGCTCGCCAAGGCCGAAGCAGAAGACGATGGGGAGGACTTTGAGCGAAAGAGAGCGTGGGACTGGACGATTGAGGAGAGCGAGCGCTGGGACAAACGCACAGAGAAGAAAAAGAAGCATGTTGAGGACGTTGCTTTCCAAGGTTTGTCCCACCACCACCCAATATACAATAACAATGAGCACATGAAGAGCTGGCTAATATGATAATGATAATGAGCAGACTACACCCAAACCGCTCGCAAAATCTACAAAAAGCAACTCCGCGAATTACAACCCGATCTCGAATCCTACGCCGCCGAGAAGGCAAAGTTAATCCGCGACGGGGCCATCGTCGAGACCGAGGATGGAGAATTGATCGCCGTGGACCGTGACGGGGAGTTCTACGCTGATGCCAACTCCCTCGGCTTCATCGATAACAAGCCCAGTAAAGGTGCCGTCGACAGGTTAGTCGGCGACCTCAAGAAAGCCGAAGACGCCCGCATGCGCAGGCAGAAGGGTGGTGATGAGGAGGACGTCACCTACATCAATGATAAGAATAAGCAGTTTAATCAGAAGTTGGCGAGGTATTATAATAAGGTATGTTCTGCTAATATCTTGTTTATTTCCTCCTCCTTGGGCGGATGGACGCTAATGCGCGGGTTTAGTATACTGGGGAGATTAGAGATAGCTTTGAGAGAGGTACTATGGTTTAGAAATGGGACTGTTGTTCGTGGCACTGGATTGTCTGGCGTAATGGAAACGACTCATTGAGGGGGCTGGTTAATTTGTATTCTTTGTTGATAGTGTTTGTCCTATAGGTCTTAGTGAATGATCTACCGCAGAAACTTGAATAATGAACTGTGTGCTATGTACTAGTGCAGTACAGTATTTGGAAACTCCCTCCTCTGGCAAGTGGGCCAAAAACACCTCCATTCCCCCTTCCAAAATTACCAGACCTTATGATACTATACTAAGAAAGGAAAGCCCAACGACCTAGTAGACGGTTCAATCACCGATGCCCAAGTTTCTAGGGTATGTTGATCCCTCCGACGCCGTGGTTTTGCCGTGGGCACTGATGGGTAACTGGAGTGCGAGGGCTTGTATGTTATACGATAACTTCGGTGATATCATACTTAAAATTTAAAAGCCCCTAATCTTAAGTATCGGTGGATGTTCTAATACTAGTGTTCAACTATCCTCATGCGATGCTTCACAGCCGCGCCCCCATACCCACCAAAGACTCGCCTCACAGCGCCACCCCCACATCACTTCGCCAAGGGCTCCGACACCAGTAATGAGCCTAGAAAGCTCAAGTCTTGATTCCAAGATTCCCGAGAACCATGTCCTTATTTATGCTTGGGAAAGGAGTGTGGAACTTAGGAAAGAGGGGGCTATTTTACGAGGTGTAACTGGGCAGATATTATGGCGGTATCTACTTTTTAGGATGTCCCGAAAACTTGTATACAAAGCCTATCCACCCCATCACTACCCTCCACCTTCAAGTAAGTGCAAGGCACTATACATGACTTCCCAAGAACAGAAACCGAAACCCCAACCAACCCGTATTTTTCACCCCATGAACCTGCGAGAACAGAAGGAAAAAGTGTTTAGTACAAACGCTTAGGAGGAGACATTGAGGCTTTCTGTAGACAAATTAGCAATCCGCTACCGGAACCACTCAAAAACAGTGCAACATACGATAGTCAGAGACCCGACGTTTTGCCATCCCTTCTTCAGCAGCGAAACCAAGTAGTTGATAGCAAGCATGATATTTCCAATCAACTGATCCTCAGTCATGCCAACATTTCCAACAGCAACGCCCAAGCAGAGAACCTTCTTGAGCTGAAACTTGATGGTGCACTTGACGTCGGTGACCTTCTGGGCCAAATCTTCCGCGTGGGAAACGGGAGTGGGGAACTTTCCGGCTTTGGACAGACCGGGGCCGAGAAGACGGGGGATCTGCTTGATGAGCTGCTCAGAGGCGACGAAGGCATCATACTTGCGGGCGAGCTTCTTGATGAGCTTCTTGTTCTTGTTGAGCTTCTTCAAGTCGTCAACAGACATGGACTCGAAGCTGTGGTGTTTGGCGCGATCGATGTCGTGCTGGTCTCCGAGGATACTAAATCGCCATTCATCTAGAATTAGTTTGCTGCTCTTGGCTTCCCCCGCCTTCCGTTGTTTCCGCCAGCGAATGGATTCAAGAGTCAGGGGAGGGATTGAATCTTCACCAAATGGTCATGTTTGGTCGGGGAACCTGGGGCAGCTTGACAGTTCCAGAGAACCGCTTGTCACGCATGGGGTCATAGTTCTTGAGCCCAATTTGGAGCTCAACGGTCTCGAGGAAGTTCCTCTTCTTCTCATTTGTGGAGTAGTCCAATAACTCTTTTACGTTTCCACGTACTCCGGCTGCAAAACGTGGCAATTAGCAAATTTGCTCAGTAGCTTAATTATTATGGGAAGGTTGACAAACCGACTGTGATTTTGGACATGGCGAATCAGTCTTCCAAGCGAATTAATCGTTGGTGAGGAATTTGTGGAATATTGGGGAACGTTTGCAGAGGGAGTCTAGAGAAATTTGGGGTGAATTTTACAGGTGTGCATAGATTGTGCGTGCGGAAGACTTGGCAGGTTGACAGTCACGGATTGATCAGATTAGACAACCATGATCCTACCTTTGGGAAGGCTCATGCATGATCACTCGGCGAGTCAACCCGGGCTCTCGGGTTCAGTTGTATCACTTTCCAGATGGTGCGGGGTAAGATCTAAGAACCTGTTTGGCAAAAATGGGGCCGTTCCGTTGGGCGACAGTTTCTACTGTGAAAATAGCATTGCCTCCTTTTGAAACGGAAGGAAAAGGGTTACTTGTATGGGGGAACGGAAAGGAACCTTGTGAACGGTCAGAAGGGTATGTTGGGTTCAAATTTCCAATTCCCGTTGCTGACTTAAAAGCTATCGATCTAACTCTCCCTAAAATAACCCATGCACAAGTAACGGGCATAGAAGCACAAACATCAAACCCGGTACCTATCACTCTTTCCACAAATAACTTTATACAAGAAGAATAAGAACCCCATCGTAACCGCAACAACCCCTGAAACAATAGTAACCTGGCTAATAGCTTCCCACGCCAACCCTCCCTTCTCCCCTTTCTCCTCGACCCCTCCTCCAGCATCACCCTCTCCACCCCCACCTTTCCTCTTCTCCCCCTCCCCGGTTTCCCTTGTTTGCTACCTACTCGCCGTAGTTGCTGCTGGCGGGGCTAACGTCGCAGTCTTCTTGGGAGCATAATCAGGAACGAATCCACTGGGGTGATGCACTTGCTCAATTCCCAATTCCGCCGCGAGAGCGACGATATCCTCGTGAGAGTCGAGGTCTTCTACATCCTCGCCAAATGCATTGATAGAAGGCTCAACTGGTGCAGAACTGCTTATCTTTGAGAACTCCCTGATGCTTCTACCCTCAGTAGTAACCGTGGCAGAGGAGTCCAGTACTGTGGGCGTCGGGGTAATGGGGGCTAGGGGGGATGTAGGTGCTCCGGTTGTGATAGAGGGGTTATGATACGTTATTGGTTGGGGCAAGAGGGGTAATGGTATTGGTGCCTCTTCTGGGTTGATGTTCAGAGTTTGGGGCTTTGCAGTTGGTGTTTGGGCCTGTGCTGTCATGCCGCCCAGGTGGACGAAGCTCCTGTACGAAGGAATAGATGGGATAGGGGTTTCTGCGAAATTTTCTCCCTCAGATTTGGCGGCTTCGTCTTCTTTCTTTCCACTAAGTTTTGGCATAGATTCTCTTGTGTTCACAGCATCCCTCAACGTAGTAGTAGATGTTGGGTAGGTGGTGATTGTGCTCGGAACATCTCCCGCATCCTGCGCAGAAACCGTGACCGTAACCTCACTTGTCTCCCCAGTAACCGTAACCTCAGAGCCCGTGACTCGCATAGTCACTGTCTCAGTGCTCCCGGGGAGTACCATAGTGCTGGTTTCCATGGCTACTGTAATAACTCTCTCGGGTTTAACGCTCTGACCAATATTGATAGGACCGAATATCCCGTCGAAAAGACCGGTGTCAACACCTTTAGCTGTCACAGTTACCGTTGACGTGACGGGTTCTAGTTGAGCTCCTCCTATGGTAGCGGGACCAGGAACAGTGACTGTTATCGTAGTTGGGGGGTCGCAGAAGTCTCCAGGACCAGGACCGTAGATCGGAGGGTCATCGAATTGAGGAGAGGGATCAGCCGAACGGGGGTGGTTACGGTAATGGTTGTAGGGGCGGATCTGCCTGATTGGCTTGTTAGGAAGGGGCGAGGATGTGGTGTATTGAACGAATGGGAGGAGGAACAGGAGTTGTAAGGGTTGCATATTGGAATCTCGGCGCTTGGTGTATTAGATAATTGCTTGACAATGACAATGACGGGTGCTTTGAGAGGTAGCATCGGTGTTTCTTATATCCGGAATTGGAGGCATTGTGGAAGTTGAAGCTGGATACTCGGTGGTTGGTCGAGTATCTAGGTGTTGGCTGGGGAGAAAACTGGGTGGGGAATAGATTGTGGTGTTGGTAGATAGCATGTTTCTGGAGTTCAAGGTTACGCTGCTTCAGACACCGTATATGGAGTATCTGCACCAAATAGTCTCATCTAGCCTCCCAAATATCGCACTGCGGGCTACAAGAGGAGGCTTGAGTGTCCGAGTATGAGCTGGTGATAAGGGTTGAGATATGAAGAATATTCCCTCATCACTAATACGATACCTTCCTCTCCAGCATTCTTTCACCTCCCGCAAGTAAGGTGAATACAAAGTGAACACCTGTTTTTGTTTTTTAGTTCAACTTGGCTAAGGAATGAGTTTTCAGTGCTGGGAGGAATGTTAGACGCATTCGGCTTGGTACTTGTAGCATTGTAGTACTAGCACTGTACCATTACGGTACTTGCAGTGGAGGGAACGCAACGGCTAGGAATGATACACCACCTCCCGACCACCCGAACTGATCCGTCTGATGATCAAAATACAGCCACAAGACGACGCGGACATCAGGCAAGGTTCATATGGTCGATCGGGGGAGGCTCAAGTAAGTTACAGTGCCAGATGTTGTGTCGGCTTAGTGAATGGGCTCTGCCCGAATGATTTATGAGTGAGGGAGATGATAAGGATGAGGGGCGCATATGAGGCTCTTTTGATTGTCTTCTCCAACGATTCTGTGCCTTTTCTCCCAACCACTTGATGGTAGGAATGCAGTGTTATCACTCTACTCGAGTACAGCACAGTGCTAGTACAGCAGCCAAATTATCAAGGGAGAAATGCCGGTACTCGAGTATGATACCAGTACAGGAGCATGTCACAGGAGGGTAATCCGGAGAAGAAGAAGAGTGAAAGGCCGGGGAACTTCGCTTCATCCAAACTCGCTCAGACCCGCTTTGGTGTGACGTGCGTCACCCTTCTTCATCTCGTCTTCCTTCGCTTCCTAGGCCCGGACTGACCAGATCACCAGAAACCCTCTCTCCTCTCTCTCACCCACCCTCTCTCACGTACTCTCACCCTCCCTTCCACCTCTCTTTGATATTCCTGTTCGTTCTGTTTCCCACTTTTAACCTTTACCTTTCTCCTCCTTAGCCGCCACGGTATCTTTCTTCTTGCTGCCACCATGGCCAGCGCATCTCCTCCGCCTCCTTACTCTTCCTCCTCTTCATCTGCCAATCCGCCGAGACCTTTAAAGTCTGCTCTCCGGTCGCGCCAGCAAAAGCCTCCGGAGGTACTTGAGCGAGAGCGGGTACTTCTCGCTCACCTCCCACCTGCTGACCTGTCGAGGGAAAAGCCGATCCGTAACTTTCTTGCAACACGTTTCTACAAGTTTGTTCTGCTTACTATCCATCTACTTTTCAGTATATACCTGAAACTCCGGTGGGCCTATCACAACATTCTCAACCGCGGACTCTCTATTCTTTATTACCATCATCGAACACCACAGTTGATACAGAAAGACGTGAAAGAATTGGAGGAGCGGGGAAAGTTGCCTGGGCATGTCAGTGTTGTTTTGGAATATGAAAGGGGAGGACTGGATACGCTTATCGACGAGGTCTCTGAGATTGGTTGTTGGTGTGCAAGCGCTGGGGTCAAAACTTTGAGTGTTTATGAGCAGACTGGTACATTCGCCAGTTATGATTGCGCGTGTATATGGCTTACAGTACGGCATAGGAATTCTAAAATCCTACATTTCTACATCTCATCGTTCGATTTCTCAGAGGCTCCATAGCTATTTCGGAAAGTCCCGGCCAAGCCTTCGAGTGCACGCACCCCCGTTGTCCTCTCTTCGCGAGCCCGGCGAGGAGGGCAGAGAGGTTGACTTGGAAGTTATCTTTATTTCCGAGGAGGATGGTAGGGAGTCACTGGTTGATTTGACCAAGACTTTGTGCGATATGGCCCAGAGGGGAAAAATCTCCTCAGAGGATGTCAGCGTTGAGTTGATTGATGCCGAAGTCACGGGTATGTTTATTCAGCCAACATGTGATGGGCGGTGTGACAGGCACTAATGAGCACCAGAGAACACCATTTCCGAGCCGGACTTGTTGATCTTATTCTCACCCTCAGTTATTTTAAGAGGATACCCTCCATGGCAAATCCGGTTAACAGAGATATTGTGGGTTTTCCCCACTCTTGAATTACGAAACCTGTCAGCTAATATTCCTGCAAAGTCATGTACAAGACAACTCAGGAGTTGGCTACCAAGTCTTTCTTAGAGCATTACATAGATTCGCGAAAACAGAGATGCGTTTCGGGAGATAAACCGTCCACGCTCTTCCTTCTCCTTTACCCTCTTTCTTTCTTTTCTTCCTTCTTTCTTTCCTTCCTTCTTTCTTTCTTTCTTTCGGGCCGACGGGTTGCCCCCGAGCGTATATATCACATATTTTTCCTTTTTTCCATACGGGAAAGAGTAGGGCGGTTTGGGTTCAACCGGCTATGGTTTATTCATAGACTGCGGGCTTTTTCATTTGGTTTGCTTAGGGTAGAATAATAAGAGATACCGAGGTTTGTTTGCTATTGCGGTATTTCCGTAAACCGTAGCCATCGTGCCGGAGTTATGGAAACAAGCAATAAGGTTGCTTGGGCGTTGTTTGTATTCTCGTCTGTTGGCAAAGGCCCTCCCCGTTATTTTTAAGTGTGAGCAAAGACGTTCACAAATTTCTGTTTCACGGGTACGGTACCTGCAAGGTACTGCCGGCATAATACAGTGCTAGTGCCGAGCGCAATGTTTTTAGTCTATTGAGCAGAGGGTACGTGGTTTAGAATTGCCTCATCAGACTATATCATTTTGCGCTTGAAAATGCTCTGCAAATCCAATAGTATAATATAAGGCTTTGTAATTCCCTAACTTAAATGCTGATGAGGTCTAAGGTTTTGCTGTTAGTATTATATTATGCTTGTAATAAGTTAGGGGGTGTTTGGCACACCGTGTGCCATTATTTCAAAACACGTTTTGCAGATTAGATTCAGATTAGATTTTGAACAGACCAATCACAACGGATACAAAGGGATTATATAAGAGCTTTTCCTGATGATGTAATCCCTTTTCACAGGTTTTTATTGGTTTGTTCAAAATCTAATCTGAATCTAATCTGCAAAACGTGTTTTGAAATAATGGTTATTTGTACTTGTACACACGGTGTGCCAAACACCCCCTAGCTCCTTCTGTCTCTAAAAACCCGGTTTACTGACACCAAAGTGTCTAGCTCCATTTGCCAAGCCGATTTTCTATCTTGGCACAACTTCACGTCGTCGCTGGTTGCTCGACCACTCCAGCCCAAGAGTCCTCTAGTCAAACCAGTCAGCCACTCCCGCTACATCGCCACTATCGAAACGTCTCCACTTTCCCCTGCCCCACCCCTCATCCATGGACCGTTCACCACCGCGAGCTCCCCGCGGCGGCGGCCGTCGTGTTTGGGACCGAGAGCGCGACCGCGAAGATCGTTACGGGAGAGACTACCGAAAACGTAGCCGTAGCAGAAGTCCCGACCGACGATACACTGCAAAAAGGAGGAGTCGAAGCCCTGATAGAGGTACTACTCCCGTTGTCCCCAAGCTCACCTCTTTACTGACAACCAATAGGTGACTACCGCCGTGACCGAGATAGAGACAGGGAGAGGGACAGAGATAGAGATAGAGACAGAGACAGAGGCCGCGGCGGCCGACCTCGAGATAACGATAGAAGGGCCCGCTCTCCCGAACGCCGCCGTCGAAGCCGTTCTCCGCGCGGCAAGCGGTCTCTACCAACCCGCGATCGCACCCGTTCTCGCTCCCCGCCCCCTGCTTCTACCACTCCAAAGCCTCATACTAAAGACCCCGAACGCACCTCCCCGGGGCCACCAAAGCGTAGTGCTGAGGTTAGTTTCAGTACGGATGGGGATGCTACCACCCCTGTGGCGGCAGCGGGTGAGAATGGCGACGAGATGGAGGGAGTCGTGGATGACGAGGAGGCACAGATGCAGGCTCTGATGGGGTTCGATGGTTTCGGGACTACCAAGCAGAAGAAGGTTCGCGGGAATGATACTGGGGGCGTGTATAAGAATAAGCCGACGAAGTATCGACAGTACATGTGTGTCTCGCCTACCCCCTTTTTTGTGGGTGTTGAGCCCAATGCTAACTTTGGTATAGGAATCGGCCTGGAGGGTTTAATAGAGCGCTTTCGCCTTCTTGATACACCGCTGGTGGTGAGCTTGTGTCGAAGGGTATTGATCAGCGGGTTTTCGTCTGCTATCACTACCGGATTTTCTGAACCCTGACAGGGGATTTCTCGGTAATAACCGAGCCTTGTGTACTATTATTTATTTCTTTTGTAAGCGGAGTTCTTTGTTTTTTTTATCATACATAAAAATTTTCTTATTTTAGTTTGATGCTGGTGGCCCTGTCCCACGCATTCAATTAGTCATTCACGAGGCTGGGATTGGCATGGTCAATTCTGGTTTTCCTAATTTTGCTCTTAACGGTATGCCGGCACTCGATGGAGAGCGGAGTATGTTAAAGTCGCGGGTGGAGGAGCTGGATATACTCTACGCGTTTATGGAATGGTAGTCGGTATAGCAGAGGAAGTAGGATGTTGTACTATAGTTTGGGTGCCGATTTTTTTATATCTATAGTATCTAGAAATTCTACTCGGTTACTCTCCACTGCTATCACTTTAGTGTGTTTGGGTTGCTCTAAGAGTGATCATGGTTTCTCACTCGCAGGCCTTATGGTTCTCAAATCCCCGCCCGCCACCCGGAGTGATGCGCTTGGACACGGATACGCTCTGCTTGTCTAATGGTGATTGTAAATAACCTTGGGAAGCACACTGACAAAGATCTCACTAGTTCACGGGATGTTACCTTTCAGACCGCAGCTTTGCGTCAAACACCTCACTCCACCCTCAAGGCTCCTCTTTTGTTTACAAGCCAGGACCTAAACATGGTACAAAAATCCGGTCGGTCTCCAGCCACTTATTGCTCCCGATCTCAGTCTTATCATATCGGAAGGCGACCTCGTAGAGTCTCTCACAGCCCTTTGACGAGCGTGAGCCAAGGGCAATACATCTCACAGAAGCTCTGTCGGTGTGGACCTCCCTCCCTAGCGCGGGACTAGGTTTAGGTTGTTAACTCATGTGATGAATCCGGATTTGTGCTCGGGTGGGTGCTGAAGCTCACACCTATCTGGCCCATGTCTGCCAGACGGTTTGTGGGGCCAAGCGGGTCGTGCGTGTTCCGTTCTAGCACTTTGGACGGGACTGAGCGCTGATTCTGCTCCTTCGCAGTCTGGACTGAAGGAGCTGAGCCGAGCCAAGCAGAAGCCCAGGTATTGTGTTGTGCTCTGGGCGGAGCTGGTGCGGAGGTTGCCTGGAGCTGCGGCCGCCACCATTTCAAGGGCTTGGTTTGCCGTCATACCCTGTTTGAATCGAGGGGGAGTGGCCGCTGCCCCGGATGTGCCCGCCAACAAACCTGGCTGTCGCCGATGAATGCCACACTGCGCTCATTTGCGAGTGCGTAGGCTTCCTAAGCTTCGGTTTCGGCACTGACTTTGGCAATAGTGCCGCTGTACTGGTATAGGGGGCCGGGTTCCTTTCGCTCGCCGTAGAACTCGACGCCGTTGGGATTATGCGCCTAGGGTGGGGGGACGCCGCTGACGGTGCTCTTGTTTGAGTGCTGTATATAAACTCACGAATACAGGATGTGAATTACTGTCTTTCCGAGAAAGAAGTCCTCGGCTCTTGATGAGTGATGCTCTTTTCTCTGTCAAAGTTTACACAGGCTTGGACGGTGTGATATCTGGGATTAGTTAGTCTTGTATGCCCTCTTTAAGGTGATGACCTGAGTAAAGATCACAATGGCGCCTGAACATGAAGCTCAACCCAACTAATCCCGAATCTAGTCAACCCCCAACCCTTGTAGCTTCTGTGAAAGTCTTTATATTACGGCTGTTTAGAGAACTACAGAAGTGTTTAAGGGAATTTCTATCATACTTACCGTGATACAGGGGATTCGGGGTTTTGTTGTTTTTGTCTGAGAGCTGCCAAATTAACATGGCCCGGGCTTACTGTAGGTATCTAGTAATACTTGGAGCTATTCCACCAAAGTCATGAAATCCTCACATTTTGGGGATCGCATGTCGACCTCGAAATAGTTTATCCATCCCTCAGTCGCCGATTTCTCTAAATTTCGTCGGCTTCCTTTCTGGCTAGTTTTAATAACTCTTCCGGGGTCTAACTTAACTGTCATCAAAGTATCATACCGTGTACCGTATTTTTTCGTGTTATCCGGTTTTTCGCCAAGACCGGGCGTTACTTAAGGTTGGGCGGTGCCTGGAGTCTAAAATGGCCCCTTCGGTTCCCCCAGTTCTCATAGTAACTGAGGTGTGGATTTCAGGTGTCTACTGTTATGCGGCTGAGTGTGTCACAATCACCTTCTGCAAGGGTTAGGATGGTGATCAAACAGGCGCCACGCACTAAGGAGTGAAGTACAGGACACCTAAAAACCCACCCTTAGTTACTATGGGAATGGGAGCATTTAGGGGACCTATTTCAGACTCCAGGCACCGCCCACACAAAGTAACGCCCGGTCTTGGCGAAAAACCGGATAACACGAAAAAATACGGTACCGTTCTGGTACCGGTTTGGGAAGTGCACGGACCCTGGCACCCACCAACGAAAAGATCCTTGAAGTTCTTCGCCAAGAAAAGAGGGTAACCACGTCACATTTCAATTTGGACATCTCGTCTGTTCTCGCATCTGCATCCGCCCGTCTCCTCTGGATCTTTACACTCGCTTTAATATCGCGGCCATAACACGATACCGCCCTCGGCCTAGGGCGTCCAGGTATCAGATGCCGCCATGCGCTTCACCCTCTTTCACTTCTTCTACTCAACCTCCTTCACGGTCCTCTTCCTCCTCCTTGCGATCCTTGTCCTGATCACCCCAGCCGACACCATCGTTCAAGCTCTTATACGAAACGTGAGAATTAACAATGTATTCATAGTTGCCGGCTGCTACGTTCTCACGGCCCTGATCGCACTAATAATCTACATTTCTCGAATTTACAGTGTCAGGCGTTTGATGGCCGATATTCCGAAATTCTACGCCCCTGTCAAGAAAGTTTACTTAAGGGCTCGGGTGCATAAGGCTGTTACAGCAAATTTAAGTAGGAGCGCGGTTATTTCTGTGCAGAGTCGACCAAAGGAAGGCGGGGAGGGGGTCTGGGGGGAGATCAAGCATCCGGGTTGGTCTGGCGGAACCGGGCAGTTACCGAATGTACAGTACTTGTCCGTTGTTAAGGAGTTGCCGAATTTATTGGAGATAGAGGCGTTATCGTTATGCGCTCCTGAGTCTTCGAGGGGTGGGCTCAGGACTCCTACGCCGAGCGGATTTGAGGGGATTACTGTGCCGGATCAGGAGGTGGTTAGACGACAGCCACACATGTCGTTCAGAGCTTACCTAAACCAGTTGGCAGCGGTGGGCTATGTACGACAGGATGTTGCAGATTTGTTTATGGCTAGATATGAACGCGCGAGGTTCCGGAATCAGGGTGAAGGGATTGAAGAGAGGGAGTTCATGGAGCTCATGCACATTTTTGCTGGATTATTGAGGACTCTGGGGGATGACTTGTTTCCCGACTCGTCATTTACGTCCTCGCACCACCGAAGCTGGGAGCCTAGGGACGAGGATTCGAATGACGAGGATCATCGAGAGCGTATGGAGCTCGAAAGGCGGGATAGGTACAACAGCTCTGGATATGAAACGACAAGTACGGAACGCGAGGAAGGACAAGGGCTACGATCCACCCCCGATCGCCCGAATGACAACTTCATCGCCGGTGCACGAAGGAGGCAGCCTGGAGCAGTTGGGCCGGCAAATATCGGTATGCACAGGACTACGACAGTCACTACTGCCGGAAGCATAACAAGTCCTGAAGATAACGAGATAGAAATGGTGTCGCTGAGGCCGAAGGGTAATAGAAGGTTGAGTGTAAGAACGTCGACAGGGACTTTTGGTTGACAAGTACATAATGCTGTTGGAATCCTTTTTTCTTTTCCTTGGGGTAGTGTTGGTCTGCATTTAGGCGTTTTCCCCCTCCGTTTTGTTTAGACTCATGTTTTTCCTTTTCGCAGCATTGAAGTCTGGCGTTTGGGTTTTTCATATTTGGAGCGCGTATGCCACTACTGTTTAATATTTCTTTCAAGTTTGGCTTCGCGCCAGCTGTATTGGTTTCTTTGCGGTTTTGTAGTATATATCATGTGATATGATATTCGGGGTATGTGAAGTGTTCGGTACATTTCTACACTCTTGAGTTAAGATAACGCTCTCGAACTGTCTACTGAGATAATTTTTGGAGCATCCCCGAAGTTTTCCCAGACGTATGCTCTATTCGGGCAAAAGGCGCTGCTTGGCTATGCTTCGACTAGCGTGACTGTAGCCCGTGCTCGCTCTAGCACTTAAGGTGAACAAAAGTCATGGTTGCAAGGAGGTGTGGGGATGTGCTTTACTCGGAAGATAGTAAAAATTCGTCAGAGATTGGTGGTTGGGGATCGGTTAACTGTTGTTTTGCACGACTGTATGGTCGGCGTCATTAGCAAGGACGGGTTCTGCTGGTTGTGGTGTTTCTTTCCACAGAACACCGGCATGGGGTTTTATCCTAGTCTTGCCGGAGCGCCATGGCGTTGACGCTCATCTGCTGGCCTTGGGCGCTGCCGCATATCGCCCTTCATCAGGGTAGTTTGGAATCCTGGCATTTCTTGTGCTGGAGGATGAGGCCAGTTCCGTTGACCCCTGTAGGTACAGCCAAAATAGCGGGCACCGTGATTGCGTTATTAGCGGGTGCGCATTTGGGGCTTCTCCATGTGGGGCTTCCTCTATTTATGTATGATAATGTTGTAATAATAATTATGTGATCGGAACTCGAACGAAGAAGTGATGATAGCAAAAGAGTCAAGATAATAGATTACCGCAAACTACTAATTTGAATAACAGGAACGATATAGACAAGCTATATAGTGAGATGACTTGGTTCCACTTCCACCAAGTCTCCGTAACAAAGAACAAAGGCATTGAAAGAAAACACATATAGGAACAAAAGAAATAATAAAGAAAGTATAAAGAAGTCCGGACTTGTACCTGGCCTGAGAACAAATATAAAGACGTAGAAGAAAAATTTAAGAGGAGAAAGAAACCATATTTGAGAGGACCAAGAAATCATATACGAACAGATAACTTTATGCTTTGGCGAGTGATACTTGGTGATTTATCAATACTTTCGTCCCCGATGGTCTATTCCTCTCTAAACCTTTCCAATTCCACCACTGGCTGGCTTGCCCGGGGTTTCCAGAGGTGTATCAGAGGTGCTAGCCTCACGCTCTCAGGATATATCTGAGGGAGATATCTGAATATCAGGTGGTTGCTGGATGGGGGGCTGGGGATGATATTTGAAAGTATGATATTGCGCCCAGTGCCCGAATAGCAAGTGCCCCTTCTAGTGAATGTGATAATTGGGGAATGCGTGTAAGGATCTCCGAACAGGCTCGTAATAGGGGAGCTTGCTTGAGTTACCTTAGTGCACGAGGTTCCAAGGGTTGAGCTTTCTAGCTCAACCCTTGGGAATTGTAACTGCGATCGAGCGAAGATAGGGCTATTTCACACCAATCCCACCACATCAAGTAGGGGGCTCCTAAGCATCAGATAAGGCCACCACAACTTCCTCCCCTATCGAAATACCCGGAGGGCAGCCGACGACAAGAATCGTGTCCCAAGAAGCGATGAGGACCCGAAAGAGAACTTTTGGTGTGTCGGAAATAAAAGCTATAATAGAGTTCAAGGATGGAGTTGGATTGAAAAATAATGCAGCGTTGGCACAGGTCCGTCAAGAGTTATTATTATTATTTTTAGCCATATGTAGAGATATGCCCATTTACGATGGCAGTTGGGTTCCTAGCCCGGTTAGCATCCGTCATAGCCCCATTCAAAAGCCACGTCAGGACTGAGGACGCATATTTTTCTAGGCAGGTCGCCAAATGGAGCTCTAGGAATTTCTGTCGGTTACGACAAGGGCGAGACTAGATAGCACAAGATTTACTGGTGGAACATGGCCCCGCTGGGGTTGCGCAGGTGTTATAGCACACTCTCGTTGCCAAACAGTAAGAGAAGAAAAGAATGGAGAGTGTGAGCGTGGGGGCAGATGCTGATATATTAGCATTATTTCTGACAAACCCACGTCCCTGCAGTATGTTCCGAGTGACATTTAGTGAACATAGTCCAGAACCTTTCCCTGGTGAACTCATAAGAGAAATTACTGGAATATAAGGAGAGGAGACCGGGGTGAAAAACAAAAAAGAACTGCCAATGCACAATACGCCAGTAGGCAGAAGGACATCAATATAACCGGCCAAAGCTAATTGACGGTAACCAACACAATGAAAATTTCAGCATTCCTGCGGTCACAATATAGCTTAAGCCAGAGGTGTGGGTCCGCTGGTCAGATCATGTTTTGGTAATTTGCCTACCCCTCCTCCCCTTACTGAAATTAGACATCTTGAAATATTCTAATGGAAATATATGCACTGCGCTTCATACACCGGTCATAATGTATAAGGCGGCCTTTCGGGGGTATAGTGGTGGAGAGGAGGGCGGGGGGAGGGGGGAGGAGCTCTTCACAGGGCTTTGGGGGAGTTGCGTGACCATGTTTTTGTAGGGAGGCTGTAGGGAGTGCTGAGTAAGGCTATATCTGCGAGTAGCTGAAGATGAGGCCGAAGTTCTCGTTGGAGGAGATGCCAATAGGGCCACCGAGGAAGGGAATGAGTTGTGGGGGTTATTATTGCTCTGGAGAATATAATTTAGGCAATGAAGAAGACATTGATGTGTAATTGGGGTTATCGATATAGAGGTATTGTATGAGGTAACCGAATAAATGAGATGGGATGGGAAGAGCCGCATAGGTTTATCAGAAGATATTTTTCTCTCTCCTCTTGTAGACCCTAACTAACACTTTAGCCAAGCCAGGTGTAGTCTACGTCAGCGGACCACATTGCTGTTCCTCATCCCCTTCCCCCTGGAAAAAATACACACCACCTCCCGCATCCTTCTTTCCTTCACCCTCTTTCTACACTCACAGACTCTCTTCTCATTTACTAGTACAATCTCAAATGACACCATCCGAACTTTCATATATACTCTTGCAGGATGAATATCATATCTTAGATGTTTCACCCGAAAACTTCTCTGAGCTAGAGTCCTACATACGAAAAAGAGCGTATGTCCTCAAAGACCTTTATACCAGAACTGACCGAAGATAATAACTGATATATAGATACACTTACCGCCCCGCAATTGGCCAATTAAAAATCAAAATGGCGACGCAAATCCACGGAACAATAGTGAACTGGGCATATCACTTGATTGCTGAAGGCGTGGCACTTGGAGCATGGCGCCGTCGTGATCTTCGATTGGTTTCTAAGGGGCGGCTGGAGGGCTTTGTTGCCCAATATGAAGGAATGTAAGTTGTGCTCAAATAATAACTTCTACAAACATTCCTCTCACACGCTGCCAGAATCAAAGTTCCAGACATTGAAATTGTGCCCGGAGATCGTTCTTGGCCAACGATCGTCTTTGAGGTTGGATATGCAGAACCAGTTGAGGACCTGAAAGATGATGTTAAGCTATTGCTGGAGGGCAGTGGTGGGAAAATTAGCAAGGCCATTATCATCAAGGTTGAACCACTCCGTGAGGGGGAGACAGAAATACAAAACGGGTTTGTAGAAATGTGGCACTTGAAGAATGGCAGGGCGATGAAAGATGGTGGTAGGAAGGTGATTTTTTACCACTATCCGATATCAGGTTTTACTTTTACTAACTCCCTGATTTAGAACCTATTTCCCCCACCATTGAGTCATGCATCTCAGAAACTCAAGATTACCCTTCACCATATTCTCAGAAGTGAGTTCGCTAAGTTGAAGAGCGAGGGCTGGGAGAGGCATGAAGAGGTTGCCCTTCCCTTGGACCCTCTCCGGAGTGATATTGAGAAAGCAACCCGCAGCCAGTTAATCCAGAAGGGTGTTTTGCCGGATGACAATGTGGTGGATAACTATGACTTGCCAGTGGAGGGTAACAATAACTAGGAGGATGACAAGGACTGGGCTTAATGACTTTGTGGTAGGCTCGTTTAAAATCCATTATTTGAGTGATAAGATATATTTCTAATGGTTGTAAAGAACAGGTTGTTAGTGAAGATCAGAGGTTCTTGGAGAAATCTGCCGTTCCTACAGTACTAGGACAAAAAGAATCGTCCGATGCCCATTTTACACCAAAAGTAGCTGATTTCGCCACCCTCCCTCAGGCCACAATTTTTATGAGAACCCACAAAAATTTGGCTGTGTATTAGAAAACCCGTAGATAATATAATGTACAAAACTCTTAAATATCACAAGGGGATGGAGAAATGGTTGTTTAAGTAGAAAGGAATTGGTTGTCATGTACCTTTTTGTATGGAGCCCCATACAAAAATCTAGGTCACTTTCACACAGGCTGATGCAATCATAAACAATGGAAGCAGCTTTGATTCCTTGTACTTCTACTTCTAGAAGTTTGAATAGGTTGTGATTTTCTAGCTGGAGGAAAGATTTGAAGTGTTTCTATGCACAGTGTTGGGAATTGTCGGTTTGAAAATGTCAAATTTGGCCCTACAACCAGTATCGGACGAATCTTTTTGTCCCCGTACTTTACAATGCCCTTTGTTTGGTTTATTTCCTTTGTTGGTATTGTTTTGTGGGTTCTTGTGCTTTTCCTTTTCCTAAGAGAAGTAGCCCATCCCTTCACTACTATGATAGCTCTTCTTTTGTTATTGCTCCCTTAATCATACAATATCACTCGTACTCTCCCCCTTCTATCATTGTTTGTCAACTTGAACCCCATTTGCCCATAGTCGGAATCTGAAGACCCCAGTTTGCTTTGTTGGCATTCGTCTAAGCATTTATCTACCAAAATGGGTACATTGAGAAATCATTGACTTAGTAATGGTGTTGGAATATCATCATCACAGCCCTTGGATAGATCCGGCTTAAGTTCATACTCTAGCCACGCTAGCTTCAAAAGTCTGTCTAAGAATATTATTTTTCCGTACCATATGTGCCATACCAGGTTTTGCAAATGTAGCCTATATGGTCTTCGGTGGGTATCCATGATCCCTTGATCGTGGACCTACCTGTGCAGTACAGCACCTGTTACATGCGGAAACTACTGCGTGACATAGAAACTCAACTCTCCCTACTTAAGTCTGTAGAGTGGTGGGTTGGTAGATATCCACCAAGCATGACAATGTACTGTTCTCAAGCTATCCCATTTATGGTAACTAGTCCGTATTGTAGGTATAATATGGTTTTGAAATTGTTGTTCATGACTTTGAGAATCTGGGCGCTATTATACACCAGTTCTCCTTTATACCAGAGAACACAAATTATCTATCGTTTAGGGAAAAGAGGTAAAGGAAGAAATATCCTATATGAGAGAAAAAAGAAAACAGGAAAGAAAGAAGAAAAAGGGAAAGAAATGAAAGAAATGAAATGAATCGCGGGCGGGAATTTACGGGGCGAGGGGGGTTAAATGATGGGATGAAAACTGAAGGCTCAGATCGAATCTTCTCACAACAATCGAATACTTTCCCCGTTACAGACCATGCTCCACTATACCTTGTAAACAGACACATAAATCCTTGTTCAATAATAGAAACAAACCACAGGTGGGGGGGGGGGGTTCATGAGGGTATGATGTATATGGCGATTCTCATCTCAAGGGATTTCCGTCGTATATAAAAGGTGATGTCTAAGGACAGTCACCATGGGAGACATACCCGGGAAGGAAAGGGCGGTGGCTATTTCCACAAGGCAGTGCCTTAAATTGTACTGGGGGTCACCGCTTTGCGAGGGGGTTGCAGCACTGCCTCTAATGACAAAATTCGGTAGCGAGCAAGAGTGGTGTCTGGTAGAAATTATCTGGCATGTCGGGATTGACCTTTTCCTGTTCGAGTGGTATTTTCACCACCCCCTCATGTCGAAGCGGCATGTAAGAGCGGTGTCTGGCCGCCATTATCTGGCTTGGCTGGATTTACCCCTTCCTGTTCAAGTAGTACTTTCACCACTCCCTTGTGTCCTTTCGAAGTGGCAAACGCGAGCAGTATCCGGCCATCATTATCCGACCTGTTGGGATTGACCTCTTCCCACCCAAGTAGAATTTTCACCACTTCCTCATGTCCATTATGAGCAGCCCATGCAAGTGGCGTGCGGCCAGAAAAATCTCCTCCGCCGATATCATAACATCCCATGTCTATCAAACCAGTTACAACTTCGATGATTCCGAAGAACGATGCGCAGTGTAGCCTGCTAAATGGAGAGCAAGTACTAAAGTTTCCAAGATATAAACTCTGTACTTGCGCTAAAAGCAATTTGGTCGATATCTGACTATAATGCCCCTTTAGTAGCTCCAGGGCAAGTGAGTTCGTACAGTCGGAGAGCCCCCTTTTCACATGGACTCCCCAGTACACAGAGCAATATTCCAGAAAGGGTGTATTCCGGGTATCGTGAGAAGAACCAGTCGAAAGGGCTTTCACCTGTTGTGAGCTCGGGTAAGTCAAACAGATTTCCGCCATTGCTGAGTGAGGTCTACTGAATATATCGGGATGAGCGGAAAGATACTCCTGGAGAGTAAAGTGGATCAATCGCACAGTTGATTCCTCCTTATCTATAGCAATAAGCCCTTGACAGCAGCTAACCAATGTAGATATCAAAGGGAGACTGCGGGTACTGAAATCTACAGAGCCTAGCTCGACTGCAAGGGCATGGCAGAGCTCATCCGCCTTCAATGGCCGTTCTGCATGACTGATCCACATCAATGCCGCCATCCCGAGTCTTGATTTATCTCCATCTTACGCCCCTATCCGTGAGATGGTCGCACCGTAAATATCCCCCAACTTAGACCCATCCGCCATTTTACTTAGCTCTTCCTGTCTCCGATAGATTGTCGATTCATGCAAGGTTGCCTCGATATTTGAGGAAACTAGTAGAAACCTAGATATCTATCAGTGGATGATGTGAGGTGGGATTCCAAATATCATTCCCCTACGTACATTTCAGATACACTCTCAGGAATCTTCTTCAAAATATCTGCTACTAGACTCTCATCTATGGCATCCGGAGTTTCATCCTTGCCCAACCTTACGAGAATGTATCTGATAATATCCTCTTTGTTAGGACATAGGGGTACACTTATCACTTTTCCGCCAAGACTCTTTTCCATCTCAGCCCGAATATGGGGCCTCCCGGTGATGAATACTCGTGTGCCAGGGGGCTTCTCCAGGATTTGTTTCAGTGAATCAAGGATCTTGACTCGGTATACCACCACGCATTCAGCCAAAGCATCTATGCACAGAAATGTGCGCTGTGAGGATGTAATGGTCTGTAGCATCTTCACAATATCAATAAGTTGCGGTCTCCGTCCACCAATGGCCTTTTTCTGCTCTTGAAAGGCCCGTGATATATCCTCTGGGATCGCTTCCATTTCACTAACTATCTGCTTCAGCAAGAAACCCAGCATTTCTGTGGCAGACTGTTCCTTCCGCGTCGCAAAGTCAAAGTAAAAACTCATAACCGTAGTGTTTTGTCCTCTAGCTTGGTCGCACAACCTGTCCACCATCAGCGAACTAATATCGCGGCATGTTAGTACTAGTACTCTTCCCCCCCTGGAAGAATAATCATTACCTGATGAATGTCTTCCCGGCCCCTGGATCTCCATAACCAAACAAGACCCTCTTATCGCCTTCACCTTCGCCACTCCAGTCATGCCAACTTCTGAACTCTTCGGTTTGCATGAGCCATTCCCCAATGTTGTCGAGGCGGCGCTCTTGAATATCCTGATGCCGTAGCCTAGGCTCCAAGGGTGATAGCCAGGTTAGGAGTTGAGACCGATCATCGGCAACGGTGTAGCTGTTCCACACGTTATTAAAAGAGTTCATGTTAAAGGAGTTAGCGTGATATTGAGACATTTCCGCTATTGTGGAAGAGTTATTGAATATGCTCGGTTGAAAAATTTCCGGGAGTTGAACAAAAGCGGGGGTCTTCCGCCCCTTAGCTAGCTGCGGGTAATCCACTCGGGCCACCCGAATGTGGCAAACTACCGTACTGTAATCTCACATTGATGCCTGCCTTTATGTTTTTGCCCCCCACTAGACTCTATCATAAGAAGCTATGTGAGCAGAGACTACCGTACTTGTGCTGAGGTCTGAGCCGTATAACCTTGTACTAGTAGTAGAGATTAAGCAGCCTAGTAATATTTCAGCCAGTTCTTTTCAATCTCACAGCCACTGCTCGTTCTCAAACGATCTCCTTCTTTCCTTCCTTCCCCCGACAAGGCAAGAGCCTCCCTCTATCCTCCCTCGTGACAGATAGGGCAGCCAGTAATCTGGTGCGTGGACAAAATTAACCGCGCACCAACGGTTGATAGCAACCACAACACTCCCCATTACCCTCCACTTTAAACACAACCCAAAGAAATTTCTCCAGGTAAAATATTAGTTTCTACTATGTATTCTACTGTGAATTTATATTTTTAATTTTTTCCTTGATTTTCACGATGTTGGGGTTGGCGGGGGAGTGCTGTTGTCATGGCAGGAGATTTTCACGTTCGTTGATGCGCTGTTAATTTTGTCCACGGACAATCCTACGATATTTGTCCTCTCGTATGGTACTAAAATCGGCGGGAGTTTGACCAAGATAATGTCCTCACCACCCCGCCAGCTTGCGTTTTCAGGCAATCTTATGCGAGGAGAGGAATACTCATTATGCTTCGGGTTGATTTATTATTTCAGTTGTTATTTTTGTTCTGCGGGTAGGAGCAACATTCGACTACATACCCCGTAATCCAGCTATAATGATACCCAGGGGAGTTACTAGGAGGTGTCCCTACTTTTGGGTTTTCTGTAATTTAAGCTAGAAGTGTTGGTCTGTTGGCTAGGTCATGGTTAGACAATTGAGCCTACCCCTCCCCCTCTTACTAGTTTTGGACCCCTTGAAATATTCTAATGGAAAGATCTGCACTCCACTTCCTACACCAGTCATAATATTTAAGCCCACCACTATCATCAGTTGGTGGCCACTTGAGTTCCTTGAGCACCCTGCCAATGCCCCGTCCTAGAAATCTAAAATTCTGGAGATCACAGGAGTCAGGCGGGGTGGTATTCGTGTAAGCCTTGACTTGCGGTTGCAAGCGTCATTAAATATTACTCAAATATCCTAATCTGGATTAGCATTCATAGAGTTGTCACTTCTGTCAGAAACGATACGCTGCGAGCAGGGTCCGGTGGGCGGCGGACGGAACAGAGTGTTTACACAACCGCTAATTGAGTACAGAAAGTGATAGGAGCAGCTTTACAGCAGGCGAGAACAGGAGAGATAAGAAAGACGAAATAAGAGTTGTGATAATACCGGTTTGATTTGGCTTACCGGAAGAAAAGACTGGCAAAGAGGCAAGAGAACCGCTACAAATGACAACCGAGCCAGCTTCTTGACTAAGCATCCCAACTCCGGCGTACAGCTCATAATCTAACAACTTCTACTAGCAGTGCACTGGACCATTATTAGCCCCCTAGTACCTTTTATGCTAGTCGGTCATTGCTCGTGGCCTAATTCAACGACGTTTGTGCCCACGGCCCATATTGCATGACACCAAGATCTGAACGAAAAATGACGAACTTTGGCGGCATGCGATGGTAGCCCTATTGGCGAGCTTCGCTCAATTACGAGTATAGAATATAGGGTAAATTTATTTCCACAGCTCTCCTAGGGGGAAGGCCTAGGGATGTGGGCTTCCATCAGGAGGGATCTCTGTATTTAGCTATCCGGATGTAAGGGGAAAGTGTTGAGACCGCTCTGCCCGGGTAGGCCATGGACCCTCAGGGGGGTCACGCTAGATAATCAAAACTAGGTTTCGCTGATCACCTCCCCTCATACAAATCCCACCAATCAGAATCTGCCCGGGTAGTGTGGAAGAGAGCCTATCATACACCTCATGCATGCTTAGTCTAAAAAGGACTGCCCCTTGTGGATTTTGGGAGGTCCTACAACTTGATGAAAAGTGATCTCATGTCAGCATCACACAAGAAACCATACGACCTCCAAGGCATAAGGGACATCTAGTTGGAGGGCAAATTCTGACTCTAGGAGTCTCTTTGCGACCTCAAACTAACTGTGCTAGACATCTAACAAAGGACTTTCGTGTGGGAGGGGGTGGTGAGCCTGGACTGGCGGTATTGTACTTAATAACACCGTGGCCTCTGAGATCTGAGATCTCCTCCGAAGTACTCGTATCAGGCATCCAGGAAAGTTTGTACTCCTACTGCTGCGGGAAGGATATGACGGTGATCCTTAGTTTTCACCAGGCGGAGACTATCGCCCATCTCTACGACATCAGGGGATGTTGATCAAGAGAGACCATCATCGCTACTCCCCCCAGAGATTTCCTCACCAGCTCTATCCAATTGGAGTGTTGTGTTTTATTTGCTTTCTACCTTCGGTGTGCCAGTGTTAGGGCTCGTCCCCCCGCGAGAAGGTGCTGTTGTTCTTAGTGGCGGGTAGAGTGGAGGGGAGGGCTGAGGAGATTGCTGGAGTTTGGGTGACTTCCCTGATAGCTGTTTTGGGTGTCGTCGGTGGCTTGAAGTGTAGTGGATGTTCCATGGCTGCCATTGCTAGTTAACTTGTGTCTAAACTCTACAGCAATCCTTTCCAGCCACAATGAGTGACACAATACGGTCGTCACAGTTTAGGTCGCATAAATATTGTCTCTTCTCCCCCTGTCAATTTATTGTTAGTGATTCAACTGTAGTCCTGATCGCCACTAATTCCTCCTCTTTTGTCATGGCTCCCCTACTCATCCAATCTCACTCGTACCCGAGTAACTCGACCTCTCCTATCGTTGTTTGTCAACCCCATTTGCTCATGGTCAGTACCCCGAGACCCCCCGTTTCATCTGCTGTCGTTGGCTTAAGCGTTTCCCCGCGAAAATGCATATGATACATTGAGAAGTCGTTCGCCCGGTATTATGATAGTGTGGGAATATCATTATCACAGCCCTTGAATCATTCCGGCTTAAATTCTCTAGCTGCGATGGCTTCGGAGATATATGTACGAGGCTGGCGACAAAAGTCACCGGTAGATGAAGGCTTTCCGCTGAAAACAGCCATATTCACGACCTTCCAACCGATCTAGTAAAGCAATCCAAACCAAATCATCTATGGTACATGACATTGTGATATAATTCCCTAGATTCGACTCTCTAGCCCTTTTGCCTGAGGAACTATCAAGGGAGTAATGGTTGGTACATTGGTCTTGGCGCAATTTTTGACTATTTTGTATGGGAAATGGCAAGGCTTTGCGCTGTTTTCAACTTCAACTTTACAATAATATTATTGCATGCCAAAGCAGCCAGTAACTCTTTAAAGCTCTATGAGCACTTGAGGAGATATTTGAGGGAATTTTGGACCATAATATGAATTTTCCTTTTTTTTTGTTTAGCTTCAGGATGCATTAAATGAAGAGTGCGAAGTAGGCCAGTTTGGGCAGTGCATGTCATTCTACGGTACTGGTCATTTTTGTTGCCAGCCTCGTACAGTACAGTATATTTTTTCCATAATATACTATGGGTTATACCAAATTCCTATAATATATCCTATGTGGTCTTCTCTGGGCAATGATCCCTCGATCGCGGGCCCACCTGTACAGTATCTGTTATGAGGGAAACTACTGAGTGACATAGAAGCTCCACTCTCCATACTTAAGTCTACGAAACGGTAGGCTGGTAGACATCCACCAAGCACAACAGTATACTATTCGTTCGGCCATCTCATCTATAGTAGCCAGTATCTATCACAGGAATAAAATCGTTTTTGTACTATCGACGATAGTCTCAATAATCCAGGCGCCATCGGATACCAGTTTTCCTCTATCTAAATAAGACTCTATACACAGATTATCTATCATTTAGAGGGAGGAGGAAAAAAGAGGAAAAGACTGTAGGATAAAAGGAGGGAAAGAAAAAAAGAAAAAAAGCGCAGGCAAGAATTTACAGGCGGAGAAAAATTAAGTAAGGAGATGAAAACTGCAAGCTTGGACTGGACCTTCTCACCGCAATTTCCTTCGTTTATAAAGCGTGATGTCTAAGGACAGTCGCTATGGGAGACATATGATACTCCAAAAGGAGAGGGGGGCGGCCATTTCCATGAGGTAGTAGCTTGAATCGTAATGGGGATTACAGCTTTGCAAGAGCGTAGCAGTGCTGCCACCCTCTCATGGCCTTTCTCAGTAGCGTACAAGAGCGGTGTTTTGTCGTCATTGTCTGGCTTGTCGGGGTTGACCTCTTTCCGTTCAAGTAGTATTTTCACCACTCCCTCATATCCAGACCCAGCGGCATACGAGAGCGGTCTTTTGCCGTCTTTATCTGGCTTGTCGGGATTGACCTCTTCCCGTTCGAGTAGTATTTTCACCACTCCCTCATATCTAGACGAAGCGGCATACGAGAGCGGCGTCCGGTCGTTATTACTTGGCTTGTCGGGATTGACCTCTTCTCGTTTGAGTAGTATTTTCACCACTCCCTCATGTCCAGACGAAGCGGCATACGAGAGCGGTGTCCGGTCCCAATTATCTGACTTATCGGGATTGACCTCTTCCCGTTCGAGTAGTATTTTCACCACTCCCTCATATCCAGACGAAGCGGCATACGAGAGCGGTGTCTGGCCCCAATTATCTGACTTATCGGGATTGACCTCTTCCTGTTCGAGTAGTATTTTCACCACTCCCTCATGTC
>Ga0307513_10000320_pt1 | contig 68962 bp, 56 predicted proteins | sample 15_EM_MG_FD_202174 | JGI IMG/M metagenome (GOLD analysis project Ga0307513, IMG submission 202174) | Populus trichocarpa ectomycorrhiza microbial communities from riparian zone in the Pacific Northwest, United States - 15_EM | ecosystem: Host-associated > Plants > Roots > Unclassified | place...
GGGTGGAGCCTCAAAATTTCGGTGTATGTAGTCGTGTCCATAAACGTCAGAGAATTACGAGTAGGTCAATCACCTGTAAAATATCTTGGGGTGCATGATCTCCGCCACCCCTGTAACCCCCCTTTCCAGAGGTAAGAGCCCCTAGGGGGGTGGGGTTTTTCCTCGCGCGATATGGGATCAGCACATGGGATTTGTTGGATCTAGACGATAGGGGCTTGTACTCGCGATTCAGTTAACTTTTAAGACTAAATCTATCATTGCCTTGATGAGCTGGTTTCCGCCGATAGTGTTGTATAATTGGACCCGAGGCTAGAGCGTTGGAGTTGCCTTTGCTGGTAAGGTCTGGCTCTTTTTTATTTTTACTTTGTCTTAAGCTCGGTCTGAGGGGGTCAGTTTTCGCTGTGCGCTCGCCCCCCCTATCCAAGAGAGGGAATTCCGGAGGTCTTAACCTCGGGTCCAATTATTCGAGTTCTTACGGTAGTGAAATGAGGCTGTTCCTGGGGAATAAGTATTAGCATACTTAGTCATGTGATCCGTTATCTCTATCCAGCCTCCAACCTCTGTATTCAGTGACAAAGACTACTGAGAAGGGAGGGTATTCACATGACACGGTATAGCTAGAGGTCTATAGACGTGTTAGATCTCATTAACCAGCAGTTGTAATCCTGTTGCTCTGCCCAACTAAGCGTATAATGGGATGATGACGCGATAATCCGGGAGTGGATTGCACGAGCGAATATGGTACTCGGATACCAGGGTCAGTCCGCGAACACCAGGATTTATTCTGAGCATGAGCTAAAGTGGCAAATATCCAATAGAAACCGTGAATAGATAGTTCAACCAATAGTAAAGCAGAAAGTGTTCGAGGAATTCTTCTGGTTTTCAACCCACACCCCTTAGTGCGTGCACTATTCCCAATATCGTCGTTAGCTTTGTCAGCCCTGTGTTCGCGGACTAGCCCTGGTATCCGAGTACTAGCACGGAGCAAAAAGTGATCGGAAAAAAAGTGGTGTTGCACCAACCACTTTTTTTCCGATCACACCCAAGTACAGCATAAGCTGGTAAAGCTAAGTGGGCTTGGATGGAGTGATGTGCCGAGGAGTTGGCAAAAGTCGGGCCCATCCCGTCAGGAGGTGTGGCATATCTATGGGACGGAACTGTGGAAATATGCAGGCTTTAGTAGTGGGATTCTTTGATTAATTATCGTATCTCGGGATACAATGCTTGGAATAACTTTCATATAGCCATCTTCCTCACACATACCCAGGGCACACAAACCAGTGACAAGGAAGAAAATGCTAGACTAGCATATAGACACAAAAAAAAGGCCAAACTTGAAGAGCAAAGAAAGAGCTAATGTAGCACATCGCAACAGGGATATGAGCCGAGTGATATCTCGTGAGTATTTTTTTTGGCTAGCTAAAAGCCAGGGCTACTTCAGAAGGGAGATGTAGATATTACTCAGGCAACACGCCGGGCGGGGACCCGTGTCATAGAGCCCTAAATACCTTTACGCCAGAGTTCTTGTATCATATGATATAAGCACCGGGCGCGAGGACCCCGAAAATTTGTTTTCTATTTCGGTATGGGGCTGAGAGAACGCACTGCTTTGTTTCCCTGGATCCGGGTTTCCGGGGAAGATGTGACATAAGGCGGGTGATCACTTGGTGCATGAGCATCCAATACTCGTTCGCAATACTGGCATCTGATTGGCCCCGTGTTTGGGATTAATCTTCATTTTCACTCACAGAGTAGCATTGGTGATTGGTGATACATACATGCATCTGATCCTTGAGTTCGGGTACGGTTTGGTTTTTCCCCCGCAGATAGGCGCAGGTGATTGGTGGTACACGCCTCCGATCCCTTGTTCTCGGGTGCTCGGGGGCATATTGGGATTTACACCGAACCCCGCGCGGCAGTGGATCAGCGGCGGAGTCACTTGGACTCTTAGAGAAGGTGTCAATTGTCACTAGATATTGCTTGAGCATGGATGGCTCGGGCCGAAGGCTCACAGAAGCACCCGACTCGGTCTTCATTCTCCGAATAGAGCTCTTGGGCTCACACAACATGCTAGCCTACTACTCCCCCCCTACCCTAAGCACTTACACAGGAGCCGGAACAGGGGCGTGTGTCTTCAATCATCCACGCTTATCTGAGAGCGGAAGCAGGGGTTGAACGAGTACTCGCAAGTGAGCATGGGAATCGGACACCAAGGGATTATTCATCTATGGCAAGAAGTACCTAGATACAGCGATGAGAAAAATAGACTGTGCAAGGGCTCAGCGAGGCGCACCCACAGTGAGGGTAGGGAAATGTTGACAAGTATCATACCGCATTGACTGGTGAGAATGCACAAGTATCAGGGGAGACGTTTTCGTTCAAGGCGTGGTAGGAACTAGCAAAATAAATCCTGTCTTGTATAATACAAAAACATCTCCCTGAGTACTTGTGTAAGCGGTAGTCGGGTCTTGCTAGATAATACGGTGCTTTCCCTCTTGGTGGTATAGAGCATGCGGGCTTTAGTATCCTTAGGGTATCTACTATAGACAGCAGGCGCTGTAAGAGCAGGCACTGTAGGAGCAGTCACTGTAGGAGCAGTCACTGTAGGAGCAGTCACTGTAGGAGAAGGGGCTTTTTTAATTTTGAGCGCTACAATTTAGATGGATGCCGGGAAACTGCAACAAATTAAAAAAACAAAAAAAAAGAGTCGGCCTACACCAACAGTGTGTTGGGGCATAAAATGAGGAAATTTAAGATAACTCAGTTGCTACAAAAAGGAAAATTTCTTTGGGCCGGGAAGCTTCTTGAAAAGAAGTTTCCTAGTACTATCAGGAGGAGTAAACTCCCCATGTGTATAAGTAGGAGGGCGGGATTCGCCCTCTGGGTACTTGAAATCGTACTGCAAGATGATGAAAGCAAGGAGGGTCTTCAACGTCTCGCCAGCAAAGAAGCGACCAGGACATGCGTGCTTTCCATGACCGAAAATGAGGTTGCTTGTGGCGGTAGTGGTCCAATTGGTATTGTGGGTGGCAAGGCCCTCGGCCTCCAGAGACTTTTTGTACCAACGGAATCCATCGAATGTCTCAGGGTCCTCAACGAAATCTGGATCGGTAGAAAGCATTGCCGCGGGGGCTGCGAGTGTGGTACCCTTCCGCAAATAGGTGCCATCGGAAAGAGTGAAGCTCTTCATAACCTTGCGGCTGAAACTAACTTTACGAAGAAGTAAGAACACGCCTTAAGAGAAAAGGTAGTGATGTAGTGATGTACTTACGGAGGCCGGCGGTTTTTCTCATAGACTCTTTGAAAAAGCTATCAGCCTTTTTCATCTTGCGTAGAGCTACCCTGTCCATCACTCCCCCATTCGCGGAAATTGCGGCTTCAATCTCCTCGCGAATTGGTTGAATGCACTCCTGATGGGCAGCGAGGTCGTAAAGTGCATTGAGAAAGACATTAGACGTTGTAATAATTGACACAAAAGTGGTAAGAAGCTGCAGTTCGGATAAAGCTTCGATGGTCTTGTGTTGCGGCTCAACGACATCTGTGAGCCATTGAAGCATGTCGTTGGGCTTCTCATAAACCTCTCCATTCTTCTCTGCTACTCTTTCCGCTTCAAGACGTGCCTGAATACTAGGTGTTAGGAGTCCCTCCGCCCTTTTTTTATACGAGTTCATCACCCTCTTTGAATCATACATCCAGGCATAGAATGGGCGAATCAGTTTCGATTTATTCGAGAGCTCAAGGATTGTAGTGATGACATCGCTAGTGAACCCTGTCGAGATAGTCAACCAATCCTTATTTCGACATAGCGGAAGGCCAACGAATGCCCTGCTACCCGCGCGAGCAACGATTTTTTGGATTGGGGGGAAGATTTTGACAGGTCTCCATTCTTTGGTAATGCATATTATCAGCATCCTGTATGGGAAAGCATGGATAGATTCTTTAAAGATGCTAACCATCAGTGGTAAATTCTGGTAGCTCAGCATCTAGAGCGAATCGCATCTCTTCTGTTATCGCATCTCTAATATTCCCTATTTGAATTTTGGTTAGTATTTCTGAATATAGGTGGTGACAGAACTGCTTGGAGTGAGAATATGTCTGCGCGGGGTGGTGGCTCTCTCTTTTTTTACGCTCTTAGCTGCAATAGCCGCCGGCAAAACAGGAGAGAAGCTCGCCACTACCGCGGAATAGCCCAAATACTTTTTCTCGATGCAAGGGTGTCTGTCCAGGGAGCGAATTACCTAGATTTTGAGTGAGTTTGATTCTCACCGCATCTTGAAGATAATTGTGCCCAGGAAGTAAATCCACGCCAGTATATTTGGCCAGCAGAGTCTTTACCAACGTGCATGATCAGTACTAGTAAACTCACCGCCAACGTTTAGGGTAATGGGGTGCCTACATCGGAACTAGCAGCTTGAAAGCTGACAAAATCATCCGGTAAATTGGAGAGCTCCTTAACCTGGTCCTGTGTAAGAATGACCTTGTAGCAGGTGTGGGTTGTAACGACGAAGTTTTTTCCTGGATACTATTGAGGTCATGTATTGTTAATACCCTGGCTATACTAATTTTAATATGGGAAATGACTGGCAATCGAGAAAATAGTGTGTAGGCTAACCTTGTAATAACCATCCTTCACGATGTTGAATGCATCAAAGGCATATCGGTCTCTTGCCTTGGCCAGCCCAAGGTAGCCCGGGGATTCAATTCCAACAATTGGAAACTTTGTGGAGCTATGGATTGACCATTCCTTCTTCAAGAGAAGGAAAAGACCTAAGAAAACTAGCGCAATAGTGGTAGGGACAAGAGAGTAGCTATGAAGATTTGTTTCTTCAGCATAATCAACGAGACGCATAAAAACACCCATAATTTTTGATGTGAGTCTGTCGGTTAGGAGGCAATAAGAGGAAGAAAGCTTTGGGTTGGAAGAGGGGTGTATTAGAAATGGGGGTTTTCTTTTAAAGTCAGCCTTGAGTAATATTGGAGTCGGAGGCACATCTCCCCGGCAAGTAGCACCCAAATATAGGGAGGAGCTAAAGGCCACCTTGAGGGAAGGCGGAGTATCTCCGGGATATCCTCGAGATATCCTTGTTTTCCCTCCCCTCCGGGGTGTTTGCACAGGTTTTGGCAAGGGACGCTGCTGGACGGGGTGGGCTATCATATTGCACCCTTTGCGCCTAGAGTCGAGGAGCTAGTGACCGTTTACTGATATTTGGAGGAACATTGAGTACTTGGAGTTTCCTATCTCTTCTTTTTAGCTCTCAGAGTTTTTTGCTAGTTTAGGGGTGCTACCAGATGTTAATTTATGTTGGATAAAAATTTAGGCAATGTACCTTGTTACATGAGCCGATCCGGATCATCATGGCTTTGGTGGGACCAAGAGTACGAGATATCACCTCTTGGCGAACATTCATTCTTATAAATGGGTGCACGCAGCGCGAGTCATAAAGAAGGACTACGAGCTCTATTTGTTGACTATTCATTCACTCCGCATGCTACCTCCACATTCTAATATATTATACGAACCTGCAGTGGGGCCCGTCGTATTCCCCTATCCCTCGGCCAAAATGCCCTAGATGAGATTCTCGCTGGGACTAGATGGGCCCAGCGATTTGCTTAGTACTTCGTTTTTGTTTAATCCTAGGGGTGGGCGAACTGTTTTATTGAAAACGTGGGGTGGGTGTAGTGGTAGAAGAGATGGAGCTTAGGGGTAGATGTAATAGAGGGATAGAGGTATTGTGCAGGGATTGGGTGCGGAAGGATGGTAGGGAGGTTGTAATGGAGGAGTGAACAAATTATCGCCCAGGGCGCCTATAGTGTGTGCCAGAGCAATTGCAGCTGGAGACCACGCTACGCGCAAAGTGATGTACTTTTAATTTGTATAGACATAGTTTTATATTATATTTAAGGTAGAAGTCGTGTTATCACAAAATGGCGTAGATAAGGGAAACAGTCACTGACACGGCAAAGTAGTCATATACTGTCCCAATTACCGTAACTACTCGAATAGAAGAGAAATGTGCTAGGACGTTGGAATTCCCCTTCTCAGCTTAGCGAGGGGAAAACACCGCAAACTCGGCCAAGAGTCGAGCCGAACAGGAGGAATATGCGAGGCGCCTTACTAGGAGAGGGAACTGCAACCTCCTAGCACATTTCTCTTCTATTTGAGTACTTACGGTATGTCATCTCTCGTTCTAGTAGCACCCTACCTGCAATCGATTCAACTCTACTATAATAAAAAAATCTAGAATTCCTCCATTTGGATGAAGGCCGGGAACCACGTGGAAAAATTCGATTTCCCCCCCACCTCTGGGACAAATGGGGGGGGAAACAACTTATTAGGGAGGCAATTTTGACGTCCTAACCCGGGGTTTAGTTATCTTGGTTCTTGCGGTAGCCATTTACGGTGCAGGTAGTGTCTATGTTATCAGTATTTATCTCTTGCTCCGGGATGTAGAAGATCCGAGCTCCGTCACTCTGCACCGACCAGTGTGGCTAGATAGTGATAAAGAAGAGGGGGGGTATTCGTTGTGGGAACTGAGCATCGACACATCCCTCTCGAATCTGCAGCAAAACGCACATCCATCCAAACTACTCTGACGCAAACTAGAGGAGTCTTGGACCATCTTTATTTTCAAGGTTTAGCTAGCAAGGATTGCATAGTAGAGGGTATCAATACGAGAGGAAGGGTTTTCGCGGAGAATCCAACTCACAATTGGTACCCTTTGAATGGAGTTGGTGTATTGGTGGATCGGTGGATGTGGGTAGGATGATCTCTACTAGGCCAGTCACCTGTGAAATATCTTGGGGTGCATGATCTCCGCGGGCCCTGTAATCCCCCTTTCCGGAGGTAAAATCCCTTAGGGGGAGTAGGGGTTTTCCTCTGGCGATATGGGATCAGCCCACTAGATTTGTTAGGTCTAGATGATAGGGGCTTGTACTCGCGATTTTGTTAACCTGTAAGACTAAATCCGTCATTGCCTGATGGGCTGGTTTCTGCTGATAGTGTTGCAGTGAAATTCGGCTGTTCCTGGGGGACAAGTACCGCATTACCTGGTTTTATTCGCCTGCCGCTAGTACGTTGAAATAAGAGTTTTCTTTGTAATCTGTCTCAAATTCGCAATAAAACGCCTTCGCTTAACCTTTCATGACAAAAATCAGGCTTATTTTGGTCTCTTACTTACTGTATTGAATGTTTTGCTTCAGCCCCTACCTTATTTCAACGTACTAACGGCAGGCGAATAAAACCAGGTAATGCGGTATTAGAATATTTGGCCATGTGATCTGCTATCTCTATCCAGCCTTCAACCACTGTATTCAGTGACAAAGGCTATTGAGAAGGGAGGGTATTTACCTGACACGGGACTGTGGAAATATGCAAGTTTTAGCGGCAGAATCATTGATTAATCGTCCTGTCTCAAGATACAACGCCTGGTACAACTCTCTTATAGCCATCCTCCTCGCACATACCCAAGACACATAAACCAGTGGCAAGGAAGAAAATGTTAGACTAGCGTATAGACAAACAAAAAAGTCCAAAGAACAAAGAAAGCGCTAGGGTAGCACATCAAAACAGGGATGGGGGCCGAGTGATAGCTCGTGAGTATTTTTTTGTGGCCAGCCGAAAGCCAGGGCCACTTCGGAAGGGAGATGTGGAGATTACTCAGGCAACACGCTGGGCGGGGGCTTTGTGTCATAGGGCCCTAAATACTTTTACGCCGGAGTTCTTGTATGATATAAGCACCCCGAAAATTTGTGTTCTGATTCGGTATGGGGGCTGAGAGACGCACTGCTTTGTTTCCCTGACTCCCGGTTTCCGTAGGAGATGTGGCCTAAGGCGGGTGGTCACTTGGTGCCTGAGAATCTAATACTCATTCACAATACTGGCATCTGATTGGCCCCTGCGTTTGGAATTAATCTTCATTTTCACTCACAGAGTAGCATTGGCGATTGGCGGCACAGCCCTTGATCCCTTGTTCTCGGGTGCTCGGGACGGGGGAGAGTATTGGGATTTACACAGAACCCCGCGCGGGAGTGGATCAGCGGCGGAGTCACTCAGACTCCTAGAGAGGGTATCAATTGTCACTAGATATTGCTTAAGCATGTATGGCTCGGGCCGAAGACTCAAAGAAGCACCCGACTCGGTCTTCATTCTCCGAATAGAGCTCTTGGGCTCACACAACAGGCTAGCTCACTACTTCCCCCTACCCTAAGCACTTACACAGGAGCCGGAACAGGGGCGTTTATCTTCAATCATCCGCGCTTATCTGAGGGCGGGAACAAGGATTGAGCAAGTACTTGCAAGTGAGCGTGGGAGGTCGGACATTAATGGATTATTCATCTATGCGCAAGAAGCACCTATATACAGGGATGAGAAAAATAGAATTGAGCACTTGCGCAAGCGGCAGTCAAATCTTGCTAGATAATGCGGTGCTTTCCCTCTTAGCGGTATAGAGCGTGAAGACTTTAGTTTCCATAGAGTATCTACTATAGGCAGCAGGCGCTGTAAGAGTAGGAGCTTTTTTAATTTTGTGCGCTACAAGTTAAATGGATGTCGGAAAACTGCAACAAGTGAAAAAAAAAACAGTACCAATAGTGTATGTTAGAGCATAAAATGAGGAAATTTAAGATAACCCAGTTGCTACAAAAAGGAAAATTTCTTTGGGCCGGGAAGCTTCTTGAAAAGAAGTTTGCTGGAAGTATCGGGATAGAAAAACTCCGCGTGTGAAATTCTAGCAGGAGGAGATTCACCCTCAGGGCACTTGATATCATACTGTAAGATGATGAAAGTAAGAATGATCTTCATCTCCTCGGAAACGAAGAAGCGACCAGGGCATGCGTGCTTTCCGTGACCGAATGCGAGGTCCCATGATGAGGTGGTGGTCCAGTTGGCCTCACGAGCAACACGGCCCTCGGCTCCCAGAAAGTTTCTGTACCAGCGGAACCCATCGAATTTCTCAGGATCCTCAAGGAAATCTGGATCGGCAGAAAACAGTGCGGAAGGGGCTGCGACCAGAGCGCCCTTCGGCAAGCGGGTTCCGTCGGAAAGAGTCAAGCTTTTCTTAATCTTGCGGTTGAAACCGACTTTACAAAGAAGTAAGAATATGACTTAAGGGAAAGGGTAGTGATGTACTTACGGAGATGAGGGCTTGTTCTCATAGATTCTTTGAAAAAGCTATCAGTCTTTTTCATGTTGCGCAGAACTGTTCTGTCTATCACTCCGTTATTTTCGGCAATTACGGCTTCGATCTCCTCGCGAATTGGTTGAATGCACTCCGGATGGGCAGCGAGGTCGAGGAGTGCACCGAGAAAAGCATTGCAGGTTGAATGAATTGTGGCCAAACTAACTTGCAGCTGCAGTTCAGATAAATGTTCGAGGTTTCTGTGCTGCGGCACAACGATCTCTCTGAGCCATTGAAGCATGTCGTTGGGCTTCTCATAATCGGTTCCATTCTTTTCTGCAAGTCTCTCGTTTTCAAGACGGCCTTGAATAGTAGGAGCTAGGAGGATCTCTGCCTTTCTCCTATGCGAGGTAATCAATTTTGTTGAACTACACATCCAGGCATAGAATGGGCGGATCGCTTTGGGTATCTTTGAGAGCTCATTGACCGTTTTGAATACATCTCCAGTGAACCTCATCGCGACAGTCAGCCAATCCTCATTTCGACATAGCGGAAGGCCAACAAAGGCCCTGCTGCTTGTACGAGCGACTATTCTTAGGATTGGGTTGAAAACCGGGACTGATCTCCATTCTGTCGCGGTGTATGTCATTAGCATCCGCTATGGGAGCGTCTAGGTAGGTTCAACAGAAATACTAACCATCAGTGGTACATTCTGGTAGCTCAGCATCCAGAGCAAATCGTGTCTCCTCTACTATGGCATCTTTAACAACCCCTGTTTGGTTTTAGTTAGTATCTGGGGATCTAAATATTGATAGAACTGCTTGGAGTCAGAGAGAAAATGTCTGCATGGGGTCGTAGTTCTTTCTTTACGACCATAGCTGTAAGGGAGGACCGCAAGGCATGAGAGCCTTTCGGCGCTACTTCATAACTGCCTGAATGCCCCTTCTCACTGCAAGCGTCTCTTTTCAGGAAGTGGATTACCTAGATTTTGAGTGAGTTTGGTTCTCGCTACCTCTCGAATATAGCTGTGATTAAGATATCGATCCAACCCAGTATATGATCCCAGCATAGTCTTTATCAATGCGCATGATCAGTACTATTGAATTCACTCAATATTTAGAGTAATGGGGTGCCTACTTCGATACCAGAATCTTGGGCGCCGACAGTATCATCTGAGGCGCTGGAGAGCTCCTTAACCTGGCCATGTGTAAGAACGACCTTGTCGAAGCTGTGGGTTGTAACAACAAAGTTTTTTCCTGGGTACTATTGAGGCCATATATCGTCAATATAATATCTTACTTAGTTATACCAGTTGACTAATTTTAATACAGACCATGGTTGATGATTGAGCAAAGAATATGTAGACTAACCTTGTGATAACCGTTCCTCACGATCTGGAATGCATTATAGACCCATCTATCTCTTGCTTTGGCTAGCCCGAAGTAGCCTGGGGATTCAATTCCAACAATTGGAAGCTTTGTTGAGCTATGAATTGACCATTCCTTGCTCAGGAAGAGAAGAAGTCCCAAGAAAAGCAGAACAAGAGTGGGAAGGAAAACAGAATAGCCATGAAGTTTGGTGCCTTCGGCATAATCAATAAGAAGCATAAAAATACCCATGATTTATGATGAGAGTTGGTTGGGAGGCGAGAAGACGGAGAAGGCTTTGGATTAGAGGAGGAGGGGGTGTATTAAAAACGTTTTCTTTTAAAAGACAACTTTGAGTGATATTGGGGTAGGAGGTACGTGTCCCGAACAAGTAGTGACCGAACACAGGGGGTACGGGTCACCTTGGGGAAAGATGAAGTATCACTGGAATATCCTTGAGATATCCATGTTTTCTCACCTGGATGTTTCGGTAGGTTTTGGCGAGGGACGCGGCAGGACAGGGTAGGCTATCATTTCGCATTCCCCGTTCCCGGAGTGCAGAAACAAGTAACCAGTTGCTAACCTTCCGAGGAACTTAGAGTGCTTAGAGCTTCCTACCTATTCTTTTTAGCTCTTGGAGTTTTTTCCTAGCTTAGGCGTGCTACCAGATGTTAGCCTATGTTGGATCGAAATTTGGGCAATGTGCGCTGTTACATGAGCCGATCCGGATAGCCATGTCTCTACTAAGGTCAAGATTAAGAGAAATCACCTGCAGACGAAACATTCATTCTTATAAATGAAAGCACGCAATGCGAGCTGTGGACGGGGGTCATAAGGACTGCCCGTTGGCCGTTCTCCCCTCATGGCCCCTACACATTCTAAGGAATTAATTGAACCTGAAGTGTGGCCCGCCACCTTCCCTTATCCCTGGGCTTGATGGGTGGGCTCCGATTCGTGGGGTGCTTCGTTCTCGTTTAATCTTTAGAACGATCAGACTGCCTCGTTCCAAACACTGGGTGGATGTGGGGGGGAGGGATGGAGTTTGCAGCAGGTGTGGGAAGGGTAACGATGTAGTGTGTAGGCAGTAGGCGTGGAAAAATAGTACTCGTAAAGGGGTTATATATGGGGGGGGGGGGGCAAACAGACTATGACCTAAGGCGCCTATAAGTGTGCGCTAAAGTAATTGTAGCCGGGGACAGCACTGCACGCAAAGCAATGTACCTTCAATTCGTATTGGGATGGTTTTTTATTATATTCAAGGTGGATAGTTTTATCACATGATAAGGCGGATACAGAAACAACGACGGAAAGGGGCCAAATAAATATATACTGTGCCAATTGTGCCATCTCCGGTTCTTCTAGTATTCTATAAGTACCTAGAATAATTGAACGTTACTGCAAGAGTCTAGAATTCCCCAATTTGGATCAAGGCTCGAATCACTTGGGAAACTCCCACTTCCGACCCCACTCTTGAGACGAACCAGAAGAAGATACCCCACCATGAGAGGCAATTCTATGTTATCAGTATTATCTCTTGCTCTGGAATAAAAGATCCTGGCTCCAGCTTTCCGCGCCGACCAATGTGGCTCGATCGTGATAATGAAGGGGAAAAAAAGACTGCTGTTCGTTGTGATAATTGGACATATGCACATTCCTCCCGAATTTGTCGCAAAGCGCGTGTCCATCCAAATTACCTTGGATCACACTAGAAGAGCCCGGAACGGCCTTTATTTTCAAGGTTCAGCTAGCCAGCATCGCATCCCTTCGTGCGTCCCGGTTTTCACACACCTTTAACGTTGCACTACCGGTAGTAAGATAGATATGGCAAGAAAGGTAACGATAGACAACAGACCGAGAGAAATCAAAACCAGGCGAAGTACTCCTACTCGTACCGTGGTCGGGAGCAAATCTACGCAGAAAACCTGGTTTCCATCATAGCAATACCAAGCAATGCCCACTGAGCACTCTTCTGAGCACTGCACCACCTCTGAAGCACAAAGTTTTTCATATCACGATTACCCAAATAGGCTAGGTTTTAAGATTTTTGAATGGGGGTGCAATATCTAAGCAGTGAACAGGATACCAGTACCATCCTTCATATTCATCATATGATACTTACATCATGCTTGTCACAATTACTCCTAACTTTTCTCTCTTTAGTTACTTCACCACCGATCGCTTCCACTACCAGCTCTGCGGGCACTTAGCGCGGTGCTTGAAAACACACGAAGAGATCACTCGAGCGCCCGAATTGAAGCCGGACACTTTGTATGGGCGTTGTAACCTTATGTGTCCTGCTTCAATTCGGCCGGGCTAGTACGAAGGGTATCGATAGGAGGGGAAGGGTGTCGGGGACGATGCAACCGACAATTGGCACCCTTTGAATGGTGTCGATGGATTGGTGGATGACCTCCACCAGTCCAGACACCGATAAAATCTCTTGAGGTCCATGATCTCCGCCGGCCCCGTAATCCCCCCCCCCCTAGAGACAAAAGCCCCTGGGGAAAATTTCCTGACATAATATAAGATCAGCCTACTGGATATCTTGGATATAGGCGGTAAAGCTAAGCGTGTTTGGGACAAGCGGTGTGCTGGGGGTTGTCGGGTGTCGGGCCCACCCCCATCAGGAAGTGTGGCACTTATGTGGGACTGAACCAGGCGAAGGGGTTCGAGTGATAACATATGAGTACTGTTTGTGGCAGCCAAAAGCAGGGACCACATCCGAAGGGAGAAGTGGCTGCTGCTCAAACAACAAACTGGGTAAGGGCTTGCGTCACCCGGCCCGGGATATCCTTACACCCGAGTGATTTGTGCTCGCCAAATGTCAAAGTATCCGGAAAAGGCGCCAGCCCTAACCCCCGATTTCTTAATAGATTTTGGGTGTTGCATTCTTGCCATGAGAGAGAGCGGGGCCGTGCTCAAACGGCGCCTTTTCCGGATACTTTTGCATTTGGCGAGTATACAAGTAGGCGCCCGACATGAGGAACTCGAAAATTCGTGTCCGGATTGGTATGGGGACTTAGATGCGGACTGGTTTTCCCCCTAAATCCCTACTTCCCAGATAGATGTGACCTAGGACGGGTTATCCCTTAGTATCGAGAACCCCGCGTTCAATCGCAATACTTGTATTCCTTTGGCCCCTGTGTTCTGGATTGATCTTACTTTTTCCCAGATGAGCACTGGGTGTTCGGTGATCCACGTGTACATTCCTCCTCCGATCCCCTGTGCTCGGGTAGTCGGGGCAAGAGGGGAGGTGTTGGGGCATGCAGAGAATTTTGCATGGTAGTGGATCGGCGGCGGAATCACGCAAACTCCGAGCGAGGGCATCAATCGTCACCAGATATTACTTAAACGTGTAGTATACGAGCAAGTGTTGAATTAAAGACCCGCGGAAGCACCCAACCCGATCCCCATTCTCCAAACATGGTCGTTACACTCACGCAACAGGCTATTTCAATGCTTCCTCCAAGCTATGAGTACTTGTGCAAGTGCCGAACACAAGGGATTAGACACGTGTATCCTCAATCCATCCTCGCTTATCTGGGAGCGAAAACGAGGATTGAGCAAATAGTGAGCATGGGAGATCGGACACGAAGGGATTACTCATCTATGGCAAGAAGTGCCTAGACACCGGGATGGGAAAAATATACTATGTAAGGGCTCAGGGAGGAGCACGCTCAGTGAGGCTTGGGAAATATTGGTATCATACCTCATTAACTGACGAGAACTGGTAGATATTTTTACATTGAAATACGTGTTTTCTGTGCAGTCCGCCTCAAATTCGGAGCAAAATGCCTTCACTTTTAACCCTCCATGGCCGAAACCAAACCTATTTTGGGCTCCTTCTGACTGCGTGGGATGTTTTGATTTAGCCTCTACTTTATTTCAACGTACAGTACAAGCACCAGGGGGATGTTTTCGTACAACTCCAGGCAGTGGAGGACTTCCTGTAGGAATCTGGAAGAGATTTGGAAGTGGTTTTGGCATATTTTCACGCTAAAATCTAGAATATCGACTTCTAAATTCTAAATTCTCTCAAATCCGAACCAGGGGGGGGAGGGGTGGTTCAGATTTGAAAAGGTTCAGAATCTGGAAATTTGCATACAATTGGTCAACCGGCCCCAAGACTACATTTCTCGACACATTATGCCCCAGTTCTCAATGCACAAAATGAAGGGCTGACAGCTTATAGCAGGACACAATCCTATGAGAAATAATTTCCTATCATACTTGTATCTATTCGACTTCATATGTGTGGTTTCAATTTTCCACAATAATCATGATCTGGAAATTTGGAAAGTCATTTTTTCCTATGGGAACAACCTGCGATCCAGATTCTCGCTCCAAGCTCCATATTTTTCTAGATTCCTAAGGGAAGTCCTCCAGTAACCAGCAAAACAATTCCTGTCTTGTATGAAGACATCTCCCTGGGCACTTGTACTAGTACAAGCGGTAGTCGAATCTTGTAGGTAATTCGGTGTTTCCACCCACGGCGTTATACCTGTATGATGGAGCCTAGGGACACGGAGGGAAGAAAATTGCGATCGCAATAGGCTCTAAGCGCAGCGAAAAACGGAAGAGCGATGGACTAGTTCGCTACCGCTAGAAGATGAAGCCACTACCCAAAAGTCTTGTCATTCGAAACGCTTGCACCAAAGATCGTCTTTTTCAGGGGTTTCTTTTAGCTAGACCCCTATGTAGACGACTTTCCAGGAACCATCAAGTAGTTATAGATAAATGCAAAAAAAGATTTTCCCCCAAGATTGTCGGAGTCTCCTAACACTTCTCAACCACGCCACAGCTTGTCAAAGATCGGAGAATTGTTGAGAGTGGATGGTGGGGCAATTACCTTAGTAAAATCGTGATCGGATGACTTTTGAGTAATTGTGGGTCTTTGAATGCTTGTGGGACCTTTAGTTGGTAACCCGTACACTTGAAATTAATTATGAGATATATTACTCAAATAAAATGAGTCTAAATTGAAATTTTGGGAAAGGGGGATCTGGTTTTCAATGAGACATCATACAAAATGTTGAAAAGTGGGGTTCTTGGTGTGAAACGAAGCAATCACCAAGATTTCTGGATGGGGCATTACATATGATTATATCATACATAAACACGGGGACGGGAAAAATAGACCGTGAGGGCTCCGGGAGGCGCACCCTCGGCGAGGCTTGGGAAATATTGGCAAGTGTCATACCGACTTAACTGGCGAGAACTGGTGGACACTTTGACGTTGAAATAAGAGTCCCCCCTGTGTAGTAGTAATCTGTCTCAAATTCGCAACAAAACGCCCTCACTTAACCCTTTATGGCCAAAGCCAGGCTTATTTTGGACCCATTCTGACCGTGCTGGACGTTCTACTTTAGCTCCTACTTTATTTCAACGTGCGACTGCCGGGGGGGGGATGTCTTCGTACAAGACAAGGGAAGTTGGATCTTGCCAGGTAAGCGGTATTTTCCCGCTTGGCATCACAGAATACAGACACTTCAGTTTCCTTGGGGCACCATAGGCAGCAGGCGCCGCACGAACGAGAAATTCCTTTAGCCTACACATGCTAATACTGGTTGTCACTTTGAGAGATATCAGTTCTGGGTACAGTACCAGACATTGGTTTAATTTTGTAAGCTATTTACTATCTAGACAGAGACCGGGAAACTGAGACGAGTGGGAAAAAAAACTAAGTAGGCCCACACCGACAGCTACTACAAAAAGGAAAATTTCTTTGTACCTGGAAGCTTCTTGAAAAGAAGTTCTTTGGTGGTATCGGGATAGAAAAACTCCCCATGTTTAAGGGTAGCAGGGCGGGATTGACCCTCTGGGTACTTGAAATCGTACTGCAAGATGATGAAAGTGAGGAGGATCTTCGTCTCCTCAGCAACGAAGAAGCGACCAGGGCATGCATGCTTTCCATGACCGAACCCGAGGTTCCTTGCGGAAGTAGTGGTCCACTTTGCGTTGTGAGTAGCACGGCCCTCGGCTTCCAGAGACTTTTTATACCAGCGGAACCCATCGAATGTCTCAGGGTCCTCAAGGAGATCTGGATCGGTAGAAAACATTGCCATAGGGGCGGCGATCAGAGTACCCTGCGGCAAATGGGTGCCATCGGAGAGGGTAAAGCTTTTTAGAATCTTGCGATTGAAACTGACTATACAAATAATTAAGAACATGACTAGGGGGAAAGGGTAGTGATGTACTTACGGAGGCCAAGTGTTTCTCTCATAGATTCTTTGAAAAAGCTATCCGTCTTTCTCATCTTGCGCAGAACTGCCTTGTCTATCACCCCATTATTTGCCGAAATTAAGGCTTCAATCTCTTCGCGAATTGGTTGAACGCACTCCTGATGGGCAGCGAGGTCGAAAAGTGCATTGAGAAAGGTAAGAGATGTTGTATGAATCGACGCCAGATTAGAAAGCAGCTGCAATTCAGATAAGTCTTTGATGGTCTTGTGATGCGGCTCAACGAGATCTGTGAGCCACTGAAGCATGTCTTCGGGCTTCTCATAAACAGCTCCGTTCTCCTTTGCGAGTCTCTCCTCTTCAAGACGTCTTTGAATGACAGGACCTAGGAGGGCCTGCGCCTTTTTTCTATGTGAGTTGATTAATTTTGCCGAATTAAAAATCCAAGCATAGAGTGGACGAATCAATTTTGGTATACTGGTGAGCTTATCGACTGTCATGAAAATATCGCCCGTGAATCTCATTGAGACGGTCAACCAATCCTCATTTCGACATAAAGGAAGTCCAACGAAGGCCCGGCTACTCGTACGAGCGACTATTCTCAGAATTGGGGTGAAAATTTTGATTGGTCTCCATTCTGTTGCAATGTACATTAGCATCCGTTACCGAGGGCATATATAGGTTCAACAGAAATACTAACCATCAGTGGTACATTCTGGTAGCTCAGCATCCAGAGCAAATCGTATTTCTTCTATTACCGCATCTTTAACAGTTCCTGTTTGAATTATGGTTAGTATCTGGGGATCTAAATATTGGTAGAGCTGCTTGGAGTCAGAGAGAAAATATCTGCACACAGTGGTAATTCTTCTTTCCTTACGATCTCAGCTGCAATAACTGATCGCAAGACACGAGAGCGTTTCGGCTCTACTGCGTAGCTAACTGGATGCTTTTTCCCACTGCAAACCTGTCTGTCAAAGGGGGCGGATTACCTAGATTTTGGGTGAGTTTGATTCTCGCCGCCTCTTGGACATAACTGGTTCCCACGAATCGATCCATGCCGGTATATTCTCCCATCATAGTCTTTACCAATGCGTACAATCAGTACTAGTAAACTCACTATTAATATTCAGAGGAATGGGGTGTTTACTTCGACGACAGCATGTTGAATGCTAACGGCATCGTCTGGTGCACTAGAGAGCTCCTTAACTTGGTCGTGTGTAAGAATAATCTTGTCGTACCCGTGTGTTGTAACAACAAAGTTTTTTCCTTGGTACTAAAACCATATAGTATTAATACCTAGCTGTTTTTTTAAGATAGACGGGGACTAATAGTTGAGCAAACAGTATGTAGACTGACCTTGTGATAACCGTTCTTCAAAATACCGAATGCATCAGAGACAAATTTGCCTCTTGCCTTGACTATCCCAAAGTAGCCTGGAGATTCAATCCCAACAATCGGAAACTTTGTGGAGCTATGAATTGACCACTCCTTCCTCAAGAGAAGGAAAAGTCCTAGGAAAAGTAGCGCAAGAGTGGCGGAGAAAAGAGAGTAGCCGTGAAGTCTCCTGTCTTCAGCGTAATCAACGACAGTAGTAAAAAGGCCCATGATTTCTGATGTGGGTTGTTTATCAGTTGGGAGCCAAGAGGAAAAAAGGGTTGGGTTGGAGGAGGGTGGAAGATTGGCGGTGAAAATGGGTTTTCTTTTAACGGCAGAGTTTTAGTGGTGCTGGAGTGGGAGGTCTATGGCTCAAGACACCACTTGTATGCCCTAAAGCAATTGTACGCCGCCCGGCAAGAATAGAAAAATGCACCTTTCTTCAATTCTTCGCATAGGAGTTTATTATATTTTGTGGGTATATCATACATAGATAGTTCTATTCTGGGATAGGGTAAATGGAAACGATGATAGAAGAGGCAAAGTAGAAATATACTGTGTCGATTTTGTCTCCTCTTGTTCTTCTATGAGATTATATCATAGTATTACTATGATAGTATTCTGCCTGGGGTGGCTGACCTCTATCCTAGGACGTCTGGAATTCCTCTTTCTGGATGAGGGCTAGGAACTACCCTAAAAAGCCCCCACTTCTATCCTTTACCTGAGGCAAATGCGGAGAAGAAAATACCTTATAATATCATACTATAAAAATTTAATGCAACTTGAACGCCCTGGAGCCGGGCTTAGTTGCTTTGATTCTTGTGGTAGTCATTTACAATACCAGTAATTTATATATCCTTTCCTGCTGCAAAATATAAAATATCCTGGAAAGTGCATTTCGCACTGACCAGTGTGGCTCGACAATGATATAAAAAAAAGAGCTACTGATGTTTGTGAGAATTGAGGGTATGCACATTCCTATTAAATCTATTTGTATCTAGCCGGGGACGAGCCTCCCATCAAAATTACCTTAGCTCACGGCAGAAGGCTCGAACCATGCTTACTTTCAAGGTTCAGCCGGTTATCATTGCATTTTGTCAGGGAGGATGCAACCAGTAATTGTTACCCTTTGCATAGAGTTTATTTATTGGCTAGCGCGAGTATATAGGATGATCTCCCCCAGCTCAATCGCCCTTAAAATCTCCTGAGGTCGATCTCCCCACTAGCCCTATAACCACCCTTTTCCATAGACAAAGGCCCCGGGAAAAATGAGGGTTTTCCTGACACGATATAAGATCAGCCTATTGGATGTGTTGGATCTAGGTGACAGGTGCCTGTATTTGGAATTCTTTTCACTTGTAAAACCAAATTTGTCATGGCCTGACGGGTTGGTTCCCCCTGATTTCTCAGTGCTGAATTTGAGCTGTTACTGAGACAGAAGTAATGTCGTATTGAGCCCTCCAACCTCGGTATTTAGAGATAAATTCCCCTGAGGAGGGATAGAGCTTACCTGAAACGGTACAAAAGTAGGTCCGTGGACACATCGGATTCCATTAACCAGCAGCTGCAGTCCTGTTGACATGTCCAACTAGACCTATCGGGTGATGATTCTCTAATAACCCGGGAGTGGATTGCGCGGGTGAACATGGCACGGCATAAGATAGGGAGGATATGTGGGCCTAAATGGAGTGATGTGCCGAGGTTGGCAGAGGTGTGGCATTTATGTGACTAAACCAGGATATAGTGTTCGAGTGACATATCGTGAGTATTATTCATCGTAGCCCAAAGTCGGGACGACTTCCGAAGGGAGAAGTGGCGATTGCCCGAGCAACATGCTGGGCGAGGACTTGTGTCACCGAGCATTAAATGACCTTGCGCCCGAGCATAAGCGCCCGGGGTAGAGAGCCCAAAAATTTGCGTCCAGATTTAGTACCGGGGCTCAGACATCTCACGAGCTGGATTTTTCCCTAAATCCCCGTTTCCGGCTCGATGTAGCCTAAGAGGGACGGGTGATAGGCGATATACGCCTCTGATCCTTTGTGTCTAGGTACTCGGGGTAAGGGGAAAGTATTGGGTCTTACAGGGAATTCTGTAGAGAACAGATCAATAGCAGATTCACGCAAGCTTAGAGGGGGATATCGATTGACGCCAGATATTGCTTAAGTGTGTAGGGTTGAGTTAGACTCCCAGAAGTATAACAGTTGAACAAGTCCCTGAAAACAAGGGATCAGAAGTGTGGACCTCTCGTGATCTGCGCCCATCTGGGAGCAAAAACAAGGGCTAAACCAATATCTGTAAATGGGCATGGGAAACCGGGCACTAAAGAATTATTCATCTATGGCAACTACCCAAGCATGGGGATCAGGAAAATGGAACATCTGGGAGCTCAGCGAGGCACAAGCTTAGTGAGGTTTGGGAAATATTGCCAAGTAGGATATCATGCCGCATTAACTGGGTAACCACTCTTACATTGAAATAAGAGTTTTCTTTGCACTAGTAATCTTTTTTTTTGTTTCAATCTTGCCAACAAAACGTCTTCACTTAACCCTTTGTGGCCAATGCCAAACTTATTTCGGATGCCCTCTGACTGCGTTCGATGTTTTACTTTAGCCCCTACTTTATTTCAACGTGCGAGTGCCGGGGGGGGGGGGGGGTGTTTTCGTGCCGGGCGGGGGAAGTTGGATCTTGCGAGGTAATGAAGTACTTTCCCCTCTTGACATCATAGAGCACTGTACAGACATTTCAGTTTTCTTAGGGCACCCACCATAGGCAGCAGGTGCCGCGTGAGCGAGAGATCCCTTCAGCCTACACTTGCTAATTCTAGTTGTCACTTTGGGAGTATCGGTTTCGGGTACCGGAAATTGGTTTCATTTTGTAAGCTGCTATCCAGATAGATGACTGGAAACTGAAACAAAATAGAAAGAAAGAAAAAAACTAAGTGGGTCCACACCAACAGCTACTACAAAAAGGAAAATTTCTTTGGGCCAGGAAGCTTCTTGAAAAGAAGTTTCCTGGTGGTGCCGGGGTAAATAGGCTCCCCGCGCCTAATGGTATCTGAGTGAGCCTGACCCTCAGGGGACTTGAAATCGTACTGCAAGATGATGAAGGCGAGAATGATCTTTATCTCTTCGGTAGCCAAGAAGCGGCCAGGACATGCGTGCTTTCCGTGACCGAACCCGAGGTCGCTTGCGGAAGTAGTGGCCCAACCGGTATTGTGAGCAGCAAGGCCCTCCCCCTCCAGGGACTTTTTGTACCAGCGGAACCCATCGAATGTCTCAGGGTCCTCAAGGAAATCTGGATCGGATGAAAGCATTGCGGAAGGGGCTGCGATCAGAGAGCCCACGGGCAAGTTGGTGCCATCGGAAAATGTAAAGCTTTTCATAACCTTGCGGTTGAAACCCACTTTACAAAAAAATTAAGAACTTGACCTAAGAGAAAAGAAAGTGATGTGCTTACGGGGGGGAAGCGTTCCTCTCGTGGATTCTTTGAAAAAGCTATCAGTCTTCTTCATCTTGCGCAGAGCTGCCCTGTCCATCACCCCGTTATTTGCCGAAATTACGGCTTCAATCTCTTCGCGAATTGGCTGAACGCACTCCTGATGGGCAGCGAGGTCGAGGAGTGAATTGAGAAAGGTAAGAGCTGTTGTATGAGTTGACGCCAGGGCAGCAAACAGCTGCAGTTCAGATAAGTCCCTGACGTTCCTATGATGCGGCTTAACGAGATCTGTGAGCCATTGAAGCATGTCTTTGGGCTTGTTATAAACAGCCCCATTCTCTTGTGCAAGCCTCTCCTCTTCAAGACGTCTTTGAATGATAGGACCCAGGAGGGTCTCCGCCTTTTTTCTATGTGAGTCGATTAATTTTGCAGAATTGAAGACCCAGGCATAGAGTGGACGAATTAGTTTTGGTATACTCGCGAGCTTATGGATTACGAGCATAAGATCTCTGCTGAACGTCATCGAGATAGTCAACCAATCTTCATTTCGACATAAAGGAAGGCCAACGAAGACCCTACTACTCGTGCGAGCAACCGTTCTTAAGACCGGGGTGTAAATTTCCACCGATTTCCATTCTGTTACAGTATATATTATTAGCATCAGCTATGGGAGGGCTAGGGTAGGTTTAGTAGGAATGCTAACCATCAGTGGCACATTCTTTTAGTTCAGTATCCAGAGCAAATCGTATCTCTTCTATTACTGCATCTTTAATATTCCCTGTTTGAATTTTTATCAGTATCCCTGAATCTAGGTGCTGATGGTAAAACTGCTTGGAGCCAGAAAGGAAACGCCCGACAGAATCACTGCCCCTTCTCCACGACCTTAGTTGTAATAACTGGCCGCAAGACATCAGAGCGTTTAAGTGCTACTGCACAGCTTCCCAAATATTTTTTCTCACTGGGTGTCCGTTCAAGGAGTAGATTACCTAGATTTCGAGTGAGTTTGATTCTCGCCGCATCTGCAAGATAACTGTTCCCCATAAGGCGGCCCATGCCAGTATACCGGTTCATCATAGTCTTTGCCAATGCGAACAATCAGTACTAGTAAACCCACCATTAATATTTAGAGGAATGGGGCGCCTACTTGGGAAACAGAATGGTGAAAGCTAACAGTATCTTCTGGTGCACTAGAGAGCTCCTTAACCTGGTCGTATGTAAGAATAATCTTATCATGGGTGTGAGTTGCAACAACGAAGTTTTTTCCTCGGTACTATTTAGATCAGATAGCGTTAACACCTTACTAATTTTAAAATAGACGGTAGCTAATAATTGAGTAAACAGCATGTAAGCTAACCTTGTGATAACCATTCCTCATAATATGGAATGCATTAGAGACATATTTGTCTCTTGCCTTGAGTAGCCCAAGGTAGCCTGGGGATTCAATTCCAACAATTGGAAACTTTGTGGAGCTATGAATTGACCATTCCTTCTTCAAGAGAAGGAAAAGCCCTAAGAAAAGTAGAGCAAGAGGAACCGAGAAAAGAGAGTAATGAAGCCTCTTGTCTTCAGCGTAATCAATGAGATGCATAAAAATGGCCATGATATGAGTTGTCAATTGGGAGAGGAGAAGAGAAAGAGAGCGTTCGATTGGAGGAAGAGGGGGGAAGATTGAAAATCCTTTTTACTTGTGGAGGCTTTGGGCGGCTATGTGGTATCGTAGAGGTAGGAATGAGTGTCTACGGTGGATGCAGTGTTTTCGGGGTCTTAGAGCCCTACCTGCTCTTTCCAGGGGAATATCGGAAAGGAGGGGACCACGATTTATAGTCCTCTGGTCCGGCAAATCCAGTGGGGCGCAGGTTTTGGCGAAGGGTAGGGCCAGACAAGATGATCTATCACTTTGCAATCTACCTGCAGTGAAGGAACTAGTAACCGGTTACTGAAGTGCGGAGGGGAAAGCAGTGCTTGGAGTCTTCTACCCTTTCCGGCCAGCCTATTGCGCCCCCTTGGCTTAGGGGTGCTATTTGACGTTGGCCTATGTTGGATCAGGAATTGGGCGATGTTTCTTGTTGCGCGAGCAGATCCGGATAGTCACATCTCTACTGAGGCTAGTATTACAAGGAATCACTTGCTGGCTGGCACCCGTTCTTACAAAATTTAATGACAACATACGACACCAGTTACAAACAAGTACCATAAGCCCACCATTCTCCCCACATTGTACCTCCACATTCTTGGGCATTAAATGAACCTACAGCGGGACCGCTGTCCTCCCCTACCAAACTCCCTGAGCAGTACCAGACCGGGGACGCTGATTGGTGTGCATCGTTCTAGTTCAATATATAGGGTGGGTGGACTGCGCTGTTGCAAACGCGTGGATGCAGTGAGAGAAAAGATGGAGTCTCGGGGTATATGTAAGAAGGGTAAAGAGGTAGTGTGCAGGGATTGGCGGTGCAAAAATTGTGGAGTGGTTTTATCATATATGGAGGGTAAGCAAGCAGGGCTCAAGGCACCTATAGTGTGCGCCAAAGCCATTGCAGCCGAAGATCACGGCACGAAAAGTAATGTACTTCCAATTCTTATCCGCATGTAATTTCCTTATCACATCTAAGGTAGATAGTTTTATTATGATACAAGATGGAGTAGACAACGGAAACAACGGAAATGGCAAAGCAGAGATATGTTAGGCCAATTGTGTCTTCTCTCGTTCTTCTACTAGTATAGTGACTTGCACTTAAAAAGCGAACCATGCTCTATGATTAAACAGTTTGGATCTCACTAACTAGCAGTTGCAATTCTGCTGACCTGTCCAACTAAATCTATTGTAGGATGATGCCTTGATAATCATGGAGTGGATTCCACTAGTGAGTACGGTACGGTATAAGATAGCAAAGCTAAGTGGGTTTAGACGGAGCGATATACCCGGAGGTTGGAAAAATTGGGGTCCACCTCCCTCAGGAAGTGTGGCATATATGGGACCGAACCGGGTTAAGTGACCCGAGTGATAACTCGTGAGTATTTTTGATAGCCAAAAGTAGGGACCACTTCCGAAGGAAGTAGCGATTACCCGAGAAACACCCCGGGGGGACTTGCATCACCCAGCCCTAAACACCCGTACACCCGAATATAAGCACCCAGCATGAAGAACCCGAAATTTTGGGTGGGGATTTGGTATGGGGGCTCAGATAGGCACTAGTTTTCCGGAACCCTTGTTTCCGGGAGGATGTGGCCTAGGACTGGTGATCCCTTAGTGTCCGAACTCCCACGCTTACTTGCAACACTGATCCCTTGTGTTTGGGTGCTCGGGACAGGGAGAAAGTACTGGGAGCTACAGAGAGTCCCGCACGGGGGCGGATCAGTGGCAGAGTCACATAAACTCTGAGAGAGGGTCTTAATGGCCATCAGATATTTCTTGAGCATGCATGGCCCGAACCAAAGGCTCACAGAAGCACCCGACTCCATCCTTATTCTCCAAATAAGGTAGTTTCCCTCGCACAACAGGCTTGTCCAATACTTTCTGCCCACCCTACATACTTATCCAAGTGCCGAAACGCGAGGGATGGGGGGAGTGTATCTCCAATTATCCGCTCTTATCTAGGATCTCAAACGGGGATTAAGCAAATACTCGCAAGTGGGCATGGGATATCGGACGCCAGGAGATCACTCATCTGTGGCAAGCACTCAAACACAGAAATGAGAAAAATAGACTATGCGAGGGCTCAGCGAGGCTGCTCCCCCAGCGATTCTCGGCAAATATTGGAAAGTATCATGTTTTCGGTATATTCGTACGGACGCACGCTTCCTTAATGCCGGGGCGCGCCAAGCCTCGATGAGCCCTCACATGCCGGTAGTGTACTGGTATTATTACTTCGGGAGCGAGCTGTAGGGGTTTAAGAGGAAGGTGCGCTATAATGAGACCTGAATGCAGCATGTTAGCAGCTTACAAAATTGATAAGCGGCAAACCAAACCCAACCAAGGAAGATATTACGGTCTGGAATTATTTGGTAGTGATAGCTAAACCCCCCGATCTCAATGGCTGCTGGCTGTCGCCAGGAGGAAACAGTAGGGCTCTTGCTCTCCAGGGAATTTGGGTGTGCACCCCCGCCCGATTCCGCTGACAATGATGACCAAACCCCGCTCGCATTGGCGGCCGCGAGAAACCGAGGATCTAGAGCTAATAGCAGGGATGTTCCTGGCACGGGAGAGAGCTGCCTCTAATTTGGCTGACAACCGTGGTAAATCCCTCTCCCATCAATTTCTGGTAACGAACATAATGAGGTCATACAGCCTTTCGCTGAAACGAGGGGTATTAACATCGAAACAGAAATTGGCATGGGCTTTGAGTTTCTCTCGCTGCCCATAAAGGATGTGTCCAAGAGCACAGCAGTACCCAGAAAATCGATCAAATCACCATGTCCAAGAAGGTTTAGGCATGTTAGGCATCAACCTAAAACTTCAACAAGAATGCCAAATCTCCAAGCCATCTACTTCCCAGATATTGCCCATTCTCCACTGCTCATAATCTCCTGTTTTTTTCTAGCGTAGTGAAGCAATGCTCTGTGTCTCTATGCATCATACCATCACAAAAACCTTCGTATACTATAATAGTATAAAGTCCAGCTAATCACACAGAAAGAAGATCAAATACTGCCCCACGCCGGGGGAGGAGGGATCTCTAGATCATGTGCAGCACTGTGCTAAAGGAGACGGAACGAATATCAAAGCAGGGTCATAGGTTAGTTAATAAAGGTTAACACATATGTTTGGTTTTGGTTTTTCTTTTAAAAAAAAGATGCACCAATTTTCGATCTATGATACCGGCGGGTAATCGCCATAGGTATCTCTGTGCGCGCGCTCGCCCTTCGCCTTCCATCCAAAACCCCCGATCGCGGGCACTGTATTATGCACATACATGCTGGATTGCATATAGGCCATGCAGTCATAATGCATACGAGTATGAGAGGAATGCGGGGATTAAGCACACAGTGATGGATTGTCGTTTTCACAGCCTATGCTGGTAGGCATAGGATATACTCGTTCGCTTTGTTTTATTGACACCAGATGCCATTGTGCGCCAGAAATCGGGTGTTCGGCTTGGTTTGTTATTTCCCTCTCATATCCTCTGCCCTCCTGTTTAAGGCATCATATCAGAGTCGGTTTTCTTTGTTTCCCTCTTTATGCTGGCTGGCATAGCGCCCCCACCCCCCGCATGGGATCTTAGGGTTCCTGATCATTTATGATAAAGGAGGATCATAGTGCCTCTAGGAGTCTATTTTCTTAGAGTCAGATGCGTTTCATTTACTTTTATTAGAAGTTCGTTTAGGTTCCGGAGGTGCTAACTATTTTGGAGATATCCGTCTCTTAGCCTGCTCCTATCGAGCATCTTCATTTATAGTTTGACCCATAGCTTGCTCCAATTTAGTATGTTTCATTCAATGTGATCTCACTCGTACTATCGCGCCCTCTCAGTCATTTCTTCAATACACCCCCAACAAGAGCCACTCCACAAGGCCAGCTCCCCAAGGGCCGAGCACTCAATCCTACAACTAGAGTTTCTCAAGAGCCGGCCACCGCAACATCACAAAACAAGCTCCTGGATTTCTTGGCAGCCACCATCTCTCACTCGGTTGATGTTTCAATAGGGATCTTTTAGTACCCATACGGAGGCCAAAACACACTAAAATTGATGGTTTTCAAGCCACCATAACCCAACCACCATCTGCAGAAACAGCATAGAAAAAAAATCCAAAAAGTAATTTGCTGTGATACAAGTATCGCCCACCTAAAACAGTACGGGATTTTTTTCCTTCAATTTTCCTAGAGTAGTGAGGAGTGAGATGTCCCTACCTGCCAGGACAAGGGTTTTTGTATGAGAAAGACGTATTGCAACACATATTGCCCAGTTCGTGGGCCCACAGCTCCCTATAAACTTGAGAATATTATACTTCAGACATGCTATACTTTTTCAAAAAATTTCCAAAGCTGAATTTCAAGATGTCCACGGAAATATAATAGCTCGAAAACCTGCAATTTTGGTCCGTTTTGGCCTCTGTATGGCTGCTAAACGACTCCTATTGTCTTCAGCAAGTGGTGGGCCCCACAATTACATTATCTAGGACAAGTAGGCCTCAAATTTCCCTCGGCTCTTACACATCCACACCCCAACCTCCCTTCTCACCACGATGGCTTCTGTCCTTCCACTCACCCACTAACCCTATAAGACCGCCGGCTCGTAGTGACATCACCGACCCGCCCACTCCCAGGCCTCAAAATGTGTGCAAACAGCTTCCTGAGCAAACTCGCCAAGTTCCTATCTCTCCCCATCTCACACGCAGCCTAACAAGGCGGGGCGGGGGGAGAGGAGAAAGATAACTTTGGTGAAGAATTCGAGCTTATCTTAAGCCCACCCCTTGACAAATAATGCCTACAGCGTGGTGGCCGCGCCGTGCTCAAGGTGGGAAGCTACAATCCCGGTGTCTTTTGTTCGCCTGCAAGCCAGGTGCTCGATGTTGAAGTTTGGCATCATAAGTGGTCACTCGGCGACCAATGGAAATTTGTGTTGTAAAATATCTGGATTGAAAAAGGGTGAAGAACTAATCGACCTCCGTCTATTTCCTCCGAGGAATGGAGGTCCAATATACTACATGAATATAGCGGTCACACTGAACAATCTATCCTATGCCAATAGACCAATTCCCTAGCGGGATGTTCTAGTGAGGTCATCATCTCGGTACCCATATACAGAAAGTATATGATGAGCTCAACCACCGGTAATTGGATCCCAAGAAGCCACAGTTTCCGAAAGTTTAAATACAGCCACCTGTGCTCTTTATGTTGGGAGGGGGTTAAACAAAGTTTTGGCTGATGAAAAACCTAGGGAGAAAGGATGTCCCGAGGATGGCACTACTACCCAGCGGATACCCTTCTGAAATGGAGTTTCTCTTTAGCCGGGGCTGCAGTAATATGAGGCAGGGTGGGGAGTGGAGGCGTTGCACAATTGGGGGCCTCAAGAATGGTACTAATGGGGGTGATATTTATCCCAAGCGCGGGGTACCCCGGAGCCACAGGCTTGGGGGTAGAGGGGATACATTCTATGATTAGGGACAGCTTGCGGTAGTATAAGTAATACAGTACCATGTGCTTGGAAAATCTACGAACCTGCATATATATGGCTTGGGATAAAAGTAACGTGTGTATTACAGAATAGGTTATCCCAAATACTACAAGTGCTCTATCTCATTCCAGTGGGTGCGCTTTCCAAAAACACTGATATTATCTATGACACTTTGACCAAGCGCGCTGCTGAAATTCAGCTTTTGTCACCGCATCCAATTGCCCGTCACATAAATGAGAATGAATTTTGACGCCATAGTATGGGAGTTGTGAATTATCACACGATATCGTGCCGAAATCAAAGAGCCAACGAATTAGAAGGAAAAAGGACCCAAACGCAGCTAAAGAAGGAGAAGGGAGGGAAGAAATAAAAAAACAAAAATATGCCCACCATCTCTTTGAACGCCGACATTGCCCCTAACAACATAATCATTGCCTTATCCTGTCTAAAACATCCCACCCCATCTGCCTGTCCTGACACTCGCTTCTCCTACTAGTGGTGCTTTCTTGCTCTTCTCCAAGGCCATCAAGCTTTCCATCTTTTCAAGGGCTAACTCAAGGAGTTCCTTTCGCTGTTGGAGTTCAATATGTTTTCGGATCCTAGGATCCTCTTTAGCAAACGATTCGACCTGCTGCTGTGAGAGATGGCGGCCAAGGCGGTTATCGAGTTCTCTCGGAAACTAGTGAAATCCATCAGACCAAGACTAGTAGAGTTCGGGGTTTCATCTTACGTTATAATAAAACTCAGAGAGCAACTCCACATTCAAAAACAGAACCGCAGTAGATGTGAGTTTCTCCGCGACAACATCCAAGAAAATTTCAGGGCAATGGTATTTGTTTGCCGGCGTTGCGCACTGCTTGCTCTTGAGAGCATACAAGCGCATCTTAAGTATCTCAGCCCTGTCCCTTAGGAAGACGCCCTCCCTTCCTATACCACAAATTAATCGCTGAACAGGGTTGCTGGAGTCATGGAGCATACCTTTTTGTAACAACGGTTGACTAAAACCGAATGCCTCTGTTCCCTCCTTCATATCCGCACGCTCCCCTTGCCGGAGCTTATCGACAAATGACATAACTTGAACAAGTTTCTTGGACCCAATATTGCCCCTCAAATTTTTCAAAGCCTCTTCACAAGCCTTGAGTTCCTCTTTCAACGAATTCTGCGAGTTTTCCCGGCTTTGAGCCCACTCGCGGTCGCTCACCTCAATCTCGAACTTGTAAGGTTTGATGCAGTTTTCGACCTGGTCGCTCGTCGAGTAGAACCTCTCGTTTAGAATTGCATTTGTGGCTTCCTGGATAGCCTGCTTGGCAAAGGGGTGTGCTCGAAAGGTTGATTCAGAGATGAGGCGGTCCATGTGTTGCTGAAGAGCGTTGGCCACGACATTAGTTGCAAGCCTTCCAACCCCCAATTTTGTCAAAGCAGATGTGGAGGCGTCCAGTCTTCTTTGCCAATAGAGATTTTCTGAATCGACATTGGGCAGTTCAGATATAGGTCGCTCTTCTAGCCTATTCCAAGACTTATCCTCACTAAGGGGTTTATTCCAGTATCTCGAAGCTAAGAAATCAAGAACCTTCTGATCCAGCTCGTGTTTCAGAAGTTGCCGGACCTGGGGTCGCCCAAAGTGCTCTGTGAAGTCTTTGAAGGAGTGCTTGAATTTATCTAAGGACTCGGCCAAGTATGTTTCTGCCGTTAAGGGGCGGTCATTGTATTGAACCTTAAATTCATAGCTAGCTTCCTCTAGCTCCTGACGAATAGCATCGCTAGTACCCTGAAGACTTTGGGCCATCGTTTGTTCCAGTACAAACATGAGCTTTTTTCTCAAATTAGTTGTGCCAACGGTAACGCCACTATCTGGTGCTGCAAACTCCGGATGTGCCCCAAAGAAGGTATTCTCGTTCTTGCTTATAGCGTTTGTGATATTAACATTCCTGCCAAACGAGAACTTGGCGCTCGGAGCTCGACAAACAACACCCACATAACCTAACCTCAAGGGATAGTTCCTGTCTTTCAAAATTGCATTGCCTCGCGCAGGGTCAACTAGGTCCATTTTTGTGATGACTCCAATTGTTCTTTCTCCCCGCGGATCGACTCGCCTACTTGCTCTCAGTGCCGTGGAATTTGCCAGATCAACATCTGCAGCTGAGATTGCCAGGATTACATTCGGAGGTTGGATGTATTTGTCACATAGGGCCGCAATCTTCGTCTTTAGCTCCTCGGGTTGGTCCAAGGCGCTAATCTGAATGTATCCGGGAAGATCAATGAGGGAGAGATCGGGAACTGCGGGAGAATAGATATGTAGTTGAATAGGATCATCGGAGACACAGTCAGTTTCTGGAACGGCTAGATTGAGATCTGTTAAGGTTTTTTGGATTTGGGTAAAATCGGTGATGCGGCCGAGACCCAAAGCTGGAAACTCTCCATACTCAGACGGCGAATCAGGTGTATTGATCAAAGTGAGTTCGATAGGTCGACGGGTCACCATATTTGATCCCTTAGGAAGAAATTCGTGGCCCACAATCGCTTCCAAGACAGAGCTTTTACCAGAACTCTGGGATCCGATAACCACGATAGAAGGCAACTGGAGAGCTCCCGTCTGGCCCACCTTCTGTAAGATGCTTCTTATTTCAATCATCTTCTTTGTCAATACCATCATCTGATCGTCCTTGGCGCTTTGCTGCTCGGACCTCACATCATCATCACCATATCCAAGCGCGGTTGCCGTAGCGGCAGCAGCACCTGCCGCATAGGTCCGACTACCTCCTTCATCTTCAGGCTTTTTCTTCCCCCCTCCACCCCCACCAGCATCCTCACCACCCCCACCACCCTCACCTCCGGACCCTCCGAAGCTCAATAGATTTTGCATCCATTCTGGAAGTTCGAGACCATTGACTCCTTCACTAATACCTCCATAGAGACCCCCGGCGGTCTCTTTTGCCCCAGCAATCGTGGTTCCTACCAGTTCACCCGCTGAGTTAAAAATACCGATAGCGTAATTTCCGGCCTCTAAGAATACGAAATTAGCCTACTTCGCTCGATCTCAAGATTCGAAGCTCTCACGTTGCGCTTGATACTGAACGTATGCGATACTAGCAACCACAGCCCCACCGAAAGCCGCAGGAAGCCTTGCAAACTTCAAAACCAGCTTCGGAATTGCCCTAGCGAAGCTTAAAGACCTAATTGCAACAACGCCAGAATGCGATCTGGATAACTGTCCAACCCGGAGGAATGTGCGTGAACGTAACGGATAGCTTATACGAAGAAGGCCAGCTGATGTTGAAGAAGCTCTATCGGCAGATACTGTCGATATAGGGGATGATAAAAGACGACGGGTAGTGGTGACATGAAGCTGAGGATGGCGAGAGAAAGCTGTAAAAACGGCTCGGGAGGAAAGCAAACGGGCACTCATTGTATGATGAGGATGATCATGGATGAATGAATGAATGAAGGGGTTATTTTGAAGAGGGGATAGACTGAATGGAGAGGAGAAATAATAATGTGGAGGTGCGTTGTTCGAGTTGTTTTTTTCCGAGTTGAGGGGCTCCAACCAACAGATTCTTCTGGCCGAGGCTTTTATTGTGTTGGTGAGTGACGAAACGTTCCGTTGGAAAAATAAAATGTGAACCTTGTCTAAGCGGGGGACTGATTAGACGATCTAATCTTTTCTGACTAAGCAGGGGATCATCATTCCTCCGGGATTTCATATGCAACCCGTAGACTAACACAGCAAACCAACTCGAGTATGAACTGTGCGGAATAGTTGGGTTAGGCACCACAGGAGCACCGTAAGGATAAAAACAACGATTCAGAACCTTGCCAGGGGGCTGGAGTTTCATCTCCTAGTGAGGTCGATTGTGTTTTTATCTCCATTTTTTGTCCCAGCTAAGCTAAGAGAAGATCCATCCGCTGTGTTTTCTCCCTTAATCCAAAGGGGAAATTCTAGACGTACTCGCGCCATTCTCAATTATCACAGCTTCTACGGTAGTCTAATGGACCGTGGTCCCCGCAACAAACAACAGACAGCAAGCGCAAGCTACGGCAAGGCACGTCTGCAATGCAGGCAGGATTCTTACAGAACAAAAAAAACATAGGGGAAAAAAGAAAAAATCAACCAAACCTGAACCCCTCCTGGTGAGGATAATAACACGGACACCCTCGAGCCTCTAGACTGATTTGCAGTGTCCTAATCGTTCGGGGATGTATTTTTCGAGTTTCCAGGGCCTCCCGGGAAGTGACAGATTTCGTTTTTAAGGTTACCCCCACGGTGGTTCTTTATTACGCCCTCCTCAGGTGTCCCTCTGCTTATCAAGTATCTTGATTCCTATTCATCCTCCTATGGTTCATGGTCCTGACCTGTGGATATCATAGCTTGCCGGTACAGGAAGTGTCAGACAAATATGAGCTCTGTGCGGGGTGGCTCTAGTTGTCTATCCATTATCTTTTCTCCCATTTTTCTTCCGGCGTTTTGAGAGTTAAACTGGGGGTCTCTCGGACAGAGTTAAGCTTTTCTCCCGCTACTAGGATACCCCATTCATTTGCGAATAGGATGGATTGAGGTTTTGGGTAGAGTATGCTCATCCGCCTTTGGCAAGAATACCTCAGTGAGCCGATATTTTGCCAGAGTCCTCGCCAAGTACTCGGCTCTGAGAGGCATTCTTGCTAAAGACGAGTGAGTACAAGTACTATCGTACATCGCGAGAGCTTCATTTGGGTGAGGTGCTTCAACCCTACTATATAGTCCTTTTTTTCTTTTTCATCCAGATTGAATGAAGTCTAATAGAGTTTTATTCTAGATATCTCTTCAGACACATCAACCATCAACATACCCGGGGGTGCATGAAAGAGATTGATATTTTATGACGTGGAAACGCAGGTAGTGGTGTAAAACCACGAAAGCCCGTTTGAAATAGAACGATGCAGTCACAGAGAAGAAATACCGACTCCTTCCTAGAGAAATCCACTGCCTAGTGTTTCCAAATTATACTCAAGGTATGCCTCCTAATTCCCAAAGCTACCCAGATTTTGATCAGCGCCGACTACCACAGTGCCTCCACCACAGCACAAAATATTTATCGCTTTCACCCATCCCATAGTCCAAGCGCAATGCTCAAAGAATAAGGACAAACGAGTGACATCTCCCCCGATATTAGCCCCTGGACCTGCCTCGCTCTAGTGGTCAGTGGGTACTGGACCTTGACCGAACCACTAGTATCATAACCCCCCAGCTCCCAGACCCCACCCCAACCCCCAGCAATGCGAGTGAGGCCGGTGGAGGACATGGACGACATTGGATGAGGGAGGATAGGAGAGCCCTTTTTTGTGCCCGTCTAGTACTTGGGCTAAACGGACACTAGTATAGAAAGAGACTAAAAATGCAAAGACGGTCACCCTTCAATACTCCCAAAAATCTTAGTATCGCACGTGAATACCACTAGGAAAGAGACCATGGAAAAGCTATTTCACTAACACGCTTCCATAGCAATCAATAACTTGACTTACAAGCCCCAGAACAGCCCATAGAGGGGTGGGTAATGCTCATAGGCTAATTAAATCTAATCCAGCTAACAAAAAAACAAGAACTGTGATACCCAGCCTGCAACTGAAGACATGTTCCAGTAGCAATATAGATATCAAGAAAACCCCCAGGTGGCGGAAAAAAAGAATTGAAATTGGGAGGGCGTCCAATGAGCACTCCTACCACTGACACACACCGCCCTTCTACAAAGTATCCGGACACCCCGCCATCGATTGATGCCTATCCCGGCACCAAGTAGTCCTGGCAGTGTGGCACTCCATAAACCGGCAAGTATCATACCTCCCACTTGTGCTAGAACCCACTAACCCTCACTCGATAACGGGGGAAACAATCAGTGGGTGGGTTCGGAAAGTCATAAACCCCCCCGCAGTACTTCTCTCCACCCAGTCCTCCTGCAGGAATAGTTTAAAATTCACGTGGAAAAGAAAGGGGGGGGGGGAGGGAGGGAACAGTATCCGGCATATGATGAGTACGGGGTTGGCCGGATTTATAGTATCATACGAGCCCTTCTAGTGCGGTGAGTGTTAGGCCAGTATCCTACGATGCTTCCGGAAATCATTATCACTTGTCTCACTCTTAGACAATAATATATCATACTTTAAAAAAAAAGGATCCTCGGTATCCATCAGCGCATTCCCAATTATGCAACCAGGCACTAAAATCCCCGATTTACCACGTTACTTCTATCCCCCAGAGGGGGAAAGAAACCGAGTTCTAGTTCAGGGCTATTCAATAGGATGGTGCTTTCCTTCACAACCTATGTGCTTTACAACTTCAGACTTTTTGAAACACTATCTTAGAAAGCTAGCCTAGGCCGGACCCAACTTCGCAGAACCCCGTGGGGGGGTGCATATCAGGGGAGAGTTCTTAATCGAGTGATGGTCTATGCTAGAAGACCAATGAATATCCATCATGAGAAGATGATGCAACACAATGGCAACACTGAAAACCCTCCAAGCCTATAACACTCTGGGGACACGACCCCATCAATTTTTTTTGATTCAACTGAAAAACAACAAACCCCCACAGCAGATAATAGCCCAACCCCCCTTCTACTCAAACTTGCTAGGCTTGCAGAAATCTTCTGCAAAGTGCACTACCTCTATAAAAAACCTCCCCACAGGTACCAGTATAGACTCAAATGTTGGCGGGTTCGTGAGCATAAAGTCTATGGAGTCTCGCGCACACATTTTCACCATCGTACAATTGATGGCCCCTGTGGGATCCGACTCAGTCTTCAAGAGAATATCGGATGCAATAGAAAAATCTCGGGCAAATTGCGCATGCGGCTGAACCAGCGGGGTATGAGATATCCAGGTATCCCTTTCCACGCTATGAATTGGGTGAGGGAGGTGAGGAAATGATAGGCTTTCTGCATCGTCTGGGTCATCATGCATAGTGTCTTGGTCAACTAACTTCGTGCCGCCTTGACCCCTGTCATACCGAAACTCGTATTCATGCCGCCGAAGATCATATCCCACAGAAACATTACTGATCCCCAAGGCTATTAGGTCGTTCTCGTGAATGCTTGCCGGGTTAAATGTAAAAAGGTACGTGCTAGGAAATGTATCGCGAGGGCCACGGCGTGGAATTAGGTCCATGGTAAAAGGTACCGTCGAGCCTGAATAAAATGTCGCACTGCTGTAGAGCGGGCTCCCACCCAAATCCGTCAAGTTGGCGGTTTCTCCGTCCAAGACTCGCAGCATGATCGTGGTTTTGTATCTGTAATCGCTACACAACACTGATCCCGGTACCAAGGGAGGAAGTGTGTGTGTTCGTATTGCCACAAAGGGGGCGACAACGGGTCCCGCTACAAAGAGGAGAACTCCAAAAATTATTCCGCAGACGAGAACCGGAACTCCCGGGCCACGAAGAGTATGACCATTTCTGAATGGTACTTTCCTTATTGCCCCATCACCCTCAGTCTTGCCCAATTTCTTGTCATTTCCCCACTTACGACTCACACAATCAATGAATGCCCCCAGAAACATGATATTGGCAAAGGCTGTACCGAGCCCAATAGCAATGTAAAAGGTCTGAAAGACGATCGGACCCGGAATCCCAAACCTCAGGTCAAGGTTTTGCCGGTAGAACTTCGACTTTCGGTAATGAGTTCCAATGATATCCATCAAGAATAGAGTCAGGAATGGGATATTTATTAAACCGGCAAACGCCCAAATAGAACAGGACGTATTGACTGACGAAAGAACGGCCCACGACGGAGGCTTGAATTTGGGTTCGCATGCTTGTATCCCTGGTATTGCAATGTGGGAAACAGGAAGAGAGAGGTCAAAATTACCGGTCGTAAGTGCAGAATGCGGGACAGATGAAAACAATGGTGCCGGAGGTCTCGAGCTCCTACCACCTCGCCTCTGGGACATCAGGAAGGGCGCTTGCTCCGAAGACCCAGTGGAAGGTGGAGCTATGGCAGTAGTACTGCCGGTAACAGTTCCACTCCCAGATCTAGAGTCGGTTCCCACGGGGGAGACGGAGGGAGTGCCTCCCGTAAAATCCTGTTGGGAGCCATCGGAGAGATTGAAAAAGTTCTCAGCACTTGTAGAAGGGCTCGGGTCTCCACGCACTCTTACATCCCCAACCCCCTCAGTCAATGGCACCGTAGACACCGGATCAGGCGGATGACGCCAATCATTAAGAGCAGGCGCTGAAGCCGAAGCCTGGGGGAGATTGGTATGGCAGATTGGTGAAGGTAAAGGTACAGAGGACGCACCATCCGCAAACTTGCAACTTTCTCGATTTTGAAAGGGGTCGGCACTCATTAGTTTGTTGTTCGATAAGTTGTCGCGGTAGGGATATGGTTGGAGTGTGAGAAGGAGGAAATCTTATGAGATGCAGGGCCAGAGTAGTTATAACGCCTGGGCCATTGCGGAACTCATCCTCAGCCCAAGCATACCCGAGCATTACGAAGGCCTAACGATCATATTCGTCATCCCCCTCCCACAACAAATTCTTACGCCAATGCCCGAGCATTCCGCAATGGTCTACATCTTTATTGTGGCAATGCTCGATCCCTCAGCACTCAATGAGGAATCAAGAAAACAAGACCTTCAAAGAAACCATACCGATATAGGAAGAACAGGAGCAGCGAAGGAGAACTACTAGTCCTAACTAGGACCTAGCCTGAAAAAAGGTAAAGACCCAAAAGAAGCATTTTAGAGGATTGCGAGTGATACATGATGATGATGATGCCAGGAGTTCCCAGCACCAAATGGCCGTGCGCTGGACAGTTTCTAATTCATTATAAACCGCAAAAGAGCGCACTGACCCCGGTAGACTAGTAGTGGTTTAGATAATACCACGGAAGGGACCTTTAGTGTCGTCCCGCGCTCTTGCCCCGGAAATACCGACTTGCCCACCACTCCAACCCATATAAGCACCACCGTGGTATACCTTAACAAACCTCCCAAATCACATCTCACGACGTCAGAATACCCACCAAGATAGGGCTTGATGAATGATCGCCCACTCTTCAAAGTTTTGGACCCTCAATGCTAGACTGGACGAGGTTTAACCGATTAACCCAACTTTAATAGCTCCACATTCGCATCCAAGCGCAACGTTCAGCCAAAACATTGCACATCCTATCCACAGAGCTATCCAGCAAGACCAACTATTTACACAACAGCTTCAACCTAATTTCAGGTAGCCTTACGATCGACGCTAGGAGTCTCGAGCAATTTCTCGATGAACCTACTCTCCACCCTGACCGTCTCCGCCTCCTCATTCGGGAGCCCGAAAGTGATACGCGCAGAATAGAGAACCTGGTCATCAACTTTGTCAAGGCTGTGGATGACGCGGCGGGCGTAGCTAGTTATCGTGGCCAAGACTTCCATGTCAACGTCGTGTCTTGCATCGAAGACATTTCTACCCATGCATTAGCCTCGCTTGGGAAGTTAGGTGGGATAGGGTATGATGCCTCCAAATAGCTGCAGCAAGAACGGCGTCTCCTTTACAAAGGCCTTCGTCGTAGCCAGCAATCATGCCTCTGTATTGGGAGTACAAATCCCTAAGGTACGCCTTTCTTTGTCCACCACTACCAATCTAGCCCGCCGCTCTGTAAGTAAATCTCCCCTCGCCAGGGTGCGGACTGAGAATATAGACCTTATACGTATGCATCATCTTCCCCTCGGCATCATAAAAGAAGTGATCAACAAAATGCTGCTGCCACGTCTTGACCCTATCCGGCTCGAACGCTCGGATCCTAACGATAAGCATCCATACATGCAGCGCTGTGACTTGGGCCCACGACATGAACGTTTTGGGCCTATCACAGACTATCGTCATTATCAGTTCCCCATATTTCCGGTCCCAGTCCAGAGGGCGACAACAAACCATTGTACCAGAACCTCGCACTCTCTGATAACTCATGACCATCGACATACTCGGCTTGCTTCAGGCATTCATTATACAGCTCCAGGGTAACCCCATGCGCAACATACGGCTCCGTCGTATTTGGCATCTTCTCACGCAGTTTCTCCGCCACTTTTCCGAAGATGCCTCCTCCCAACTTAGTTTGCCCTGGGGAAACCGGGCCGTTATTGACTTGAGGCACTACATATCCAGCATTGAAAACTTCCTTGTTGGCTGTTGCGGTTTGTCGGATATTCCGTTGCGAGGTACGGAGTCTAGAGGTTAGGGTTGATGGGGGAGATCGGAGAAGGGCCCCTCGAGAGGCTGCCTAGGACGCACATAAGCACGACGAAAGAAGGAGTGGGGGGAAATTGGGATTCCGCTACTCACCAGACCAGAAGATACTCTCAGGCAGGTTGAACAAACACCCCTCATTGCCATAGCTTTCTGTCCCCTTTTTCGATTTGCGGGTGTCTATTGATCGGTTCGATCGACTGTGGTCGCCGTGGTGCTGGAGTGTTTTATCGCTTTTGCGCACTTTTTCTTTTCGATGCGCCGCTCTGGAGTGCTCACGATTTCGTTTTAAAAATTAATGATCAAAATTTTGCGAGACCAGAAAACGGATTCAAAGGAGGTTTTAGGGTTACCAAACCTCTCTGAATAGACACTCTCATCAAGACTATTTCATTTTAGAGCGGTGTCTCGGAAAATGGTTTTTCCGTTAATAACCACGGAGGCACAGCCCTAAGTTTTGTAGGTTCCACGAGCCGAAGTGTGCTACTAGCAGGGGGGTAAGGGCAGCCCACCTCACCTGCAGAATCTACAAAACTTAGGCGCTGTACTCAAGTATCATATCATACTCCCGTATTTCCCCGCTTCGGAATACAGGTAATCCAGCCCGCCCGGCTTACCGAGGCGAGTGAGATAGTATGAGTGGGACGCCACTAGGGGCGCCGAGGCATAAAATTTGCTACACGAAAACTAAGTCGATGTTCAAATCAGGATTACAATGCAGTCATTTTCTTAGGGTGAAGAGCGTTTTAGCACTAAATCCTATGCCAGTCGCCCGTCCCGGTTGCGTCCCCTCAGTGCTACAAGTATCATATATCCAGACGGCATGAACCATACTAGAATTTAGTTAGGTTGTTGCCGCCCAGCCGGCGCTACTTTTGGTAACTTGTTCTAGGGCTTCAAAGCACGCTGGGCTAGTACTAGGATATGGAAGTAAAAATCGAGTATGCAAAGAACCCTGTTTTGAGGAAAGGTATTGAGCTGGCTAGAATAACAGAAGAGATCGGCAAACTCAGGTAAAGAAGAACCCGGACCAAGACTTGGCAGACGTAACCTACCACGCCATTGGCGATTACGCTATTTTGAGATGCTAACGCCTGCGCAATTTTTCTGCCCAAGTACCTTGTATCAAGGGATCACTTGAATGCAACTGCTCTGGGTTCTACCCTCCTAGTCCTCCCCTGTTTCCTCTAATTTCTAATCTGTGAGATTCCCGAGATTCAGGCCCTATCTTGTCATGCTCGATTTTTACTTCCATATCCGAGTACCTACGGTATCTACAGTAGATTATGATGCTCGCGTGGCTAAGCTGACGCTGAACACCAGAAGCGGATATTGACCCGCTGGCCAACTAGGCAACAGGATTCCCAAGATCTCTGGCCCCTGGCGGCCCGCCTGCGCAACGGCACCCCCTTGGGTTCTAGCCACCGCTCAACTTCCCCAAACCCTTGCCATGCAGAACAAACGGCTCACCGGGAGTATCCGAACCCGCCCATTCTACCCCGAGTTCACCCACCCAGTTTATTCACCCAGCCCACTCACCCAGTTCTTCAGAAAATAAGGAAATAAAACGCTTTACATACCGGTATCTACATACACCTAGCTTACTGTACAATGGTCCCACTGTATTGACTACTACTAATTGTGAGCAACAATCGAAAGAAGAGAAAACGAAGGATTGTCACCTCCCCCACATATGCGAAATGTGGGAGTGGGGGGGGGAAAAATAAGAAATGGAAAAAATGGAACCGACAGCCCAACTCCTCATTACGCCCGGTATTCTACCCTTCCCCATAACTCGGCTAGAGTCTGCAGCCATTCCGATGGGAGCCTGAGAGATTGAAGGGTTTGCTCTCTGCCACTAAGGTCAGAGATTAGATCTACAATAGGTGCTGGTTTAACGTACCCCTAGCAGCTCTTGTTCGGGATCACCGAACCCCCATCCGACCCGACCCTCCATCGGCAACTGTCCCAACCCCGCTAAGTCCCTTAGGTGCATTGGGGCTAAGTGCCACCACTCGCGGGAGCTCGTATGGTGTCCCCGAGCTGGGAGTCGTCGATTTCTGAGATGTCAACCGGCTCTTAGCATCCCAGTCTTTTGTTTTACCTGATAACGGGCTCTGGCCCTGCGCCCACACGTCTCCATTCCTTGGTTTCCGAGGCGCTGGTCTGGCGTGATAGGGTCGTATTTGAGGTGCCACTGATGGCTTGGCAATCATCGAGCCCGTGTTAGCTCCTGGGCCTTTAGTCGTTGTATGCGGGCTCCCAATTAATGAACTATTGGCCGTCGCGGGACTCCCAGCACCAAATGAGGTTGCAACAGTCCGTGGATGTTGCCCTCCCGGAAAATTCTTAGTTGCTTCTAGGGTGGCAGATGACATTTTCTGCGTTCTTGCAGTCCTTCCTGCTGTTGTTCCTCTGGCAGCCCAAGTGTATCTCGGCAGCCCAGTCCCAGGTATTATTTTCCCTGTGAGTGGTTCAGTGCCAGGCTTCCTGGCCATTGCAGCAATTTCATCAAGCTCTTTATCTTCGTTCGAGACTTGAGCCTTCATGAAATTTATGTTGGTTTCAGCTTGAAGGTCCTTCATAACAGGAATACGTGGAACATATTCGAATCCCTTAAAACTTATTTCCCTGGGCATCCCCCGGCGAAGCTGTGACTCTTCCTTCTCAAGAAGTTGGAAAATATCCAAGGACTCGCCAGGCCTAATTCCATGTGGATTGGTAGGCGTTATACAATCCATATCCACCTCCTTGCGAAGAACATGATCGATATCAACAGCAGAGAAGAAAGCACAAGACTAGACACAAAAAAGTCAGTTTCCATTCTTCAGCATGGGCCCACACTTAGCGAGTAAGGTCATACTTGGGGGAGGTCATTAATCCCTATTTGCTCCGAAAACATAGCTCTAGTCCACACGTTCGCTACCTGCAGCGCCATAGCAGCTCTATACTTGTCTTCATCTTTAACCAGGTACCTGATCTCGTCGTGGACTGTGATTGCTAATCTCGCACCTAGACCATACACCTTAATCAAGTAGTCCATAGCCACAACCAACAAATGCAAGTAATCCACTCCAGAACTCTGAATCGCCCAGTTTATCCGTGATGTCAAAAATCCATTTCTGGACAAGTTTTTCCTCATTAACGCCTCCGTTATTCCTGCGCCCAAGACAGGTGTCCGCGGCCGTTCCTGGTCGGCAAACTCTTCGAGGGTGTTAAAGACAAAGCTCTCAGTTCCGCCACGCCAAAACCGTCGGTTGCTCAATGTCTTGCGCAGAGTCTGTTGACCTTTGGTCTTTGAATAAAGATCTAAAGCAATTTTCGTACACTCGATATCTGTAATTGTTGGATTAAAATCTCGTAGGAGCGTCGAGGCAAAATTGATCCCGGCACCGTATATCCTGCCATAATTGAAAACCTTCGCGTTGTTCCGCGAGATATTTAGGATCTTCGCAGTCTTAGAATGTAGGTCAGTCCCGTTGGCTTTGGTTCCTTCGAGTGTCATGAACCCAAGGGCGTTTCCACCGTGCATCTTGAACTGAGCATCGCCAAGAAGACTAGCAATCCAAAGCTCTTGGGAATCAACATCAGCTCCAACAAACGCATATCCCGGCGGCGCAATGACCTTTGCTTTCAATTCTGATCCGAGGCGGTTTGGCTTTGCATTGCTAGCTGTCAACCACGTTCTTTCCACCGCCCTCCTTGTAACGGTGCCCATGGGTATCAACTGAGGTAAGATAATCCCAACTTCATCCGGGCCTTCCTCTCCTTCCCCCCCTGCTACACCCTCAAGATCGCTTTGATAAATAACCATTTGTGATCGTATTCTTTCCCTCGCTGAGATCCAATACGAGCATGCAGCATTCATCTCCAAAGCTTCCCTTGCAAGTGGATATTCAGACGACAACGTTTGCGATTCGAAATATTGAAGGAAACCCTTGGCCAATGGCGTTGCGCATCGAGACGCCGGGCCATCCTTGTGCGGAAGCTTGTAATAGACGTTATCGATATCGTTACGGATCGCCTCGCTCTTCTCATTAGACAAATCGCACCGGACCAGTGGAGAGCTCTTATACTTCTCCTCCGCTTCTTCACGAGGAACTCTAAATGCCCATCCAAACTTTTCCGTCCATATCAGAGGACGCTTATCCCACCGCAGTCTAAGCAAGATTGGAGCAATTCGAGACCGAACGGAGAGGTTGATAGGAGAATTTTCCTTCCCAAAGAGATCTTTATACCATTTAGGCATTCCAGGCATCTTCTGCTTGGCTAGTCTCGGCTCCGTTTCTCCCTTTTTCACCTTGAGATACCTGACCTCCTGCCCTGTCCAGTCAAGCTGCCTTAGCCATTCATCATTCTCATAGACCTCTGGCTTATCTTTCACCTCCAATGCCTGTTCCGCGAGTTCCACAAGGCGCCCCTTCACCCCGTCCGAAATTCGCTGATAAGCCTCCTCGGCGTCTTTAATATATCTGCCCCAAGATCTGTTGACCGGAAGTATGACCGAAGAGAGGTGCCGTAGAGCGGCGAAACTGACCGGATGCGTACAAACCCGTAAAAACTGCGGTAGCACCCTCCGATAAACCTCATGTGTGGCGACGACATCTTGGGCGCAATAGTCCAGAAGCTTATGCCAGTTTTCAGAAACGCCGACCATATTTTCTCCCTCAAATTGGTCTCGCTCCCCCTTATCGAGTTCGATACCACAATGAAACTTAGCCACATCCCGTAACGAATTTATCGAGCTTCGCCGAACCCATAATTCTTCCTCATCTTCAAGCAGACCTGCATTTAACATTTCCCGAAGGTCATCCCCGTGGCCCTCCCTCTCAACCCTTTCCCTAAGCTCCTTGTTTTTCTTATGTTTCATCCATGTTGGTCTCTGGCGTGAACACATCCCGTTCACTGCAATATGTAAGGACATCGTATCGAGGAAACAATTCCTCGACTGTGCCAAGTTGTATTCCTCCCGGACCCGTGCTCTATCATAGCCAACATTATGCCCAACAATCACTCGTGGCTTTTGCGGGTCTCCAAATGGTATCAGGTGGCACTTTTCCTCGTTCTGGTCGTCAACCAACGACGGTGACAGCCAAGAGTACCAAGCACTCTCGCTCGCCGCACACGCCATGATCGCATATGGCGCGACTTTGTATAGGACTTCAACATCGAATACAACCGCGTCCTCCATTGGTGCCGCAATACCCTGGGAAGTAGGTTTTCCGTCATGGTCAATGCCGTACCTCGTCCATCCAGATGCGAACCTCCATTCGGTAGGTGGATGCGGTATCTGCTTGCCAGAAAAGCTTTGAGCCATAGAGAGGTATGGCTCTGACATTTCCATCCCAAGTTTAGTGAAATGCTCGTCCAGAGTATCACCCTGCAACTTAGGTAATTGGAAACCGATTGGTGGAGTTTGATCACCAGAGGTCTTCCCACCAAGATCATGACGCCCTAAATGCTCTCGAGCGAGTTCGACCAGCTCAGGCGGTGGGGGCGCGGATCCCTTTTTGAATATTTGGCGGTGTAATAGGGTAGATAATTGTTGAACACCCAAATCATTGAAGCGGGCTTCTATCAAATGTCAGCAAATAGAGAAATCCCCAGGCAAAAGAGTATTAATCACCAGCCGGTGGGCCTTCCTCTGGTTTCTCCTTCGCTATCACCTCATCGGTAGTAGCAGTTGAATATCTCCGAGGAGAGAACAGCAGCCTTGGGGTGGCAATTGCACCGCAGCAGCTTGATAGGCATCCGGAGGGGAAACGAAGAGCTGTTCGACTATTGTTGCATAACTGCAAAGACCTGATGGAAGGAAGCATATCGTCAGGTGAAAGGCCAGTGATCCAGCACCGCGCGATGCGTCGAAGAAGCCCCGAATACCTTAGTCCTTGTTCGCAATTATGCGTATAGTTTATTCACTAGTAAAATGAAACTCGCTGTGTCGAGGAATAAGACGGATAGTGTAGTGTGCAGTGGGAGCAGGGCAAAGGGATTAAAGAAAGGAATTGGACATGAAAGCAGATCAGAAGAAGAGGAGGGCGAGCATTTCATTTGGTGTAAAGTGGAGAGAGGGTAGAGAATAATTGTCTTTCTGCGAGTAGAGGCAGAAGAGGCAGGAATGACGGTGCCAAGAGGTGGGAGAATTTTTGACCTCTCAACCACACTCCGCACAGAGTTTAGTCTACCAGGCACAGAGGGCGGGGTTTTCTGACCCAATTCCTCCCTTGCTATCCTTCTCGGGCTTAACCTGGAGGGGTCGGGGGGCTCAACGAACAGCCCAAACAAAATCGCAGCTTACTAAGCATTTTTTGGTGGAGTGTTCGCTGAACCCCCCTGTTCGTTGACCCCTCCCCATGTTACCCCCCCTCCCCCAGGGCGATTGTACCATACCGGTATGATATTTGGTTTGATACAGTATCAACCATCCTCTTTATTACACAAACATGATACTACCACCGCACTCACTGGTTGAACGAGACGAAGAAAAAGTCATTCCGTTCCGCACTCGCATCGAGTTGATGGTCCCGCGCACCACACGAGTAAAGAAAGCGCAGTACAGTACTTCCCAAGCCGCAAAGTTTACTTTCACCCTAAAACTCGTAGACCTCTGTGGCAGCAAAACCCATCATAATACGGGTCTCATACCGGTATATATAAGTACAACCGCACATCAACAAACCACTACCACAACAAATTAAACAAAAAAAATCGATATAATATTATTATTATTACCACAGATGCCTGATCCTATATAGACCTAATCTCCAGATCCAAGGACCCATTACCGGTATTGTGGGCAGTTGTTGTTATCGGGGTTCACGGGGCTTATGGCGGAAGGGGACTTTGCAGCTCGGGAAACAATAATGGGACACCGCCCGAAGCCATTCCCCTCCAAAAACAGGGCTGTCCAGCATAATCAACAAAATTTAATATTTAAAATTCAAAACATTAGGCAGATACTGTATCTTCAATCACCCCTGAGAATTATCGACATTGCTTCCAGAAATCTCTTGTCAATTGAGCTGTCGCAAGTTGAAATATGAAGGCAGGTTCTAATGTGTCGGCGCCATAAGAGTGACTAACATATAATACATACAGCCCTCTGCAGCATCGCGAGAGTGGCTGCACAGAAACAAGGACAGTTGAATAAAATACGGGAGTGTGCTTGTGCCCGAAACAAGACTTGACCTGAAATAGGAACCTTGACCTTTTGACAAACAATCAAAACAAACACAGGCATGGTACTAGGAAGCTTAGGACTTAACTTATGGCAGAATTGATAAAGTCCCAAGTGAGGCTGCCAAGACGGTGAAGAGCACGGCCAAGAGGGTACCCGAAGAGGGTACTCGAGGAAGCAATGCCGCTATCTCTCGCGACGCCGCAAGAGACTGTACTCGAGTAACGATAGTACAGGTACCAGTACTCGAGTACAGTACCATGCAGCACAGCACAGGTACGATGCGCAACCAAAGCTACCAACTGTAACATTGGCTAATTGATTCAATGCAAATGCCAGCATTGTGACATCGAGGCCCATGTTCGGAATAAGACACTGAATCCGTACGGTCTACTACCGTATGTATCATACTGAACAACGAAAAACCCGGGTCATGATCCAAGAGATCTAATTAGATCTACCCGAGTACTGCGCTCCTTTCTCCCTTCTGCCCCCGCCACACGCCAACAACGAAGTGCACTGGTAAGCAGAAGGCCAGGCGGAATGGGCAGAAGGAAGGACAAAAATAGGGTCAACAAATAGCTCTGAATGCGGAAAATACAAAAGAAAGCTTCCTACTAGACCTCCACATTTCTAGGAGTTAGGTGTTATCGGGCTGAAGGCCTCGGACCAGCTACGAAAGGATTACCGGTAAGTTGCCTCGGGGAGCCTACGCCAATGCCTAAGTATTCTAAAGGCGGCCCAGTCAATCTACGGTAGTTCCACAGAGGCAGACACTGTGGTACCGCTACCGTGCTGTATGGCAGGCTGTACCCGTACGACTTCAAAAATTGGACACGTACGGTGCGATACTATCCAAAGTGTGGCATCGTACCGGCACAAGGCTTCTATCAAGTGAGTCTAGCATTGTACGGTGGATAGCCGATACGCAGAGGATACGCATTACCTCACGCTCCCGATACTGCTGTGCTATGCGAAAAACTCAACCCTTTCCACAGGAGCAAGGGAGACAAGCGCAGGTAAATATACCACGAAATTGAAACTCGCCAGAAACAATTCCTATCCTTGTTATTCAGGGAGGGAACTTTGTATTACCGGTATGCATGGATAGCACCGGAACTACGCCAATCTTCGGAAGAACCACCCTGCACCAGGAGAGGTCAGTCAATGCAAGCACCTCCCAGAGAAGTATAGAATATATAGAGAACAAATACCAGAGAATCAGTACTAAATCAGCTCATCGAAGAAAGAAAAGGATAATGCATGGATATCGTGATTGCTAGAAGCTCTACAGAAGAAAAAACCGCCAACCCTCCTATGGTTGTCGTTCTTGTCGAGGGACAGAGTGCCTCATCCTATGCAACAACAATCTTCCGGCAACCGGCGACCCGTCTCCTATGATGACCATGATTGTTCAACCTCCGGAGCCCATTTCTGGTCAGACAATGGGTCAAGTTATGCAGGGGGAGCAGAGGCTTGGCGGTTCTTTCGAATCCCACGCTACGACAGGGCCCATATCGCTCAGCTCTCAAGAACTCAACCTGCGAACAATGCTCATCCACAACCACCGCCAACAGCACCACTATTGTTTCTCTCTCTTCGGATATATCACCCTCTAATCCTCGTAGGGAACATCTCCCTCTCCTCTCATAACAGCAACAACAACAACAATAACTATACCTGAACTAAAGACAAAGATACCACTTCTCCAAACAACTCGCCTCCCTCGCTTCTTCCTTACAGCCTTGCCTATTTGCTTATCCGACGACACTAATGTGGCACTTCCCACCCCCGACTCCACGTTCGTACGTCGCTCGAGCACAACCACAAACTCACCTCCCAACACCTCAAACTCGGCCCAACATGGATAGGGCAAATACACCTGATCTGTTCTGCACAAATTCTCTATCTACTCCTATGGAACAGTACCCCACCCCCCCCGCATTGCCAACCCCCAACACATCTAGAGTTCGAAGAGCCTCACGTCCGGCTGGCACTCTGATCGACTTGACTGATACAATTCCTATCGGCGCCTCATCAAATGCTCAGACTGCACAGGTATTCCCAATGCCTAAACGACGCAAAACTTCGCAATCCCCCATACGTTTCACAAAGATCGAGAAAGTGGACCTAAGCCATGAAGACGACGATGAGTTCTCTATGAAGAGGAACAGGGAGGAATTATTGAAGGCTCAGGGCGGAGGTGACGATGGGAAGCGTAAAGGATTAGCAGGGTTCTCTTGCGTTATCTGTATGGAGGATGAGCCGACAGATTTGGCTGCTACTCCTTGTGGTATGAGAGCACACTACTACAACAATTCCTCGTTTATCTGCCGTTCTTTTATTTGGAAAATAACTAAACGGACGAGATGGTATATCACAGGTCATATGTTTTGCCATCTTTGTCTACACGGTGCGATTAAAGCCTCTACGACCACAACTAATAAGTCCCACGGTCGCTGTCCGGTATGCCGTGGGAAAGTATCACTCAAGGATGTGGTAGCAATAGAGTTCAAACTCTTATCCAAATCCCAGGGAAAACAACCAGCAAAGTAACTTGGAATAGTCTTTAGCAAAGTCCAACCCAAGCAGCTTGTTGTATTTTTACTCGCTTCCCTTTTACTCGTTTTGCCCCAAAACACCTTCCCGGAAGCTTTCCTTCTTTTGTTTGTCACTGCCCTTGCCACCCTCCTTCTCAGCAGTTAATTTGGGTTTTAGAGAAGTGATTTTTTTTCCCTTACTTTTCGGATATCTTCCGCTTCCCTGCATCCCTTTTATATCACCTTCTGTATCTTGCATCGGGATATCCGGATCTGGACCGGACAGTTCGGGTGCTGGTATTTGCTCCCGGATTCTTTTTTACTGTCCTGCCTCTCCTGCCCCACTGAATGGCTCACAGCCTGACTCGTAAAATATTCTATTGTATTTCCTGGAACTAGACCGGAGTCTTTTTTATCCCATTTTCATTCTCTGGTCCTTACTTGTGCTCTCGGTTTGATAAAAATTGCTTATTAGGAGTAAGTGGGTGGTGGTTTACTTTCTTGGCTCTACTTTACTTTACCCTATTACCCAGAGGGTATGGCCCTTTTTTTGGTTTTTCCTCTCCACTTTCCTCAAAGGGTTGACATTTCTCGAGAATGTATATATCATGTCGCAATATTCGTGTAGGTTTCCTCAAACTACCAGTACTACTCGAGTAGGTGAGTTAGGGTAGCACAATATGAGTTGAATATTTAAGAGTAGGTTTGTGGTTGTTGATCCCGGCTGGCACAATGTTGGTGTTATGTGTGTGGAGGACCTGGTCTCAGGTAGAGCCTGAAACCTTTGCATCATGCGATCTTCCAGGTCGCGAGTTATGACACGTCGTTGTGAGCTATTCCCCCGCGGTACGGATGGAGCAGGGCCAGTTGCGAATTCACTATCATGTGGGGTAGTGGGGTGTTGGCATGTGCATATAATACTACTGGATGATAGCCAAGTTCAGCCATCATGTTATCCTACCCGCGGTGTACGAGTACTGTAGTCCACTTGAACCCACGGTGGGATTAACGCTCCGTTTAGCACGCCAGACTTTTATGGCACTCCTTCTCCGCAAAAAATAAAAACAAAATATAAGGCAGGCCACCATACAAAAAAGTGCCATTTTTCCTGGAAAAAACTTATAGTAGCTCCCGCTAAAACTTAAACCCCTTTGACCAATGGGTATACAAAAGATCCATACTTGGATGGTATCATAGTTGCCGCTCCGGATATTGTAGTGAAAAGAAAGGTATACTCGAGTGGTGGGAGGACCGTACTGTAGGTAGGTTGTGAGCTGACCTATGATATAGTCAAAAAGGTGCAATGTTGCAATATTATTTCACTTTTCCCCGCGTACCAAACAGGGCCCGCGGTGGTCCTGAGCCGGAGGGCGCAAGCACGATTCCTCACGATATTTAATTACTGGTATCGTTGCATCATAACCATAATGGCAACTATCATACAGTAATATAGTAGCAATGGCAGTTATCGTAGCTACTAACTAATTAAATTCACCCAAAATACAGACTACGCATGAAAAAAAGTTCCTCCCTTTTGCTTATATAGACTTCACGCAAAAGCAGAAATAAGGAGATGGGGGTTGTAACCCTGATTGAATGTTGTGGGGAATTGCGATTGTGCTCGGGTAGGTACGATAGGAACAACAACAATATGGGTATGATAACTGCCCGGTCCACCAATGACACTTCTGGAATTCGGTGATTCCACATCAAGCGGTAGGGAAGCGAACCGAGCCGGCACAACAGATAGCCCATCCACCCACCTCCTCCCGTCCAGAAAAACTTCAGCGATTGGTGAAATTGTTTCCCCTTCTTATCTCGCATCCGCCACCTTACCAAGTGATGAAACCTCTGGGGGATGAAATAACACCCTTTTGCACCACCCACCCCTCGGCTTTCCAGATCCATTGATATTAGAAATAGCACCTGCGGGTGATGCAGTCTTCAAATGGCCATCAGCCCTAAGACATTTATTTATTGGGCTCTGTCCTATGATACCGGTATTGCGCTGTGCAGTTCTGGTGAGTAGTGCTGATAGGGTACCCACGGTGCAAAACAGCACTACTATAGGTTCCAGGTTCCGGGTTGCGAGTGACATAAGGTGAGAATCCACTCTGGTGAAAAAACCCACCACCAAAAGTAGGGTAACTAGTACAGGCATAAGTGAATTCCCCACCAACAGGTAAGCCGGAGGGAAAGCACCAGCGCGTCCTGCAAGGCATCAAACCCAGCCTATCGAAACTACGCCTGTACCACAACACAAACGGCAAGTACGCAAGGATCATTGGCATTCTCTGCGGAAACACTGTTAGAACGAAAGCGGGCTTCCTACCTCCAACAACCGCAATTGCCTAATCACGATAAACAAAGAGAAGAAGAAAAAGGCACGATGGTCAAGAGAAAACGGGCACAAACAATTCTCCCGCTTGCAAGCGCGGCGGACTCGGCACCGGGTACCCCTTCCCCGAAATCTACAAAGGGAAAGAGTACAAAACCGCCAATCAAAAAACCCAACTCAACAGTCTACGACGCCGTCGCTGCCCGTGTGAATTACGCTGGTATGATAACCACTGGATACAAGGACATGCATGGGGAGTTTCGGCGGCGGTCAATGAGAGCTGTACCGGCGGATGAGGTACTCGCCAGGAGGAAGAACGCGCCCGAGGTGATTCCCTACGGTGAGGGAATGGAGAGGGTGTTGCCGGATAGTGTAAGTTTGCTCTGGGAGGGAGGGGAGGGGAGGGAGGGGAGAATGGCTAATTTAGAGGGGTTGTGCTAGGATTTATTAATCGCGATACATCAGTACGCTTCGGATTTTTACGAGGCAAATGGCATGGGGCCAGCAAGCTATCGGTCGATGGATGAGACGGCTTTGTTGGGTGTTGGTGGGCCTCTACCCCTTGGTGCCCTGGTTGGGATTGAGCTAATTGGATACGCTTGTGTGTGTTGAAGGCGTGCTACTTGAAGAGACCGTTAGGACTTGTTTAGGGAAAGAAGGCGAACTTGCGCTTATTGATGAAGGGGCCTTTAATCCGGTTGATCGTTATGATACTCGTAGGCAGAGGTCTTTAGCGTATTCACAGAGCCAGAGGGAGGCAGCAAATTTGAAGAGGGAAAGTGGCCAAACAAAGGAGAAGAGGAAGAGCAAGAGAACGAAGGTCAAGAGTGAGGATGAAGAAGAGAGGGTGGGGGTTAAAGAGCTTGTAGGCGAGGAAGGAGGAAGGGCTACAACAAAAGGGAAGAAGAGAGGCAGCCTAAAGAAAAATAAGAAGCACAGGGAGAAAGACCAGGCCGGCCAACAAGTGGCTGAGGGATAGGGAGTAGGGGATGGAAGTGGTACTGTGCTGATGGTCACTAGGCCGCTCAAACGAAGACGCGAGGAGGCTCACGATCACAAACAGTATGATACTTAGCTGAGATGCTATTAGCCAGGGCATATGAGCTAGTTTGGGGTTACGGTATCAATTATTTTATTATTATAATAATAATATCATCATCAATGCCTTCTCGTTCACTTTGTTACGGCGGAGAAATAGTCATGCTGATACAGCAACTTTCGGGTGGGATTGGGCTTGCTGAGGAGTTTCGGAATCAATGCAATGAACTGCAGGAAGAAATTTTGTTTGAATCCCATCCTTACCGGCCTCACAAGGTACCTGAATCTTGTTAGGTCGAGAACTACCTCCTGTTGGGTCCCTCAGAAACTGATGTTTGGCGTTTATTAAGGAATTGTAATTGGGGCGCCATGATTCAAAGTTCATAGCATGTTTGATAACTTTCACTTTACTCTCATCTTCAGATGAGGTCTTCTCTGGCGAGATATTTGCCGCAGGAATTAAGGGAAGGAGATATGAGCATCCAACTTAACTTCGGGGGTACCATTTAATAGGTAGTAATCCACAGCTCAATCCCCGGGGTGCGCTTGTGAACTCGTACTGTGTTTGGTGCTTGTGTAATTTTCGTGAGGGGCCACGTGGGCCCAATCCTCTATAGCGTGCGAACTCTTTGCTTCTAAATCCATCTATTCTACATTAGCCTCGTCACCGTTGTCGCGAGTCAGCCCCTGCGGTAGCTTTTACGAGAATGTCACGCCGTCGCAGTAGGCTACCTTCCACGGCTATCGCTAGTTCTAGTGCTCAGATCGTATCAGTGGATGAGTTTCTAAAGGGAGTATGGACTCACGATACCTTCACCTCTAGTGATACAGGACTAATGGGGTTGCTTTAGCTTTATCGAACCCCACGAAAGTCAAGAAACAAGCCCACCCAAATAGATGCACCTTCTGCCACGGAAGGAGCCATCCCTTCGCTAGAAGGAGATCAAGAAGATGACTTTCTCCTCGAGACGCTGGCTGCCCTGGAACGGGCCGACGAAGAAACCGCCCGGCCGATTACTAAGAGGGAATTGAGGAAATCAGCAGTGCTGGGAACCAGGCCCCCAAAAAAGAGGAGAAAGAAACACCATGTGGCCTACAATTCCCTCGTCCTGTCACGAGATCCGCAAAATGAAAGATTTCTATACTCAGGTGGGACACAGGAGGATTCCGATCCGGACCCTATCCTAAGCGGTATAGCCCAGACGGATAGCCCAGTTCCAATACTTCTGAAGCCACGCTTTCCGGTGAGCGTTATTCGAGGGAGTATAGTTTCCCCTTTGTCACGGCGGGGTAGAAATCTAGCTGCTGCGGGGGAGGAGGGGTCACGAGTGATCCCTCGTGAGAGGGAGAACTGGGGTGATCGGATTGATAGTTTGCTGGTACCTGGGGGAGCTCGGGCTGGGACAATTCGGGGAAGGGTACCTTCGCTAAAAGGAGCTCTAGAATTGGTATTTACGCTGATCTTGTGTAAAATTGTTGAGCTAATTGGAAAAGGTGAATGCGGCGGATCGAGCCGAATCTCCAACCGGGGCCAATAAGTTTCCGCATTTTGTCTCGTTTGACTCACAGCTTGCTACCCAGGATCTCTCACCTTCTCAAGATCAGGGCTTGGTCGGTGTAGAGCTAGACCCTGAGCTAGGATTTTTCCAGGCTCCCGGAGTAAATACAGAAAGCAAAAAGCCAACATTGGCAGTCCAACCCGTATCACAGCACTTTAAGAGAATTTGTGCAATCAATTCGACGAAGCTATCAGAGCAGACAAACGAAGTGGCAGGCGAAGGCCATACAGCTGAACTGCCTTTCGGTTTGGAAGCATCGAAATTTGGCCTGGGTAACTGGGATCAAGCGGACGCCCAGGGCAGCGCTACGGGAGAGATGTCCCCCGGGGTATCTCCCAGTCCAATAGGAAGTGATATTACAGTGGAAAGGGGGGAACAGGAGGCGAAAATTTTGGAATATCCTTGGGAAAGATTTGACAGGGGCCCCACTCCATTTCCAAGCCCTGAGCCTGGGATCGTGCCCGGGGGGTCAGATTGTAGCTCACTGCTTAGATTTTGGGAGTCTCAGCTATCCAAATCACCCCCGAGTGCTAGTTTTCCGGGGGGTGGCACGGGGGCTTGTATATCCCCTATGAAAGAGTCTGTGGGCAGCCCCCAGTTCCATACAGAGCGAGGGACTAACAAACCCTCGCTCATTTTGGAGGGAGGGGCCGGTGAGGACAATCCGGTATACTCGGTAAGTCTGGCGGCCCCGATTATTATTTACGTATTCTGATATCAAGGTAGTCTGCGCAGCTATGGGAAGATTATCAACTTGGGCACCTGGAACTAACTTCTCCATCAAACCAGCCTCCAAGAGTCATTCTGGAATCCCCAAAATCTATGCTTCGGAACGACCAACCTGTTCAGGGACAGATGGAGGAGGCCATGCTGCCTCCCCCGCTCAGGCAACCAGGGAATCTTATAGACGTAGATGAGTGTGGGGGCGATGTGAATTATATCAATGGTTAGTCCTAGAGTATGATTAAATCCCGAAACCTTTATAGAACATTACTAATCGTAATTATTTGCAATTATAGAAATAGCTGGAGGAGACTATTTTTCGAGTAATTACGAAGATGCTCGACCTACAGTTTCGCCGGTTCAGTCTAATTGGGGAACTAGCACAATTTCCGCAGGAGCTCAACCGGGCAGTAAGAATGTTCACAGAGCTCAGCGACCAGCCTCCTCCTTTTGTCCATTAGTTGCTCCGGTACCGACCCGCACTTACAGCAACATACCGCTTAAGGACATTATCAAGCGGAGAGAAACTGTGCCGCTACGACGACCCACAATTTCCGGCAGCTTCAAAATCCCTTTTCTCCCAAAGCCCCAGACGGCAAGCGTGGGCCAAGCCCTTATCTTTACAACATCCGAGTTTATTCGTCAAGGGCAAGCGGACGCAACTATGTCTAGGGCTAACCCGATCCCATTCACCCTACCGACACCAATTGTACCAGCATCCGTAGCGCAACCTGAAAACAAAGCCAAGCGCCGCGCGACTAAATCCCAACCCTTCTCTCATCCTACTAGTTCTCGCGCCCCCGGGATCGGGTCTCGGCGTGCTACGCAGGCTATACCTCTACCGCCCCATCGGGGAATGACGATTCGATTCGAGCCCTCACAGAAACCATTCAAACCACCACTAGTAACAAAGCCACTAGGGCCAACCCTTAAGACCGGCAGATGTCCAAGCGGGTTTGACACAACCAACGATAGCCCTCTTCTAGTTAACCCTAGAAGGAAAGTCATTACAAAGGCAGGGGCGGGATTTGGGCAGAGGACGGTTGGGGTTGGCGCGCAGCGCACTGGGGTGAATAAGGTTGCCACGAGTAGCTTTGCGGAGGTTCAGGCTGCTTGGTGAAGGATTTCCTAATGCTTGACCAAGGTCTGTGAGAACCTAGTGGGGGATCATGCGAATTAGTAACTTTGGGGGGGGGGGGGGGGTATTTGAGGCTTGAGGGGCATGACTGGTGGAAGTTGAGCTGTTGCATGAAGGAATATTTTTTAGCTTATAGCATTCTCTTCGTCTTTATCTCTAGCTACTCACGGGTAATTTTGCCTTTATGCGCCGTTTTAGAGCACTAGTATGGAAGGGGGTTGGGAGACGATCACTTGGGTTCATCTTAGACTTCTAGCCAGCAACACTGTAATGTGTTCCTCTGGTTCTTTGCTCTTTGATATCTTTACACTCACCCTTTGCGGTTTGCGGCACCGTCTCGGTCCAAGTCCGCGCAAAATTGGCGCGAGTGATATCACATGATCAACACCCCCAAATACCCTTTCTAGCGCGATCAAAACTTGACTTAAAATTTCTAGTAATATACAAAGTTTGCGAGTCCCCGCTGCCCCCGCACCCAGGTGGAATATATGAAAATTTTAAAGCACGTAAAACCCCTCCCACCAACCGACCAGCCAATCGGCCTCAAAGTCCTAAGCATACGCCGCCCAACCTATGAAATGCGTTAGCAAAGCCCGTCCACCATCGAGGGGAAGAAGAGAAGGTTAGAAAGGGCTCACCAGAATATAAAACCGCCAAGTTCCTCTCATCCCCCGCCACCTGAATAAGCTCGTTAACCGTAGCGCCAACACTCAGCGTAGCACTCAACTTTTTCGCGACGACAGTGAGCGCCCTGTCCGCCTCGCTCTCCTCATCCTTCTTCCCGCCCCCAGCTCCAACGATCCCCTCATCCATAATCCCGGTCGCGGCAGCCTCAACCTGGTCCTGCATCTTCTTCATCCTGAGGGGAGAAATGGTCCAACTGTAGAGTGGGTCGTAGCGCAGGACGTCGAGGATTGTGATGATATTGTAAGCCTCGTTCCGCAGCACGGTGAGTGTGAACTCGCAAGATCTACGGAACACACCTTCTGTCCTAGTGATGCCGAAGCCGTCTATGATATCCCTGGTGAGGCGGAATGGGACTACTTCTGGTACGGGGAGTATGCGGCCTTGTTCGAAGGCGACGCCAAGGTCGATGTGCACGACCTCGCCGCTCTTCTCGTCTAGTAGGATGTTGTGTCCGTGCCGATCGCCCAAACCGAGCACGTGTCCAAGGATGGATATGGCAGCGGTGGATCGCGAGTATGCTAGTCGTGAGGAGAACCAGTCGTCCGGTCCGTTGAACTTGTGCATGAAGAAGTAGCGCATGACCGGCTTGAACTGCGCTGCCACCCGCTGGAACGTGTTGATGCGGACTTCGCGGGACTTCGTCTGTACGTCTCCGATTGCCTTGCGGCAATATTGGGGTTTCCAGTCGCGCGGGTGGTAGGACATGTGCGCCGGCATCAGGAAGTCGTACAGCGGGATGGTGTTCGCAACGAATTCGATTATGCCCGCGTTGGTGGCTAGGGGGAGAACCTTGTAGTTCCGGATGGAAAGGTTTCGTTGGCGGGTCGTGCGAGACTTTTTTAGAAGGTTACTGACTTGCTCGAAGACTTGCTCCATTATAGCGTCCTGCCTGAGGTCGTCGTTGCCGCCCTTGAAGAGCATCTTGAAGGCCCGCCCGTCTGAGGCGAGGCAGGTTACTATCTTTGGAGCGCTGATGCCCGAGGCTATGGTGATTTCCGGGTGGAACTTCACGATCACGGGGAGACCGCTGTAGTCCCTGTCCGCGCGGACTTCGACTTGCATTGTTGGGGGGGGGATTTTCCAGTTTGGGATGTCGACGGTAAATTTTGAGTAGGTGTCCCTCGCTAGTACGCTCTTGAGGACTGGTTTGAGGTTGGGCTTCTTCTCGATCTTTTGCGTTGCTAGTTTTATGTATGTTGTTGTCGCCTGGATGATATGGCTGAAGAGCGGTTTTGACGATGGGTCTGCTTTTAGCCTCGTGGCGATCTTCGTGGCGGAGGTTTGACGGGCCTGGGAAATGTTATCTTTCGGCTTCGCCCTCGTCAGTGCGAGGATCTGGTAGTGCCCGTGGTGTGGATGGTCCATGCATATCCGGAGGATAAGCGGGGACAATAAGCTCTGGAATATATCTTCAGGGCTCTCCAAAAGTCTAGAGGACAGCTGATTCATCAAGGGGACGAACTTCCTCGACGCAACCCGCCCGAGTGGGGCCTGTGCGGCTTTGTTCACCTTGACATCGCCGGAGTGCTCCAACCAAAGAGCACAGAACCTGACGGCATCATGGTCGTAATCATCGCAAGCGGCCAGGGCACGAAGGTAATTGGAGATACTCCTCTCCAAGAAGGCCTCTCTATTCGATTTAAGTCTATTAAACTCCGCGTCATCGAGGCTCAGCCAGGTTTTCGCTTTATGCTTGTAGTTTGTGAGCTGATCTAGTTTACCACCGGTAGCGGATTTCATCAATTTCTCCAGCTCGCGGACTTCGGCCTCCTTGTTCTGCCGGAGCTTGAGCGCCCGTTGGTAATCTTCTATGTTCCCTGGATTCTGTAGTTGCTGGTCGCAGAAGGACGCAAACTCATGAAACACTCTGCCAGCCTCGGGGCCTGAGTAGTTCTCTTTAAGCTCGTCGATAGCAGGAACAAGGTAATTGCTCATAATCTTATCCGGCTTTTCCAGTCTTGCTTCTGATACCCAATTCCCCTGGAAAAAGGTAATTGAAAAACCCCCAATCAGTCATGAAACATGCTTCGATCAAGAGTGGATACTCACCAACTTCGCCAAAAGCTTCGCCTTCCCAACCACAATGCTCTGCTGCCCCAGCGCGCTATCAAAACCCAAAGCCTGCAACATTCTAATCGACGCGATCCCCTGCCCATGGTCCCACAGCACACTCGCCGCCTGTAACGTCGCAACAGCACCGATATCCAGACAAACCTGCTTGCAAGATTCGACAGCCCTACTCAATTGCGTAGCTGCCGAGAGTGAGTGCTGAAGAACCTTGTGGCTCCTCGCCATCTTGCAAGACGCCACGAGTGCTTTCGCTTCTAGAAATCGCGCAGTCTTAGTATCTACGCCCACTGCACGTCGTAAGTGATCGCGTTTAGCAACAGAACTGAGGATCGTTTGGCGCATTGCCATGATCTCTTCCACGTCTGAGTATCGCCCTATATGCATCCAGGAATTACGGTTTTGTAAGCGCTCCCAGACTTGCTCTAGTTCCTCGGTTTCCCTTGAGACCAGGACTTCTTCCATTTCTGTTAGCATTGCTAGTGTCCGCATACTGGCACCCAGTGAGTGGCCGGTTTGCTTCCCGGCCGTGATATGGCACATTACGTCGAAGAAGGAGGAGTCTAGCTGTGACGGCATGGCCCTCATATCGACGTTGTTGTTCACGCTCTGTAGGGCTCGGTATATGGTCGCCGAGCGTGTAGTGCACGAAGAAGGGCATGGTAAATCCCACTGCTCAAGTTTCCACGCCGAGCGGAACATATTGTCCAACGTGTCCTCAGACGCATCCGCCGCCGTCCCGGATTGCAAAAATGCATGCGAGAGGCCGTTCATGCCCAGTGTGTTAAATGCATCCACCACACCAAATAGATCCTGGCCAAGCGGGCCATCGGAGGTAGAGCCCAGTCTCAAGTGACTCTCGAGATTTGCTCCTCGGAAAGAAAGACTCTTCCAACCATCCTCCTCGTACTCGAACCTCTTGAGGACAGTCTCAAGTTTAGAAGCTTGATTGACACCGTAGTAAGAATCCAAATCATCCACGTTCCTGAAAATCTCTAGCAAAAGCTCTGAATCTGGAAACTCGGCATTGCCAGACTCCGAGTGATAGATTTCGGCAAAGAGTAGTGATGTCTTGAACATCTTGCAAGTACATGCTGCCCTCGCCATCTCCAGATAGTCCACATCGAGCCAATGATCTCTAGGCAGCTTCGTAGCCTCCTGCTGAACCGTCTCCTGAGTCCGCAAGTACAATATAGTCTTAATCAGAATAATGCTATGCGGTACCGTCTTCTCCGTGCAAGCCCTAAAACAATCTCTAAAAAGTTGTGATAACTCCATCTTAAGCTTGTCATCCCCTTTGACATGATGCAGCAACAGTATATGTACCACAAGCGGGAACAAGTCCTTTGCCAGACCGTCCACCTTCTCGAGTATAGGCCTCAAGTTCCCGACCACCGCATCCTCCTGTAAATTTGTTGATATTGCCGTCGTCAGGTTCTTAACCCATTCGTCAACAACCAGGATATCCGGCTTCGCAATAGAAGCAATCGGTCGTGGGCTTTCCTCCTCGGACAATGACATCGGTAGCGTGCTCCACTTCATAGCCTTATACAAGTTCTCATCGAGGACGTAATGGAACGTAGCTACCCCCGGGGACCTGGACTCGTCGAAGAATATAGTCTCGAGAGTGGCCTCAGCAAGGCCGATGACCAGCCTATCGTCGCTGAATAGCAGCTTCCGTAGTTGCTGGAAAATACCCGCTTTAGGGATGATGTCAAGATCGTACTGCGTCGTGTCCAGATCCGTGATCTTCTCCAATTCCGCCTCCTGTGTCCATTCATTGTGTATATCCCCGCTTGCGGCATAAGATCTTCCCAACACCCGAGCAACCCATAGCAAGAACCCATCACTAATGTCCAACCTTCGACAAGTCCTCAACAACACCCTGGAGCGTGCAACAGATTCCTCGTCACTACCAAAGATATCATCGCGGAAACTAACCGGCTTCTGAAAGTCCGAGCAGACCAGCGAGAACGCTAATCCACGGGAGATATCATCTAGAAGCTTGCTCTTATTCCTGTCATCGTCTAGCAGATGTCGCAATAGATCACTCTCTTTAGTCCCTGAAGACGCATTCCCATGTAATCTGAATCCCATAGCAGACTCGACGATAGCCTGAAACAATCGATTTTGACTCTCGTTCAAGTCCGGAAAGTGACAGTCAGTGAGGTAATCCCCCAGCCAGATATGAAATGACTGCGCGATGCTAAGACTTAATTGCATCTGGGTATCCTCCTGTCCCGTGGCAGTAGAAAGAAATGCCCGTAGGGAAGCGAGTATGGATAAGAACGTTCCGATCACGAAGGCCGGCCGAGTAGACAAATATCCTTTCCCTTGATCAAGAAGATACTGCACAACCCCAACCGCATCCTCGGCGCAATACACGTCGACAATGTAAGGCCTAAGCCCGTGAATAACCATCTCGAGCGCATACCCATCAATACTCCTTGGATTTGCCAGACAGACGAGAAGGCGGATCTTCCGGACGACAGCACAAGCACTCAAATTCCCCAGCGCAGGATCCATAGTGTCGAACAGTCGTCTAGCAACGAACGTAAACATGGCTGGCGTCCATAGGCGGGTATCATCATACTGCAATTGCCCACATAAACGATGTACGGCATTGAGCACAACCTTGACCTTAAAGTACGGCCTCAGTGGATCCGGTATCTTTCCAGTCGAGTGGCTGATTTCCACAATATCTCTCATGTGAGCGGCGGTGGCAGCGAGTGACGGGTCTTTGGACAGGAATCTATCCGACGTGCCATCCTCCTGCATAACCTGGAATAGGGAAGCAATGATGAGCGCAAACTTCTGTTCCAACAGTCGTTTGTACTCTTCATCCCCGAGTTGCTGTCTGATGCGAAGTTCCACATTCGGACGCCGGGGTGCGTCCGCCTTTGGAGGCGTCGCCATCGCTCCGGCGACCCCGTAAGCGAGTATCTTGTGGAATCCCTTCTCTATCAAATCGTCGTATGAGACGTCTAATATTTTCGCCAACTCCTGCGACGCATCGTCCTTCTCCTTCATTAGCAGCTGGGCAACAAGGTCCTCTTGAACGTCCGCGAATAACTCCTTCAACCCTTCATACCCAAACACCCTGAAGGGAAACCTGGTGAGTTCGTCGTTGTCAATCCAGGTATATAGTAGCTGAGGGCTAAAAATCTTAAAGAGATCTCTGTGCCCACCCAGTTTCAAGGCCTTGGCGACAGATGATAACGCCTTTGCAGCATACTTCTCCCCATTGATGAGCTGCCCTGTCTCAAAGATATGATAGACAATCAACTTCTTCGTCGAGAAGGTAGTAAACGCCAGTTGCGCCAGTGTATACACCCGCATTGCCAATCCCTCCGTCCAAGCCGATTGATCAGTCAAGTGACCAAGTATGTCCCTGAAAACCGTCTCGTGAACCGTGAGCCCAAAGAGCTTGAACAGTACCGGGACGCAGTTCCCTAGTTCGAAGGAGACACGAACGTCCCCGTCTGCGAGGAGTCCAATGAACTGTGTTCTGGCAGATTTCATCTCAGACTTCTGTCCATACTCAGGATTAACTTCCAGAATCCGTTGGAGGAGATGGGCCACTTCCGTGCGGACGGCACTGGACATTAAAGCCCTGTCAAGGGCGACCTTTGTCACCCATTCATAGATAGACTCGCAATTAGCTACTACATCACCTTGAGCGCCTTCGATAGCCCACCGAGGGACGAGCGCACTTAGCGTATCGATGCATAGTTGAACAGCAGTCTCGCATCGCTCAGTACTATAATCTTGGAGTAATGCCATTGCCAGATGCTCCGTAAGGTTTGCAGCATCACTGTCGGCAAGTCTATCACCCGCAGCAAGCAAAAAGTCCCTAACAAGTGGCTGAGACATGATCAACCGTTCTTTAGGCATTCCCATCAAGTAATCGACAAAGTGTCCGCAGAGCTCATCCGCGCTATGATGTTTGGTTGAGAGGGCAAAGAGGGATAGCAAACCCGTAGTACAATTCTGAAAAGTTTCTACTGCACAGGCAGCTTGAATGGATTCTCTGGCAAAATCTAGTCTCCTCACCGTTCGATCGCTATCGGGCATGTCGAAGCCATCGTCTAGGTCCATTATGTCGACACCATCCTCCGTAAGGTCAATCGAACTCTTCACAACGTTCTTTTCTTCGAAAACCTGGGATATAGCAGCTAGGGCTCGCCCAAATTGGCCAGCAAAGACCTCGGATGCATTATATGACGAGGTAACGATCACACCAGGCCGAGGGACCACTCCAGCAACACACCTAACAAGCCCCTCAACTTGCTTATCCCCGCACTCATCCCGCTCTATATATCCTAACGCATCTTTATTCAGCGCCTCTAATTTCTTCTCCAGGGCCTCAACCTTGAGCTTATCCCGCGTGCGAGGTCGGACCACAGAGCAGAGTATGCTCGCAGTGCAAATAAACCCGACAAGGTTCTGGACTATGTCCGGAGTGATGTACTGCAATTGAGTAGCGATCATAGTCTGCCACCTCTCCCGGACAGCATCGCATTGCCGATCCAGAAACTCAATGACCTGCAGCTCAACACCAGGATGTGCAGTTGGCCGTGCGTCTCGTAGGGTATTTGCCCGTGCAGTATTGGCTTCTGTATCTGCCGGCACGATCTCATCTCCGAACAGTAGAAAACTGAGTAATTTAGCATGACGAGTGACCTTGAGAACGGCCTGTCCAATAGGTCCACAAGATTGGGGCGGATACGCCTCAAAGTCCAGAGGCTTCTTCCCGCAACACGAAAGCAGGAAGCTAGATAAGTTCTCAGGACAAAGATGCTGCGAGTAGAACAGAGCAGTCCCACGTTCAAGTGCATCAACTAGCACGGTCAGCCAAGCATCCGAATAGCCAAACCAAACAAGAAACACCACATACCAGGCCTCCACTTCGATATCAACCACTGTAAGAGTCTCTCCCCAGGCTGCAAAATCGATGAATGCGCAACAGTGTTCCTCTTCTCCAAGATCAAGCACCAAACCGCCAGAGACGAGTCAACAACATTCGCAGGGCCACTAAGATCAATAGACAATATCATGGCATCCACCTCCTTAGATATCTCAGTATACGGCACCAGATCCACCGCCAGTACGATCCTCATAAGATGACAGGCAGCCCGACATGTAGCCTGATTTGCCGAATACCTGGCGCAAAGTTGCCAGATCTGGTTCCAAATCGGCCGATGCGAGGGGTCAGATGCGGATTTCAAGAACGCACAACTATATACAGCACGGAATTAGCCCAGAGACGCTCTGCACTGGAACAAGGCAGGAGAAAAAGGATTATATATTGTTTCTTCTTTTCTATCTGGGGCATGACGTACAACAATACAGGAAGGGCCTAGGAAACATGAAGGAATCTACAGGAATCCCACCTTGCAATTGAAAGCAGAGCCCACGACGAAACGACGGGATTATCATCCGAGCATGCATTAAACAGATCTAGTAGGACAGAACTAAGCTCTTCGCTCTCCATATCCCTCTGGCCGACCAGGAATGGCAACGTCTGAAGTGCACAGAGCTTCCTTGAGGTAATCATGGATCGAGAATTCCGCATCAATTCTTCAAAGTTCTTGGAAACTTTGAGTCTCTTGTTACGATCCTCTTCCGGCGCTTTGCCATTAGAGCCAGCCCGATCCCCACCAGGCCTATCTAGGATATCGGCTACTGTTGCCATCAACTGGGGCACTATCCAATTCATTTCAACCCTCTGGTTCCCCTTCCGGAGACAAAGACCCTGTAAACCAAGGGGCGTTATCTCAGCATCAAAGGTCTTCAGTGGATCTGGGAACACCAAATCATCTAGTTGCAGCTGATCGCGGTCCGCTCGGCCAGAACACTCTACGAAAAGGGCTTCCGAAAGAGCTTCCAGCTTCCGCCGCAGAACTCTGGACTGGCCTTCACTTATGATGGTGCGAACCTGTGGTAGTATATAGATTAAAGTAATCATCATCTGTTCCCTAAAAGCCGGCTGTTTGGAGTCCCACAGCTTTGCCAAAACAGGAACAATCCCCTGAGCAACCTTCGCTGTCAAGGAAATATTATTAGTAGAAATAACCTCTAGTACTGTGTTCAACGCCGTAAACGCCGGTAGATGGGCACGAGTAACTGCAGGTTGGGAAACCAAGAACCCGAGAATAGTCCTAACAACCATGTCATCGTGCTCAACAATCGGAGCATTAGGAGTTTTCAACAAAATCTCCAGGCACAGCACCAATTCTTCACTATCATGATTCAACCTAGGTATACCTTGAGAAGGTGGTTGTGAACGTCTAGAAGCTGACGAAGTGTCTCTCGACAAACTAAGTCGTACATTCCTTGATGGTGCGCTCGCATCTTCATCCACGCTCTCCGGATCACCAATCAAAAGCCCTAACTGAGATTCCACATGCGTGCAGCAAAACCGAGCCAGTGTTGCCCATTCCTTCTTATCGATATGCTCCGCGTGTGGTGAACACGCCAAGCAAGTACGTAACGCTTTGATATAGTCCAAGCTAATCGGCTCGCAAAGCCCATCCCCCTGGGGCAGTATGTCAATTACATGCTTCGAAAGCGCTTTGAATGTTTTATTCCGTATATGCGCCATCCCTTGCTCGACCGCTAACCGGAATACTGATGCGCAGAGTGACAATCTGCTGCCGACAGATTTGACGAGTGAGGGTTTGTTCTGCCGAGCGTATATCATCTTCTCTTTAACGACCGCCCGGAAAATTGCTTCGAACATTTTATGGTAGCCCTTGTCATTGAGCCCCTTACTATTCCACACACCAAGATCAGCCCACAGAGTCTCCTCATCCAGAGAGAAGGGAGGCAGTTACGTATGCTTGCTGTTGCCCAAAATGAGCTTAAGATCTAGATTTGAAAATCAGCACCAACTCAACCACCATACGCAAACGAAAAACCACAAACCGGAAAGCCCATTCGATCGATCGTGAACCTTGTCCGACTGTATCTTTTCTACCAATTTGTCAGTACCCGCAATTCAGTGTGACCAAGGGAAGCCGCATTACCGTAGGCATCGAACAGATTGACTTCTGGGCCCGACATGGCGCGAGTTTATGCCGGGTTCTAGTTTCTTATCAAAAGGAGCGTATTCTTTCAGATGAGGGTTAGTAGACGACTTAAGCAGAGTTTACCTAGGCTGGGAAATCGAACGAATGAGAAGCAAGGAGAAGGCTGTTGTTGTTTATGTTTGACTCGCAATGAAAAGATGGACGAAAATCCTCAGACCTTGAGCGCGTTGCATTGGAAACGTGAAGTTCAGTAACTCAACACCCCAATCCCGCAAGCCAAGACACACTTAAGGCCCCCGAGAATCCCTAACCCTGAATCTGCCGCATGCGTCTATGATAGGAGCTGCATAGACTAAGAGGAACATGGCTATAATAATCCCTCCATCTAACAAGCGGGCGCGGGCCCATGATATGATATGACAATAACATAGCAACCCTCAAAGCCATCATTATTCAGGCCTCATTAATACATAAGACATTATCCTTACAACAAGATCCATTGATCCCAAGTCCATCCCGCAAAATTCATATATTACGGTATACTCAACCTTGAAAATTTAGTGAAAATAAAGCAATCAAAGGAACCAAGAGTGGGTATCATGAACCCAAAACCCAGCACGCTTAGAAACAGTGCCAGGCATTATATCGCATCTCAACCTCCTACAAGTAGTACCCCTCGCCACCTTTTTTCCAGCATTCGAGGAGAACCATAACCTCCTCTCTGCAGTCCTCGATGATAGCATCAATCCTGATATCATTCTTGTCATAACCGAAGGGGTCTTCCAATTCCTCTCCGATCCTGGTTGACGTTAGTTCAAACTTACTAAGCTAACGACAGGATATCACATACCCTTCAATACCATAGAGAGTAAAGCAGACAAGGGTTATAACCGGAATAGTCCACCTAATATTGTCAACAAAACCCCCAAGCAATGACCCATATGTACCGGGCTCTTACCACCCCATATCGTCCAAAAGGCAGAAGGGAAGAATACAGCAGTACAAGGCCAGTACCTGCTTTTGATGGATCCTAGAGATGTCAATCAGCACATGCGCCCGACTGCCTTCGCCGGAATGACTTACTGCTGACAAACAGGTATGGGGGTCAGCCTACAAATCAGAATTAGTATCTCATCCCAAAAACCCCACCCACTAACAGTGACTCACTTAATAGTCTCCATATTCCCATATGCCATAATAACCCCATTCAACGACGCATTCAGATTCGCCGATTGCGGCGCATTAAAAGCTCCCTTCTTAACACCTCTCTTGATATACTTTTCAACCACGAACGCCAACTCCATCGGTAACCCCACACCCTCCGCCTCATGTCCTCTAAACCCCTCGGGCATCAAACTAGCAAACTCCGGCTGGAATGTCGGCGCCCCCCAATTCCCCCTCAAGTGGTTCTTGACAGCGTAGAGCATCGCAACGAGAGTTTTTACAGTCTTCTCCGTCTCAAATTTATCCGACTCGTCGGAGAGGGGCCCGCAGACTAGGAACGAGCGAACAAGATTGCGAACGTTGTTAACAATCTGCTGTAAAGCTGTGCGGCCTCCCCAGTAGCGTTCGTAGGAGCTACTGTTTCTGAAAACGAGCATAAGACCGACGACGATAGAGAGGGAGGGAACAATGGAGGAGGGGAGAGCAAGGTCCACGCCGAGAAGGCGGTGGGCCAGAACGACGGCTACGGTGAAGAGAGTGTGAAGGAGGACGGGTATAAGGATTACTAGGACTTCAGTTAACTGTTGTAGGACTTTCGAAATGGGAATAGGTGGTCAATACCATGGTGAATAGCTCCCTTGGTGAAACGAAACGCCAGGGGCCATCTAACTCAGCGTTAGCTCGACCCTTTACAAGCATACACAGGAGCACAAACTTCCTAGGCTTCTGCCTCGAAGAGTTACTTAGCGGGAATGTCGCCCCCCTCGCTCTGGCACCATTGATATGCGTAGGTAAAGGACTCATCCTGTCTCTCGGTCATCCGATGAGCTCGAGAGAACGAGAGGGGAGAAAAGATCATAAGGAGGGAAGAAGAATGCTGATACCATAAAGTACCGGTACCGCAATGGGATCATCTCTGCTCTACAGGCTGGAGCACTGTAATGAGACATGTGTGACTCTACTTGTAGCGATCATTTTCGTTTGTCGCACAGGCCCCGAACAAGAATTTTTTTTTCTTGTTTTTTTTTTCTTTTTCCCATTACTTAGTGATCCTCGTTTCTGTTCCTGGTTTGCGTATTGCCGTTTTCTTGGCTCTTAGAACCCCGGGCAGCCATACCGATTCGGATGATGCCCGTGTGAAACCTCTGATGCCATAACTTGGGCGTGAAAGATAGAGAGCTTTAGAGAACAACGGCCTACTGGGAAATATCGATCAACTTGGTAGGGGGAACCCACAAGGGAAGCTCTTTAAAAAAATACGGGGGGAAGAACCACACGACATTCCCCTGTTCTGGCACCACACTCTGTTCACCAAGCCAATTCACCCCTGTCACAAAATGACGATCTAAAAGTCGACAGAGCTACCAGTACCAGGACAACAACAACAGCCCCCCCCTGCCCCAAAAAACTGCTCCACGTGCCGGAAGACTCCCACCCAATCCTGTCTATGCTCAAATCGCGCAATGACGAAAGTGTTGGTGAACCCTCAGAAACTTTGTCTTACCATCACAAAAATTGTCTAACCCAGCGGCAACCAACGCACGACATGTGAGGTCATGAAGAGTTATTCATCCCACGAGTGAGCGGCGGTGACCTCCTGTTTCTATCCTATCGAGTGCAATACCGTAGATATGATGAGATGCACGCGTCAGGTTACAGAGTTTTTGAGGATAATTAGCTAGGATATATAAAGCCCCTCCCCCTCCGCTGGTTCATTTCTCCCGCACCATTCTCAGCCACAGTCACTACAATTTAGCATTCATTCCATTCATTCATTCACTCACTCACCCGCTTACTTGCCAGGCAACCAATCACCACAAAATGTTCGGAATTGTCGAGGTATCATACACAGCCCATCATACCCTCACCCTGCTATCCTCCCAACTAACACCAGCAGTGTTTCATTCTCGCGAATTGGGTCTTGCCAATCTTTCTCATAATCGACATAATCAGAGCCGTCTAAATTAGTCCTGCACGGCAGTTGGCACCATGATCGTCGGGAAAGGAAAAGGAAGCGAAGCGATGGGGGTCATGCAGATCTCTATGGAGACATGGGTTATGCTTTCCGATTTTTAATGACCCCTCCCGAGTCACTCGGAGAGAGAGGCCATTAAAAACCGGAAACCAGAGGAAGGTTGTGTTGCCCGGAAAGAAACGCAATGTCACGGAAATAAAAATAAAAATAAAAATAAAAATAAAATAAAAACAGACCACTCGCATTAGGCCCTGTTTGGCATGCCACCACAATAATAATAATAATAATTATTATTATTATTATAAAAGAAATGATATTTTTGCTAAAACCCAATCCCCTTTGACCAATGGGTATCATAATATGAAAGACCTATCCCATGGACTGGCTGAGACCCGCAGATTGGGGACCCTCCTATTACCGGTGTTGGGCTGATTTCGCAGGACCCGTTTAGTTTGGATGGTGTGTCGCGCGTGCCGAAATCACCCTCCCGTGCGTATGTGTGACCTATTGATATACCGGAAGACAGACAGGTGGAAAGTTGACCAGACGATGAATTGCCTAAAGGCCTTGACAAGGGTGAAGTAGGGAGCTATGCGCTTGAACGAATTGAGAAGGAGAGAAAAGGTTGTTGATTGGCTTGCTTTCCTCGGTGTGGTTGTTCGTTGTTAGTCTAGTCTACATGAGAGGCGGCTTATGTGCTAAAGTGTGTGCGCCAAGCTAACTACTAAACAGAGTTTTTCCGTGGGC
>Ga0307513_10000321_pt1 | contig 68738 bp, 50 predicted proteins | sample 15_EM_MG_FD_202174 | JGI IMG/M metagenome (GOLD analysis project Ga0307513, IMG submission 202174) | Populus trichocarpa ectomycorrhiza microbial communities from riparian zone in the Pacific Northwest, United States - 15_EM | ecosystem: Host-associated > Plants > Roots > Unclassified | place...
CCCCTTCCTTTCCTGCCGTCGGTGATTTGGTCATTTCGCATTGTTCGACGGGTTGCGAGGGAGGAAAACAGAACAATTCCCTACGCCGTGCGGGATTTACGGAATCGATTGACCCTAGCACTTATGGATAGAGGGGCACGATGTATCATGTGGGAGGTTCTGGTTAGGCGATAGCAGTGGTAGGCTGGGGGTTAGCCTAATGGGGGTGTGGTTTAGAGGCTGCTTGATGGAGCTCTGTGTCGGTATGGGCTGCCATCAGGTAGAGAGGCTAGGGCCTTGGTGGCTCAATGGTGAGTGAGGGGAGGGAGAGAGGCTCAAGGAGGGGAGGATAGAGGGAGTGAGAAACTGGAATTTTGTTTCGATCGAATGGATAATCTTGTTTTATGGTGACTTTCTCCCCTCCCCTTGCTCTTTCTCTGCTTGCTTTGTGAGATTTCTCCTCGGGGCATCATGTGCACTGACCACCCATACCAGCACCAAAAGCCCCGGGCGTGAATTAATTAGTTGATTAATCGGTCCACAAGGAGCATAATCAATGACTTCCAGCCAATCGGATACAATAGGGTTAGGGGACATATTTTGTGATTCGGGGTGATGTGAGCGTCTAGGGCTGATCCCGACAATTTGAAAGCGGGGTCATCATGTTTTTTCTTTCCCCGCGATATGATGGGTGGTTTCCCATAAATAATCCTGCCCCTCCTCTTGGCAGATTTTCCCTATTTCTCATCATCACTCCCATCTCTGCACAATTGGAATAAATAAGCAAACAGACAAACAAGCAAGCCAAAACCAAATTGTCATCTTTAATCCGAAAGCCCCGGTTGTGCAGTCATGGCGAGGTCGACTTTTCCTTCTCCAGTATTTCTACCCCTGTGCCTGATACTGATTTACGCAGCTCTTCCGGCGCATGCTTTTGGGGCCGGGAACATCGCTTCGATTTCGACCGTGGAGGGACAGAACTGGAGACATGGTGATGTTGAGGATGCGCTGTTGAGCATTTCAATGGCTGCTGTGGCTGGCGGGAAAAGGTTTGGTTCTATGGATGTGAAGAGAGTATACTTTGGGAACTGGTTGAGGGACTATTCACAGGCTGTTGACGTTGGTTCCTTGAAGTATGTTGAGGGACCAACGATCAGGCTTTTGGTAGGTTTGACCTTTCGTAGCTTTTAGAGTGAGTGTTGATGAGGGATAGCTGTCGATTCTGAGCTTCATGAGTTTCGGGTATGCTACGGGAGAGTTCGAAGTCACTGAGGAGAGATTGGGATGTTATCGGCCTGAGGAGCATATTGGTATTGGAAGCCCTTTCTATCATGGCTGAGCTTCATGCTAATGTAGTAGACAATCCGAAGGATTATGCAGATAATGAGGATGCACGGCGGTACGATCCTCGGCTTCGAGGGCCTGTTGATGAGGCTACCGAGTTATCTATTGATCTTCAGACCGGGATGAAGAATTATATTGCCAACGAGAGAATTAGGAACTTGCGGAATGGAGATCCGATGTGTACTAGTGGTATGAGTTACCGCCCATAATAGATCCTCTGCAGGCATTCGCTGATGATCCTATGCAGCCGGGTTGGTCAGACATTTTTTTGGAAAAAGTATTCAACTCGCCCGCAATTACGGACAAACTGGCAACAAGGCCGAACTCCACGAAGCTTTAAGACTCATGGGGACAGGACTTCACTGCTTGGAAGGTATATCGCAGGCCCCCAACTATGCGAAACTATGTCGGTTGCTGATACGAAGAAGACTTCTCTGCTCATTCTAATTATATCGAGTTGGTACTTATCGAACTTGGCGAAACGGATGTTTTCCCTCATGTCGGCTCTCAAACACGGTGCGAGGTTAATGGGAGAGTGATTTATCCTCTCGTTACTGGAACCTTCGGTGGTGTCGATTTGTATTGAGCCCTCTTATTCCCTTTGGTTGATAGACACTGATACTCTCAGCAGTCTGCATAGCGTTCTCGGTGAAGCTTCGGATAAGCTTATCCAGTCCGAGGTGGAACAGCTTGAGTCTACCATTACTGCTGCCAGTGCGCAATCAAATCAAAATGGCGGTCAACACGGCATTATCAGGGACTTGTTGAAGCAGTTGAACATTGGTGGGTCGGATGACTTGGATGCCCAGGCAACAAATCTTGAGCAGCAGTCGGAGGCTAAAAAGAATGAACCCTGGGGGATCAGTGATGGTGGAGCAGGAATCAAGCGTGAGATTATGCCGTTCTTGGAATGGCATGACAAAATCATGAAGGCTATTAACGATGCTTTGGAGTCCATTCCTGGACTAACCGCACTCGTCGAGAAGCTTAGTGAGGCTGTAAGCGTTTTCGTATTCTCACTTTTGGCACCATACATTCTTCCTATTGTGGCGCAGGCGAAGGGAGAACTGGCCAATGGATCTGGAGAGGTGATCGGGGGTGCGCGCGCCAAGCAGTTTATTGTTTTCGAAGACCATTACAGCAGTGACCCGACTCACAGTATGCTTTCTAAGGACCATTTTACCAGTGAGACCACTTGTCACGCCATTTTGATTCACAATACTAACGATAGTAGATTTACTAAACGAGCCAGCCGGTAAGGTAGCCGCCGAGACGGTCAAATACGTAGTCCCCTTATTAATGCAAGCCTGGGACGGCCGCTTGGACCCAAACCGAGTCCTTGACCAAATTATCCCAATTTTTCACCACCCAGCATTCGTGGATGGAAGTGACGGGCGCGGCGGGCAGGAAGGTCGACGCAGGATGTTCAGTGTAGTCCGGAAATGGTGGGAGGAAATGGGCGAATCTCGGAGGCAATTTTACCGCCGGTCTTTGTCCAGGGAGAGCATTGAGCAAGGAAGGAATCATAAGGAGGGGCACGACTCGGGGCATGGATGTGGAAAGCCGATTCATAGGACTAAGCCGAAGAACTCAGGAGGTGAATTTGGTGGGATTGGAGAAGATCTAGGGAAGGCTATGGGCGGAGCAATTGAGCAAGCTTTAACAGGGAATCAGGGTGGGAGCACTGGCTTGGGAGGATTTTTGGGTGGAGTGGCAGCAACGGCATTGGGAGAGACACTTTTGGGTGGTCCGGTGGGCGGGAGTAGGAAAGAGGGTTATGATGATGGGAGCGCAAGAGGTGTCGACAGGAGCTATGGTTATTCCGGAGAAAGGCAAGGGCAACATGGGGAGAGGCAATACGGAAGGCAGGAAGTCGAGGGTCCCTACGGTAGAGGTGGAGGATACTCCACAGCTGGGTATAGCGCTGGTGGGGAATACGGATATTCAGAACAAAGGCACGGTCAAAACTATTCCCATGCACCCATTCACGGAGGTGTAGAATACGGTAGCGGGGGCTATGACGGTGGAGGGAGTTCCGTGGTACCGGATGGTCATCGTCACTACCCCCATCATCACCAAATAGAAGGCCATCACCATCATCACCACCACCACCGTGAACAGCCGACACATGAAAGGACCGACTCCTACCGCAGTGATCACTCCGTTGACACCCCATCGTATTCCAGGACATCCTCATACGCCTCTGAAAGCAGCTGTTCCGCTCCCGCTACCGAATATCCCTACGCTCATCCCCAAAGCCAATACCGTGAACACCCTGCTAACTCTTCCTACAGAGCAGAGACGTACACCCAGAGCAGCTCCTATGACGGTGGGCAGGGCTCCTATGAACCTTCTGCTCGCCAATACCCTGGTAGCTATGGGACTAGAGAAGTCGTGTATAGCGGTGAAGGCGACGAAGGATATGTCGTCGAGCGAAGTTACAAGAAACATAGCGACGGGGAGGAAGAGCGCAAATACAAGAGTTACAGACGCGAAGAGGGGCCCGAAGATGAGTATGAGGTCGAGGATCAGGGTGAGATTTTCGATGAAGTGGTTGAGGAAGAGGTGATGAGAGGGAAGAAGTGGAGGAAGAAACATGAGGGCAGCGGAGATGAGGGGAGTGGAGACGAGTATTATGGAAGTGGAGATGAGGATGACAGAAGGAGGTACAGTGGGAGTGGGAGTGGGAGTGGGGATGAGAGGTATAGGAGATATTCTTAAGCATGTACTCGGAAGGGGGTGGTGCCTTGTAAGCCCGATCTGAGCGAGGTGTGAGATTTTGACTGTTTTTTATATATTGTGATATCAATTATGGGGAGGGGAGGTGCAAGTACTAGTAATAGGCTCCCGTTATCGCGATTGGCTTACCCCTTGATAATACTACGAGTGATATCTGATGAATCACCCACACTGTCACTTTTTTTATTACTGCAGATAAAAAACAAGCTCTCGCCTCGGTATGCTGTCTCTCTTGAAATAAATACCCGCAAGTGCCGTTACTATGATACCTTACTCTTTACTGTAATTTACTACACCGTACCATTGAATCCAGATGCACCACACCAAATCTACACCATGCCACTCCCGCACACTGGTCCTCCGACTTATGATACTATCGTTCGATGGTTCTCTTTGGGGGTCTACCTACAGGAATATTTGCCAGAAATACCGTCGGGGGGCTGTTAATCGTAGCTAGCATGTCGCTATTCACAGCAGCATCGGAGGTTCTCAAGATTATGAGGGTGTTAAGGGCAGAACACTGGAAACTACAATTGTCAAAGAATTAGGTATTCCGTACCTGTTGTCATTCGAAAGAGATACGAAGCTACTGAAGGAGAGTTTTTCTGTGTGATTGAGCTGCATCAACAAGGGGCTACTCTTGTTATCGGGTTGGGCAACAAACCGGCCATGGGAGATCAAGAGAGACATTTTTAAACTTGAGGTATAAAATTTATAAAATTATTCTGCTACTGTCCGGTAACTGTCTTACCGCGAGTGCTTGACCCCAGCAATTCTGCGGTGGTTCCCGCCATCCATCCCCGCTTGTTCGTCTATTGATTGGCCTCTCCCCCCAGAAGGACTACATGGAAACGTCAGCAGGCACAGACAGGGACTCCCCGGCCGCTTGGACCCAAACACCTGCTTTCTGTATAAAAGGGGCTCTCACCTTTCAGTGAGGTTCATCTTAATAACTCCACCCTACCATCTGATGAGAAAAGAAAAAACCACCCACAAATCTAATCTGATCTTTATACAAACTGCCAAGATCTCACAGCTTAATGTGAGATTACTGTATCCGGTCATCACATGCTAACATACTAGCAACACCTGGCTTAGCATTCCACAATCCTCTATATCCTTTCTCTTGCTCTCCCTTCCTTCTTTTATCTCATATCCACCCTGAGTCCACACTCCCCTCTTCCATACTATATTATTACATCAATAATTATTCTTCATATGATTCTCTTTTTATTACCTAACATAATTTTCTTCAGTATTACCTTTTTCGCCCTTCATATATTGATTTTATATTGACAGTTACAAGATTATAAGGTATGTCTTCAAGTTCAGAACAGGTTAAACATTGATCTCTATACTACTGTTTTCACTAATGGCAAGTAAGATAAGCACTGTCAAGAGTAATATTACTGAATGGATATTCTATATGGCCATTCAGTACTACTACTGCCAGAGTAGTGTCAAGAACTATATGGAAATTTTTCTCTAATAATATTATTTCATATACAAATATCACTCTATATTTAATACAAATTATCTAAATTCTGGTGCGAGTGAAAGGTCTTCAAGGTCTTGAAAGGGCTAAAAGTAGGTAGGAAACAAGGAAAACACACTGTAAGTTTGTGTATTCCTGGATTATCTGGCTATAATAAAATGGAAAACTAATACTAGAGGATAATATAGTATCAAACATGTTCTAGCTAGCCAAGGTAGTTTCTAAGCTTGTACCAGTCCAGAGACGAAGAATGAAATATTCTGACACACAGTGTGAATACTACCAAATATTTACTGGTAAATCATCTTTGGGGAACCTTAAGGATAAATGACTGATACTTACTATAGTATCACTCCTTCACAAACATCCTTGGAAATACAAAATGATATTCAATACCTGAACTACAACTCAGGACTGGATGCTATTTCTCAATAAAATAACTGAGATTACAAACAAATTTGATTGTAAGACAATTATTTGTCAACAATTTACAATATTTCAAACTACACAGTTGAAGAAATTATGGATAGAAGCAGTAACAAAACAGGCTGCTGATAGTATTGCAAATGGGACATGGAGTAAGGAGAAAGGCAATGCCTATATCCAGAACTATACAAAAAGCTTCATATTGATAGTACTTTCAAATCAATAGTTCAAAACTCCAGTATCCTTATAGGTTTTATAAATGCTATGAGCAATACCATTGAGTAGTAGATGGAAGGGATTGTCAACTGGCATACATATGCCATATTCTATCAGGACTGAATTCTTGTCATTTATGATCCAAACTTGAATCCAGCCTCTGATTGCTTCAATGATTGTCACAGGATGCTTTTAGTAAAGAGGCTGGTAAAATGCATTGTAAGCAAAGCAAACTCACACCATATAGAGGAACCGGGTTCAGTCAGGGAGGAATTGGATCAAACAGTTAGAATCACACTCCTCTACAGGAACCTAAAAAAAAAACAGTCGTCTCAAGGGATACTTACCCTGTCTAGGTGGTAGTCAAGCACTGACTATAAAGTGGAAAGAGTTAGAATTAGGGAAGAAGATAATAGGAAAGTTAGTTTTTTGGTAGGAGAGAACAATGAAGTGAGTAGTGAAGGAGATTAGAGCACACAGGAGACTGGAGCTAGGAAGTTGGAGTCCGGGAGAGAGAGGGACTTGGAGAGATAAAACTGAATTTGTAACTGCTTTGTTAAATATTAATTTTACAATACAAATTTGTTTTTTTGAGCTGTTATATTAATTGAGTTCAATATCACAACTGTGGCATCAGCATATTCGACTGGTACACTGTATTCCTCCAGGTCTGGTGGGAGCTTATCCTAGCCTCACAAGGTACTTTAGCTATAAAGTATCTCCATGAGATATCACTCTTCAAAATACTTGCTATTATGGTTATCTAGTAACCAGACAGAGGCCAAAATGCTCCATAGGTGGAAATAGTATTGAAAAAATTCCAAAAATATTTTTCTGTAATAACATCCACACAAAAAAGGGAGACTTTTTCTTTCAATTCTCAATGTCCTTCCCCTCAAGATTCCTGCCAAAACCAATATTCTTGTATTGAAAAGACACATAGCAAGACACCTACCCATTTTTTATAGCAAGTAAGCCCACAGCTTTCTGCAAACTCTAGATAAAAAAACTGAAATAATTACACATTGTACTTCAGACATGCCATATTTTTTCAAGGGACTTCCAAGGCTAAAATTCAAGATAGCTGTGGAAACATGATAGCTCAAAAACTAGCAATTTTCTGTGCTTTTTGGCTCCATCCAGTTACTAAAGGACCCCTATTAGTCATAGTGGAGCAACATGCCGGGCCTGATTCTCACTATAGTACCTCTGAATTAGGGTAGCCGGGGCCGTACGCAGCGGTTGTACGATATTCCCAGAACAGTAGAAGCTGGGCTTGGTTATGCCCACCCTACTCAGATCTGGTTGCGAGGTCATTGTGCCCTCATGGTAAGAAAGTTACCGGAGAGCGGTAGAATATTTTTTTACTCAGTGTTTAAAAATGTCTCCTTTAATCTCCCATCTCCAACCTGTTGCCGAATCTGAATATAGGAGAAACCCTGATGCAGCTCAATCACACTGAAAACCCCTTCCCCAGCTTCATTTCTCTTTCCATTGTCTTTCTGATAGGTATTCACTATGGTGGGAGATGAGCCAGGCTACCATAGTGTTATAGTGCCGTTGCAACCACAACATGATCTTCTCTTGATCTAGTTTTGCGATTATACAGGACCTTTTCTTGCCGCAATTCTACTACGTTGCTTTTTCCCACTATAGGAATGCACAGCTTATGTTTATGCCATGTACTATACTCATTCCGGAGCTCCAATGATTTCCTTATAATATGTTTTACTTCCCGTGCATATCAGAACCCGTGTTCGGGCCCTTGGCATGGCAAGGGTCTCTGGGGGTGCGTGTTTTGTGCGCTCATTCCTTCTTTCCCCCTTGCTACCGGATACGATGTCATACGTCCGTGTTCGCAAAACCATAGCTCATTCTCTCCAAGGGGATTAGGCTTCACCCAAAGACTCCCGAAAACGCCACTAGTATCGTGTGGTAATATTATCATAGACAATGAGGGTTAGGAATTCAGTATATTTTGGAATCGCTAGACTTCATATATTATCACTCGCTCCCAATTGCAGGACTCCTCTGACGTCACCAGCGTTGCGCTTGCCACCATCACCGCCTTGTGATGATGGTGATGCTCTCTCATTTCCGTTGCCGCCGTGCTTCTCTTCTTAAGTTTGCATTCTCAGCTTTCTCTTAGCCCCCCCTCATCTACATATCGCTCGTCTCCAAGCCCAATCTCCTTAAGTTACACCGGAAATCATTGATCTCAGGGATGCAACGACAATAATATTATTTATTCAGCGAGCGGACGGCAGCAGATAGATAATGATAAAATTATACTCTCTTCTTCTTCCCTCTTTTCAGCCTCAGATTGCCAGCAGAGGTCGTGAAGGAGGAACAGTATCAATTCGTGCCAGCGTTTATAGTCGCCTACTAGGCACCTCATGGGCTTGGAACTTACGTCAACAACTGGGGGCCAGCTCTACTCAACGGATTTTGTCCTCCTGGGCTGAGATTCCCGCCGTAGAAGCCGGTGGGATTGTCTAAACTAGAGAACTCGATCGATTCAACTGGAAAACAGGCCTCCAACTATCTAACCTGAAAATTTCGGGGGTTGCAGAAGTCCCAGTACTATCCATTGTGTTTACCGCTCGTTAGGAACATGTTTAAGCTACTATACCCGACAGAACTAGTGAGACTACTTTGGTGAGATGTGCTAATGTGGCTTTCACTGGGCTTAAGGATTTAGGATTTCCAAATGGGTTCGGTTCGGTGAAATTGTTCGTGCATGCGCACAAAATTCCCCACTAAGGTAATTAGGTATTCAAGTTGAATCTATCTGCTCCTATCGGCATAGCTAAGAGGATCCTTCAACCGTGTCAGCCGGCACTATCTCCGCACCACCCTCCCTATCCTCGTTTTTAACCTCTAACCTGACACCATACAACCACGCCATAGGATCCCTTGGGACTCTCCCCTGCTTCTCCCACATCCTACAAAACTTAATTAGCTCTCTCTCGACGACCCCGAAGCCATACATAACAAAAAGAGAAGACTTACTCTTTAGCATCCCTGCCCCTCGGCAACAGACTCACTAGCCAGTCTCTTGCGATCCTAACTACCCAACGGTCCGCCATAAACACAACCCCACTCCAATAAGCCTGACTAGCGATACTTTTTGATCGTGGAACACGTAGATTAGCATACTCTGCTAGCGCATCCCCGATGCTGCTATTATTGAGTAGCGAGTTGGCAAGAACAGTTGCATCCTCGATGCCCATGCAGGCTCCCTGCCCGCTTGTAGGAAGCATAACTCTAGCGGCGTCTCCAGTGAGAACAACGTTTGATTCGGCATTCACGATCTGTGACTGCTCAAAGACGAGCTGGTAAAGGGGCGCACGAACAATCCGGGAGCTGCGTTGGCAGAGCTCAGCACAGACCCCTCCCGGGAGTGATGGGTGAGGGGTCGTAGACAGACGAGAGAGGGTATCAAGGGTACTCGATAAAGGATAGCCCCCGGTGGTTATCGTCGCGTTCGGATATTCGGCTGTTTGCTCCACTGTCGATTTGCTGGTTGGCGGAGCGGTTTCTGATACAGTAATGGTCCAGAAGCATTTGCCGTCCGGGAGTGGCCATGTCGAAAGACCAGCAACGTCTAACAGAACAGTATATCCCTGAGAAGACACCGTTTTCTCCTCCGGCGTATAGATCCCGTATATCCCACTCGAGTTCATAAATGTCGGCTTCCAGGCCTCACCGATAATAGACTTGCGAACCACAGACCAAATCCCATCCGCCCCAACAGCCAAATCTCCGAAAACACTCCCATCACCTTCTATCATCACTTCCACCCCGTCCTCCCGGGCCACCAGATCCACAACCTTTGCCCCCCATCGCACCTCCCCGCCGTTTGAACACACCTGGTCGACAAGCAACTTCATCAGAGCCCCCCTTTCAACAACCCGCAACCCTGTCCCACCGCCGATATCAGGATTCCAGTTCGGCGTAACCATCGAGTTCAAATACCGTTTTTCCCGGTAAATCGACATCTCCACCACCTCCTGCGATATCTCCCACAGCCCATCTTTCAATCCTAAGTTTATTAAGGGGTGCAATGCGTTGGAGGAGAGGACTATTCCTGCGCCTTGAGCGTACGTGTCCTGCGTTTGCCGATCTAGGAGAATAGGTTCAAAGGCCTCCTTTAGCGCGGGATTTTTGAGAATTGTTAGAGCGAGGGTTGGGCCAGTTATCCCCGCTCCGATTATCACGACTTTCTTTCGTGACATCTTGTTGGTTGTGGAGTGTTGAGTGAAGGAGGTCGAATCGGAAGGGGAAGTGAACATTGGGTTTGTATCTTCAGTTTCGTGTGTTGCGGTTGCCATGCAGGGATGCACTATGCAACCATTGATACTCGTATCAGCCACGCGGCCGATTGCTCAGGCGGATACAAGGACTACCGTATTCGAGAACAGTCCTTGCAGGTGAATACGAGATGGATATTAAAGATGGGCGGGTGCTTTTAGGATACGGTAAGTCACAAACAAAACCAGGAATAACAAGGAGGGTATTTCTAAGAACGGTAATTTAGCCAAAGAGTCGGAGCACTTTCAGGACTTATGCACTGTACCCGAGCAGAGTCCCGTGGCTGGTTTATCTCTTATCACTCGTGATGCCCGCCCCCGAATCTCCGCGAACAGGGCCGAGGAGATCTATGATTAGTCGGCGGACGGTCACTCGTGAAGTTGGAATTGAGTTGTTATGAGGCTTTAGTCACAATGCGAGCTTAGTCAGATAAAATTAACCAACCGAGACACGTCAAAGTTCACCCCGACTACCGGTATTCTACCTACTTTAGGCGCTGAGCGTGATGCGAGTCAGCGGCTCCAAGAGCCCCAATTTCGATTTGTTTTGCGCTTATCAAGTCAACCTTGCTCCCGTCCTACTATAATACCCTGTTCCTTCTCCGAAATCTCCTTCCATAAACCTTTCCACCACCCTCTTCTACCCTTGTTGCTCGGGACATTCGGGCAACCGTTACTCCAGAACCTCCACTTTCAGCCAGTTTTGCCAACTACCACTTCTTCAACGTTCCTGTGCCACTCGAGTAGCCCAGGCTGAGTGAGTGAGTGATGATGCCCTATGACTTTAGCTTCCCTGATCCACTGAAGTCCTGGTGGGGCTTATCATACGTTGCACGGACACGGAATACCGGTGCCTACCCTCCCAAAGAGCCCCAATGGCCCCTTTGCTGGCACAGTCAGTATGCCAGCACAACCTGACTGCATTGGACATTACGATACAGGGTCCAGCAAGAAGTCATAGAGCAGATGGCCAAGGCTAATCAGCCAAACATATCCCCGTCAGTTCCGGTCAATGGACTCCACCCCCGCACTTCGATATGTAACTGGGGAGCTATTCCCCGCTAAGCCATGGCTCAATCCCGGGTATCCGGATTTCGCAGAGCAACAGCCCAAACCCTTTTGGCAATGTTGGATCTCATCAACTGGTTTTCGGAATTCCGTTAACCTACCAAGCCAAACCTATCATCGGCTGATGCTGCGATTCACGATGACGATCCGATAGCGAACAGCAAGGGTCTCACCGTATTATCCTTCCACTACCGTACTGTATCAAAATCTCACGGAGTCCACAGTCAGAGTAACAATGGGAATCGGTTCATGGAGCTAAGGATAGTCTAGGTTTAGTTCGATAAGCCAACAGAAGCCCTAACACCAATAAATGAGATCCAACACTTCTCATGGGATGCTCTTGTGCTGCCAGGGAAAAACTGACCTTTCTGGAACTTTTGACTCTGAATCCGGGGATTACAAGGCTGACGGAAATGGCGGGTTCGCCAGATTTTACGGTACCATGCTTGGTCCATTACGTGCAGTGCCTTACAAGTGGGGCCAACTCGTCTTGAATTTCCCGGAACGAGCGGAAGTATTAATCCTTGTAGGTACAGTGGTATTAAGAAATTTCATTACAGTAAGATACTATCCTCACCCCTCCAACCGATTTACCATTGCGCAAAAAAAAAAGAAGAAAAAAGAACGCCCATGAATGAGGTGACCGGATCCCGATATCCCGGTTATATCCTGTTTATCGTAATAAGTATTCTGTTGTGTATAAAAGTCGTATTTTTCTAAGCTCAGCCAGCATGTCCAGCTTCCAAAAAGAGTTTCTCCCACTATCGCACACGATTGTCAGCACTAATATATTATGGGGTGAGCTAGGATGTGGAGAGAGACCTTCATGAATAACGACCCAATAACCGTCATCCCTCCGGCAACAATCAAGAGGATATAATTCTTATCCATAGCATGAATAATAGCGTGCAAGACCTTCTGTCTTGTCTCCCCTTCAAGACTCCTAAACAGCTCGCTCCCACTGCCCGCCACTGCGCCCTTAATTGCTGCGGCCGGGACGCCCTCTAAGTATGGAGTTATGCCCTTAACGCTCTCGTTCAGGAACACACTCCCGCAGATAGCCAATGAGATGACTACCCCCGTAGTTTGTGCGAGGGAGATGTATCCAACTGCCGAGGCTAGCTGCTCTGGCTTGACCTTAGCCTGGGCGACAGAGAATGAAGCCTGAATGTAGGAACCGGAACCGATTCCAATGAGAATGGTGTATCCGTAGATTTTAGCGGTGGACGTTGTTTCCTCAACAGTGTACATGAGTGCTCCACCGATCAGAACCATGGCACCACCGAAGAGGTACCAAGGGGCATAATACCCAGTCTTTGACATGGCCCCACCATTGACAATACAGAAGAACACCATGAGGATAATAAACGGTAGCAATCTCACAGCGGCTTCCAGTGCTGTATCTCCTCTAACGAACTGGAAGTATAGAGGTATGTAATACGTCGGGACGAAGATAGCAGTGGAAGCAGCAGCCATCATAGCAAATAGCAAGACCAAAAACGGCTCCCGCAGGAAATCGCCGGGGAAAAGGCGCTGCGTAGGGGTAGTGAGGACAGAGTATGCCTGTGTCAGAGCAAAGGCGGCGAGGAGAAGACCACCGACGACGAATAAAGCGATCTCCCGCGCGGAGTCCCACGCGTAGAGTGTGCCTCCAAAGTTGATTGCCATTATCAGGGAGACGAACGAGCCGATATTTAGGATCATACCAAGCCAGTCCAACTGCTTAACACGCGCCATGGGCGGAGTGTTGGGCTGAGGGTCGGCGGAGGGGAGGAGCACGAGGTAGACGGGGGCAAAGACTGCACCGATCAGCAGGTTTATGTAAAATGCCCAGCGCCAGGTTGCTGCAGATTGGGAGAAAGCGCCCCCGACGACAGGCCCGAGGACTGTCCCGAGACCCCATGCTATGCAAAACTAGTATTAGCATAGCAGTGGAATGGGGGGGGGGGGGGAGAGCCATACTTAACCCAGTAGCACCAATATACGCCGGTCTCTCGTGAACGGTGGTCGTAATGGAGAGTAAATTCAGCGAACCAAGGTACATTCCAGAACCCTACGCCCATCAGCAAACATTACTATCCACGGGAGCAGCAGATTCATACTCCAAGACCAGCGACAGCTCTACCAACGATGAGAGCATCCATATTAGGTGCGGCGCCGCAAACTGCGCTACCAACTTCAAAGATGAAAACAGAGATAATATACAGCCATTTCGCGTTGAAAACTCCGTAGGCCTTTCCCCATGTGAGGATTGTAGCACATCCCAAGAGGACGAATGCAATTCCCAGCCAACTCAGCTTTTCGATTTCGCCGAAGTCCTCAATCACTGATGCTTGGATGTCCGCAACCTGGCTTGTTAGCTATTTGTGGGAGAGCGGGCAAAGGAGGAACATACGACAGTGTTGTCAAGAGCGAAGAGGAAGGTTGAGGAGAGGATTGATATCACGACCAGAACCCACTAAATACAGTATCGTTAGTTGTAATCAACCAAGCCTCTCGGGGGGGTTTTGCATACTGATATTCCTGTGACTGTTCGCGGAGGGACTTCTCCGGCCAACTTATCCCCCAGTGCTGGATCGCCAGTAATAGACGTAGCGGTAGAAGATCCTCTCTCCACGTCTCGCTCTGGAACCCCAAGGTTCTTCTCGCTGAACTCTGGCCCGGCTGAGGGTGGTGCTGATGGTAAAGACATTTTTGATAGCTTCCACTCTTTGGTCCCTTCCGGGCTGATAGCAAAATCCTAACTCGAGAGAAGGGAAAACTACTGATAAGGTTGATGCTCGTGAAGCAAAAGGATATCCAGACCACGGGAAACAGAGGGTATTTGTATTCTCGTCCCCCCCGCTCGAGATCATATCCCCGGCCCGGCCACTAAGTCCCACACTTACAAATGCACCACATCGTCATCCAATAGACCCTCCGGCCGGGGTGGGGGGGTAGGGAGTTTCCCCGGACCGTCCCACTTTGACAGGATCCAATAAACTGGCAATGGTAAAAACTGATATGGAAGAAAAATGTGCTAGGAAGTTGGAATTCCCTTTCTCGGCTACTGCCGTAAGTTTAAAGTAGAAAACACCGCAAGTTCAGCCCTCTGTTGAGACAAAATAAAAGGAATAAGTGCAGTACTGTAGAGACCTGCTTACTAAATTCAGCAGAGACAACTACTGCGTCTTGCATAGCACATCATCTCCTATTCGAGTTTTTACAAGTACCGGTATTTCTATCTCCATACAGTCGAAATGATGTGAAAGGCATGCCCCTCCAAGTACGGTAGCTGGTTCGTGCGCACAAGTGCAATATAGCACTCAAAACCCGAGCGGAGTACAGTACATATCTGCTATCATAGTATCGTAGGCGCAGCAGTGTACAGCCTCGTTCCAAAAGTTCTCCCACCCAGGCTGGTACTGTGACATCAAGGGCTATAATACATCTGGTATAAAAGTTTGTCACGGTACCCGCCGGGGTGCGAGAACTTTTGGAACAAGGCTGTAGGTACCCCCAAACAACCTCCCCCTTATGGGATAATGCAAGGCGAGAAATGCACGCAAACCAAGGACCCGGGCCCTAACCCTCTCCAAATACAACAAATTTCTATCGTATCACGCACCACCAGACATGGCTCCACTTTGTTCCTTCGTCTTCTTCTATGGGCGAGTTCCTTATCCCCGTCTAACTTAATTCTACGGCCCGGATTTATCATTGCATTGACACAGATCAGCACACGTACCTCGTACCGGTATTCCGGAGGAACACCATATCACGGAAATCAAGGAAAAAAGAAAGAAAGCGGGCATGATCGGGCAAAATGTTCTTCCGAGGTGCGGCACCCCTGTCGCCGCCGGCGGCTCTCGAATGCGGCGGACATAGTGTTGGAGTTACAATATGGTAGCCGACGGGTGGAGTTTATTCCCGGTTCCCGGGGTTATGAGTTATTGGGTGGATGCATGGGTGGGTTAGTGTGGTGCAACGGGTGTGGTTGGCGGCGTGATGACTCTTTGAAGTCCTGGATCTGAGGCTGGGAGGATTACTATTCACGCCCGAGCCGCATCTAACTTACTTTCCCGGCCCGTGAGTTAGATTGACGGATCCTAGAACCCAATGCGATGATTTCTTGCTCGGTCTTGCTTTCTTTCTTTTTTTTCACCCCGCTAATAAGTCAATTCCCGCAACTCTTAAATAAACCAAGTTGGAAAATAATTCCTCTTGTTTCGGACGCACAAGTAAACCCGGATATGTATTGAGATGGTGGGGGTTTTTTTTTGGTGGATAGGATCGTCATTTCTGACAGAGCTTTGCCCCGTGATGCTTTGTGCCTTTCACTTGGACAGTCAATAACTCCACGGAGGGACAGTGCCTAAGTTTTGTATGTCCACAAGCGAGGTTTGCGGCCCTTATTACCCGTGGAACATACAAAACTGAGGAGCTGTACCTCCGTAATCGCCGAGATACCCTCTAGAAATTGCACTCTGTCGGAACCCCCGCGATTGGCTATCGAACTGTCTCGGCTCCCAGTATCAGTCCACGATAAGTTTAGCTTGGTATGTTGGCAGAATTGCGAAAACCAATTAACATCCAACACTGCCAAATGGCTTGGGCTATACCGTATTAGGGAAACACTAATCCTTGTCAGGAACATTTGTCCTGGAAGTCCCGAGATTAGCGACCTGGCAGAGACAGCTAATCGGAAGAATTTTACCGTAGCCGTGCTTGTTGTCCTTACCCCACATCTGTGTCACTCTTGGCTCATTTCCCTTCTCTCATACTCGTAACCTTTCTGTTTTGAGGGGCAGAAGTGTAAGATCGGGACTGCCGCAAGAATCGCGCTCACGCACCAAAGTGCTCAGCCGCACCCATCCACGGTTAGACCCGAGACCTTAGGGCTTATCAATACCACAGCGACCGGCGCCCGATAGGGCAAACATCTACCCTCCCATACAATCTCATCGAACCTTCGCTGATTAATTTGCTTTCACACTCTAGGACGCATGTGGGGCACTTTTTTTGGGGGGGCTGCCGTGGAGCACAGTAATAGCAGACTATGATTCGAAAGAAGGTATTTGGGAGATCATTGGTACTAGACAGCAGATTTCTCGATGAGTAGATTCTAGCCCCCCCGTATCCTCCTCCGCTGACATCGACGCCAAACTAGTTCCGCTGTACAGTGCCGTTAGAAAAGTTCAGGGACAAACGGCAAAACACACCAAATATGCCACATTTTGAGGTGCCTCATCACAAGAATGCCTAATAGCACTGCAATTCTCTGAAATTTGAAAAATCAGGTACTATCTCAAATTCAATATACTGAGTTGGTAGAGCCTCTAGATAGTTCTAAGCCTTGAAGACCCTCCTTGAACTGGTGGTAGCCAGACATCTGGGTTCTACATACTTAGTGATCCAATATGTAATCGGACACTCTTGCACTGTTTAGCAGCAAAATGGTCTCAACACTTGTTGGATTGTAAAGTATAAGGTGGCTGTCTTGGCGTTGATTTCTAACCACAAGCCAGAATACACAGCATACCTCCCCCTAAAGGTTCAGAAAAAATATGTAAATTTTTTACAACATACTCCAGATACAATATGTGGTGTCAGTAAAATTAAAGGCTCTAATTAAGTGAGATGGGGCTGTTCTGGGGTGCTGAAAAGTGGGACTTTTGGTGTGTTTTGGCATTTGTCCCCGAACTTTTCTAACTGCACTGTACAGGTACTAGTACGGGAACACCATGCCGATACCGTAATCTAGGAAGAACCGTCGGGCAGTACCGGTACGGTAGTCCGCTAAAATGAGAGGCTGAGGTGAGATCCACCATTACGTCAAAACCAGAGTACAGTACTCAAAGGTGGGGAGTTGGGATCAAGCTTTCTATTGCGATTTCGAGAAGGCGGCAAGGATGGAAATCTTATTCGAACACGCGAACGCCAGGGGAGGTTTTTTTGCACAGAGCAAGGACTATTTTTCCGGATTAATCCAAATTAACAGCTCACCACTCTCCAGCGGGTATCGCGCATGGGTGGGGATTGATAGGGACATATTTGTCTGACCAGCCTTGAATGTCTGTTCTTTAACTTCTTGCCAGACCTTGCACAGTACTTGCAAGTGTACGAGCGCCAGACGGTTCTCACCATTAATCCCACATATTTACCCTAATTGCACTTATCCGGTGTCCACATTGGCCAATATCAGAGTGCGAGGGGGGAAATGTTGGGACAAACAGGGAGTAGTGGAATTACGGTACCGCATTTTCTCGCCAAATTGACTATCTCCGTACAGGGTTCTAATCTCCAGGCCATGACGCCAGGCCCCTAATAAAGCCTACTGCTGAACAAAAAAGGGATAAGATGATTATGTTAACCCACAGGTTACTGGTAAAAGAGAGTTGGCATGATCATCCTATCCCCTTTTTTGTTCTGCAGTAGGCTTGATTAGGGACCTGGCGTCATGGCCTGGAGATTAGAACTCTGTACGGAGATAGTCAATTTAATAGCGAGAAAATACGGTATCCGAATTGGTGGTTATCTTACTTTTTGGTTCTTTGATATTCCTTGCTCAGGTTGCTGCTGCCCTGCTTGTCCCAATATTTCACTCCTGCCCGTGGTACAACCAGTCTGCGCCGCCTCCCAACCCGACGCTAATGAAACGCTCCGGACAACAGGACCCGCCGGCCCTCCCACCAGTTTCTGCTACAATATGCGGTACCACTCTTGTGTTGGATCCACGAGATACCTGTAAGCCCGTCGCTCACGCATGGCACCCCGGACAGCCATGTGACGCATTCAGCCTATCAAAAGCTACATAATTCATTCACTCTCCTCGCCCTCAAGACAATCATGTGTCATCACTCGTCCCCGGTCCCAGGACTAGCGACTTCCCTGCAACAGATGTAATCAATCGACTGGGTAGTTCCTTTGATTTAGGCCCCATCCTTGTTCGATGCATCAGGAATATGGCGATACTTCCTTTCCTACCGCACTTCGCGCACGACACTCACACAGCTAGACGGCTCGACCCTTCCACACAACGCCACCGTTCCTTTGCACCACAGCACCACCGAGTCCACAATGGGCACAGAGCAGGCAAAGCAACGGGGGGAAGAAAGAAGGGGAAAAAAAGATTAGACTGAAATGGGAGCACACAATTTCTAGTAGTAGGGATCAAGGGTTAAGAATCCCAATCGGGTATGATAGGCTATCTCGCTCAAAATTTTGTTCAACAACTGTTTTTGGCCGGCAAGCCCTTTTCCCCGTGGCTTTTTAACATATTATCCTTGAGAGGGAGAGGAGAAGAAAAAATTAGGGGAAACACCGGCACCGCCAAACACAAATGGCTTTAGGAAAAATACCTCCCTTTCTATTGCGGAGACATGTGATTTTTGGGTAACATTCCGATATTTCTAAATCGGTTCCCGCCGGATAGGGAGTTAACCTTAATATCTACGTCTCCGGAATTTTTTTTCAAGTCCGGAGATAGGGATAGACGGGTCTAATAGCCACCCCGATGGTGGATATGTCTAGGATACGATGGGCCCGCCATAGCTACTGGATGGATTCGCAACATATCATTTGGGCTACCCATACCCTGACACAAAAGCGCAGAAGCATCACAAAAAGCGAAGTGGAGTTCCAGTCATAGCTCGACCTATACTCGTATCCTAGAATTGCTACTCATCCCGACGGCCCGCCGCCTAATAGCGAAACCCACCCTTCCGGTGCTATTCGAGATACCGAAATTCTGGGTGCCGATAGCCCAGCTTCTGCACTTGCTCTTCTGTTAACCCCACAAGCCGGTTATCTCGGCCTCCTCTATCTCGTAAAGCGTTCTCCCGGCGAGCGTAGAAGATACCTAATAGACCCATCAAGGCTGCACCGACTTGTGCGCCTGGGAAACGTTAGCTCTGGTTCGTATTATAATGAGGCGAGGGAGGATACCGAGGTTGATCGAATGCCCTCGGATGTATCGTGGGGCATCGGAAGGGACATATGTCCATCTATGCGGCCCATTAATTTAATATCATAAAATTTAATGAAAGAATTTAGGAACATACGTCGCGAGAATTGCACCACCTGTGCCAACGCTCACAATATACGCTCCTGCCACGGCTCTGATCGAAGGCCCGGCTGAATCTACTCACCACTCTCACCGTCATTAGCATCTCCTCTGATCGACAGGATAGGATCTAGGGGGAAACACACTGTTCAACCCCCAACTCAAAAACACCGGACCAAGGGGAAATGCGCCACTCGCCGCGAAAAATACTGCCGTGTACTTGATGTATGGTTCATTTACACTTACAAGAATCGAGTACCCCGTTAGCGTTAGAGCTGCACAAACGAGGACGAAGAGACCGCGCTTTCGATGGCGGTCCGAAACCCGGGCTATGTAGAGTGTGAAGCAGCATGCTACCGCGTAAGGTGGAACAGTGAGGAGCTACGGATATTAGCCAGGGTGGAAACTGGGTGGAGAGAGAAAAAGGGAGAGGTACTTGAGCCTTTGTTGCCCTCCACCCCAATGCACTTAGGATTGTCGGCTGAAACCAAATTAGTCCGATATCACAGTGTAGAAGCAAACGATCAGCTGACCAGGAATAGAGAGAAACTCTGCACCGTAACGTTGCAGAAGAAAAATCCCATACAACAAATTACGTTATTGATGTTGAACATTCCTCTCTTCACGTGCCATAATTCGGTTTTCTCAGTCCTGAGCTGTGACCATCAGCTGAGTGATTCCTGTCGCGGTAAGAGGTAGCGCCTACTTCTTTATGCTCGATCCTTATTCTTTCCGCTGCGATCCACCGTTGTCGTTCACTCAGAAACACACAGTCCCTTGGAGATTCGGGCATGAGGAAGTACCCCAGGATTCCGAATCCGATTGTAAGCTACGGGGGCTTCGTCAATAGGATTTCTCCGATTGAGGGTAAAAAGAGTTCTCACAATGCCTTCAAAGAAGAATATATTTCTCCACCTAGGCTACCTGTTATTATCTGTGTTCCGGGCCCGTTTGGAGCAGGATGGGAGTACCGACGTATGCACTTCGAGCCCATTGGCACCCCATTTCGGAATCCGTCTACACCCACCTCATCAGCTCCGGCTATTGGCACCTCGGATTTAGATTAACTTACGATAGCGTCGTTGCCAATAGTCCACCGAACGCTCCTGCAAGCGAAGCGGCCGAAGCAAGGATCGCTACCCGAAGGAGCAGCTCGCCGCGCTTATAGAAGCAGCTCATGAAGTATGCCATTCCCTGATTACATTAGCACGGTTGGGGCAGTTAAGAGAACCAGGGAGCAATACGGGCATTGTTCCCCCCTCCGCGAGACCCAGGAATGCACGAGCCACGCATAGTCCTTGGAAGTCCTTCACAAATGTAGTCCCAACTGACACAATGCCGAACGCTATTACGAGTGCGGGGACTAGATTTCAATGCTATTAGTTTGAGCGGATAACGGAAACAGCACGGCTGAGGGATATGAGCACTGTAAATCTTTGGGCCTATATGGGAGGTTAGCTTGCTGGCTCCCTATCGGTAAGCTAGGCTCTGCCAGAATACCTATCCTCTTGAGTAATATATTGCTCGGAATCTCGACTCTTCAATACCAGGCGTTATCGGTTAGTCATCACTTGCCCCGGCTACGATGGCTAGAGAACTGACAGGAGATAGGTAATATAGAACACGGTCAACGCCCAATTAAACCTAAACCCGGCAAGCTTTAGCTCCTTCTGCATTCCCTGAATCCGTGCATTCCTATGTACATCCGCATCAGCGACCGCGCACCGCAAAACTTGCCATTTTCGCAACCATACCCGATATTTGCTCTGAGTTTCCCACGAAGACGAATTAGCAGGGTCACATCACAGTCACCATAGCCACCCAGTAACCCACCGATCGGTAAAGCAAAGCAGATATAGCACAGTCAACAACGGTATCAATCTCCAATCTAACCGCCTTCTCACACAAGCTTCCTCCTCGGCGGACCACAATTCCCCATCAGATACTGTCTCGTACTTCTCGTCTAGGGTTTCCTTCGCTGCTCTCTTGCCCTCCATGTCGTGCAGTAGTCGATGGTGCCCTTACTCCAGGTCTGGGACTCGAGGCCGGGGTGCAGTCTCATCTTTAAACTATTTCACAAGGCGCGGGTTGTTCGGATTGAAATGAAAGGTTGGGAATGTCGCACGTGGTAGTGCAGCGCGGTAGTCACCGGGCGGAACCCTATGGAAAAAGGACTAACCTCCGAGCCCACTAGCACTCAAAACGGTAAGGATCGCCTATTTAATTCTGGACTCGATCGCAGCCCTGGCCGATGTGGCTACATCCCGTTGTCCCGGGCGGTCGGGATCCTGAGCGGACTATCTAGGACATTGAAAAAATATATCCGGTTGAAGGGGGTGGTGGACAAAGTCTTCTCTGAGAAAACCGGATACCGAAGGATAATTGAGCAGCGAAACTGGCCCCTGTTCCATATGGGGTCTGCGTGAGGGGTCGGGTGGTAAACGAAAGACGGGAGAAGGGAGCGGAAATTTTTAATAGCTGGTCTGCTCGTACTCAGTATAGGACGTTCTTCCCTCATTCCTGGGTCCCCCTCAAGTGTGAAACATCCACCACCACCACCACGCATCAACCGAAATCTATGGCCGACATATGGTTGAGATTCTAGTAATAAGGGGATTATGGGGGGGCAAGGGAGTTGAGGCAAATATGGCCATCTTTCAGACCAGGTGGACCCTTCGTGGTATTGGCCTTGCTTTTGAGCAGCTGTGATATCGGTGGTCCAAACTAGAATGAGTGAAAATTCAGGGCACCAAGAATATTTTCCACGTGAGTGGGGGTTTTCGGGTTTCAGATTCGCATCCCATCCGGCCAAAAACACCCGGAGCCCTGTCTGTACCTTGGGGGGTATTTCTATGCACTATCGACATTTCCTAAGGGATTATCCGGAACAATGGAGAATCCGGTGGTGTGAGGTCTTGGGCGACGGGGTGCGACTGGACCCAACGGATGGATTAGCGATTGTGTTGTGGGCAGTTGCATGGTTTTTCGGATACCGGATGTGATTGGTGTACTCGAGTACTGCGCGGAGTTGGGTTGGTGTTATCAATACCGTATCCCTTGGGGTGTCTGAAACAGTCAAATTCGTAGCCAGGCACACTAAGAATTATGATTTGCTGAGAATATTTAACTTGGCAATAATGCTGAGTCATTTGGGTTGCGAAAGGGCTGAAAATCGTATCTTCTGACCAAGTCTGGCATTCTGGGGCTGAATATGGCCTTAGCGTGTTGGCTACGAATTTGACTGTTTCAGATACCCCAAGGGATACGGTTATATACCGGGGTGTTTCCGTTTTTATGGTATGATAATATATGATAATAATATTATAATAGCTGTAGTCAGAATTAGCTAGGGTTTGTACTGGTGACCATGGTGGGCGCATGTGGGTGAGGAGTTTTCATGGGAGTGATTTTTCTTCCACCTGCCTTGTCAGCATATAAGTAGCCGAGAGGAATACGAGAACATCTCATCATTAATTGACCGAACACCATTGGCTGATCAATGATACGATATCAAGGATTCATTTCTGCATTCTTCTTCCATTTTGTTTTTTTCTTCTGTCGTCTTTTGTAAAGATTTGCTTCCGAGTCCCCTGTTTACTTATCAAAATACTTGAACCTTATTGAAAAACTTAATCCTTTATATTTTCCTAGCACTTTGGGATAAGGTGTGGGCTCTTCGGATTCTAACTTCAGGTGATAAGTATTATATGATACCTAGTATTGCTATTTTGGTAAGAACCCTGAAAAATTCTTTTAGTATGGTTCCGGAAGACCAGACTCCACACCAATTTTCAGACAAAAAGAGTGACAATATTGCTGCGACGCCGAGCGCAACACCTCAGAAGCATGCTTCCCTGATATAATACCTAAATTCCACAACCCCAACTCGTAAATTCACAAAGTATGATATGATATCATACTTATCATCTAGAACTTGTTAATTTGTGAACTCAAAACTATTACTTAAAATACAATTACCAAGATTAATTTTATTGATCTTTAAATTCCACTCTCTCAAATATTTCCGCCACATGAACCTCTCATATTCCTGTAATTCTCATATAGTACTTTGTAAATTTACTAGTTGGGGTTGTTGAATTTATGTATCAGGGCAGTATACTTCTAAGGAGTTATGCTTGGCGTCGCAGCCACATCACCACACTCTTTGTCAAAATTGGTGTAGAGTCTAGTCTTCTGGAATGATGCTTAAACGCCTGTACCCATACTAAAAAATCCAGTCGTACCTTAAACTTCCTCACCACACAAGACGACTCTGCTTAGCGCCCGCTTGAGCAGCAACTTTGAGATATGGAATGTTAGAGTATAATGGCCACAACTTGTGAATTACGACCTATTACTTCCCGGGCAGATATTGAAAAGGCCTCCCAGTTGCACTTCCGGTATCAATCTCAAATTTCTACACTTTTAAAATGTATTGAAGGAAAAGGTAGGGAGCACTGCCGGTATGGCTCAATAAGGCTGCTAAAGTACTCCTACCGTACATCCAAATCTAGTCAATGTTTCCGACCCAAATACCCGTAGTTGCCGAGCTTTTGTGTGACGGATTCCGGATCCAGTTATTGGCCCATACTCAGTTAACTTGGGTGCAAGGCTTCACCATCAACCCCGCTTTTCCTCAATTCCAAGTAATTACTTTAACGGATCCCAAGTTAATCAACACCTTGCTCTCAACAGCATTCAAAACGGTGAGAATCGAAAATGTTACAAGCTTTCAGCAATAACCATCACTCTATCAACATCGCAAATAGCTTTAACAGCACTGCCCCCGATGATGAGTCTAAAATAATGGCGTGGCTGTCTCCGTTAGAGCCATGGGTACGGCATCGAGACATCGGAGGCCAGAGGGTGGACGGCATAGGAGCCTGGCTTCTGGAAACTGAGGAATTCAGACGATGGAACCACGGTAGTAAGGAGGATGGATCTTACCACCCGACCTTATTCTGCGATGGCAATCCGGGAGTTGGAAAGAGTTATATCGTGTAAGAGAGCGTGTATTATTATTGTCGGGAATCAAAGAATGTTATTGCTGATAGGTTATGATGACAGTTCGCTAGTTATCGACAAGCTGTGTGACGAGGCCGTGGAAGATATTGCCGTTGCGTGCTTTTACTTCGACTTTGCTGCCCGGAACGAGCAGTCACCCGTGAATATGCTCGGCTCCCTGCTGAGACAGATCGTTAGCGGACTGGAGAGAATTCCTGAAGTGGTATTCCAGGGCTTTCGAAAGGAGAAAAGAGTTATTGGTGGTAGAGGACTGCAAATTTCAGGAATTTTAAACATGTTCCAGAGCATCACGGCCACGAGGCGCACGTTTATATGTGTCGATGCACTTGACGAATGTGTACCGGAGCATCTAGCTGTAGTTCTTGAATCACTGGCACTGATTCGGCAGGGGTCGCCGGATACTCGCATATTCATGACCGGAAGACCACATGTGCGGAGTGAGGTGGAGAGGAAATTGGGCGGGGCGGCAACTTTTATATCTATACGGACCACGGAAGACGGGGTCCTTAGATTTCTACACGAGAAACTTAGGAAGGACACTGCCCCGAATACAATGAGCAGCAAATTGGAAGGAGATATTATGAAGGTTATTCCCGATATAAGTTCGGAAACGTATGTAGGAACGAGGGCAAGAACGAAGCTACCTCAAATTAATAGCTGACATATTCGAATCCAGATTCCTGCTAGCCTCTCTCCATATCGAGGCAATCTTGAGGGGTACCACTATTGCTCAGCGGAGAAAAACATTCAAGTCGATAAAGGACGGAGCGGGGTTAGGGGATGCATATGGTGTGACACTGGACCGGATAACGGCTCAGAGCGAGGAAAAGACGAAACTTGCGATGGCCACTCTCACTTGGGTCTGTCATTCGGAAAGGCCATTACAGGTGGATGAATTGTGCCATGCACTCGCAGTGGAGATAGGGGAAACGGATTTCGATCCCGAAAATATCCCCCCGATAGGCACATTGCTAGACTGTTGCCAAGGATTAATCATGGTGGATAAGGAAGCTTCGACTGTGCGGTTAATTCACTATACCGTCCAAGAGTATCTTTATAGTCGTCTTGGTCTCTTCAGCAAACCTCACTCGATACTTGCAGAAACCTGCTTAACCTATCTGAACTCACAACAAGTCAAGAACCTCCCATCCCATCCTCACCCAGATCATCAAAGCATGCCATTCCTCAAGTATTGTTCGAGATACTGGGGAACACATGCGGGGAGGGAACTCTCAGACCATGCGAGGACCCTTGCGTTGGAGCTCTTGGGCCAGTACGAAGGCCATGTATCCGCTGTATCACTTTTAAGGCAGGAAATGCCACCCAGTCGCATCGGAGATATCAGTACTTTTTCACTCTTCTCCGGCCTGCACTGCGCATCGTTCTTCGGGATTCTTGAGCTCGTGACTGCAGTTATAAATGCAGGAGGTTGCGAGATCAACCAAGGAGATTGCACAGGTAGGACACCACTGGCGTGGGCAGCAAGGAATGGGCATGTAGGAGTGGCGAAAATACTGCTGGGACGGGAAGATGTCGACCCCAATCACCCGGATAAGCAGGAAGAAACACCACTCGGGCGGGCTGCTATCAACGGACATGAAGGGGTGGTCAAGCTACTACTAGGACGGGAAGATGTCGACCCCAATCACCCGGATAAGCAGGAAGAAACACCACTCGGGTGGGCTGCTATCTACAGACATGAAGGGGTGGTCAAGCTACTACTGAGGCGGGAAGATGTCGACCCCAATCGCCCAGATGTGAATGGCCGAACGCCGCTCGGATGTGCTGCTGTCGATGGACATGAAGGGGTGGTCAAGCTACTACTAGAACGGGAAGACGTCGACTCCAATTACCCAGATGTGAATGGCCGAACGCCGCTCGGATGTGCTGCTGTCGATGGACATGAAGGGGTGGTCAAGCTACTACTAGATCGGGAAGATGTCGACTCCAATCCCCCAGATGTGAATGGCCGAACACCTCTCGGATGTGCTGCTGTCGATGGACATGAAGGGGTGGTCAAGCTACTACTAGAACGGGAAGATGTCGACCTCAATCACTCGGATAAGCAGGAAGAAACACCACTCGGGTGGGCTGCTATCTACGGACATGAAGGGGTGGTCAAGCTACTACTGAGGCGGGAAGATGTCGACTCCAATCCCCCAGATGTGAATGGCCGAACGCCGCTCGGATGTGCTGCTGTCGGTGGACATGAAGGGGTGGTCAAGCTACTACTAGAACGAGAAGATGTCGACTCCAATCCCCCAGATGTGAATGGCCGAACGCCGCTCGGATGTGCTGCTGTCGGTGGACATGAAGGGGTGGTCAAGCTACTACTAGAACGGGAAGATGTCGACTCCAATCCCCCAGATGTGAATGGCCGAACACCTCTCGGATGTGCTGCTGTCGATGGACATGAAGGGGTGGTCAAGCTGCTACTAGAACGGGAAGATGTCGACCCCAATCACCCGGATAAGCAGGAAGAAACACCACTCGGGTGGGCTTCTATCTACGGACATGAAGGGGTGGTCAAGCTACTACTGAGGCGGGAAGATGTCGACTCCAATCCCCCAGATGTGAATGGCCGAACGCCGCTCGGATGTGCTGCTGTCGGTGGACATGAAGGGGTGGTCAAGCTACTACTAGAACGAGAAGATGTCGACTCCAATCGCCCAGGTGTGAATGGCCGAACACCTCTCGGATGTGCTGCTATCAACGGACATGAAGGGGTGGTCAAGCTACTACTAGAACGGGAAGATGTCGACCCCAATCACCCGGATAAGCAGGAAGAAACACCACTCGGGTGGGCTGCTATCTACGGACATGAAGGGGTGGTCAAGCTACTACTAGGACGGGAGGATGTCGACCCCAATTACCCAGATGAGCAGGGCCGTACGCCGCTCATTCATGCTACTAGAAGGGGGCACGGAGGAATCGTGGAGCTACTATCGCACAAGCACAGAAGCCCGTCGGAAGCGCAGATGCTCAGCGCTCACATCCTCTGTGAGCGACCTAAGCAGAAGGAGGGCCCCGGGGCAGTCAATTGATCGCCCTCAGATGGCCGAGACTCTTTCTTTTCCAGCGCGAGCCTTGCTCCCTCATGGGGCCCTAGTATCCGCTATTGCAGCTACCACCACCCCTCTTCCCCTTGTTTATCCTTCACGTCAGTCCAATAGCGTAATCCTGAAATTCACTGCCACCCTCAGTGGCGGAAATCTCATATGCATGTACTAGTAGGCATACCCCTCCCAAACCCCCAGATATTTGTTTAACATTTACGAACGAAGATTCCCGAGCTCCTGTACATTGTGTTTGGCTTACGCCGATTGGGTAATATTTCGTTCCTTAACTTGCGTTCTTTATCTTGGTTACGTTTCCTCAATCGAATAGATTCCTGGTACAAAATCTCCTTCTTTTCCCCCACCTTTCTTCATGTCTCTATTTCCTCCTTCGTTTTCCTTGTTAGCGATAGATGGGTAGATGGGCAGACAGTCAAATTCCACATAGACTTCTCTTCCCGGTACACGGGGACCTTAGTAGTGAATAGGAAACGTAGATGTTTGGTGGAACTTAATGTTGGTGCACGGCCCGAGAGCTCTGGTGACTGTAACCAGTGGCTGGTAAGTCGGAGTGCCAGCACCGCCTTTATATTATAGGTGAGTGCCTACTCCGCAATATCTAGTCTACCCTCCAAAGTTAATTGTACATTGAAGTAAATATGCTTGTATTTCAACATGCAACCAGTTGAACTAATGTTGAGCGATATGAATAAAAAGGACATAGGTCATAATAGCTCTAGTAGGGCTCAGTCGTGAATTGCGTTACTGGGAAACCCATGGGGTTTGTCCGCCTCTTCTCCATCCAACAATTTGTCAAATTATTCCACCTCTAGGTATATCTCGTTTCCACTTTGAGTACCGTAAGTATTTCTCGGGGGTTTCAGCCCAACATGCAATACAAAGCTCACCTGTATGACTGAAGAGGACCTCCTAAAGTCGAGTTGGTATGAAGGGGATAGTCCCTATGTAAGTCACAGCCATTCACCATTACTCATGGCCTCCTCCGTCAACCATGATAGCAGTCGTCATTAGTAGTCCACGATCTACACCTACCGTCCCACCAGAATATGTCAGGTTTTCGGACCCGCGGCCCCCTATAACTATAGCTGCCTTTGTGTTATACAGACCGGAACCGTATCCCCTTCTCTGTCTGGTCCAGCCGGGGGGTTTTCGCGGTCCGTCCTCAGGCCACTGTGGGCCCCCTTAGCCCTTGTGAGCTCCGGGTGTGGTTAGCACTCTTGAAGCCCACCTCATGTGGTTTCCCATCCTCTTAGATATGGGCTGTTTGAAAGTTCTAGTACCCAATTGTGTCCTTGAGAAGTGAGGCTTCTACTTCCGCAGTAATGAGTTAGCTAAAGCGGGGCTGAATGAAACAAGATGGAAAGCATACCCAGCCAATCCACATCTTTATCCCATTCACGAATACCTGCCCTGGCGGGCTTGATATGCTGGCAATCAGTGCGTAAATCTTTTCTCATATTTGGCTTCTCTCTTTGAAACCATGTCCTCGACCTTACCATAACTTAGATCTCCAGCTGTCAACATATTTCCCAACCCAAATCAGGCAGAGAGGCCTATATATCATCGCAGCGCAGTCGACCAGCATCAGAGATTGTAGTTATGGTGCCATTAAAACAGAGCTAACCAAGCATTTAGATTGACAAAGGCTGTGATAAACACAAAGCGAGGCAGTTAACATAGTCAATGGCAAGGGCAAAACAGAGGCCAGTCTTTTGCTTGTATACTTTTGCCTAATCCTAGTAATTCTGGAGGACCTTCCCAAAAATCCTTCATATGCTACCCTCAGGTTAGCTCTATCAGAGTACCATATTTCCCTACATAGCGAGCACTATCATAGCTTGCGATGTGCTTTGAACTAGGGTTTAAAACAATGTTCCGAACAGCCCGGAAGCCTTGCAGAGACAGTGGGGACAATGTCCAGAAGACGGGATAGGATAGGACGCAGTCTTGTGTAGGGCAAACTACCCGGCAGACTGCGGTCTTTGCTATAATGTGATAGCCGGGCCCGACACCCCATGCTTTTATCGGTATAGTGATATGCTCTGGACACCCACTCTGGCAGCAGGCAAGGGAGCTGGTAGGGTGGCGGGTACTGTGGGGGGAACCACAGGGGGCATTAAAAAAACCGTAGGGTGTAGGAGGGGACTGTGGGATAGCCACAGACAGCAAGTACTGGAGATGACTGTCGGAATGAGGGAACCAAAAATGAGGGGGACGGTAGGGGGCAGCCATGATGGCTGGCTATGGTGGGGATGACAGCAGGCAGCAGTAGGCTTCAAAAAGTCACGAAAAACGGCAACGGCAACGGCTGACCATGAAACTTTCACACTGCAATACAGCACAACAAAACAAGAGTTTATAAAACCAAGAATATATAGTGATACAAGAAGGGCTCTAGTCTTCTACCAACAGGTAGGGCCACCTCCTCGCTTAAGACAATTAGCTACACGCCTTGGCATACTATCAATGAAACCATAAATTCTCTCCCACGGCAATGCCTCCCATACCTTCTGTGCTAGTCCAATCAGCTCATTCTCACTACAGGGTATTCTCCTCCTCTCCCAGACTGCTTTCCTATAGTTGGTTTTGAATAAAAGCCAAACATTCTCGATTGGGTTGAAATCAGGTGAGTAGGAAGGCCAGTCCATCCTTTCTATACCAAGGCGCTTGCGATATTTCTCCGTATAAATAGAAGTATGATAGCTGACACCATTCTCTATAGTTTGAGCACCAGCTTTCTTATAGAGTGGTCGAAGATGTGGAATGAGAATTTCATGGACATACTGGTGTGAATTGAAGCCCAGTCGATCTCTATCACTCTTTCGCTCATCTTCAGTTCGCCTTCGCATAGGAACAAGCGGTGGGCGGAAACCATAGGTAAAACCAGCCCAGAAGCCAACCGCAATACTCTCTCCAACAAAGGTTGGCTGAAGGTTCTCCAAATCATAGGCGGCATTGGGTCCGGGAAGTCGTCGCACTTTTCATCTATAACCCGTTCCAATAGCAATTTGAAGATATACTTCATCAGTATAACAATGCTTCCGCCAAACTGAAATCTTCCACTTGCGCCGTAATCTACACCATCTCTTTCTTTGTCTCCTATTGTGAGGTCCTATCCATGGATTGCATCGAGCAAGAAAAACCCGCCATTGCAGGCTGTGCAGGTAGTGGCTGAGAGTTGAAACCCCAACATCAAGTCTGGATTCATGTAAAAGCTCTCTAGCTGTCGCACAAGGATGGGCATCAGATAACTGGCCAAGGTATCTTTTATCACGGTCATTGAGCTTTGGGGGCCTTCCAGTGCGAGGTGTTTGAGGATTAATGTCGCCATACATTTTCCAGCGCCGGTTGATTCTGGAGACTTGGGCTTGAGAGACACCTGTTTCTGCCTCAATTTGAGGGAAACTCATGCCCAAAGAAGGAAGTTCAATTATTCGGACCCTCTCATTTAAGGTCATTTCGCATCGCTTTCCAGCTGCTTTATTCCACGGCATTGTGCTCCGGAGTTGTTGTGCAGGGTTGCGATTGTGTTGATGCGAAGCGCCAAGCTTTTCGTGACTTTTTGAAGCCTACTGGCAGCTAAACTATGAGTGATATATGATGATGTATTAAAAGTAAAAGTAGTTCCTGCGAGAAAGAGAAGGTTGAATAGATCATTAAGCCCTCTAAGTATTAGTTATAAGATCGAATCAATTCATTCCTCTTCTGCTTTCGGTTTCTCTTTCAAAAGCTTCACTAGATCGTTCTCTTTAACTACTCCGGAGATATCGATGGGAGATAATTTCCACCAGAATACCCGGGATTTTCATGAAAGTTTACCGCAAAGTTCCATTGGCCACCTCCAATCAAAATATCTTCACCTAATTTCAAAACTATCAGGTTGCGATAGTGCCAGAGTTGGCGAACTCCCCAGTGCACCAAGTGGGCTGCTAATACTGACAGTTGTGGCACTTAGTAATGTAGAAAATCGAGAAAGCGGTACCCTGCTGAGTTGCTTCTCTATGAGAGAAAACGAAGGATCCAAAAGTCATCTGTGATTTCATTTATGATTTATACCTACTCCAGTCTTGAATCTTGGGATGGTTAGAAAAGAGAGAACAAACTTCCCTACCAAACCCCAAAGTTGTATGTGGGAAATTGAGCCAATTAGAGCTGTATTTCAATTACTATAATTCTAGTCTAGTCCGGAGGCCGTTTAAGAATCACAAACAGTGAGGAACATGAAATCTTTAACCCGAAGTATCTAACTTCAAAGCCTGCGCAGACCCATCCAAAATAATAAAGCTAGAATTATCCATTTTAACCTAGTAGTTATTAGAATCACTACCAGCTAGCATTATCTATTCGTGACAAGGCTTAGTGATAAATTTGAAATCAGTACAGTCACTTGGTAATCCCTAGTAGAAGAGATAATAAAGCATAGGGGGGGTTCTTAGAAATAATAGACACCAAGGACATGGGGGTTAAGATGTTACAAAAACTTTGGCCCTTCCGAACCCCATCTTGTTCCAACTATAATACACACTAGTAGTTACTAATTTAAACATACTCTAAATGAGATTATACATCCTGGTCCTGTAACCATAACATCTTGCAGATACAAGCTATGCCCACCCCCCCCCTATTTTTTCTATCCCTTGCGTTCATAGCATAATACTCGTATTATGACCCTTGCATATTTTGTCTTATCTTTTAAAACTCTTATCAGATTTCAGTTTTTAGTATCTTCCCCTCTACCCCAATCAATCAATCACCTAGTCTTATGGAATATATAGAGAACCATGTTTATCTAAAGCTCACTCAACTGTGATTGAGTTGAGTTCTATGAAGGCAGCACCCTACCAGCCGTTTTCCTGGGTGGGCCAATATCTGGGAGGAGGCCAAGAAGGCTGTCGCTAAAGTTCGACCTTTTCTCACATAGCAACGCCCCAAGTTCACGTTCATGGCTCCCCGCAGAACCTCCCTACGTAATGTTTAGCCAGGAGCCCCCAAGCCACAGCCTTAGTATTTCTCAGTAACACCTGCGTAGGTGGGGTCATGTTACTAATCTGGTTATGGCCTGAAGCCTGCACATCTGCGAGATTCATCGTAAGCTAATACCAACAGGTTACTTTCAAGCCCCTGTCTTAAAAAGTGATCGGAGCGACACAGCACTTTCATGTCTTGCCGGTCTCGGAGATAGTGACAGGATCTCTGATCGTGTACGTACTCAAGTACAAATGGTGGACCAGGTGACTATGGACCAGAACCCTCTTGTCCCGGTCTGGAGAAATTAAGACCATCCTGGTCTCACCACGGCCTACCGTCTAGGAAGAGCATCAAGTCACCGCAGAATGATGCCGGAAATGGCACAGCAGCGTGCAATGGTGGGTCGCCCACATGCGGTACCGATACAGTGCTGGTAGCCTGGTCCTGAGCGCTTGTAAGTTGCGAGTTCTGGCACCCCCTTTCACCTCGCAAGGCCAAATCGCAATTTCCCATCATATTATTTCTTCTCATTGGCCAATTATCTAAAAGATTTCCCCTAGACGTCGGTAGCCCGTTGCTCGTGGCCAATCAGGAAATGCGGGGTTGCACTCGATTCCAATAACGCCTCCCACTGTCTACGTCATTAGCTCGTGATCAGTTAGCGGTTGGAGCATCCAAAATGGAGGGTATAATTCAACCAAATTCCCCATATTCTTCGCCCGTTTCAATTGACTACCCTCTCCCCCTCGTCTCCAGCTACCGGTATCTCTTGCTCACTACATTGTGCCACCGGTTCTCTCGGAGGGTTCGTGGCTCAGACGGATCTTTGGAAAACCCCTTTAAAACCGACCCTCAACAGCTACCCGGAATCCGAAAACATTGGGGTATCTAATATCAGCCCTCAGTCTTAAGCAAAGCTAGGCATAATGGTTTTCTGTATGTTATTGAATCCTGGTTTTAAGGGGGGATCCACATTTCTGATTAAATTATAAACCACAGCCAACCCATTCTCTCGTGACGTCGAGGGTGCTACTCGGAACATTCCTGCGTACCGTGCCTGTACTATCATCTCATGGCTCCTTTCCTTTGTTGCGGCTATCGTCTATAGCATCACTCCTCCGCACGACGGTCATTGGATCACCGGGACCATCTTTGTAAACCCCCCCCCCCCCGACCGTTAGAGTTATACCGGGGCGACGACAAAAAGATATCTAATGTTTCTTAGGGTATAAGCAAAACACACATCACACCCTTCACAGTCAGCCATGTATTCGTCGCCATTTACTGGGTCGTCTTGTTCTGCACCCAGATCAGCTTCGTCGTACAATTATTTAGTAGGTTCCCTTCCCGACCCCGAGCCTTTTACAACTGATTGGTGCTAACCGATTGAAATTAGGGAGGGATGAGGCCGCTGTAACAGCTGCGGCTTCTGTTGGAAGCCATTTCATTCTGTGGGTCCATCCTCATATTATTCATTGCTTCAATCGCTAACATGGAGAAAGCTTCAACCTTCTTCAATTTGGTTGGATCATGCTCTGGACTCGCTCGCTCTTCTACTGGAGTGAGCTATTCGCCGCTTTAAACTTCTTGCAATTGGTCTTGTTGTATCTTCGCAATCCTACGACGCCAAGGCAAGTTATAATTCAGACGCCATCTACTCTTACTTGCTTTGACACTAATGTTCACAGACTTGTGCACATTCCAGCTGCGGCCATGCCTTTGACGTGGTCATTCTTCCTCGTTCTTTGGAACGGATCTGTCATGGTTGGATGCCATAGTCTCCCATGCCACGTCCTTGCCAATATCGCGATTTGGGGTATTGCCGTCTTTGCCGGCTTCTTCCTCGTGGTATTTAAGGATTACCACGTGGGGTTTGCTACTGCTTTCCTCGCTGCTGGATTGGGCGTTGGCCAATTCTTTACCAAGATTATTGCTCTGCAATGGATCTTTGCCTTCACGATCATGGCAATTGTATTCCTCTTCAGTTTGGCTGTTGCGGTGCCCGGTATTTATGGAAGAGAGACTGGCGTGGAGGCTCGAGGTGGAGATAGAGAGAGAGCTCCATTGTTGCAAGAGAATAACTGAGGCAAAAGGCGAGTTGCCTGAAGGCATCGAGGGCCACGAGGGTGGGCGAGTGATGGAAATTGCTTAATGAAAGGCGGTGGAGACATGATGAAATCTTTCCTTTTTCCCTGTTTTTTTCCCGTTTTTTTGTCTTTTTTGCTCCGGTTATCTAGCTCTGTAATCGGGTTTTCTCTCTCTTCAGTTACGGCAAAATAATTTGCCCCGAGACAGCTTTCTTATTGTCATAGCTCTGCCAGTACTCTTTATTACCTGGTTCGGGATACATGACACCAATACCAGGATGGAATGAAAATGGGATTGTAATGATTTATTGACAAGCTGGTGGAAACATTGGATTATGTGGGCGGTGGTTGAAACAGTTGAATAGCGGAGGGTGGCTCTGAGGAGTGCTGCATGGCACTCGGGTGAGATAATCAGGTGAGAGAGGGTACTTGCACCTGCCAGTGTCTCATTCAACCCACAACGGCCACTTTTTAAGCATTCGAAAATTGAGAATACAAGTGATCCGGTTATTGCACAGCCAGTGCCTCTGCAGGTATGATACCTAATTTTGTGGAAAACCCGTAACCCACTTCTTCAGTTGGGCAACTCACGTTTTGACTGCCCGGGAAAAATCTCCTGGGGGTAAGAGTGCTGGTTGACAAGGGATGCAGATGACAGCTCTCAGGCAGATTCTAGATAAATTAGCAGTTTGTTGGGGCAATCGGTGATTAGAAGTCTTGGCCCGAGTGCAATACTATCATAGTAAAGTGGAATACCGATAGCTATACCCGTGCCAGTAGACTACCGTACTCTACTCGAATACGAGTATGATTCCAGTACCAACTTTGGCGGAATCTGCAATCAGTGGTAGAGCGCATTTTCGGTCGACTTCCCCCTGAGATGGTGCAACAACCGCAGGTTATTTTATGGGTTCGTTTAGAGAAGAAGCAAGTTTTATCCAAAAGCGGCATAGTGTACGATGATAACTCAACAGCGCGTTCGCCATGGCACGTTACCCAGAGCGCGCCGGCACGATTGTTAGTCTAAGCTAATGCTTTCTTAGACAGAAGCAGACGCGCATCGCTCATCCCCCCTAACATCTTGCGCCAGGCTGCAGCATCTCATCATCTCATCTCGACTTTCATTTTCATTTTATTCTCTCTTCTTTCTAAGCTTTACTTTATCCCATCATACTATATTTTACTAACCCTCCGAGAGAAGATATTATCATTAATTCAGGAGGACAGTTTTGCCCACATCCTGAATACCCGCATAACCCGTTGATACGAAAGCCTTCTGCCATCTCTTTAGGCCAGCATCACCATTATTCATTCACTGCCATCGCCATCGCCATCGCGGATCAGCTTAGAGTAGAGACAAGGTAGTCACCCACTTGCAACAAAGGGTTGGTTGTTGGGTCATCGCAGCATTGCTGTGCCAACGGTTCGGCCTTGATAGCTTAGGGTAACAATGGCCACACAGAACCCTTATTCCCGTTCACCTGAAGGTCATGTAAACGGTGGCAGCACTGGCGGTCCTCGGGGTAGAGATGCTCTCCCCCACCCCCAACTCCCCCCTCAGCATCACCAGTTACTGCAGCAACAGCTACTGCAGAAACAACAACTGGATCATTCTAGGAAGCTTACGGAATCCTTGAACTCTCTGTCTTTATCCACGTCCTTATCCTCGTCATCCCTGATTGGGAGAACACATTCGCCATCCCCCCTCTCCCGTCGAGCTAGCTTGGACCTCCGCTACGGCCGTTCACCCACCCCCTCATCCCAAGGCTCTGATTCCCCGCGACGCATCATTACCCGCTCTCCATCCACCCCCACACTCAAGAAACGACCTTCCATCTCTTCCATGTCCGGCCCTTCCACCCCCCTTCCGGGGAGACCTAGTCCACTTGCACGAAAGTCCAGTCTTCTTTCTATGAGATCCCCCTCCGCACCCGAACCTATCCTGGAGAACGAACCCATGAAACGGGTTCTCCCTCCACAAGATATGGCGGCCCCTACTACTGCAATCTTCCACGATACTAGCTATCGACACAGATACTCTAGACCCAATACCTCACTTCAGGACCTCGCCACCATCGTTGAAAGACCAGAGCGTATACCAGCGGCAACCTTGGGTGTTGCTTCCGCCCAGACCCGTGTTGGAAGGAGCAAGTTATCAATTCGTAAATCGGAGCGGATGGGTAGTTTGTTGGACCCGGAGGTTATGCTAGTACACTGCCATGCCGCTACTGCCAAGGGTGCTAAATCGCCATGGCCCCAGGAACTTGCTGCCATGTGTGGGGCTGCTGCTGAGAAACTTAAAAAGGGTGAATGCGAAGTCTCTAAGAACTACCATCAAGGCGATCTTTATCTCTGCGAGGGAAGCAAAGAAGATCTGGAGGGGTGTCTGGGTGCTCTCTATGATGGTGTTGACTTGGTGTTTGGGGAAAACGACCGGAATGGTACCATTAGTGAAGACGGCCAAAGGCGTGGCGGTGTCCGGAGAGCCTTCGTCTGTATCCGGCCACCAGGTACGCCTGATTCCAATCCAGAGCCAGGGCAATATTAACTTTTAAGGAATAGGTCACCACTGCGCTGAAGCACAACCTTCGGGATTTTGCTGGTTGAATAATGTCCACATTGCGATCGCTCATGCCGCACGAGCTCACGGGCTATCGCATGCCGTCATCCTGGACTTTGATCTTCATCATGGAGATGGCTCCCAGGCCATTGCATGGACGTTGAATGAACTGGCAGAATCTACACAAAATCCATCAAAAAGAACCTCTGGCATACAAGTCCCGAATATTGGCTACTTTTCGCTTCATGATATCAATTCCTATCCATGCGAATACGGTGATATCGACAAGATTAAAAACGCGAGCCTGAATTTGAATGCACATGGGCAATGTATCCAGAACGTCCACTTGGCCTCATACTCGACCGAAGAGGAATTCTGGATTTTATATAGAGAAAAGTACTCAAGCCTTCTCGCAAAAGCTCGCGAGTTTCTTTCCGCTGCGTCGGTTTCAAAACCGAAAAAGAACCGGGAGTTCAAAGCTGGAGTATTCTTGTCCGCCGGCTTTGATGCGAGTGAACATGAAGGCGCTGGTATGCAGCGTCATGCAGTGAATGTGCCAACAAGCTTCTTTGCTAGGTTCACATCAGATGCCGTGGCACTGGCAGAGGAATACTGTCACGGGAGGGTTTTGAGTGTTCTTGAAGGTGGCTACTCTGACAGAGCGCTCACTACTGGTGTGTTTGCCCACATGGCAGGCCTATCTTGCCCTCCCCCGGAAGCTGGCAGCACTTACGTATCACCGTCTATTGGTCTGACACTGTTGCATAAACCTCCGGAGAGCTCAGGACTGGATCGAGGTTGGGATGCGGGGTGGTGGGGAATGGAAAGAATACTGGAGCTGGAGGGGCACTTCGCCAAAATGACAGCTAAGAAGCCCATTGTCGAGAGAGCCTCTACCTCATATCTCTCACCAACCGCTGCATCTGTTGCCAAAAAGAATGATGTTCCTCGCCGTGTCATGAGTAATGGCTATCTTGATGGTAATAGCCCCAACGGACAGCCAATTCCACCCCCAGTTATTCCGTGGGAAGTTGCTACTTTTGATTTGTGTCGCACGATCATTCCAGAATATCAGGAATCGGCGGAAATACCACCTATCGAAAAATCTACTAAGAGGTCGGGGAGACATTCGGTAGCCGGTACCATCATTCCCGAGAACACAAAGATGACGCTAAGGGACCGAAAGCCGAAGTCAGCTGCTGATACCAGCCCTGATGTCGACAGAGGCCGCCGCAGGAGGACGACGACTACTGGCATTATTCCGGATAGCGCCGTCTCTAGTCGGGCACCATCTAGAGCCGTCTCAAGAGCCCCATCCAGAGCTCCATCAAGGGCACCTTCAAGAGCACCCTCAAGAGCACCCTCAAGAGCGCAGACAGTAGGTCCTCTAAGTAGAGGAGCTACGCCGATCCCCTCTAGCAGAGGTGCAACGCCTACTTCTGGTAGCAGACAAATGGGATCGACATCGGGCGGTGGAGTTACTGTTGCGGGACCTCGAAAGACAGTTGCCAAGAAACCCTCAGTCATCGGGACAGACAATTCTAGGAGAGCAGTGGACCAGCACCCAACCGCAGCAGTCCAAAAAGCAAGCTCTACCGTAAGCAGTGCGAGCAGTGTAGTCTCTTCCTCGCCTACGGGTTCCCAGGAGCCCATGAAACCTACTGGTGATGATGGCGTCGATTCTCTCACGAAGGGGATGCTAAAGGTCAAGCTCACTTACAAAAATAGGGACAAGGATAGGGCCGAACAACTGAGAATCTTGGAGCAAGAGAAAGAACGAGCAGAGCGAGCACTAGAAGCAGAAAAACGAAGGCTCGTTGCTAATGACGCACTTAAACGCAAGGATGGCGGTGTCAATCGAATGAAGGAGGCATTCGAGAGGAGCCGCGCGGGCAACCCGGCTGCCGGCAGTCATGCCGAGAAGGAAACCAAAATGGTGGACAATGCAGAGACTCCTATTGCTGGTCCCCCGGTCCCGATGGATCAAACATTTCCTGGTGGCGATATCAAGTTTGCAGATCCCTGGCAGGGGAAATGATCACCTGCTTGGGCCAATTGTTTCCTCTCTGTCTCAATTGTTTGGCTTTAACTCTGCTCTCTTTTCCCCTCCCCCTTTCTTTCTTTCTTTCTTCCACGGCAATGCTTTTTTCATATCTGCTTTGATTCGTTCCTGCCCCTAAAACACCCGGGCTCTTTCTGATTTGGTTGTTGTGTAATAATTCTAAAGTCATACACTAGGGGGTGTGTGCGGTTGGTCAGCGGCGATGGGGTGTCTATTTCAGTTTATTTCCTTCCACGTTCTGAGGGTGGTCATTCCTATCAGTCAAACATTCCTAGACTGGAGTTTTCAAGTTTAAAAACACTCTTCTTTCATATCTTCCCGTCCCTTCTTCTCTTTTCATAACCGTCCGAGCGTCCTATCTTTTGGACCCCCGGTTTTTTTTCTTTTTCTTCATCGGTTGATCATTCTTGAATCGGGGTTTACTTTTGTATTACTTATCGATTGCCGGAGCTGGATACTCGGAATTCTACAGACAGGGGGGGGGGTTGGTATTGTGGAGGATATTCCCATTTTATGCCGATCCAATGTCCACAGAAGTCTTTATTGGCAGCAGCAGCGGTAGCTTTTTCGCGTCTTCGTCTGAAGGATTCCTTGGCACCTAAGGTGTCTAATTGAATGGAGCAATCATAAGTGATCACTCGTGGGATTCTCAATGGCTACAATGAAGCCCCTGTTCGGAAAACTCGCCCTCCCTTGTGCATACCAGATTAATCGAGTGACAGATTCAGACGTATGGTTCCTTGTCTATGATAGCACAATCTGGGTTACTAGTCACGCTAGCTAGCTATGCGGGGACAACCCCGATCGGGATCCACTAGTTAAAGCTCCTGTATTTGTTACAGCGTTCCCAGCGGGACGGTCCGTCCTTGGCGGGGGTATTTCTCTGCGCGTTTACATTGAGGGCGGAAACCTAATGAGCTTCACAACTTATTCCCCTGGTGGCTTAAACTGTTGGCCGCCACGGGGCCGCCGTCCAGGGAGCCTGCTTGGCTTGTAGTCGATGGGTGGGTCTCCGAGGCTTGTGGGCAGCCCGACTGTGTACCCGTCCATTATCGGCATGAATATCTATTTGTGGATGATTCTGTAGCATCCTGAGGCCGGTGAAGAAATGTCTATCAGAAATTTGATCCCCAAGAGGGTATTGGATGTGGTCTCTAGTTCGAGCTGCACTCGCGCGCCCTAGCGCCGCCCAAGCCTGGAAGAAGAAGCGATACAAGCTGGGTCGAAGAGGGGAGGTTAAAATCCGCTTCAATATGCCCCCCCCCCCCCCACAGGGGTGAGTGGTTACTTACTCCTGTGGCCTGGATGCAAGGCCTGAAAGTTGTCCCATCCTGGTGTGCCTTTAAGCCCTTCCCATAGTCCGCCGCCCCATCACCTGTGCTGCAATTCTCCCACCTAAGAGCAGACAGTGAAAAACCCCCGAAAATAAGCTAGAAAAGTGGACAAGATTAGAAAAGTCAAATAGTATCATACGAGACCAAACCATCGACCCCCAGCATGGACCCACCAGTCCAAGTAGCCAACCCTAATCACCGACATCTAGTAGGGCCTTAAAAATCATCGGCTCCAAACCCCGGTCTCTAGACTCGAGGGGAATAGGAAAGGGAAGTGCTCATGGCCACTGGTGAGCTCAAGGAAGTAGACATAATATTGAATCTCCCAGAATAACATCTGGCATGAGCAATGGGAGCAGCACAGTGGAGGACTCCCGTACCAACATCTTGAAGTCCGAAGTCAGCCCTAGCGGCTCGGTACTAGCTTTAGTGCTATGGATAAAATCCAAGTTCCAGGGGAGATGCTTTCGCACAAGACAGGGATTATTTTACTAGTTAACTTAAATTAACTGTTCACAGACATCACCCCTGATACCTGTAATAGTGAAACACAATTCGAAAGTCAAGCAGGCTCTCACAAAAGAATGCTAGTACAAAAGACGGGTCGCGAAGTTGAAGTTGGCATCACCGTTTTTCCTTTTTTTTCCCACCGGGGATACCAAATGTGGTATCATAAAATGGTCAATCAGCACCTAAAAAAGAGCTTCCAAAACGTCATGGCAAGAAATGGACATTGCAGAGGGATTATCATAGCATTTTCGTACTGATTGGAAAGTATCGCTCAGGTGGCATGTTTGATTGACCAGCCCTGTTTGACAGCTAGAAGTCTCCCCTGGCAGGGTCATGAAGAGAAGTTACTTGATAAGTTAAGATACACCGAGCTGGCTGCTGTTCTCACCTCAGCGGTCGCCAACGACCGCACAATTCTCCGGGCTGCTGTGAGAGCCAACTGCGAAATGATCAGAAATGGTTTCGTATGTAAAGATGTGCTGGGGTTTCGCTTGCAAGGAGCTTGGGGGTCATGAGCAGTAAGGTATTATTAGCTGCTACTAGTATTAACCGTAATAGGTGCTGATGTAGGTACGTAGTTAATTTTGTGTATTTTGTGTATTTTGTGTGTTGTCTCAAATATCACCTTGCACGGTACCCTGTTCTATGGCAGCTCTTTCTATTCTGTTGGATTATAGATTTTTGATTCTCTTCATCAAACCCCAAATTGAATAGCCTTGTAACGGGAAAGCCTCAGGCCTAACAAGAAAGTTTATCATAATATTATCATAATAATGCTGTTATGTTGAGTAACAAGCCCAATCCCTCCTTACCTTAGAGGGGATATAGTCGTGGAGAACATAATGGATCCCTGCCCGTGTCTGTGTGGGCATTTTGAGAGTTTTCGGTATCCCCATAATTTAGCACATCTCGGGCCGTGTCTGGATCGCTCGAGCACCGTATTATTTGTCGCTCCAACACAGACCAACTTCCGTTCAAGAAGAGCCTTAATAGCCTTCGATCCCAAATGATCCTCCGCAGTGCTGTGGCATAGCTAGAACGGCGGATGAATTCATGAGAGCATGCTCCCACTGCCCAGATTTCCTTGCAAGGCTACGCGAATGTGGCGCTTACCCGGGAGTGATCGATCCCTTAAAGGAATTTTGGGACACACAGTTGAGATGTGTATGAGTAGAAGAAAGATATCATATCATACAGTAACTTACTTTACTGCTCGCTGCTATAGTAGCCCATCGAGGGCGAGTGGGATCTGTTGCTGTCGCAACGGTGTGGTGTAGTTGTTGGAAAGCATACGGTACTTTTTCCCTGCCCGACGCAGCCGCTAAGCCTATTTTTGCTATCATCTGCTCGACGCCCCAAAATCTGGTTCGTTCGCTGACACCTCACCAGATCAATTCTAGCGAGAGGTTCTCTCTTCTCACCAGGCAACCCAGAAAGCTTCCCTCCCCTCCACTAACCACTGCCCACTATCTCACTGCCCAACATATCTTCTATCTTCTATCGATATCTGATAACACTGACATATTCCCCTCCTTCTCGCTAACTTACCCTCTCCCCCCCGCACTTTCCCTTCCTTTCCCCCCCCTGGGTGTCACTAAACTACCCCGATCCCCCCGAGCCTGATTAATCTATACCGACAACAAACAACAAACAACTCCTTTTTTCCTTTTTCCTTCTCTTCCCACTCTCCTCAACGATATTCAGCACCCCCTTGCTTGTTGCTGTCCAAGTGACGCCTCCTGGTTTCTCCTCCTCAATGCCTGGTAGCAGCTTTCTTCCCTCCATCCCAAATTCGCTTCCTGCATACCCCAAGACAGTTCCAGCTCATGCATTCCGTCATTCGAATCAGACACCCTCTCCCACCTTTGGGCCGACCAGAAAGCGCCTTCAAAGGGACAGCGGTTTCAGCGCCCAAAGTCCCCCTCCCTTTGAAGATGCTGGCGATTCTGACGAGGATGTGATGCGCAACAGCCTGTACTCTGATAGTGCCTACCGATCAACCTTAGCTACCTCCAACTCCCGAAAGAGGGGCCTGGCAGATGACGATGTAGATGATTACGAACGTCGGCCCGGCATGCGCGGTGGTGGGGATAATGATCGGCCTCCTAAGCGGAGGATTATTGACGTTGTTGGGAGCGTCGCTAGTAGGGTATGGGAGTTTTGCAAGGCCAGAGTTCCCATTTATGGGCCAACACCGAGGATGGCCACTGCAGAGATGGATAGGAACACTGATGAGCATTTGTACGACCCTGGGATGCCCAGTTACCTCACGAACGGTACCCGATTTGGAGCTGGTTTATACGACAACCAACAACTTATAGCCTCCTCACTCCCCCGACCTGCAGATGCTGGTATGGGTAGGGTGAATACAGAAGAGCAGAATTATTTTTCTTCGCGGGATTTATCTCCGAATAAACAAGTAGATGGTGGGTTAAGCTCCAGATGGGTTATGGTTTCACCTGCGCCAACAGCCTCTACAGCTCCCCAACAACATAATAATAAGCCTTCGCTTTCAGCCTCCGCTTCTTCATCACGAACAAGTACACCTACACACCCTCGCCGCTCCCAGCCATCTGCCTCTTCCAAGCGCACTAGTCGCCCAATCATTGCTTCTTCTACTCGCAAGCGGCCTACAGTTGTCAGGCCATCCCATCAACGGTCGCGCTCCTCCTCGGCGGTCACTTCTTCAACCTTTGCACCACCACCACCGCAATCAGCCTTTACATTCCACAGTTCCCCCATTAGCGGCGGTGCATCAATGGCTAATACTAGGGGAAGGCGAAAGGGACGCATCCCCGGGCTAGCAACAGCGCCGTCATTGGATGACGACGAGGACGATGAATCGATGCGAAGATTCAACGAACGCCTCCGTGACATGATACGGGAAGGCCGGGAAGCACTGGGTAGCAAGGTGGAGGTAGTGTACGACGAAGACGACGATCTAGAAAACTTCTGAGCGTTCGTTTCTAGATTCGATGGAAATCACGCATGTTATAATACGGGAGGCTCTTTTTATCTTATTTCCATTTTTTTCGCAGGGAAAAAATTCCAACGGATATATGTTTTAACGACTCATGGCTGGATGAGGATGATCCGGACAGGACTAAAGGCTATATGATAGGTGAGCAGCGGGCTGTACCGCAAATTTCTCGGTGTGGGATCCATATATCCCCTTTTCCTCCTTGATTTCACGGTCCCTGACTTCATCCTTTCTAAATATTCATTTTTATTCTGCTCTCATTAGTGAGTTACTAGGATCTGTTTTCCTTTGTGTTTATGTGTCAGCTTTTGATCTATGATGTCAATGGGCGGTTGGTAGATTTTGTAGCTTTAGTGATTGGTGTGATATGATATTTGGACCTATCAAAACCTACTGGATTATGCGTCTCAGCTAGCGATCAATGATTGACCGCCCCTCATAGGCATCGGGGTAAGCATAATTGGACTAACCATAGCTCTCCTATCTGCTCTATCCCCTCGGTCCTCACCCTGATGATGCGGCCGTTACGTGACCGATATTGGAATACGGTAGTTTAGTGTGTTGTGCAACGCTCAACATCCTATCCCTAGTTGAGAATCGCAAAAAAATCAACTGACGCCCGAAAAAAAAAAAATCACGTGAATGCTTATCGCTCCGTGGATCTAATCAAATCCTCCACAATCGCACGATGTCCCTCCTCCAAGGTTGTGGCGCATGACAACCCTTCCCCGCCGTTACATTGAATGATAGGAAAGGCTTCTATCGGACAAGCGACCCTGATCAAACTACTCAATTATAAGCTAGTCTAACCCCCCTTTCACTCTCCATTTCTCCCTTTACATTAAAAAAGACTCCAAACATGCCCGTGCAATCAAACAACCCTCCGGCTCTCACCACAAGCCCCGAAGCTCCTGACGATACTATATCCCTCCGTTCCGCTGCACCCTCCTATACTTCCTCCCTCCCACCGGTTTACACTGACCAATTACCCTCGCCCCCACCCCGTGTGCCCGAACAACGCTACAGCTCCCTGCTCGCCCCTCTTCCCGGGAACTACAATGTCGCCTCCTGGCCATCTCTTACTGGCTCTGGCCACCAAAACAGGGCATATGAGAATGTAGCAGGGCGCCGGGCACGCCGAGATGCAGCCAGAATACATGCAAACTCCCTCTCAACCAGGGCCAACAATGTAGTGCGAGCGGAAACCCTGCGAGCTGTCGAGAAAGCTCCACCTCCCGTATCGCTGGCTGAGGACGGGAAGAGCTGGGACTTCCTTACCTCGCAAATGGCGGATTGGGAGTCAAGGGAGAAGAGCTGGAACGATTTTCGTGCGAGATTGTCTCAGAACCAGAGCCGTATCCCTTTTCTCAAGAAAAAGATTGGGATAGGCGGGAGGTGAGGGTGAGGGTTTGTGGAACTATTCTCTCGATCTTCAGGGGTGTTGCGGGGTCCGAGGTAGTTCGCATGCTTTGCCTACCGTCAATCGGGATACCAGCAGCCTGGGGGATCAGGAGTTCGGCTGATTCCTGGGGCTTCGCTCAATCACCGCTAGCGTTTTTTGCTCATGGTTCTTGGCACATCTTTCCTTTTTGACAACCGGATTTAGTTCCAAATGCGTCTGCAGGTCTATTTTCCTTTCTGTTTCTCTTTTATGTCATCTGATTGCCTGGGTTTACCTGTTTAGCTTATGGAACATATGAAATATCAACTTATTTATCGTTATCCGCGCGGCCTGTGAGTTAGACCACCCACCCCTTACGTCAACTGCAAGTGTTGTGCGTGACCCGCGCCGGCCTACAGTATTTGTCTCCTAGGGTGCTTAAGTGTTAAGCTGCAGATTCGTGCCCATACTGTTCCTTCAGATGCAATATGGTGTCGAAGCTGCCGATTGTGCAAGACATGCATAAAGTAACTTTCCGCTCTGAGATCTGACCCCTTCCTGCCTTCGAGGGATCTAGAGCCGGTATACAGCGGGTTCGTTCCAATTGCATGGGCTGCTGGCTGATCTTGTCGAGTTTTCTGGTGCGCCCCAGTAAGCCCAAACCCCACAGCTGACCGAGATTCAATGAGCCCGAAGCGATAACTGATTGATCCTGCAGACCAGGTTCTTGGTTCCCTACCCTAAATGATTGATTATGAATCGATTGTTCGGGACCGCCGGTCGCAAGCAGCCACCTGGGGGATAAGCTGCTTTTCCTTCCCAACCCCTTGCCGTTTCTGGAATCCTCGTTCGAGAAACACCTCTGAGTCAAGATGAAATTGAGCGCAGGATCTAACCCCGCGCAGTGCCTTCAATATCCTGCCATGCTTGTGCTTGTATCGGCTAGGTAGAACCAATAATGAGAGGGTAACTTAAGCGCCACCACCAGCTTGGAGAGCCATACATTACCCCCCCCTCCGGGAATCTAGTAGACAGGCTCAGACTTTGAGGTAATAACTGCCAGAGGGTGATTTACTTTGACGGTGGTCTCAGACGCTTACCGTAGAATCTGGTCTTATACAGACCGTTGCCAAGTTGGAAGTAGGTAAAATTAGTGTTGGACTATACTATATGTGGAAGAAATAGCGAAAAAACATCAAAGCGAAAGTGCAATCAAAACTGATTTCTCTTGCTAATTGGCTAGAGAGCCGGGTTGTGCTGCCCAAGATGGTATAGTCATGCGAGTCACCACATTGGCAACGGTCTGTATAAGACCAGATTCTACGGTAGTTGATTAGTGGAGTTCATGCACCCACTGGCAACAGCAAGACCATTCCATAAGCTCTAGGCAAGTATTAGGGAGTGTGTGCGAATACCGGGATGGTCTACGTCTCAAAGTTAGGGTACTAAGCATTGTTTACATAACTTTAAAGTCTGTCCTGGCGTCAGGATTTTCTCAAGTTTCGAAAGCTAGCAAGTCTTTGCGGTCTAATTAGTCGAGATTTGTTTGTACTCCAGAGCCAGAGCCTCACGATGCTAGAAGAGGCCGTCCCGAAAATTCGCTTGCGCGCAGAGCTCTAAGAGCGACAGTTCGTCCCGATCCCCACATAAAATGATGTTATCGCCAATCGGGTCTCAGATTTCATCTTGGTAACAAGATCCAACCCCACGCACGGGCCGTAGTGCTCACGTCGATTGGTAGCACGTGCAATTACAATGCCTGCTGCCTACCACAGTGCTAGTCTTCTTATTCAGCGTACCGCATAGTGTCACACAAACCGGGCAGATGAAAGGTCTTCTATAGGCCATCCTAATCCAGATGTCGGCATCGCTTTCCCTTCCTACCGCTACCAATCCCAGCCCCGTAGACAGTCAATCCGAGGCAACCACCACCGCAGTATATCTTGCACAATAAGGGTGAGGGAGGCAGTTAAGCGTTATGGACTCGAGATTTTAGCCGACCCAAGCTTGCTATATGGAGGCGGTGTTATGTTTTGTTCGTAGTATCATACACCCCATGAGACATGGGCTCGTATTTTTCAGAGGCATCATCGAGTGGAGGTATTCACTACATAAGCCAGCCCACCGGCAAGAATGATAGTGCCAAAAAAAAAAGGCTGTCGATCTCATTAGGAGCGAGGAAGACAACTTTCAGGCCCAGTCCTCCCGATAATACCGCCTTCCCAATGCCTACGGAAGACTCATCTCGTTCTCCCTGCACCGTTCGTTCCTTTCACACCAGCGAGCCCCCAGGCAATATTTCTCTCTCTCCCTTACCTTTGCTCATTGCTAACGAACCATCAGTTATCACACGGCTCACCCAATCAGCGCTAGAGCACCACCAAAAGCTACAGCAGCCGTTTTCCAATACCCACGAGATGATGCATCGATACCTGAATCAGAGTAAGGGTGAGGAACCGAGCCCTAGGTTCCCGGACTAGATAACTGACAAGGTGAGTTCCGCCTCTCGAGAATGAAGCGAGGTTATTAGAACCCTAAGCTAAGAGTTTATCTCCTCAGGGCTTCACCATTTCCCCGAATTTCTCACCAGAAGACTCTCTGGATATCATATCATCACTCAATTTCTCGCACTCATAGATACTGCACATGTGGGCCATTGGTTTTTGGCCGAGATATCACACTCTCCCCCACGCGATCCCCTCTCTTTCTCCCCTGTATCCTCTCCTTGTAACATCTCAAACACAATCACATAAGCAACCCAGTTCTCCAATTCTATCTCTCATACTGTGTTCTCGGGTAGCCGCGTTCCGTAATCCCCACGAACTGTCTTTAAACTGCCCTTAGGCCAAGAGTAGCCCCCAGTGTTCTATGATCAAATGAATGTTGCTCCACTAGTACACGGTTCCATCAGTGTCGACACATCGGAGCTACCACTTGGAAGACCTAGCGTAGATCCGGACGGGGGGAGGCTAGCCACAATAGGGCACTTCACCATATGCCCACCTATTGGTCATTTTATTCACATGGTTGACCCCCGATGCGGTTCGTGATCCTGAGATTCGACGGCAGCCAGACAAAGCGAGTGATATAGCATGATGGTATTTGACAAACTCTGATGGAGAGAAAAACTTGGGATTAGCAGTATGTTATGTCGCGCCACCTCCTAATACGAGGCACAAGACGTGGCAAGTCAGGAGAATGGCTCCTAAAACTTCTGTTAGCCTCACACCTTTTATTATCTCCAATTCAATTTATTCTGAGAACCGGCCCATGGAGGTAGCAGGCTCTATTTATTTTTTTCCAACCTTAGGCTCTAGTAGATACCCACATCTTCGGCCTGGCAGGGGACATTCCACTACACCGTTAGTCCTCCTGTTATAAGGCATGGTAGTTAACCGATTGGTCATATGTTTCTGTAGTGCCCTAAGAATTGCGGCATTTTTCTGGACCACTTTGTTTACCCCTCGGCGCTGGATCCTATCCTAACTCCGAAGTTCTCGTAGCCTTGCTAGCGAAGGCTTGAGTACAAAAGTTCCCAGCAGTCTATATCGTTGAAGATTTGTATCAAAAGCGACACACACGCCTTACTTGTGTACCGGGACTCAAAATCCAAACATAGGTACAATAACTATTACTCCTATTATAACTCTTAAATTATGACATCTTCATCGGAGCGGGCACACCTTCGAGAGAAATTATGAAGACCTCTCCCCAAGGGCGACGATGAAATGCCTTGGTGTACGAAGGAGCAATCTCACGAGGAATATCAGTAACGAAAATTGGTTGGGAGGACACCATTGGAAGGTGTTCCAGATTATTGGGGTTTACAGGCCGACGTAACCTTCCGGAACATTTTCTTTGAGAGCCCAGGCTACCTGCCAAGACGATTTTTGCACGCCGAGATTTGTTTCTGCTGGCCTAGGCAGCCCCTAACGTCTGCTGCCCCCTCAGTGCTCAAGATGAAAATTGGTTAAAATTGTGGCACTCATCTCAGACACTTGGCTATTTCCTAAATCCATTCCAAAGGCTATTGTGAAAGAATCCGTGAAACAATAAGTAGATTGAAAACACCTTATTTTTGGTGGGATTTGGGTGCTCTAAGTGCGCTGGATTCGCTTGATTCGTTTTCGAGTGATTACGAATGACCAGGTGCTGTGTCGACGCCAGGTCCCTGAATACAGTCTTGGCAGCGGATGGGGCTCAACTGGGCGAAAGGGACTGGATGACCTCTCAATCCGACCGACAAGAACGTCACTTTCATCCAAAACAGCACAACTCCATATTCTCCGCAACTCCAAGCAAAGCAGGCCTCTTCCACATCTATCTCCCCCCATCTCGCCGTCTCGATTCAACCAGACTTATCTAGGGCTAGACTCCATCGCTGATACAATGGCCGAACTCCTTAATAAGCCCCGCTCAGAGCTCACGTCTGCTGCCTTCCCCTCCCTCCCTCCCTCCATCAGCTCTGTCTTGCTAACTTCTATAGTGAATACGAAATAGCTGAACTGGAAAAATACGAATTCTCTGCCGGCCCCCTCTCAATTTTACAGACCGCCGTTCGTTCTCACAATCAAGTCCTTATTTCCTGCCGCAATAACCGCAAGCTTCTCGCGCGTGTAAAGGCATTCGACAGGCATTGCAACATGGTTCTCGAAAACGTTAAGGAGATGTGGACTGAGGTTCCGCGAAAGGCCGATGGGAAGAAGGGACGGCCTGTCAATAAGGATAGGTTCATCAGTAAGATGTGAGATCCCTTTCACATGTTCGTAATATCTGGGAGGCTAATGTGGAGATAGGTTTTTGAGAGGTGATTCGGTCATCCTGGTGCTGTTGAGTTAGGTGGGTTAGGGCCGGAATAGCAGTGTAGTTATATTATTAAAGCCTGCGATGCACCGATGGCTCGGGGAACCGGGCTTGGTGAATGATAGTGTCTTGGTGCTTTGATGAGAATATATTTTTTGTTTGTGATAGCTTTGCCGAAATTGTTCGCACAGGGGCTTTACTTAATTTTGCTTAAGCAATTTTGAAAATAGTTTTGGTAGACGCGGTAGGCCATCGCTCGAGTAAAACTCTGTCCCAAACATCTGGAAACGTTGCTAGAAGACTGGAGCACTTGTAACGGGCATCGCAGGGTTAGGGTTTTTTATTCGTTTCGTGCAGCTTCGTTTACCTATGCAGCCGCCGGCCAAATGATTGAATCCCTCTATTTTACTAACATCCCTTCCATAAATATCTCAACTCCTTTTGCACAATGGACGACCTCACAGGGCTCGCATGGAATCCTTCTTCCTCTTCTTCTAGACCACCACCTCCACTAAAACCAACATCTCCAGCTCCGCTCAATGCACGGCCGTCTCCCCTATCCTCACGCACGGTTTCTCCCGCAAATGCCGGTACAAAGCCTCCGCCGACAGGCGATAGCTTTAGCAATCTCGTCTCCTTTGGCCGGAGCAAAGCAAATGACAGCAACATGACACTGCAAGAACGCCAGAAGCAGCTACAAGAGCGGAAGGCCAAGGAGGAGGAGGAACGGCGGAAGCAGATGGACGCCTTGTTTGGCGACAGCCAAGCGGGAGCGAATGCTGGGTTTTGGGATTCCCTTGAGACCGGGAGGGTGTCTCCGATGCCCGCGAAGAAGGTAGATGACGATGAGGAGGATCTTCTAGCGGCTTTCAATGCTGCTACCCCGGTTGACAATAGTTCTTATTACCCACCGCCAATCGGGAGTGGAGTTTCGACACCTCTACCCTTGGATCCTGCCCCCATTGTTACGGTCGATTCTACAAACTCTAAAAAAGGCTCGAGTAATAATATAATGGATCCGTTTGATCTTGACAATTTGCCTTCCAGGGATCCATCTCCGTTCAAACCGCAGCACGGCTCTTCCGGCGCATTCGGTGACGACGATATCCTCGGGGATCTAGGGAAACCAGTTGAAGCGCTACCACCCAAACTCTCGCCAAAGATGGAAGGATCCCCTCTTCCGCTGCCGGGGGGTGATCCACGGGACCCCGCGATTGCAGAAATCGTGGACATGGGATTCACGGTTGCGCAGGCTAAGAGGGCACTCGCAGAAACGGATACTGGTCTTGATGTTACGGCTGCGGTGGGTTGGCTTTTGGAAGATGCACATAGCAAGAGCAGGCCTGCATCTACGAATCCGTCTGGCTCCAGAAGCAGTTCGCAGGCCAGGCAAGAGAGAAGTGCAGACCCCCCAAGGAGACGGAGGGAGGATAGTGGGCAACCGGCATGGATGAGGGACGGGAACGGTGAGACACAGGAGAAGGATATCGGACAGATGGCTTCACAGATTGGTGGAACATTATTCAAATCTGCTAATAGTCTTTGGAATACGGGAAAAAAGAGGGTTGGGAAGGCAATCGCGGAGCTTCAAGACGGGAGTACAAATGATGGAGGAGACCCAAACATCCCAAGGTGGATGAGAGATGCGCAGCAACACCAACCAGAGGCCGCAGGGCCCAGTGAAAAGCAAGACAGGACCAGGTTTGCTGAGGAAGACATGAGGCCTGCGAGACCAACACAGAGAGAGAAAGCTCCGGAGCCATTACTAACTGAGGAAGCTCTCATGCTCGAAGCTGGCAGTGGACCCCCACCAAGGAGAAGGCAGGGAAAGGATAACCCTTCCAGGGCCCTCTCTGAGAAGGAACAAATTCAACTGCAAAGACAGCAAGCTTTCGAAGCCGCAATTCGCCAGAAGGAGCAGGAAATGCGAGAGAGAGAACGGCCTCGCCAAACTCCATCGCCAGCGGCCTTTATCCCCAACAGCAGCGATAGGGTAGCGAAGTTGACTCGAGGAGCAGTAGAGGATAGCGCAGTTCAGTATGTTTCGAAGAACCGACGAAGACCACCACCTTCATCTTCCTCTGCTAGATCAAGTCCGAAACCTGCGACGCCTGAGCCGCCAACAGGAGACTTTCTGTTTGGTGGCCCCAGTGCACCGAGAGAGCCGTCTCGAAACCCTTTCCTACAGCAGCAGCAACGACAGACCCCCTCACCAGCTCCCCAGCGCCCAACCCCCAGTGCAACTACACCAATTATCACTCGCCCAACCGCGAATCGTCAAGAGGTGCCGATATCACAACAGGCTCTCCAGGCATCCTCCGTCTCTCGCCAAAAAGGCACCGACTCTTTCAAACGTGGAGACTACCCCATCGCCCTAACCTACTACACCTCCGCATTAAACCCAATACCCCCACAACACCCAATCCGCATAATAATCCTCTCAAACCGCGCCCTCTGCAACCTCAAGATCGGCGATAGCCGCGCGGTAGTAGCAGACTGCGACGAAGCACTCGGAATAATCGGACCCAGCAATGGCGAAAGCGAGACCATCACGCTTGAAGACGGGACAAAGAAGGACATGAAAGAGCTGTTTGGGAAAACACTCACCAGGAAAGCTGAAGGATACGAGCACATGGAGAAGTGGGCTGAAGCACTAAAAACCTGGACACAGGCCGTAGAAGCCAGCGCCGGCGGAGCAATCGCGATATCCGGGAAACGCCGCTGCGAGGCCGCCCTGCAGCCTAAACCCGCACCGAAGCCAAAGCCTGCTGCTGCTCCGCCCACCACCCGACGCTCTCCTCCGCGCTCATCGCACAGTGGCGGCAGTGGGGAAGCAGCACGTGTAATCGCCCTCCGCCAAGCAAATACCGCAGCAGACAAAGTCGAAGAAGAAAAACTAGCTCTCCACGATAAAGTGGAAGACCGGGTGAATGCCTGGAAATCCGGCAAGGAAGGTAACTTGCGCGCCTTGCTAGCGAGTCTGGACACTGTGCTCTGGGAAGGGAATGGGTGGAAGAAGGTTGGCATGGGGGAGCTGTTAATGCCGAATAGATGCAAGATTGCGTACATGAAGGGGATTGGAAAGGTTCATCCTGATAAGGTAGTATTCCCGCCCTCCTGCCGTGACAGTGCGTGAGCGGGTGTGGGTGGATGGATGAATTTGGGGGGCTAACGATGGGGCAGATTTCACTGGAAGCGACGACGGAACAGAAGATGATTTCTTCGGCGGTTTTCACCCTGCTGAATGAGGCTTGGGATAAGTTCAAGGCGGAGAACGGGCTGTAAAGGGTGTTGTGGATTTAAGTAGAGGTTATAGATTTGTTTTAGCGCTGGTTGGGCTGGTTGGTTAGTTGATGGGCGGACTGGCTCGATCAATTGGCCAAGTCCATGGTGGTTTGTATGCAGGTGAGCAACCGCGATAGTACTTGCTGCAGCCAAAAATCAAGCCCCAGTATTTCTTGTACTACAGACAAGGGAGAGGAAGACATAAAATGAATACTAAAACAGTATATACACACTCTCGCCACTGAATAGAAACCAGTTGATCTGTGAAAGGATGCTAAAGCATAAACCTCCACCCCCTGCCCACCCTCCCCTCCATAGCCTCCTTCCTATCCCTCTCTCGATTCGCCCTTTTAAGCCTCCACCTCTGCACCCCAACAAGCAGCCCAACCGCCACCATCGCAGCACCACAAACCGCCATTCCACGAACATAATACGGCCCCTCATCCTCCGGATACAACCTAGTCCCCAGCAACGGCCCACACTGACCCACAACCTGTAATATCGCCATTCCCGTGCCGCGGCCACTCTCGCTCTCGGAGTTATTCACGTTCCATACCATCACCAGGGCGATCGCCGAAAATATGCCGCCGGCAGCGAGGAAGATGGAGACGTACTTTACCGCGAGGGCACCCGTCGCATTCTCCTGCAGCCAGGTCGACGCGGCGCCAGAGGATATCCATCCGTTGAATGGATCCGCGGGCGCTTCCGAGTCGAGGCTTGTGATTGCTGAGGCTAGGGAGGATTGGATGTGGGAGGTTGCGGCCAGAGTGAAGTACCCAAGGGAGGCTGTTAGGCTGAGGATTAGGATTGGGTAGGAGCGGCTGCGGAGGCGGTCGGAGAGGTAGGTTGAGAGGAGGACTAGGAAGAAGGCGAAGAGGTAAGGGGGTGCGGAGAGGGCTTGGGCGCGGATGGAGGTGTAGCCCATGCTAGATTCACCCATTAGCCTAGCTTTAGAGCGCGGGGGGGGGGGAGGTGGGGTTTACTCTTTAAGTATAGTCGGCAGAAATACAGGCAGGGATGAGAAAGATACGTTACAGAAAAAGTACATAAACTATCACTCGTTATATTAGCTCCCGTCAACCTAGAAGCCCTAATGACGCCTACCGCAGTAACCCAATTCCCCACATCTTTTATCGCATGCCACACCTGACCCCATCTTACACCACGGCCTTCCTCCTCGCCCATAATAACTTCCTCCTCATCATCCCCATCTCTAACAACTAGCAACCGTCGCCTGGCAATCTTCTTCTGCTCAGGCGTCAAGAACCCAGCGTCAGCCGGGGAGTCCGGAATCCGATAATACGAGATTATAGCCATGACCATCGACGGGAAACCCTCGAGTATGAAGAGCAGTCTCCATGGGGCGATAGGAGAGCGTATGGAGGTGATCCCATATGCCAAGAAACCCGCGTACGCTGTTGCCAATGGCGCTGCAGAAACGAATAGGCCCGTGCGGAGGGCTAACTCCTGCTTCACTGTTAATATGCAATCTCTTGATGGGATAGACGGGGGGAGCTACCTCACGGCGGTAGAAAAACGAGAGGTAAAATGGTACACCTGGAAGGTTAGAGGAGTGATCCACTATGATTTGTGCAGCACATACCTGGCCCAAAAGCAGCTTCTGTGATACCCAGTAACGCGCGTAGGACAAGCATAGTCCCCCAATTGATTGCTAACCCTTCTGTGTTTCGCTACAACATTAGATGTAATTCCCAGTAGTCGGGCCGAGTGGTAACTTACGCATGCATGCTACGAAGCCCCAGCTGTCCCTTGTCAGCAGTAGTTAATAGTTAGGAATTGGACGGGGGAGGTACCCGGCGACGCAGAAGGCAATGTATATATGCGCTGGGAAGACTTTCCAGCAGAGGGTCATCCACTCGAATGACTGTCATTCATTAGCCAAGCCTCGGGGTATCGGGTGGTATATAGGGAATCAACAATGTAGGTCAGATAGAACGCCGTAAGCAACCACTCGTAATTATCACCTTCAAGCCCAAGATCCTCTGTCATCCCGGCGATGCGTGCCTAATCCCATCAGCACGTTCCACTCACTCACTCACTCAACCCCCCATAATCGTACCCCCCAGTAGGACAATCCCGGTGGAGTACAAATAACTCACATTCCCAATATCTAACAGGACAAAAAAAATTAGAACAATTCCAACCTTGCTGAGAAAGGAGAAGAGAACCTACTACTTCGATCCAAAAAACTCAACATATACAACACCGCCAGAAACAGCACCAAGCACCAATCCAACCGGCGAACAACTGCCCTTTCCTGTGCGGCGCTATAAAAAAACTCCTTCTTTCCCCGTCTCCTCTCCCGCATTCGGATGGAGCCCCCCTCCTCTCCCTCTCCCTCACTCTCCTGGAAAGTCTCATACAGCACATCCTCCCGTTCCCTCCGCCCACTCCGCCGTGTGGATTCCTGCCCGGGGATTAACGCTCCACGCTCATTGTCCTCATTGTTGTTGTCTTCGTCATCTTCGGTTGCGGTGGGGGCGCGGGACAGGGTGCGGAGTTTGTAACCTTCTTCTTCTTCGGCGGCGCTCGAGAATTGGTCGTTCGAGGAGGCTGGTGAAGGTGGGGAGCTAGGAATGGTGGTGCCGGCGGGGGTGAATGTTAGGTTTAATGGGGTGGCCATCTAAGTTGATTCCGGAGAGGGTGGGGCGGAGGACATTTGCAATGGAAGCGCGTTTCGTTTAAGGGACTTTTGGGTAGAATGTTATGTGAACAGCAAGTTCTAGATGGATCGCTTGGATGGTTTGGATGGATGTGTTGAACGGTGATGCGTTGGGGGTTCCGGGCTTGGCGTGGGGAGCTTTGCGTTGCAGCTGGCAAGATGGGGGGCGCGATTTATTTCTACGGGATTTCGAGTGATAATATCCTGCCCACTAAATCTATGGCTGCATAGCTTCACCAGTTTAATCTTGATTTCCATTCTTCATCTACATAGCGGAGATTCTTGAACGTAACAACCAGTATGCGGTGAAAAGCCTAGGCTTCCAATCCTGCAGCGCTGGAGTTCTACCGGTACATACTGTAGCTAGGAATACCATGCTTAGGCGTTGTGCCGGTTTACCCAGGAGCTGACGCTGGTATCCAAGTTGAGGAACACCGGTACTGTATCACAATTCCATGAACGAGAGGCGGAGCTTTCACGGGCTGTCTACAAAGGCACTGTACAGCTCCCAAGTTTTGTATGTTCCACAGGGGGTAAGGGCAGCAAACCTCGCTTGTGGAACATACAAAACTTAGGCGCTGTACCTCCGTACGACAGTCCCGGGTAGCAAAAGAAAATATTGGCCTCATTTCCCTTCTGTTCCGCCTCCTCACAAGCTCGCAGACACAAGGAATATTGCTATCTCCAGGAAACAACCCTGATAACAGATATATAGATGTGAATGAGGCCAAAACCGAGCAAGGAGAAGAAGGGGGACGTCCAAGCCTCAGGCCACCCGCGAGTTCAATCATTACGCCTTATGGCTCGATAAATTCACTTTAAACAGCACCGAATGGTATTCAATGGTTTCAAGGCAAAGAAAAAAGCTCCACCTAGGATGCCAAAGATGGAATTCTCCAATACCGGTACTAAGTTATCTTACACTAACCCCCAACCTAGCCATTCAGGTGTAAATACTCTCAGTCCAAGCGTTAACTTGTAACCCCTTCTCCGCCAACTCCTCCTCCTCCAAGAAGGACAGCGGCATCCAAACCAAGTGACCCCTAATGCTCCCTAGTTTCTCTCGTACTTGCTCGACGGTAACGTCGTGCCCAACGACCAGATGCCCGCTCTTCACGTCTCCGCTGCGGGGTAGGAATTGATCGTAGTCCTTCCATGTTCTGACTGTTTTCTGTTAGTTTACGATAGCAAGACAAGTAGAGATAAATAGAGGGCGTACTTGTTTCGTCGGGATCACAGTGGAAAAGCTCCCTGTAGACCTCGGTGTTATGTGATGCGTTTCCGGTCCACATCTCCCATAACTTTTCATTCAGCGGATCAATTACTAATTCGCCTTCCTTGCTATTTTCGTCCCATTCATTACCCCCATGCCCTGGTGGGTGGGCATTCGGGTCCTCCATTGCATCCAATGATTGGGGTGGTAACAACCCGAGGTGTTCCCGCCACAGGGTTCGTCGGAGGGTAGTCGCGAACCTAGCTGCACGGTACTCTTCTCCATTCATTCGGGAGGCCATAGTATCTTGATCTTCAACGATTACCGCAACCTCACTATCGTGATCCCCAAGCTGTGACCGATCATTGATATTCGCGGACCCAACCAGCGCAACCATGTCGTCGATGATCAGCACTTTGGAATGCACGTATAACTCTTCGTTGATAAAGTTCTCCTTCTCAGAACCCTCTTCTTCGGACGAAAGCTCTGAGGTAACGGTATCACCACCAAGCATCGCATCCTTTGCGATCGAATCAGGCTCATTCAAGAGACCTTTCTTTCGGGCCTCCTCTTCGAGCTTCTCGAATCCGCCCTTTTTCTTACTTAGCTCGCGTCTGCATTCAGCCCCCCCGCCAGAATCAATTGAGCCATCAGCGTTGGTATCATCCCATCCTCGCCCTTGTGTGGCTGCCCTTTCACCCATAACCTCCGCAGCATGGGCACGCTGGAGATGGGCATACGACACGCCCGCTTTCTTTTCAGTCTCTTCGAGGGCCTTAGACTTAGGGAGCCGGTCGTAGATTCTTAGATTAAAGAAGAAAATGTATTGCTTTGGATCAATGTCTTGTTGCTCAATCATTTGCATGATGGAGTGCTTTCCACGGCATATAGACTTGTACTGGTAGTCAATTATGGCACGAGTACCGGTCGCTGCATTATCCCTCAGGTCACCCGGAAACCCAGGAATCGAAGGAATGACGACGATAACTCTGAATTTCCTTTTTTCCTTCGCAGCCCTGACCACTGCATCGACAATTGCGCGTCCGATGGTGTTACGAATGGGTGCTTGGTCCTCACCCGTCGCTGTAATGAAGAATTGATTCTCAATGTACACGTAGTGCTGAGCCTCGCTGATGAGCTTCTTGTACGCGCTAGCTATGCTATCCTCTTTCAGAATTCCATGAGACCAATCTGCGGCTGATCGGACAAGTTGTACCTGACAGGAGCCTTTGGGTGAGTGATCTGTAGAATCACTATAGGGGTGAAGTGGGTGTTTGACGTATCCTCCCATAGGAAACCGCGGATGTGAAACTCCAAGAATGTCCTTCGGGGAATAAGCGAGCTCGATCCAAGGATATGAAGTGTGTCGCTTGTATTTATCACGTTTAACAAAATTCCACCGCTATTCAATTTTAGCGATGATTCTAGTGATACCTGCTCCGATAGACCTACACTAACGAAATGCTCCGCGAGGTCCAGAGCTGCAGGTCCAACAAATCCCAGGCTCACATCATGCCATGGCATTCGTCCATAGTCTTTCTTATTGAGCTGATTCTGCTTCCAATCTTGGACGTCATGAAAATCCATGACTCGGTTCTACCTAATTATCAGCTAGGCCCCGTAAGTAGGTTGGGAGATGTGGCTCACGTTATTAAAGTCCTGGCCGGGCCAGATTTCGTTTTTAACACCAGTAGGGTGCATATCAGCCAGCGGATGTTGCTTCAAATCCCATCTTCCAAAACACAAATCTAGGCCTCCGGCGAATGCAACTCTGTGGTCAACCACAATGAGCTTTTCGTGATGAGCCTGTGGTAGATTTATCATCAGAGCCGAGTCTCCCATCTCGAACTAGGACAAAACAAACCCAATAAAATGTCATATCGGCTGCATGTTCAAACGGCGAATGGTCCGGGTGCCGCATAACCACGATGTTCCCATGTCCCGGACAACCCCTGGGGCACAAATTTTCCAGCACAGATTTAGTATGTGCGCTATCGCAGGTCAGCGCTTGGGAGACCTGATTGATGTTAGCCAGAGTTCTATCATAAAAGATTGGATAAGTAGAACTACCTCTTTATAAACAATAACGTAAATCTTCACACCAGCCTCTGCTCTCCTCTTCAAGACTTTATCAAGCCGCCACTCCATATTGTAATACGGTGGCCGTCGGAGGAACTATGCACATTAGCTCTCTGCACAAGTTCACCCAGACATACCGCAGCGCACTCACTAGCTCGGGAGAAAGCCACCAATCCGCAATGTAAATGGTCTCCCGTGCGTTATCTAATGCCATGGAGACAGCCCAAAAGTAGTCCTTCCCATCTATATACCACTTGACTCCATTTCCTATCTTAGGTCCAGCAAAGCTGTTAAACCTATTTCCCGACATAATTTGCTTCCTCTTTTCGTCCACAAGCTTCTCGTGCAGTTCATCATGACGGTGATTTCTATTGATCAGGTTCCCGTATTTTCCCAGGCGGTTCTTGAAGTTCACTATTTGGACAATCAAACCGAAAATGCGCAGAGAGCGAACCCGCTGTTGAAGCTTGTGAGCTTTAGGACCAGATTCGGTCACGTTTTCAGGGTGATCCCGGAGGTATGTTTGTGCCGACATAGTAAATGATGGGACAAGAAGGATAGGGTATGTACGAGTACATTCTCAGGAGGGGAGAGCTCCTTATGTATATAGCACTCAACACCGTTTTCTGTTTAAATTTAATCCAGTTTTTCCCCGGGCTACTTAATTTCTCCTCCCCCCATGCCCTACCCTACCTTCCTTGATTGCACCAGAGTAATAGACTCTACCTCTCAGAGTGTTTCGTCTGCCCATCCCGCAACACTCTGTCCGTACTTGGGTACTCTCCTCGGGTAGACGGCGACTGGAGGAATGACATCATATCTGCCAAGAAACGCCCCTAGCTTAGCGATCATTGACCATTCAGAGAAGCTTTGTGAGAAACCCCTGTCTTTCGCTTAATCCTCACCATCTTCGCGATGGGAACTTTGGCTTAAGGGTTGCCGCCACGAATAACTTCTTCTCCCCATAATGGTACCGGTAATCGTACCGGTACTCCCAATTGCCTGACGTTTGTAAAAACGACTGCTATTGCATACCACCAAAATCCTGAGGCTCTGGTCGATTTTTTGCCCATATGAAATAGCAGTCGTTTTTACAAACGTTAGGCAATTAGGAGTACTGGTACCAGCACAGATTGGTCTTGCAAACTAATTCACAAATAAACCTTACAATGCGAGAAATGCCTTTGGTTTTCTCCAATTAGAGGCAACTATTCGCAAAGGGAATACCGTAGAGCTATGGCACGGCAGGGGTGCCGCAAGTCACGCCGGTAGCAGAAGAACGCCAGTTCAACCCTTGAGGTCCAAAACTCTGGCTGAGCCCATGAAAGCAGGAAGATAATGTAGCTAAAAATCTGTTGATTCTCTAATCCCCTAAACTCGAACCCAGGCAGTTATAACCCGAGCCAACAGCTCGCCCCCGCAGCCCCTTACTGGATAGCATCTCATCTAGAAGCCTTGTTACGACTACCTCATATTGCCGGTATACAAACTCGTGGGATTAGGATCAACAGTGAGAGTCTAAAAACAGGTCAGTGAATTAAGAGATGAGGCTCTCACCTCGGTTTCCACGGAGTATCGTATTCTTACCGCTCTTCCACCGGGCCCGCTAGGTATCACGAGGTAGAGATCCCTTAGTCATTACCACACTTCCCAGCAACTCAAAGCCCACCAAACCTCCCACCTTCCGGCCTTGTTGAGCTTCATCAAGCACTATTCCCCGAAAACCAAAAGAAGTAACAAGATATCAAAGTGCGGGAATCATGTATCTTATTATCTTCTGCAAAGCTGAAGATCAACTTCCCCTACAGCTGCGACAAGTTAGCCGCCTTTGCCAACTAAGAGGGAGGAAAAGACTAACGACTGCAAGCAGCCGCACTCGAAAATTTTACCAAATCAAAGATTCGCCGCCGGGAACCTTCGCCCAGTCGCCGCCGGTCATCTGATCCTCCCTGTTCTCAACGATGAATTTGGCAATGGTCAAGATGAAAGTTTTCCAAGACCAATCGGGGTGGAAGTGGATCTTGTGCTCTTTGAAGAAATCAAGGAAGTTGGAATGATGTCACCCGGTGACGCGAAGTACCAATAGACGACTGAAGTGGGACGCTTAGGATTATGGTAGTAGTGGCAGTGGCGGCATTGTTGGTATTGACAGTAAGTTTGACCATTGCAGTTTCGTTGGAATGGGGAGGGGGTATTAATGCTGTTGGTATTCGTGGTGGTTGGGTTGGTGACAGACGGTGATGCTGGTTATTGGGAGTGGGAAGCTTGAGAGTTACTAAAACCTTAGAGCAGGATGCTGTTTTTGCTCGTGTGGTATTAGCACGGTTGGCAGCACTCCTTCTCTGCTCATGCTTCAGACGGTTAAGATAACTATTAGCGGTCGGAGGAAACTATGGAAATAATAATTACTACTAGTTTGACCTTTTTTCCTAGTAGACATTTATCCACAAAATTACAGGTCTCGTATACCGTTTCAATGGTCACGACAACATATCTCTCCCTTGCTAGCTTCAGCCTTAATAGGTTTCTGCCAATGCGGGCAATGTCATGAACACTAAGAATAGTCACTCTATCTCCCATCTCCTTCCTAAGAATCCCTATATTGGACGTACCCTTCATTAGATCAATGTCCGCCACCGAAATCCGATTATAGACAACGGTTCCGATACACGGACACTCGACCAATGGAGTTAGAAGGGATGACAGTATGTCGCTATCCGCACAGATCACTGCTGACTCTATTGCAGTTATCATGTCTGTCAAAGTATGCTGTCAGACTTTTGTTGTGTACAGTAGCAACTAGAAAACATGCAAATGAGGCAGCATGGCTGCACTCTAAAAATTTATTCATAACAGGGGGGAGAAGATAATGACACAAAAAACCAGAATGGCTAACCTAGCCCGGCCAAACACATACAACCCGCCTTTCTCATCATCTTCCTAACCATTCTCATCGCATTAACCTACCCAGCGTAGCCCCCAAATATCGGGCTTTCTTCTCAACCCCTCCACAGGTTTCATGTTTCCGGTCACCCGGTTCAACACATTATCTTATTTCTTGTTCCCCAATTCATCCAAAAAATCACATCTTTGTCTACAGGAAGACCTTGGACCTGGCCTGAGTGGACCCTTTCCGCTGCATAAGAGCAATCTCCCTCGAAGACGTTACAGTTTGATTGGAACGCTTCTCAGCACCAGAAGGTACAAATGAGCAAACCGGCTCAGAGGGGCTGGGAGGAATCGCTCCGGACGTCTGCCACTAGGTAACATAGATAGCATAGGAGACACAGGACAGCTTGTACTTGTTGCCCACGCAATGGTGTTGGGCCAAAGACTTAGGGACCCTGGACGCCAATCTAAATAGATAGCGTCCACCCATGCTGCTTGCGCTTGCTAAGGCCCGCCATCGCAGGCATGATTTGGCCCCGCGGGTCCTAGACTCACACTAAATCACTCGTTATCCTATTTGGTTGGTGACTTATCACTTGAGGTGGGGCTAGTAGATAGGTTTAAGTCGATGCCCTATTCGCACACGAGAGAACGCTAGTGGATATAGTACGTTTTGTCAAGAGCCCGGGGATCAAGATTGGTGATAAATATCTCACAACAAAAGCCTGGCTATGGTGTAATGATGGTTGGGCTTCACAGAAGAAATCTTTTCTGCTGGTATCAACTACCCGGCCTCTTCGCGGGGCTGTGGGGTGAGATAGAGGCACTCGCTTATTGAGCCCATATGCCGAAAGGCACTGAATGATTAGTCCCTTGACCCTTACACCACTACCCCAACGCTCAGCAAGTGCACTGAGATTTTATAATGCAATTATTATTATTAAATCCCTATAGCAAGTATCATACCTCTCGGTATGGATGCCCCAGAGGCCAACCCGTGAAAGGATTCCTGGGCTGTGCGAAAACTTCTCCCCTAACCCCTGGATGTGGCAAGCAATTCACGTACTGGATTGGACAAGCTCTTCCTGCCAATTTTCCTTACCCCGCCTCCGTCCCCGGATTGAGAAGGCAAACATGGGGTAAAACAATAGATGAACTCTCACGATCCCATCCTTCAAGACTGAACTCGAGGCTTCATGGGCCTGTGGAAAGCACCTCATTGTGGGATAAAACCGCCATCATGATGGCTAGAGCCCTACTGCTGCCTCCAGTCCTACCCTGGCGGCACTGAGTGGCAGAGCAAGGTCTAAACCAGGATTTTTTGTGCTCCGTGCCTGGAATTTCCATGCCACTTCCTAGGCCTAACTTTGGTAACATTAGGCGGGCTCTCAGGTACTTTTTCAGTCTTACCGGTATTGCATGGATGGCAGAGGATTTTGTAAGTTCGGAGGACTGGGGCATCATAGCTACTAGATGATTTCGGTTAGAGAACATGTCTAATCACCTTCAACTAACTTATTGCAGTTCTCTGCTCACCAATGGTATTCCCTGGCCTTCTACCCGCCTAAAGTCAACGTATCCTAGCCCGAACTTGGTGAATGTCTCTACTTCTTATTGACATAAAACAAAATATCCAAAACGGGCAGGAACACCCGAGATAATCACCGGATAGCATCCTTGCAGCACGCGACTTATCCCCAACCTCTCAAATTCCATTATAATAGTCTGCCCCCAGGAGCATTGCTGTCAACTCTTGTGAACTTTAACTCTCGTGAACTTTATACCCAAATAGCGGGGCATCCGCCTTGGGAATAGAGGATCAAACCACACACCCACAGATAGGCGATGATAGACAGTGTGGGATCTATCAGACATTAGTAATTGGATGTGTCCTTATCCACCTAAGGAAGCACCAAGTGGCCCAGCGAGTTGTGTCCAGTGATCAAAAACCCCAGGATTGATCGTGTGGGCAAGGACTAGCAACCTGTTCCTGAATCCTCACTTGAGAACGGTAGCGAGAGAAGAGAAAGTGGGGTGCCGGGGTAGTAGAACAACTCTGATGCCAGACAACCCAAACCTTCTTTACGGAGCACGGGGCGGTAGTCTAGCTTTTGCTGTCAGAAGAAGCGAAAGAGTCTTGTGCCTCCCACCCAAGACGAAAATGCCAAGGCCAACCAGCAAAAAAACCCGACCCGGCTGGGCTGCTCTGGTGGTTTGCAGAGACTGTGAGCTGGCAGTTCGCCTGGCTCCATTCGGGGTGATCCCGGTTTCCAAGGGAGTTTTTCATTCAAAATCGAGAGACCCAAGTCCGATTACTTGCTGGAAGTTAGTGCCATAGGACAATAGTGTGGGGCACGATGTTCGAAAGCGCGAGGTGGCGGGTTACGGCAGACCAATAACGAAGGACGGTATCATAATAATGGCCGTCGTATGCTAGGATCCAGGATCCGATCCCGCCGCTCAAGCCCACACCTAGTTCAATTCGATATCATACTGACTGTGCCCACACCTGGGGAATCGGTGGGGCATCACCAAATCAGGAAAACCAGCTAGAAAGTCCTTCAACTCTGGAGCTCTACCATTGGCTCTTAAAGCACCCGACCGGTACTGGTAGATAACAGTAATAAGAAACCATTCCGGAGATGATGCGAAGAGCCAGAAACTCGTCCGGCATCATTTCCAACTGCATGTGCGTGTGCTCGAGCACAGCATCGAACCGCCCCGAAACACCAGAGGCAACCAATCCAACCGAATAGACAGGTCCCGTTCCCGCCCCCGTTCAGGCCCGGCCTTTATTATCAGCGCCAGGGCTATGCTACCATCGAGGGCGGTTCATTCCAGTCCTCCGATATCCTCATGTCATAATAATTTACATCCTGTCTATCATTACTCGTATTATACCAAATTTTATAAAATCACGCAGCACACAAACCCGTCTATTCCTGCTCGGGCCACACGGGGCCCCAGCAAGGCGAAGGCTTTTACCATCTCGTATTGGGGGGAGTATCACTATTGATCATTGCTGCCACTCAGCATATGATACATGCATAGAGTACTGAATTCAGCCAGCCCAGCCGATAAACCATTAAGATTGGCATTGGACTCAAGCCCCAATGCACCCTCTCCCCACCCTTGGTCCCTGTAGGCGCTCGGGGTAACCGCTGCCCACCAATGGCTACGGAACACCATGCAGCTCGAACATCACCGTGTGGTTGATTCCCGTCCCTCTGCGTATGCGGTACTAGATTCGCCCTTTCTCGGCGCGAAAGAATTCCCTGACCGTCAGCTGGACACAGATCACAAAAGATTATGTTCATCTGGAATGTCAATAACCAATCTCGGCTCTCCACCTGTGGAGATCTCCCGGCCTGGGCTATGCCAAGACACGGTGGCCCTCGGAGCCTCCCAGGCGCTTGTTTAGTGCAGGATAAAGCCTAACTTAACCTCGTGCTATCCTCACTCCTTCCCCCCAACATTTCTTCCCTCATCTTCTTCACTCTATAATCAAACCTATACTGCTCCATACTGTCTCGCTACGATGCCTACGGCTGCTGCATCGGTAGTCGAGACAGCCGCCCCCGAGCCAGCAGCAAAGAAACGAGCCAGCCCTCCGAAGAACTGCCCCTGCGAGTGGTGCGGCGTGCTATTTTCAAAGTCAGGACTCGGGAGACACTATGACTATTGGGTTTACTCTGTAAGCCCCGGGAAACCTGATGAAAAACATACACATGAAGCTATTCAACGGATGAGAGAGATCCGGAAGGACGCGAGGAGGCTTAAGGGGTGTGATAAACTTGATCCAAAAGAGGTGAGATCCCGCATACCAAGTCACCCTATTCTAGAATGCTTATTCTGGTACAATACAGATCAAATCCCGCCAAAACAAAAGGAACTATCAACGCCATAAGGGCAGGCACGTTGCAAAGAAGCGTGCCAAGAGGATGTCCGAGATGGCCAGGAGCATGGTTCTGAAGGAGATTACTATGGAGATTTCAGCAGTGTAAGTTGTCCATCCTTCTCTTAGTTAGTTTCCACTAACCTATGATTCTCCTAATAGCCCAACCACCCCTACTTACCCAACTCTGGAGCCCGATTCTGAGGGCCTTGTCAATTTTCCGGCGTTAGTCTATGCATTTCTCTCTCCGCCTGCGGACGTCTTTTCCCCTGCAACCACTCGTAATCTCAGCTCCTGGGGCGACCAAATCCCTGGAGTCACAGAATACATCGCCCTAGGTGTAAAATTCAAACAACCCGATCTTAGCAAGTGGTCCCAAAGGCTGGATCAGGAGTGGCAAAATTGGGGATCGTTGTCGGAGCCTGAGAAGACTGGACTTTGTTTCCAGGAAATGGGCCGTGCCCTATCGAGGAGCCAAGCGGACGCCGCCACATACAAGCCATACGCAAAGATTCTCGGTAAATTCGGCGGGGAGGAGTTGGGGCATAGGATTATTAAATGGGAAGGCAGAGCTACCCAGCTCCGCGCCCAGAAAGGGAGGGCTGAAGAGCTCCAGCTGGAGAAGGAATGGATGACCACCAGAGATGACCAGCATCTCAGCCACGACAATGCACTGAACGAAGGGGGGGCCTCGGGCAGCGGCGAGGGCAATTGGCGCGACAGCAGGAGGGGTGAATCAGGAGCTTCGAGCTCCGGGGACGACACTGATTAATCACGATTGGTGACGCAAACCTACCACCCAAACACATTACCTTACTACCTTACTCTCCTACCCCCTTACTCCCCTACCCTCCTATTCTCCTATTCTCCTATTCTTCTACTACCCTACTACCCTACTCCCCTACTACCCTGCTCCCTTACTACCCGTTGCCTTACTACCTTTCTCCCCCATTCCCTTACTACCCCACTACCCCACCCACACTCACCAAAAATGATTAAAACAACACAAGCACGCCAGCAGCACACATTTGGCCCCCATCCTAGCTAGTTCCTTGTTCTTGTTCCCATTTTTGCTTTTGGTCCCTGCCCCTTGCGTTCAAGTCAGAATTATTCCCACCCCCCGCGGATCCCCATTGATGGGCCCATTCTTATCTATCCACCTCTATCTGTCTCTACCTATCTCCCCCCTGATAAGCTGCCCCCTCTCGCTTCCCAAAACACAGGTTTCTGGCGTGGAATTTATTGTTCTCGTGGGGCTAGGAGCGAACCGGACCCCCCGGGGGCGGTGGAAGTATGCTTACTGGTTATTGTTCGCGATTAGCTGTTTCAGAGTACACAAATTGATAAGTTTTTTGTTTCCCCCCTCATCTGGCCTGGGTTGGTTCGGACGGGGGGAGGTTGGATCTCGCGTGCGTGCAAGGGTCATTACAGTCGTCAGGTTGGGTTATGTGACGTGCGAAGCCTGCCACAATGTGTAGATTGGCCACTGCGCACAGTAGGGATGTTCAGCTGTGTGTGAACCTGAGCCCGAACGTTGCTTGGCGTTATAAATGGACTGCCTGTTCATGGAGAAAAGAGCTTCTGCGGGGTTGGCAACACCAGAACCCGAGCATCCACAATAAAATTTATCGTCATCCGGAATAGCCATCCACCACCAGCTTGTATGGGATCACTCTAAGCGAATCAGCTACTATGTTTACACTGTTTACATTCTGAAGTTCGCACTAATTCACAGTAAATTATGAACTGTGCACCTTCACCTTCAGACCAATCCTGAGTGTGCACTTGGATTAGCTTGCCGACTCAACCATATTTGGAAAGTGAGAGACTGTTGCTGTGGTAACAAGTTCACGTTCACGTTCACGAGTGCCTGCTAAACATCCCTAGTTAGCTATGAAACATGCAGGATTCCATAAAAGTGTCGACTTGCTCAAATTTTGTGAATTTCTATTCCCGGGGAAGTCGTTCATGAGCTGTCGAGTGCGGTAACTCATATCTGGGAGATCGCGTAATAAACCTATATTGAGCCCCAATTCATTTACCTTTTCGCTACCAGCCCGACCTCAACAACTGATCGGGGTCTGTATTGATGACGGGGAGGCCTGTGAGCAAAAGTGCTGGTGGTGTTTAAAGTTATGCCGAACATCACTCGTCATTAGACAGGTTCTGCTAAGACGGTCGTAATACGAACTGTACTTATTGCCAGAGCAACGGCGCTAACCATTCCAAATTTGTATAAGTCTACTGTGGCTCAACTTTAGTAAAGTCTTGAGAACAGTTCTG
>Ga0307513_10000322_pt1 | contig 68722 bp, 71 predicted proteins | sample 15_EM_MG_FD_202174 | JGI IMG/M metagenome (GOLD analysis project Ga0307513, IMG submission 202174) | Populus trichocarpa ectomycorrhiza microbial communities from riparian zone in the Pacific Northwest, United States - 15_EM | ecosystem: Host-associated > Plants > Roots > Unclassified | place...
GCCGAGGAGTTCCCATATCACAGGAGTGGTGGTTCACTAGAGTACCTCTCGAGTTAGCGACTAGGATGCGCGGTCCTTTATCGTCGACTTAGCCCTCATATGAGACTGTCCCCTGCGACGAGTCCATCGTACCTCCGCCTTCGAGTTTGGTCGTACGCCCGCGACCCCCTCAGACACCATTCGTCGGGCATGAACCTTGTGCCCAATAGAGGCGCCCCCAGCTTCTATTTGTCCGGCTTTTTTACTCGGAGAGAAAGTCAGGTTGCCCTGGATTTCGACCCTCCTCACGCGTGTCGTACAACTCAAATTCCGTTCCGGCGAATGGTAATCTTCTTTTTCCCTTTTAGTCTCGTCGACGGCTTTCTTCTCTTGTAGTTTTTTATGGCTCCCGTGGTGAGCAAGGACTACCAAATTTTGGACGTAAATTGGCAACCGCGATTCTTTGGTCTTTTAGCCTTCAGGTGGGATCTCGTCACTGACTACGCCGCAGGTCTTTCGATTCGAGGCGGACACCTCACTACCCGAACACCGTTGTTGTCCGTACCTGGATGACTTTTTTATAAAATATCGTCATCTTCAAAGGCCCAAGCTGGAGGCCTTTGCACCGCTCGTCGTGAGCTTTCTCCTTGGCCATCAACGGCCACAGTGGCTACCTGGGGGCGTCGTTTTGGCGCGAATGCGGATGGTCGTTTGGGCTTTGTTTGCCCTCGATACACAGCTGATACTTGTATCGGTTTTCGACAGTGTTTCCAAAGATGGTTCCTCATCCCGCATCGCGTGCATTCGTTGTCACATTTCCATTTATCGACAACCTTCTGATCGACGCCCTGGTGTGCTTCCGCCCACACCGTATGTCTAACCTCCCCCGTCGGTGCCACCGCCCCGTCCTTTTTCACCTTTCTCTCCCCAGCCTTTTTCTTCTGGTAGGCCGCCTTTTCCGTAGCGGTGTATTGCTTCTTTACACGTTTTGCGGCAACCGTCGGCTTCGAATCCTCGAATTTTCGTTTTTCGCCTCGTGTCGTGCCGGAGGGACCGCCTCCTCGAAGATCTTTTCGTTCCTTGAAATCTTCTTCCGCTCTGGTTACGGTCCTGACTGCTTCCAACCATTCCCCATCGTCGACATATTCTCTGTGTGACAGCCGTCGCAATGCTTCAACGGGGGGTTCGTCTTCAATCATTTTTCTCCAGGCTATCCCGGTGACTCTTGCATGGATGTTGAGATTTTCCATCGCCATCAAGAATTTGGCGACATCACCGCGATATTTGACCGATCCCATTTCTCTTAGGGATTTTTCCGCTTCATGGGTGGGTCCGAAGCGTCGCAAGGCTTGTTCTGCAAAAACGTGCCAGAACTCGTATCCTTCTTGTCTCGTATAACCTATTTCCCCGGTCATTTGTCGTCGGTAGGTTAACGCACACGGTGCGACTTCTTTTCGATCCATTAGGGTTATGGCGTATCGGATTCGTTGTGCCTCGTCTTCCCATTGCCAACTGTTTCGACCAAAATAATCCGTGCATGTCATTAGCCACATGCGGATATCTTGGTGTTTCTCATTCCTAAACATGGCAGGGGGTTCCGCTGGGACTCGTGTCCGTTGTCCCAAGGCGTTGGCCATGACCTGTGAGAACAGGTTAATCTGTTCGTCATTTTCGGCGTCATAGTCGTTTTCTTCTGGCTGGGGTGCGGATCTCTCGTCCCGTCTTCCTTTCCTGCTCTCGTCTGGCTTCCTTCCAGATCCTTCTCCATCATCATCGGGGTCTCCTCCTTCTCCTCTGCCTTGAGCTCCTGCCGCTCCGTGTCGTGGTGGTGGTGGTGGTCTTCCTCCACCCGCCCCTGATGCCTCCGGTGTCGGATCTGACACCTTCCCCTTTCCCTTGACCTGTCCCATCAATTGTTCCACCAGAGCCTTAAGCACCGCGATCTCACTATCTTGGGCTTCTCTAGACTCCTGTTGGTTACGTAACTCGTCTCTCACCAGATTAATACTCATCTCGTGATTTGCCCGCTCCCGTATGTGTTGTTCGTTTATCCGAACAATCTCCTGATCGAAGAGTATGTCCCGGTGCATGGATTGTTCGCCAGTTCCTTGCACTGCTTCGTGGAGATGAGAGGTGACAGCCTCATGTCTGGTTTGTCGCTCATCTGTTTCACCAAGTCGCTCGGCGACTTGAGTGGCAAAACCTTCCTGGACTTTTTGAGATTCCGAGTCCAATAGGCGGACTTGTTCGTCTACTCGCGCGAGCTCTCGAACGACTCTCTGGACACCGGACTTTAACTGGTTTTTCACCGTGACCAGTTCTTGGGCCATTAACAATATGTTGGTCGGAAGGGAACTAAATGCCAGATGTTCTCTATCTTGGCTGACGGTGAGCGTTGGGTCAAATCGGCCGAGGATCTGTTCTAATCCGTGGATCCGAACGGCCATGAGGGGTTCGCCTGTGGGTTCCGGCGTTCGGCGAGTTCCGGGCCGTCGTCTCTTTCCATATTTTTCTAGAAAGCCTAAGCCAACAGGGGACCGGGGTGTCCGATCCGCCGAATGCGATCGGACCCGGTGGGTGACGGTGGTTTCCACGCTTGGAGCTTGAACGGAGGAGACCTCATCCCCTCCTTCGCTTCCTTCACCTCCTCCAGGCCGTTCTCCTCCGTCCCACTCCATGGCTTCAGGAGCTTTGGGGTCAGAAGACATTGCTTTGACTTCTATAAGGAAAACTTATCTTTTGTTTCCTCCCCAGACTGCGGGTATTTCAAACTCCGGACTTGAGCGTCTCCCGTCGCTGTAGTACCCGACGTACCAGACCTGACAAATTTCCTCCTCTGGTTCGTAGTAACAGAACCCTTTGCGTTCCCAATGTTGGTATAAGGCTTCTATGTCTTGGGTAGTGATGATGTTTTCTGGATTTATCCAGAATGCGTAGGTTTCGTGATAGGGTCTTTTTGTTCCTGGTTCCCTTATGAAGCTCGGGGAATCCACTTGTGCTATTGAGGTCGTCCTCAATGGTCTTGGTTCAAAAAGGATTTCGGGTTTGGGAGTGTAAATGTCTCTGCCAAACATTCGTCTCGGTAACGATGACAAGTATCAATATACTGTTAGGTGGTAGCTTCGGCGTGAGGAATTCCGACTGCTAGTACCTTAATCGTGATTATATCAGAGAACTCGTTAAGAAGACACGAGTAACGTAGGCTAGATATAATGGTTTGCTTCGATATAGATCGTCGAAGTAATGGTAACGATATAAAAGTGTAGAATAACTTATTATATTGATAAGATCTCTTCTCCGTGCTGGTTGTTCGTAATAGCAGCGAAGATGCTTCAATATTTATATTCCGCGTCTGAGCAATCGCGGTATACATGCTATCTCTATACTAACTAAGTACCTTGCCCGCAACTCTCCGAACTTCACCTGAGTGCGAACACTCGTAGACTCCGAAAACTCTCTACCACACCTTTTGCTCCCATGGTCAACTTATCGGTCTGCGCTTCCATTTATTCCTGATGGTGTGGAGACCACCTCAGGTGTCAGCTCATCCGTTTATCCGTTGACAACAATGGTTACGAATTATCTTGTCCTCGTGCTCGTCGAGGGTAGTCTAACTCGCTGGACAGAAGATGGCCATTCTTCTTTGGTTGGTTCAGTCAAGAATTCGGTATGCAACTGCATCTCGTATTCTAGTCTTCCGGCACTACACGACTTGTCCTCGGGATCGTACCTATAGGCATTTTCCCTCGGACTCCATCTTTTTACCAACTTGTCCTCTGTGGATGCACCCGATCCACTTACTGGGCATAGTTACCTCCTTCATGCTCTACACGACTTTGTAGGTACGAGGGGACTAACTTTCGTGCAAAACGTCCCGTTACCTTCGACCATCACTTCAGACTGCCTGTCTTCAAGGGTCTGTCACTTTATGCGCCGTCGTCCGATTCACCTGCTTCCACCTGCATAAGGTGCCGGAAGGTCTCCCCTCATATATCCTGCGAACAGAATCCGGTCGGACGGACGGCCGCGACGTATACGGTGCTTTAAGATGTGTTCCGTTGATAGTGGTCTTTGGTTTTGGGACGCAACTACCCAGGCGGCCAGTCATGACGCGCCGTCCCAACGCCTGGGCTGGAGGGGGGTGTGATCGTTTTCCTTCGAAGTTGGCATGCGTCAAGGTAGGGTAACTTTGCCCTGTAAATCCTTACGGGGAGTCCGTGCGCCTAACACCCCTGCCTTGTTCAAAAATGACAAATATGAATATATACGCAGGGGGCTACTGACCTGCACAGATTATTTTGGCCGAAAGAGTTGGCAATGGCAAGCCGAGGCAGAAGATATCCGATATGCCATAAGCCGAACGGAAGGGAAAGAAGTCGCACCGTTTGCATTAACCAACAGGCGAGAAATGACCCCAGAGTTAGGTTACACTAGGCAAGAGGGATATGAGTTCTGGCACGTCTTTGCAGAACAAGCTCTGCGAAGGTTCGGTCCTACCCATGAAGCCGAAAAATCCCTAAGGGTAATGGGATTCGTCCATTATCGCCGTGACATGGCTAACTTCTTGCCGGACATGGAAAATCTGAACATGGATGCAAGGGTCACCGGCATATCCTGGAGGAAAATTATTGAAGACGAAATCCGGAAGATGCATTATGACGACTCTCATTAAGAGAGTTGGTCGATGATGGGGAATTGTTGCAAGCAGTCAGGACTATTACCCAGGCTGAAGAAGACATTAAGGAATGGAAAGGTCTGGGAGGAGGCGGTCCCTCCGGGGCGACAAGGGGCAAAAAACAGAAGTTTGCGGTTTCCCAGACGTCGGTAACCGCCAAGCTTGTAAAACGGTAGTACACATCTAAGGCAAAGGTGGACTATAAGGGGAAAAAGGCTGGGGAGAGAAGGGTAAAAAAGGAAGGGGCGGTGGCACCGGCGAAGGAGGTTATACACACGGTATGGGCAGAAGCCCACAAGGGCGTCGATCAAAACGTTGTTGATCAACGAAAATCAGACAAGGTATGCACACAATGCAGACTAAGAAGCCACGCTTGGAAGTACGGTCAAAAGCCAGTACGGGTATCAGTGGTATATCAAGGGCCAGCAAAGTGCAAACGACAGGGATTGTTGGCACTGAGGCAATCCCCCTAGGTGGCCACTGTGGCCTTAGATGGCCAGGGAGAAAGCTCAAGACGAGTGGTACGAAGACCCCCGGCATGGGCTTTTGCGGATAACAAGATTTTGTCAATGGTGATCCTGGTACCAACAACAACGGTGATTGGCTTGGGAGGTTGCGGCCACGAATCAAAAGACATGTGGCGTAGTTGGTAAAGGAATCACACCGGAAGGGTAAAAAAACAAAAAAGGATACTGGTTGCCATTATACGAGCAAAAATGGGTAATCCGTGCTGACCACGGGAACCATAAAAAGCCATAGGCGAAGAAAGCGGTCGACGGGACTACAGTGAAAGAGAAGACAACTATACGTCAGAACAGGACTTGAGTTGCGGTACACACGAAGAGGGGTTGAAATCCTAAGTAACCTGACTTTCTCTGCAGGTACAACAGCCGGCCAAATAGAAGCCAGGGGCGCCTCTGTGCTTTACATGTTGCATGTTTTGACGAATGGAGTCGGAGGAGGCCGCTCCAATGGAGCAGAGCCAAACACGAAGGCGAAGGTACAGAGGACTCCTCGCCGGTGACAGCCTCACATGAGGGATATGTTGACGATACAGGGCGGCGCACCCTAGTCGCGAACGTGAAGGGTACCTAGTGACCCACTACTCCTGTAATATTGAAACTCCTTGGCAGGAGGTAAAGATAGCTAGTAGTGGGCTGCCCGATATTCAAAAAATAGACACTTATTGTAAAGGTTTGTCTGAGGAGGCTTTAAGAGCTGAAACTGGGCAGGCGCGGTAACAAACCACCATGTTACATGAAACCGCGGTGATGAAAAGATTTCATCAAAACCCGAGCAAAAGCTCCAAATCCATTAAAAAAGCTAAGCATTACGCCTGCCCAGAGGGGACAGCATTTATTGAAGTAAAAGGACGAATGTATCCGATAAACCTACCTTTAGATTCTGGTTCAAAGATTTTTCTCATGAACCAGGATACCACACCACGGCTTGAGATCCCGACAGGAGGTAGGGTAGCACGGTTAAAAATCACCACCTTTGATGGCGAAACCGCGTCTACTGGAGGCACATTCTATACTCACCCTATTCTATTGGAAGTCGATGCCAACGGTCCCCAGAGCATGATATCTTGTGAAATTGGGCACGCAGAAGATATGATTTAATCATACCCTTTGGGTGGTGTCTCGACAAACACCTGCTTACAAATATCTTGGACCCATGGAAATGGATCTTTGAAGAAAAAGGATGCCATGACCATATTGAAGATGAGGCAGTGGGAGATATGTTTGAGTAGGATAAAACTGTGGCTTATGACGAAGAGGCACAGTATGTGGGAAGAATAGGACGCGAAGTCAAGAAGGCAATACAGCTAGAAGCCCTGCCGAAACCATACTGGCAGTATAAGCAACCTTTTGAAGTGAAAAAAGCCACGATGTTGGCACCGCAAAGGACATTCGATCACCCCATCAACCTTAAAGAATAGGCAGAACCCCCATGGGGGCCAATTTACCTGATGTTAGCATATCAGTTGGACGAGCTGAATAAAGACCTTAAGAGAATGCCAGCACTGGGCAAAATAGTGGATAGCGAATCCCCCTATGGAGCCCCGATTGTCTTCGCTCCGAACCCCGATGGAAGTCTAGGACTATGTGTAAACTATAGGAACCTGAACAAATTGACAATCCTGAATCAATACCCCCTACCACTTATGGATAAGTTCTGAGACCGTGTTGCTGGAGCCAAGGTGTTTACGAAACTCAACCTAAAAGATGGAGATCATCATATTCTCATGAGGGAAGGCGATGAACATATGACAGCTCTTCAGACAAGATACGGACATTACCAATCTCAGGTCATGCCGTTCGGACTCGTAAACGCTCCCGCAACTTTCCAGACGATGATGAATAAAATCCTAAGAGAATTCTTGGACCATGAAGTAGTCGTCTACCCACCTGGTATCTTGATATACTCAGAAAATATGCCAGAACATATTAAAGAGATCCGACAGGTCCTGGACCGACTCGAACAACATGACTTAGCACTCTCGTTGAAAAAATCCATCTTCTATCAGGAAGAAGTCGAATTTCTAGAATACATCATCAAGACAAATGGGGTCACCATGAGTGATGGAAAAGTGAAAAGCGTTCAAAATTGTGCACATCCAATATCGGTTAAAGAAGTTCAGATCTTAATTGGATTCGCCAACCTTTATCGACCGTTTATCAAAGATTTCTCAAAGGTTTGCAAACCAATAACAGAGAGGTTAACAGGAAACCCAAAGGATTTTGACTGGGGAAGGGAACAGGAAGAGGCGTTCGAGGAGTTGGAGAAAAGGTTTACAATAGCACCAGTTTTATCGCATTTCTACACAGGAAGGAACACAGTGGTCGAGATAGACGCAAGGGACTTCGCGCTGGGATGCGTATTGTCTGAATACCAAGAAAGACAGCTCCACCCTGTGGCGTTCCATTCTCAGAAGCTGAACCACGCCGACAGAAATTACGAGATAGACGATAAAGAGTTGGTCGCGATACCGGAAGCGTTCAGGGAATGGAAGCGATACCTGGCAGGTGAAGAAGAGCTGGTAACGGTATACACCGACCATCAAAACCAACAGGCCTTTTTGACAAAAAAGATCTGGAACCAGCAGCGAATACAATGGGCACAGGAGTTAACAAATTATTACATCAAAATAGTCTACTGACCAGGAAGCTGGGGTAGGAAGCCGGACTCATTAAGCAGGGGGCCGGAGTACCGTCCTGAGGAGGGAGCTCGTCACACTGTGCAGTCACTTTTGAAAACAGAAAACTTTCAAATTTCTGTAATTTATCAAAAATGAAGTGCGGAGACTACCCTTACGCCAGAACCACACGAACCTACAAGCCTCAGGATAATGAAGCTTGCAGACAAAGCTATAGTTCAGACAAAGGGATCACGGTTTGCGGCCGGTCATGCCACCTATGCCTTGCCAGACGGACTGGTAGCAGCAACAGGACAGACAATGGTGGAGACGGGTATTGCGATAGGATTGCCGGAAGGAACCTATGGCATAGCTGCAAAGGTTGTATGGCTAGCAAGATGGGAATAGCAGTGGGCGGTGGTGTAATAGATGCAGATTACATTGGAGAAATCAAGATCATACTTCGGAATCAGGGACTAGCAGACTGCTTATACAAAGCGGGAGATCTGATAGCACAACTCATAATAGAAAAATTGCTGATGCCGACGCCATTGAAGTAGACGACCTAGGAACAACCGAGAGGGGAAAATCTGGTTTCGGATCAAGTGATATAAACCCTAAACGATCCATCAAAACTAAGAAGAAGGAATTACAATATGTTTCCTTCACGCAGACACAAGCCACAACGAATTCTTTAGCCCAGCTTATATCGGCTATCACCCACAGTTAACAAAAGAAAGAGCAATGTTGTCAACTGCTCACGTCAACACAACCCTGACGCGAATGATGAACAACTCATTTCCAGACAAGATAAGAGTGGCTGGCAAGGAAGAGGAGAGGTGGCAGGAGCGAGGCCGTGAACTTGTCAGATTAAGAGAAAGGGGAAAAGACACGCCTAATGAATGAACAGAAAGAAATGGATTACTATATTACCAAAATCGATTATACCTCCCTGAAGACAAATTCCGACAAACAGAGATAGCCAAAGGCTGTCGCAACTCCTTGGTAGGTGGAGACTTCGGACAAGAAAAGACAATCGAAATAGTAACGAGGAGTTTTTACTGGAAACGGCTCGCAGAGTGGATCAAAGACTATGTACGATCCTGTGACGAGTGTCAACACAGTAAATCCTCCCGGCATGCAAAATATGGGCTACTCGAACCTCTGGAAGTCCCTTACGCCACCTGGAGCTCCATTTCCACAGACTTCATGAGGCAACCAGCGGAATCGGAGGGAAAAACCTGGATAATGCTAGGAGTAGACCGGTTCACAAAGATGGCCCATTTTATCAGCCTCCACAAAAATGTGTCTGCAAGGGATGTTGCAGACAGCATCCTTTGGGAAGTTTGGAAACTTCACAGATTGCTGACCAAAATCATATCAGACATGGACGCGAAGTTTTCCGACGAATTTTGGGAATCATTATGCAGGATGCTAACAGTTAAATGACGTATGTCGACCGCTTCTCACCCTCAAACTGACAGACAAACCGAGAAAACCAACCAAGTGCTAGAAGGTTACTTAGAAACCTTAGTCAACTACGATCAGAACGACTGGTACCAACTATTGCCGCCAGCAGAACATGCCTATAACAACTCAGCACCCAACGCACACAAAATGACCCCATTCTTGGCCAACTATGGCATTCATCCAAAAACAGCATGGATGAAAGAGAGGGAAGCTCATAACCCTGGGGCGACAATGTATGCTCACTGGATGAAGGACATACATTGACACGCGAAACAGACGCTAGAGAATGCAGGGGAATTGAGGAAGAAATATAACGACCAGAAAGAGACCAAGGAACCCAACATCGAGGTCAGCAACTTGGTAATGTTGAATGCGAAGAACATGCGAACCAAGGGGCCATCGAAGAGGTTGAGTCCGAAACTGGATGGCCCTTTCCATCTCCGAGAAAAGAAAGGAAGCCGGGCCTACGAGTTGAAACTATCGCCACAGTGGAAAATACATCACGTATTCCATGTTGCCCTGTTGGAACCCTACCTAGCCTCGAACCGAGCACATCTCGAACAACCCCCATGAGATCATGAAGAGATCGTGGGAGACCTAGAATGGGAAGTAGGAAGGATCGTCCAACGTGAGATCATTTCTTACACGCGAAAGGTTCGCGGAAAGAATAAACCGATAAAAGAGCTTCCCTACTTTGTAAAATGGAAAGGTTACTCAGCTGACGAAAATACTTGGGAACCCACCCGAGGGGATGGAAAACGCCCAGGAAGAGGTGGGGAGGTTTCATAGGGAAAACCCATATATGCGGCACCTAGGAGAGGTCGAGTAACATAGGAGAGGTTTTGCCACAGTGGACAAGTAAACGCTAGTGGTTTTTACACCCACTATGTGGAGCTCGAAAGAAATGGGAAATAAACTGTATAATAGACATAGAGTATTCGGGCCAATCACTTGGAAGAAGGGAGCTCGTGTTAGACACATGGACTCCCCGCGAGGATTTACCGGGCATAGTTGCCCTACCGTGACACGCACGAACTTCTGAGGAAACAGATAACAACCCCCTCCAGCTCCGGTGTTGGGACGGCGTATCATCACTGGCCGGCTGGGTAGTAGAGTCCCAACACTATGAATCACTGTCATCAGAACACCTCCAATAAGAGGGTATATATCGCGGCCGTCCGGCCGACAGCATCCTGCTCACAGGGTAGATGACGGGAGACTTCCAGGCACCGTATGCAAGTGTAAGCAGGTGCATCGGACAACGGCGCATAAGGTTACAGACACTTGAAGACAGCCAGTCAGAATGGTGGGTTGAAGGTAACGGGACGATTTGCAACAAAGTTAGACCGCTCGGACGTACAAAGACATGTAGAGTATGACGGAGGTAACTATGCCCAGTAAGTAGATTGGGTGCATCAACAAAGGACAGGTTGGTAAAAGATGGAGTCCGAGGGAACAAGCTCATAGGTACGATCGCAAGGACAAGTCGTGTAATGCCAGAAGACCAGAATACGGCATGCGGTTGCATGTGGAATTCTTGACACGACCAACCAAAGACGATTGGCCATCTTCTATCCAGCGAGTTACACTACCCGCGGTAAGCATGGGGGCAAGACAATTCGTAACTATCATTGTCAACAGATAAACAGATGAGCTGACACCTGATGTGGTCTCCACACCATCAGGAATAACAGAAGCGTCGACCGATAAGTTGGCCATGGGAGCAAAAGGTGTGGTATAGAGTTTTTAGGGTCTGTGAGTGTTCCCACTCAGGTGAAGTTCACAGAAATACGGGTAAGATACTTAGCTAGTATAGAGATAGCATGTATACCGGGATTGCTCAGACGCGGAATATCAATACCGAAGCATCTTCGCTGCAATTTAGAGACAACAACCACGGAGAAGAGATCTTATCAATATAATAAGTAATTATTGATCGCTACCAATACTTTGACTATATATGCCAAGGTTCTTCTGTATTATATGGCCTTCATTACTCATGTCTTCTTAACGAGTTCTCCGAGATAAGACGATCTCTGTCCTAGCGGTCGGAATTCCTCACACCGAAGCTACCACGTAACAAGAATGGCCATCTTCTGTCTAGCGAATTCGACTACGTGTGTCAAGCACGGGGGCAAGATAATTTGTAATCATTGCTGTCAACGAATAAACGGATGAGCAGATACCTGACATGGTCTCCACACCATCAGGAATAACCATATCCCAGACCAATAATTTGACAATAGGAGCAAGAAGGTGTGGTAGAGCGTTTTCAGGGTCTACAGGTGCTCGCACTCGGAAAGTGTTCACGCAATGATTAGCGAGATACTTAGTTAGTATAGACATAGCATGTATACCGCGATTGCTTAGACGCGGCATATAACTATTGAAGCATTCTCCCTGCTATTAGAAACAACCACCACTGAGAAGAGATCTTATCAATATAATAAGTTTTTCTACTTCATCGTTACCAATACTTTGACTATTTATACCAAAGTCCCTCAGTGTATCTATCATACATTACTCATGTCTTCTTAACGAGTTCTCCAATACCAGACGATCCAGGTCTTAGCAGGGCGAATATCTCATGCCAAAGCTACCATCTAACAGTATATTGATATTTGTCATCGGTACCAAGAGGAATGTTTGGCAGAGACACTCATACTCCCAAACTTGAAACACTCTTCGAACCAAGACCATTGAGCACTGCCTCAATAGACCAAGTCCTTCTTCCGACCATTACACTTGAAAAACGGTCAGCGCCCTGATCATAAATCTTATTTCTGGTAGATAAACCCCAAAAATGCGGTCACTATTGAGGATATCACCGCACTCTACCGAGACCAGTACGGCGAAAGTATCATATACCATAGCCCCTCAGAAACGACAAACTCAATCTGGTACACGCTGTACCCGGATGCGGACAAGCGCTCGAGTCAGAACTTTGAGATACCTGAAATTTGCGGAGGAAACAAAAAGATAAGTCTCCCATACATGAAGTCATAAGAAATGACTTCTAACACCAGAGTGCCTGAGGCCATGGAGTGGCAACAGGAAGAAGGTGACAAGGTGTCCCAGACCTCGGCCCCAAGTGTTTCGCTAATTCCCACCCAGCTAGTCAACTCTTCTTCAGCCGATCAAGCACTACAATCCCTGGGACCCCACTTGGGCTTCCTGGTAAAACATGGAAGAGGCCAAGGTCAATGTCGAAAAACACGTTAACCCACCAATTATCCCTTCATCAACTGTCAGATAGAAAGATTAGACCCAATACTAGGTCGCTTCGATCCAAAGCTCTCAGAAAGTCGAGAAGAGAAACATCTCGCTTTCAATTACCTACCAACCAATGTCCTATTAATGGCCCAGGAACTGTTAAACGTCAAAACAGAGTTGAAATTTGGGGTCCTGATTGTAGGCCGAGAGCTCGCCTGCATAGACGATCAAGTGCGAATCCTAGACTTGGAATTGCAGAAAGTCCAGGAGAGCTTCGCAGCCCAACTCGCTGGACGGGTAGGAGAAACAGATGATTGAACAGCCAGACACAAGGCTGTTACATCCCAGCTCCATGAAACAGTGCAAGGATCCGAGACACAGTCCATACATCGAGACCAACTGTTGGACCAAGAGATCGTTGGGATAAACAAGCAGCATCAACCGGTACTCGACAGTCATGAGATAATCATTAATCTGATGCGACAAGAGCTTCAACAATACCAGCAAGCACAGAATGAGCGAGATCGTGATATCTCAAAGCTTAAAACCATGGTCGAAACATTGATGGCACAGGTGAAGGGAAGGGAAAAGCGTCAGAACCAACGCTAGAGGCTTCATGGGCGGGTGGCGGGAACCCACCGCCACCACCAAGACAAGGGGCTGCAGAGGCACCTGGTGGAGGAGATCCGGATGATGAACCGGAAGGGTCAGGAAGGAAGCCAGACGAGAACAGAAAAAGAAGATGGAACGAGAGATGCACACCTCAGCCTGAAGCTGACTACGACGCCTATGACGATGCACCATTCGCAACCCAGTCGCGAATTATGGCCGAGGCCAGGGGACAAGAGACAAAAGTCGCGGCGGAACCCGCTGCCCTGTTCAAAAACGAAAGACATCAAGATATACACATGTGGGTGTTGATATGCATGTATCTTGTCAGCAGGAACAGTTGGCAGTGGGAAGGCGAGACGCAACAAATCCGATAGGCAATAAGCCCAATGGAGGGCAAGGAACTTGCACCGTTTGCGCTAACCTACCGGCGAAGAATGACCCGACAGTTAGGTTACACAAAGCAAGCAGCTTATGAGTTCTCGTATGTCTTGGGAGAACCAGCACTGCGACGCTTCGGCCCTACCCACGAAGTGGAAAGACCTCTACGAGAAATGGGATCTGTGAAATACCACGGTGACATCGCTAAGCTCTTGCTAGAGATGGCAAATCTAATCATCCATTCAAGAGTCACTGGGATAGCCTGGACAATGATGATTGAAGACGAAGTTCCCGAGGATGCATTGCGATGACCTTCATTAAGAGAGTATGTTGACGATGGGGAATGGTTTGAAGCAGTCAGGACTGTTACCCGACAGGAAGAAGACTTCAAGGAGGGCACTAGCCTTCAAGGAGGCTATCCCTTCAGCATGACAAGGGGTGAGAAAAGGAAATTCAAGGATTCAAAGCCAGCGGTGACAGCAAAGAAATTAAAGAAGCCATCCTCGGCTAAAGAAAAGGCTGACGATAAGGCCAAGAAGGCTGGGGAGAGAAAGGTGAACAAGGGAGGGTCAGTGTCACCGACGAGGGAGGTTAAACACACTGTGTGGGCAGAAGCCCACGTGGGCGTCGACAAATGAAAGAAGGACAACCAATGAACGCGGTGCAGGATGAACAACCACACTTGGAAGTTCTGTCAAAAGCTGTTACAAATATCAGCTATATACTGAGGGCCAGCCAAGCCCAAACGACAGGCCTCATCCACACGAAAGCGATGCCACCAGGTAGCCACTGTGGCCAGAGATGGCCAGGGAGATAGCTCAAGACGAGTGGCGCAAAGGACAGCAGCTTGGGCTTTTGAGGATGAAGATAGTTTGTAAAATGTCATCTAGGTACCAACAACGACAGTGATTGTGTAGTGAGGTTGCCGCATCGAAACAAAAGACCAGCGGCGTAGTCGGTGATTGTATCCCACAGGACAGCCAAAAAAACCAAAAGGTATACCGGGTACCATTTTAAACTAAAATGATGGGTAGTCCGTGCTAACCACAGGAATCTTAAAATGTCATAAGCGAAGGAAGCGGTCAAAGGGACTAGATAGAAACTGAAGACAACTATACGTCAAAACAAGGCTTGAGTTGCCGGACACGCGAAGCGCCGTCAAAATCCAGGGTAAGCTGACTTTCCTCCCAGGTACAACAGTGGAGCAAACAGGAGCCAGGGGCACCTCTATGCTGCACAAGGTTGATGTTGTGAGGAATGGGGTCAGAGAAGGCCACTCCAGGGGAGCAGACCCAAACCCAAGGCGAAGGTATCCTGAATTCCTTGCAGGGGACAGCCTCACAGGAGGGATAAGTTAACGATCAAGGGCGGCGCACCCAAGTCGCAAACTCGAGTTCTACTCTAGTGAACCACGCTTGTAATATGGGAACTCCTCAGCAGGAGGTAAAGACCGCTGGTAGTGGGGTGCACAATATTCAAAAATTACTTACTCATTGCAAAAGATTGTCTGACGAGGCTTCAAGAGCCGAAACTGAACAGGCCTGGCAACAAACTACCACTTCAAATAAAGCCACAACAATGAAAAAATTCTAGAAAGATTCGAGCGAAAGCTCATGACCTATGAAAAAACGTAAACATTACGTCTGCCCTGAAGGAAAGGCATTTATTGAGATCATGGGACGAAAACACGCGACAAACGGCCTTCTAGACTCTCGTTCAAACATTGTTCTTATGAACCAGCACACCGCATAATGGCTAGAAATTCTGACCAAAGTGAGGGAATCAGGGTTAAAAATAACTACCTTCGATGGCGAAACAGTACCTGCAGCAGGAATGTTCTACACTCAGTCTATTCGGGAGGAGATAGGTTCCAACAGTCACTGAAGCATGCTAACTTGGGAGATTGCCAACACAGGAAAATATGATCTCATCATACCCTTCGGGTGGTGGCACAATGAACATCTCCTAGAAAATATAGCAAACCCAAAGAAATGGGTTTTGAAGATATAAAATACCAGGCTCGTGTGGAAGATGAAGCAGTGGCTGATCTATTTGAGTGGGATGAAACTGTTGCTTACGAGGAGGAAGCACAGTATGTAGGAAGGATTGGACGGAAGGAAGAAGGAGGGGTACAGTTGGAGGCCATGCCAAAACCATACTGGGAGAATAAGGAGCTTTTGGAAGAGAAAAATGCAGGGATGTTGGCACCTCGAAGGACGTTCAACCACACCATCAATCTGAAAGTAGGGCCCAATTTACCCTATGCCGGCATACCAGCTAACTCGGTTGGCAAAATACAAAAACCAAATACTGGCACGGGGGAAAATCGCAGATAGTGAATCCCCATATTGTTAGGTAGTAGCTTCGGGGTGAGGTATTCCGACAGCGGGGACCGGAATCGCGCTTATATCGGAGAACGCGTTAAGAAGACACAAGTAATGTAGGCTAGATAGAATGGTATACTTCAAGATAGATAGTCAAAGTATTGGCAACGATAAAGTAGAAACTTATTATATTGATAAGATGTCTTCTCCGTGCTTGTTGGGTCTAATTGCAGCCAAGATGCTTCGATATTTATATTCCGCGTCTGAGCAATCGCAGTATACATACTAACTCTATACTAACTAAGTATCTTCCCCACAACTCTGCAAACTTCGCCTGAGTGCGAACACTCGTAGACCCTGAAAACTCTCTACCACACTTTTTGCTCCCATGGCCAACTTATCGGTCTGCCCTTGTGTTATCCCTGATGGTGTGGAGACCACGTCAAGTGTCAGCTCATCCGTTTATCCGTTGGCAACAATGGGTACGAATTATCTTGCCCTTGTGCTTGTCATGGATAGTCTAACTCGCCGGACAGAAGATGTTCTTTCTTCCTTGGTTGGTTCGGTCGAGAATTCGATATGCAACTGCATATCGTATTCTGGTGTTCCGGTATTACACGACTTGTCCTCGGGATTGTACCTATAGGCTTTTTCCCTTGGGCTCCATCTTTTACCAACTTGTCCTTTGTGGATGCTCCCGATCCACTTACTGGGCATAGTTACCTCCTTCATACTCTACAAGACTTTGTAGGTACGAGGGGACTAACCTTCGTGCGAAACGTCCCGGTACATTCGACCCACTCTTCCGACTGTCTGTCTTCAAGCGTCTATAACCTTATGCACCATCGTCCGATTGGCCTGCTTCTACTTGCATAAGGTGCCCGAAGCTCTCCCGCCATATATCCTGCGAACAGGATCCGGTTGGCGGGCCGGCCGCGACTCATACGGTGTTATAAGCTATGTTCAATTGCTAGTTGTCTTTGGTGTTGGGATGCGACTGCCAAGGCGGCCAGTGATGACGCGCCGTCCCAACCCCGAGGCTCGACGGGGGTGTTATCTTTTTCCTTCAAAGTTCGTGTGCGTAAAGGTAGGGTAACTTTGCCCTGTAAATCCTTACAGGGTGTCCGTGCGCCTAACACGAGCTCCCCTCTGTGAAGTGTTCGTCCCGAATACTCTATGTTTATTATACAAACTTTTCTTCCATCTCGAGCTCTACATAGTAGGGGTAAAAACCCCCGGCCTTTACTGGTCCACCGATGGAAAACCTTTCTTATGTCACTGGACCTCTCTCAGGCCGGGCATTACCGGGTGGTCTCAATGAAACCTTTCCACCTCCTCCTGCGCATTCTTCATACCTTCGGGTGGTTCACAAGTATTCTCACATCAGCAAAAAAACTCGATTTTGCATCCACACTCATCTGAACGCACCCTGTAGTGGAGTTTGCATCTGGTCAGCATCCTGTGCATCCCATGAATGTAGTTTTAAACTTCAGAAGCCAAAATGGACATGTAAATGTTATCCGTTAGGGCTGAAAATTCATGTCTGTCTACGTAATTGTTAGATTAATCTTAAAATGAAACGGGTTTTTTGATTACATAACTTCAAAAATATTGTCCCACAGAATGCAGCCAGAAGATGCATGGTGCGCTGAAATGCAAATAACGCAAACTGACTTTTTTTTGCTGATGCATCCTCTGCCCAGCCTTTCCATTGCACAAAATACCGAAGCTCTTTCATCAGCTTATTCCTTCCTTGAACCTTTCGCGTGTAGGAAATAATCTCGCTCTTGATGATCCTCTCTACCTCCCACTCTAAATCTCCCTCGATGTCTTCGGGATCTCAAGGTGGCTGTTTGCGATTGGGTCGCTTCGAGGCTCAGTAGGGTTCTACCAGCGATACGTGAAACACAGGATGAATTTTCCACCGTGGCGATATTTCCAACTTGTATGCCCGACTTCCTTTCTTCTCTAGCACTTTGAACAGGCCATACAGTTTCAGAGTCAGCTTCTTCAACCGTCATTTGATTCGTATATTCTTCGCATTCAACATTACCAAGTCGCCCACCTCGATGTTTGGTTGTTCCGTCGCTTTTCGGTCGCAATATTTCTTCATTGATTCCCATGTATTGTCAAGGGTTGGTCTCGCCTGTCGATGGATGTCCTGAATCCAGTGAGGATACATTGTCGCCCCAGGGTTATGAACTTCTCTCTCCTTCATCCACTACGTTTGTGGGTGAAAGCCGTAGTTGGCGAAGCATTGGGTCATCTTGTTTGCGTTTGTTGCCGAGTTATTGTAGCCATGTTCGGCTAACGGCAACAGCTGGTACCAGTCGTTCTGATCGTAGTTGACAAATGTTCTTAAGTAACCTTCCAGTACTTGGTTGATTCTTTCCGTTTGTCCCTCAGTCTGAGGGTGATACGCCGTTGACATGCGTTGTTTAACTCCTAACATTATGCCCAATGATTCTCAGAACTCGCCGGCAAGCTTCGCGTCCATGTCCGATATGATCTCAGTCCGCAATCTATAAAGTTTTCAAACTTCCCGAAGGAAGGTGTCCGCAACGTCTTTTGCGGTCGCATTTTCGTGGAAGCCGATAAAGTGGGCCATCTATGTGAACCGGTCTACAACCACTATTATCTGCGTCTTACCCTAAGATTCTAGTAACTGCGTGATGAAGTGCGTTGATATGGAAGACCAGGCGACATAGGGTACTTCTACAAGTTGAAGTAACCAGTACTTAGCATGCCGTGGGGATTTACTGTGTTGACATTCGTCGCAGGATCGTACATAGTCTCTGATCCATTCTGCGAGTCCTTTGCAGTAGAAATTTCTTGTTATTATCTCAATCGTCTTTACGTGTCCAAAGTGCCCCGCTACTATCGAGTCGTGACAGCCTTGGGCTATCTCGGTCTAGAGAGATTCGTCTTCAGGGAAGTATCATCGATTTTTGTAATATAGTAACCTGTCCTTTTCTATCCATTCTTCCGGCATCTTCTTCCCACTTTCCCTTAATCTTACCAGTTCACAGCCTCGTTCCTGCCACTTCTCATCCTCTTTGCCAGTCCCTCTAATCTTGTCTAGAAATCAATCATTCATCGCCTGCGTCAGGGCTGCATTGACGTGGGCGCTTGATAATATTTCTCTTTCTTTCATCAACCGCGGGTGGTAGCGCATATCAGCTACGCTAAAGAATTCGTTTTCGCTTGTGTCCTCGTGAAGGAAACATATTTTTCCTTCTTCTTCTTTAGCCGTGATGGATCACTTAGGGTTTAGATCGCTTGACCCAAAACCCATTTTTCCTCGCTCGGTTACTCCTAGATCATCTACTTCAATGGCTTCGGCATTTGCAATTTTCTCTATTATGAGTTGCGCTATCCGATCTCCTGCCTTAAACACGCAGTGCGCGTTGCCATGATTCCGAAGTATGACCTTAACTTCTCCGGTGTAATCCGCATCTATTACACCACCGCCCACTACGATTCCCATCTTACTAGCGATACCACTTCTTGCAGCTAGCCTTCCATAGGTTCCTTCCGGCAATCCTATCGCAATACCTGTTGCCACCATTTTCTGTGAATTTGCGGGTACCAGTCCGTCCGTTAGAGTATAGCTGTCATGACCGGCCGCAAACCGTGATCCCTTAGTTGGACTTATTCTCTTGCCCGAGAGTTTCATTATTGTCAGCCTTGTCGATTCTCCTCTTTCCGGCATGAGGGCCGTCTCCGCCCTCCGTTTTTGATAAATTATCAAAATTTGAAAATCTTCGTTTTTCAAAATTGACTGTTCGAGCTCCCTTCTCAGGACGGTACTCCAGCCGTCTACTTAACACATCGTGTTTGCCGCCTCTACTTCCCGGTCGATAGACTATTTTGAAGTTGTAGTTTGTCAACTCCGGTGCCCACCGAATTTGCCGCTGGTGCCAGACCTTTTTGGTCAAAAGGGACTGTAGGTTTTGGTGGTCCGTGTATACCATCAAGGGCTCTTCTTCACCCCAGAGGTATCTTTTCCATTCTTTGAACGCTTCCATTATTGCGAGTAATTCTTTGTCATGTATTTCGTAATTTCTTTCAGCGCTGTTTAGTTTTCGGAAATGGAAAGCTACTGGGTGAAGCCGTCTGCCCTGGTACTGCCATAGTACGCATCCAAGCGCAAAGTCACTTGCGTCCGTCTCAACCACCCTCTTCCTCACTGGGTAAAATGCGATAAAATTGGTCCCGTTGTAAACCTCTTTTTTAACTCCTCAAATGCATCCTCCTGCTCTGTTCCCCAGTTAAAATCCTTTGGGTTTCCTTTCAATGTTTCGGTTATTGGTTTGCAAACTTTGAAAAAATCTTTGATGAATCGTCAATAGAAGTTTGTGAATCCAATGAAGATTTGGACTTCTTTAACCGATCTCGGATGTGCCCAATTTTGAACGCCTTTCACTTTTCTAACACTCATGGTAACTACGCTTGTCTTGACAATGTATCCTAAGAATTCGACCTCATCTTGGTGGAGCACTGACTTCTTCAATGAGACAGCTAGGTCGTGCTGTTCGAGTCGGTCAAGGACTTTTTGGACTAGTTTGATGTGGTCGCCCATATTTTCGGAGTATATTAGGATATCCTCTAGGTCGACGACTACTCCATGGTCCAAGAATTCCCTTAGGATTTTGTTCATCATTGTCTGAAACATTGCGGGAACGTTAACGAGCCCGAAAGGCATGACCTGGTATTCGTACTGTCTGTATCGTGTCCGAAAGGCTGTTTTGTGTTCGTCGCCCTTTCTTATTCGAATAAGATGATATCTATCTTTCAGGTCAAGCTTCGTAAACACCTTTGCTCCAGCGATGCGGTCTCGGAGTGTATCCATGAGCGGTAGGGGGTATTTATTTAGGATAGTCAATTTGTTGAGGTTCCTGTAGTCTACGCATAGTCGTAGACTCCAATCTGGTTTCGGAACGAAAAGTATTGGGGCACCATAAGGGGATTCGCTGTCCGCTAATTTTCCCTCTGCCATCATTGTCTTGAGGTATTTATCTAGTTAGTTCAACTGGTGTGGCGACATCAGGTAAATCGGACCCCAAGAGTGTTCTGCTCCTTCTTTAAGGTTGATGGCGTGGTCGAAGGTTCTTCGAGGTGCCAACATCTTAGCTTTTTTCTCTTCAAAAAGCTCCTTATAGTGCCAATATGGTTTTGGCAGTGTTTCTAACTGTACTCCCCCTTCCTCTTCTCGTTCGATCCTTCCTACATACTGTGCTTCTTCGTCGTAAGCCACAGTTTCATCGCACTCGAACATATCCGCCACTGCGTCATCTTCTATATGAGAATGCCACCTTCGTTCTTCGAAAACCCATGTTTTTGGGTCCGAGATATTTTTAAGGGGGTGTTCATTATGCCACCACCTAAAGGGGATGATTAAATCATATCTTCCTGCCTTTGCGATTTCGCAGGATATCATGCTTCGGTGACCGTTGTCCCAGATTTCTAACAGAATACGATGGGTATAGAATGTTCCTCCGGTAGGCGCGGTTTCCCCATCGAAGGTTGTGATTTTTAATCGTGAATCCCTAGCTTCTGTCGGGATTTCGGGCCGTTGTGCGGTGTTCTGTTTCATGAGAAAGATGTTTGAACCAGAATCTAAGAGGACATTTATGGCGTATTTTCGTCCTTTTACTTCAATAAATGCCTTCCCCTCACGGCAATCATAATGCTTAGGTTATTTAATGGGTCTTGTGCTTTTGCTCAGGTTTTGGCAAAATCTTTTCATCGCTGCGGTTATATATAGCGTGGGGGTTTGTTACCGCGCCTGCTCAGTTTCGGCTCCTAAAGCCTCCTCAGACAAACTTTTGCAATAAGCGTCTAGTTTTTGAATATCGGGCAGCCCACTACTAGCGGTCTTTACCTCCTGCCAAGGTGTTCCCATATTACAGGAGTGGTGGTTCACTAGGGTACCCCTCGAGTTCGCGACAATGGTGCGCAGCCCTTTATAGTCGACTTATCCCTCATGTGAGGCTGTCCCCTACGTGGAGTCCACCGTACCTTTGCCTTCGAGGTTTGTCATACTTCCGAGACCGCCTACGACACCGTTCGTCGAGCATGACCCTTGTGCACAATTGAGGCACCCCCGGCTTCTATTTGCCGGCCTGTTTTACCCGGAGAGGAAGTCAGGTTACTCTCGATTCCGACCCTCCATCACGTGTTGTGCAACTCAAGCCCTGTTCTGACGAATGCTTGTCTTCTCTTTCCCGTTTATTCTCATCCACCGCGTTATTCACTTGTGACTTTTTATGGCTCCCGTGGTGAGCACGGACTACGCATTTTTGGACGTAATATCGCAACCGCTATCCTTTTCTCTTTTAGCCTTCCGGTGGGATATCGTCACCGACTCCGCCGCAGGTCTTTCGATTCGGGGCGGCAACCTCACTACCCGATCACCGTGGTTGTCGGTACCTGGATGACCTTTTATAAAATGTCGTCATCTTCATAGGCCCCAGCTGGCGGCCTTTGCACCACGCACTTCGAGCTTTCTCCCTTGCCATCAACGGCAACAGTGGCGACCTGGGGGTGTCGGTTTGGCGCGAATGCGGACTGTCCTTTGGGCTTTGATTGCCCTCGATATACAGCCGATACCTGTATTGGCTTTCAACAGTATTTCCAAGTGTGGTTTCTCATCCCGCATCACCTGCATTCGTTGTCAGTTTTTCCTCTTTGCACAACCTTCTGATCGATGCCCTTGTGAGCTTCTGCCCACACCTTGTCTCTAACCTCCCCCTCCGGTGCCAGCGACCCTTGCCTTTTCACCTTTCTTTCCTCTGCCTTCTTCTTCTGATAGTCGGCCTTTTCTTTAGCCGTGTAGTGCCTGGTGACACGCTTCGTGGTGACCGTCGGCTTCGAATCCTGAAATTGCCTTTTCTCGCCCCTTGTCGTACCGGAGGGACTGCCCCCTCATAAATCTTTTCTTACCTTGAAATCTTCTTCTGCTCATGTTACGGTCCTGACTGCTTCCAACCATTCCTCATCATCCACATATTCTCTATGTGAGAGCTGTCGCAATGCTTCTACGGGAATTTCGTCTTCAATCATTTTTCTCCAAGCTATCCCGGTGACTCTTGCATGGATATCGAGTTTTTCCATGTCCATCAAGAATTTCGCGACATGACTGCGATATTTGACGCATCACATTTCTCTTAGGGATTTTTCCGCTTCATGGGTGGATCTGAAGCGCCGCAGGGCTTCTTCTGCAAAGATGTGCCAGAACTCGTATCCCTCTTGTCTCGTATAACCTATCTCTCCCGTCATTTGTCGTCGGTAGGTCTACGCAAACGGTGCGACTTCTTTTCCGTCCATTCAGCTTATGGCGTATCGGATTCGTTGGGCCTCATTGTCCCATTGCCAACTGTTTCGACCAAAATAATCCATACATGTTAATAGCCACATACGTATATCTTGATGTTTCTCGTTTCTAAACATGGCAGGGTGTTCCGCTGGGAGTCTCGTCTGTTGTCCCAAGGAGTTGGCCATGACCCGTGAGAAGAGGTTGAACTGTTAGTCATTCTCGGCGTCATAGTCATCTTTTTCTGGCTGGAGTGCAAGTCTCTCACTCCGTCTTCCTCTCCTACTCTCATCTGGCTTCCTGCCAGATCCTTCTCCATCGTCATCTCGGTCTTACTCCCCCTCTATCGCCTGTAGCTCGTGCCGCTCCGTGTCGTTGTGGTGGTGGTCTTCGTCCACCTGCCCCTGAAGGCTCTGGTGTCAGATCTGACACCTTGCCTTTTCCTTTAACCTGCCCCATCAAGGCCTGCACCATTGCTTTTTGCTCCGAGATCTCACTATCTCCTGCCTGCTCTGCCAGCTGGTGCTCTAACATCTCTTTCTTTATGAGGTTACGACTTATATCATGATTTTCTAGCTCCCGCTTGTGCTGCTCATTCAGCCAAACGAGTTCCTGGTTTAGGCGTAAGTCTACATGTATTGACTGAGCCTCCGTTCCTTGTACCGTTTCGTGAAGCTGGGATGTGACCGGCTCAGGCCTGGCTTGTCTGTCATCGGTTTCTCCCAGCCTCTCAGCCACGGTGGAAGCGAAGCTTTGCTGGACCCTCTGGGATTCTTGGTCCAGAATCGGTACTTGTTCGTCCATTCGGTTGAGTTCCTGCCCGACAATTTGGGCACCAGACCTTAACTGCGATTTGAATTTGAGCAGTTCATGGGCCAAGGCTAGAACATCGGCTGGTAGGGAGTTAAAGGATAGATGCCGTGCGTCTCGGCTTTCTTTGAGCGTCGGATCGAAACGTCCTAGGATTCTGTCCTAGCGTTCGATCCGCTCTGTCATGACGGAATCGCGGGTAGGGGCCAGGCTCTTCGAGCCTCTTTGTCGCCTGCTCCGTTGCTTGACCAGGAATGCAAACCTGAGGCTTGGGGACATGGGCGCGGGACCACCAGAGTGTGACCGAGCTAGTCGCGTGCTGTCGGTCTACACACGCGGTGCTGTGTCTGGCAACAATTCGTCTGGTCCCTCTCCTTTTGGTGCTTCTTCTGATCGCCATTCCATGGCCTCAGGCTCTTTGGGGTAACAGGTCATTTCTTCAATCTTTTAAGGGGAAACTTATCTTTTGTTTCCTCCCCATACTTCTGGTATTTCAAAGTCTCGGCTTGAGCCTCTTCCGTCGCTATAGTACCCGACGTACCAGATGTGGCCTATTTCCTGCTCAGGTTCGTAGTAACAGAAGTCTTCGCCTTCCCACTACTGGTGTAAGGCTTCTAGGTCTTTGGTGGTAATGATGTTCTCTAGGTTTATGCAGAAAGAGTAGGTTTCGTGATAGGGTTTTTGTGTTCCTGGTTTCCTAATCAAGGTCGGGAAATAGACTTGTGATATTGAGGTCGTCCTCAATGGTCTTGGTTCGAAAAGGGTTTCGAGTTTGGGAGTATAGGTGTCTCTGCCAAACATGCGTCTCGGTAACCATGAGAAATATCATTATACTGTTACGTGGTAGCTTCGGCGTGAGGTATTCCGACAGCTAGGACTGGAATCGATTTTATATCTGAGAACTCGTTAAGAAAACACGCGTAATGTAGGCTAGATATAATGGTATACTTCAAGATAGATAGTCGAAGTATTGGTAACAATAAAGTAGAAACTTATTATATTGATAAGATCTCTTCTCCGTGCTTATTGTGTCTAATTGCAGCCAAGATGCTTCGATATGTATATTCCGTGTCTGAGCAATCGCAGTATACATACTCACTCTAGACAAACTAAGTATCTTGCCCGCAACTCTGCGAACTTCACCTGAGTGCGAACACTCGTAGACCCTGAAAACTCTCTACCACACTTTTTGCTCCCATGGCCAACTTATCGGTCTGCGCTTTTGTTATCCCTGATGGTGTGGAGACCACGTCAGGTATCAGCCCATCCATTTATCCGTTGGCAACAATGGCTACGAATTATCTTGCCCTCGTGCTTGTCAAGGGTAGTCTAACTCGCCGGACCGAAGATGGCCTTGCTGGTTTGGTTGGTTCCGTCGAGAATTCGACATGCAACTGCATATCGTATTCTGGTCTTCCCGCATTACACGACTTGTTCTCGGGATTGTACCTATAGGCTTTGTCCCTCGCGCTCCATCTTTTACCAACTTGTCCTCTGTGGATACTCCCAATCTACTTACTGGGCATAGTTACCTCCTTCATACTCCACACGACTTTGTAGGTACAAGGGGACTAACTTTCTTGCGAAACGTCCCGTTACATTCGACCCACTCCTCCGACTGTCGGTCTTCAAGTGTCTGTAACCTTATTCGCCGTCGTCAGATTCACCTGCTCCCACCTGCATAAGGTGCCCGAAGGTCACTCCTCATATATCCTGCGAACAGGATCCGGTCGGAAGGACGGCCGCGACCTATATGGTGTTATAAGATGTGTTCCCTTGACTGTTGTCTTTGGTGTTGGGACGCAACTCCCCAGGCGGCCAGTGATGACGCGCTGTCCCCACGCCGGGGCTGGAGGGGGGTGTTATCTTTTTCCTTCAAACTTCGTGTGCGTCAAGGTAGGGTAACTTTGCTCAGTAAATCCTTATGGGGAGTCTGAGCGCCTAACATATCTAGGCCCCAATTCTCCAGATCCCAAAACCCAATGCAAGTTTACAGCTGTCCGCCACTATAGGAATCTCAATACACTGACCATCCTGAATAAATACCCATTACTGCTCATAGACGAACTCCAAGACCCAATTGCCGGAGCTAAAGTGTTCAAGAAACCTTACCTGAAAGAGCGACATCATCTTATTCAATTGAGGAAAGGGGACGAACATAAGCCAGCCTTTCGGACAAGATATGGACACTACGAGTATACGGTCTCGCCTTTGGGGCTTGCAACCACTGCCGCAACTTTTCAAATAATGATGAACAAAATCCTCAGTGAATTCTTAGACCATGGAGGAGTCGTCTAAGGAGATGATATCCTGATATACTCGAAAATATAGAGTACCATCTCAAACTGGTTCGACAGATCCTTGACCAACTCGAGCAACACGACCCACCGGTCTTGTTAAAAATATCAGTGTTTCACCAGAAAGAATTTGAATTCCTAGGATATATTGTCAAGACAAGTGGAGTCACTATGCGTGATAGAAAAGTGAAAAGAGTTCAAAATTGGGCTCACACCAGATCAGTTAAAGAAGTTCAAATCTTCATTAGATTTGCAGCCTTCTACCGACGATTTAACCAAGATTTCTCCCAAGTTTGTCTGACAATCACTGAGACGCTAAAAGGGTATCCAAAGAAGTTTCACGGGAAAACAGAGCAGGAGGAGGCGTTTGTGGAGTTGAAAAGACTGTTTACAACTGCACCAATATTATCTTATTTTTACCCAGGAAGTAAGACGGTGGTGGAGACAGATGACGGCGATTTTGCCCTCAGATCCGTATTTTATCAATACCAAGGAAGACGACTTCACCCGGCGGCATTCAGGTCTGGGAAATTAAACAGCATCTAATCAAATTGCGAGATACACAATAGGGAATTGCTCGCAAGAATGGAAGCCTGCAGGTAAGAGGGGCAATCCCTCACGGGCAAACAAGAGCCCGTGAAGCTATACACCGACTACCAAAACCTACAGTCCTTTTTAACCAAAAAGATCTGGAACCAGCGTCAAATTTGATGGACACACCATTTGCCCACCTACAACTTCAAAATAGTCTACAGACTGGGAAGCAGACGCGGAAAGCCCGGTACACAAAGTAGATGACTGGAGTACTTTCCTGAGGAGGGAGCTCATCACAGTGAACACGCGATTTTGAAAACTGAACGTTTTCAAATTTCATTAATTCATCAAAGGAGAAGGGCGGAGACCGCCCTCTCCCTAGAAAAACGTGAATCCACAAACCTGAGGATAATGACACTCTCGAGCAAGGCAATAATTTCAACAAAGGGATCACGATTCGCGGCCGGACATGATTTTTATGCCCTGACGGACGGGCTGGTACCAGCAAAGGGACAAGTAATGGTGGAGACAGGTATTGCGATAGGATTGCTGGAAGGGACGTATGGAAGGCTAGCCGCAGGATCTGGTATGGCTACCAAGATGGGAATAGCAGTGGACCGTGGGGTAATAGATGCACATTACACCAGAGAAGTCAAGGTCATACTTCGAAATCATGGTCAGACAGACTGCTCTTATAAAGCAGGAGAGCGGATAGCCCAACTCATTGTAGAAAGAATTGGTGATGCTAACGCCATTGGAAGGAGACGACCTAGGGACAACGGAGATGGGAATAATGAGATTTGGGTCAAGCGATGTAAACCCCAAGCGATCCATTACGGCCAAAGAAGAAGAAATCAAAATATGTTTTCTTCACGATGAGGCAAGCGACAACGAATTCTTTAGTGTGACTGATATCAGCTATCACCCTTGGTTAATGAGAAAAAGAGCAATGTTTTCAAGTGCACCCGTCAACGCGGCCTTGACGCGAACGATGAACGATTCATTTCTAAACAAGATTAGAGTGGCTGGGAAGCAGGATGAAAAGTGGCAGGAATAAGGCCATGAACTGGTCAGGTTAAGAGAAGGCGGGAAGAAGATGCTGGACGAATGGATGGAAATGGAATGGGTTACTCTATTACAAAGATCGCTTGTTCATCCCCAAAACGAATTCCTACAAGCAGAAATACCCCAAGGCTGTCACAACTTCTTAGTACTGGGACACCTCCACCAGGAAAAGACAATTGTGATAGCAACAAACGACTTTTACGGGAAACTACTGGCAGAATGGATCAGAGACTACGTACAGTCCTGCGACCAATGTGAACACAGTAAATCCCTACGGCATGCGAAATATGTAGTACTTCAACCTTTGGAAGTACCCTATGCTGCCTGGAGCTCCAGTTCGACAGACTTCATCACGCAACTACAGGAATCCCAGGGTAAGACCCGGATAATGGTAGTGGAAGACCGGTTGACAAAGATCGCCTACTTTATCGTCCTCCATGAAAAAGCGACTGCAAAAGATGTTGTGGACATGTTCCTTCGGGAAGTTTAGAAACTTCAGAGATTGTTGACTGAAATCATATCGGACATGGAGGCAAAGTTTTCCACCCAATTTTGGGAATTATTGTGCCAGATTCTAGGAGTCAGAAGACGCAGGACAACAGCGCATCACCCTGAAACTGAGGGACAAACCAAAAGGACCAACCAAGTGCTGGAAGGTTAGTGACGGACATATGGCAACTACTATCAGCACGACTAGTATCATCTAGTGCCGTTAGGTAAACATGCATACAATAACTCGGCAACCAACGCGGACAAGATAACCCTATTCCTTGCCCACTACCGCTTTCACCCGCAGGCAGAAAGGATGAAAGAGAGAGAAGCTTATAACCTAGAGGCAACGATGTATGTTCAGCAGATGTAGGACATACATGAACAAGCGAAACAAACCAACGAGAATACCTGCGATTCGATGAAGCAATATTACGATAGCACACTGACGGAACAACCAAGCATCGAGGTCGGCGACTTGGTTAAGTTGAATGTGAAGAACATACGTACCAAACGACTATCGAAGAAGTTGAGGCCAAAACTGTACGGCCCTTTCATTGTCTTAGAGAAGAAAGGACACCGCGCCTACACGTTGCAAATATCCCCACAGTGGAAAATTCATCCTGCATTTCACATTTGTTTGTTGGAACCCTATCAATCCACGAACAGACAGAATTACCAACAATGATCACGAGACCCTGAAGACATCGAGGGACATTTGGAGTGAGAGGTAGAAACGCTCGTCAAGAGGGAGGTTATTTCGTACACATGTACGCTTCCAGGAGGGAATAAACTCATAAAAGAGCTTTGGTATTTTGTGAAGTGGAAAGGCTGAACGGAGGATGAGAATACTTGGGAACCACCTGAAGGTATGAAGAACAGGCAGGAAGAGGTGGAATGGTTTCATAGAGAAAACCATGAGATGCCGGGCCCGGGAGAGGTTGAGTGACATAGAATGGTTTTCCATCCGGGGACAACCAAATGCCTGTGGTTTTAGTCCCTACTATGTGGCGCTTAAGACAGAAGTAGATTGTATAATAGACATAGAGTATTCGGGACAGCCAATTCAATAAGGCCAGATCCTGTTAGACGCACGGACTCCCGGTCAGGATTTAAGAACCAGAAATACCTTAACTTGGCGCGAACGAACTTTCGTGAAAAAAGATAACAGCCAACTCTGGCCCCGGCATTGGACCGGCCTGTCATCACTCGCCTGCGGAGTTGCGTCCCAACACCAGAGACCGCTCTCAGCGGAAGACATCCTATAACACCGTATGCGTTGCGGCCATCGGTCCGACCGCATCCTGTTCGCAGCGTATATGTGGGGCAACCTCCGGGCACCATATCCATATGGAAGCAGGTGAATTGGACAACGTCGCATAAGGTTACATACACCTGAACACAGACAGTCAGAAGAGTGGGTCAATGGTAACGGGACGTGTGGCAAACAACTTAGGCCCCTCGTACCTACCAAGACGCCTAGGGTAGGCAGAAGATCACTATGCCCACTAACAGGATCAGGTAAATCTACAAAGGACATGTTGGTAAAAGATGGAGTCCAAGGGAAATAGCCCATAGGTGCGATCCCGAGAACCTGTCCTGTAATGCCGGAAGACAAGAATACAAAATGCGGTCGCATACCAACTTCTCTACGGAGCCAACCAAAGAAGAATGGCCATCGTCTGTCTAGCGAATTGGACCTCCTCTGTGAAGCACGGGGGGAAGATAATTCGTGATCATTGCTATCAACGGATAAACCCATCAGCTGACACCTGACGAGGTCTCCACACCCTCAGGAATAATAATAGTGCAGACCGATAAGTTGACCATGGGAGCAGGCAGGTGTGGTAGAGAGTTTTCAGGGTATACAGGTGCTCACACTCAGAAAGTGTTCACAGAATTATTAGCAAAAATACATAGTCAGTCTAGAGATTGGATGTATACCGCGATTGCTTAGACGTGCAATATAAATATCGAAGCATCTTCCCTGCTATTTGAAACAACAACCACTGAGAAAAGATCTTATGAATATAATTAGTTTTTCTACTTGATCATTACCAATACTTTGGCTATTTATACCAAAGTCCCTCAGTGTATCTAGCCTACATTACTCGCGTCTTCTTAATGAGTTCTCTGATACAAGACGATTCAGGTCTTAGCTGTCAGAATACCTCTCGCCGAAGCTACTACCTAACAGTTCTTTTCTCATATAGTCCCAGATGAGATAACAAAAGGCTTATTTTTCAAGCAATGTGAGTTCCAATTTGCTGCCCTAAAGATAGTCAAACTATTGTTGTATAAGTACTTTGGTGATGGGAAATGGTAGAGCATGACCGATAAAAGATTCCTGAATCATAATAATAAGGTCCCAATATGTCTTACCACCTCCTGAATGAATCGTTTTTGAAGTCTTCATGTTCTGGATTATTTATTCAAGCTTTGGATTCTCCGATCGACTCGTTCAAAGTTAGTAATCAATCCATAGAGTCCTCAATGCCCTGTTCTCAAGTGAATCGTACAAACAGGCTAGAAGGATGTTTATCTTTAAGTGTGTCAACTTGGCAAGGGTTTTCTTTGAAGGGGAGAAATATCCTGATTGATGACACAAAAAAAACACAGTCCGTGAATGCTGCGCAAAAGCTGATGTATTTAGAATCAGGAGTCTGGTTCTGCACTAGAGGAACAAGAAGCCTTAGGATAACTAGATTTGAAGGTCTCAGTCAATGAGGAAAGCGCCATGCAGCCCAATAATTCAGATTCTGAATGAGATAAAGCAGTGGAGGTATTAGAAGAGAGGTATGATAAAGACAAATGACACCCTATTTGAGAAAAATGTATAATTTAAACAAAATATGCATAAAATAATTGGAGGGTATTAATTTATTCTACATAAAATATAGGATGTGGGCATTCCAAAAGTATCTGCATGCCTTGACACCAGAATTCGCGAATCCATGCCCAAATCTCAACTGCTTGGCGCCAAGGCAGCCAGATACTTTTGAAATGCGCAAGTACTTTGCGTTCAACTTTCACCCAGTTTATGATAAAATTATGCGGCAGATGGTCATATTGAGCCAAGCAAAGCTCCTGAGAGTCTGGAAAAACCCAGGAGTGAGGTGGAAGAGCCAAGAAAGATCACAGGACAACAGTGTGAATGTGAGGAGGTGATTTCACAGGTGAATAAGGTTATTAAATATCTATAATTTAACTAAGCTTTAAAGAAGAGGAGAGAAGTAAGGGAATGTGAAGAATTCCAGGCATCATTCACAAGTAGATCGTCCACAGCGCTAATAAGACCATTATTGTTTTCATGAAAACAGATATAAGAAGAAAGATGTTGGGTAGAAATAAGTCAGGTAGTAAGGTGATGTAGAAAGAGAAAGAGGAGAAATACATGAGGCTAAATAGAATCGGGAAAATGTCCAGGAGAGCACTTTTGGACCGGTGGGAGGCATGAAGGGTATGTGAATTTAAGTAAATAGACGGTGATGTTAGGTGGAGAAATACGACTACGAATGTGAGATGACTGGGCTGTTTGGGCTGTTCTAAAGCATGAATAAGTCGTAGGGAAAAAGTCCATAACAGAACAATTTCAGGAAGGGATGGTAAGGTCAGATCAACTCCTGTAACATAGTCAAAGCTCAAAAGCACAGTGGAAAGGCACAAATATCACGAAAAGGGTCCCGAAGAATACACATAGTCAAGAAATTATAGACCCATAAAAGTGACCTGTAATCCAGTATTTCATTGTGGGTTATATGAGTATGAATCACGCATACATTCATGGGAGTTTTATAATTTGGTCCCCTATCTCTCACCTGCCTCCAGAGCTATATAGGGAAAAGGTGAACTTTACCGATAAAGATGTGCACATCTAATGCTAGGATTGTGTCAGGACATGATAGCGTAATGTCAGAAGGTGTCACGTTACAGTGGCCCAGCGTAGGAGGCATCAGGACATGTGACTTGAGCCTCTGTAGTCATGAGATGATGATAGGCAGGTATCTGCAAGCATTAGAACATAATAGGATAGTGTCTGAAGGTATTAAGACCTGATAGCATAATTTCTGAAGGTGTTAGGACATGATAGGATAATGTCTGAAGGCGTTAAGACATGTGAGGATAATCTCTGAAGGCGTTAAGACATGATAGGATAATCTCTGAAGCCTTTAGGCCATGATAGGATAATGTTTGAAGGAATTAGGACATGATAGAACAATGTCTGAAGGTGTAAGGACATGATAGGATACTGTCTCAAGGCACCAGGACGTATAAGCGGCAGGATTCGTTCTAGGATATTGTCAGGACACAACAGGACATTGGTCTAACCTTCCTGACCCAATGTCCAATCGACATCACATCCTGAATCAGACTTTATGTTCTGTGCATCCTGTGCGTCCTGTGTTTCTAACACAGGGGAAGAGGAATAAATTTTTTACTGCCGTAATTCTCACAAGTTGCATTAATTATCTACCAAAATAAATTCTGCCACTCCTCCTCCTCCTCCTCCTCCTCCTCTAGCATGTTTTAACCAACCCGCCCCTGCTCTATTAAGCGGCCCAGCTTCCACTATTATCTCAAGCCACTGCACCTCTCAGCTCAAGCATTTCCAGTCATCTGACCTTTGGCTTGTGTAGAAGATGCACAGCCAGCATTCTACCCAGCCAACGCTTAGTCTGCTAATACCCCTTCCATGGTACTATGATAAATACCACCTCTCGTATACCCTTCCATGTAGGTTCGGGGGTGTAGTTGGTTCTAGCTTGAACTAGATACATGCCTCTAAAATATTTGCAAGGCCTTTTCTCTTTCATGATCAGTATTCTTCGCTGCATATTACAAATCAACAACAGTCCTACGGTTTTATAGCTAAGGGTGCGTCTGGCGGTCGTTGCTTTGAAATAGTGCAATAATCTCAAAACACAAGTCGCAACCGGATACTAGTGTTTTCTCAAGTTAGCATAATCTGGCCAAATGAAAGTCACTGGGGCATGTCTGGTTGACACACGGATAACAGCCAAGATATATATTCACTCCCGCTTAATGGTGATTCTCAACAAGCCTCTTTCACAGAATGCAAGCCAGCATAGGTGCCTCTCATAAGTCCAATTGCATACAGTATGGAAGGGGTAAACGCATTGAGGTTTGTAGAAGTGATCAGGTCAGGCATTGTAGGTATCCATATTATTTATATCCTACATTTACACCAAATATGTGATGAAATATGGTTACAAACTACTCATCAGTGTGGTTGGGTTAGGGTTCCTCAATTATGTAGTTTTGCGAAAAATAGATTTTTTCTATTTTTTGGAAACCTTCATTTTGGGCCCATTATTCCAACTTGATTGTTGCCACTTGGTGTTGACCAGACACGACACTTTATCACAAAATGATGTTTTCACTCAAAACTCTATAATGAGGGCCATTATTGAGGTTTCGGGTTGCAACCAGACGCACCCTAAACTCACCTCAAGACCAGAGAACTTGGATTGTACTGATTGCTATGTTGCTTGATGCCACACTTCCTCCAACCTTCCTGACCTTCAGTGCGATGTACTCATTCTGCCGTCACCCGGCTGCTAAGTTGTCTAAACTAGTTGCGCAAACTAATTATTACACCTAGGTTTATTTTCTGCTAACCGCCACCTCTGTCCTCATGCGCAAACCCTCTATTCACGGTTGTTTGGTGGAACTGGAATCAATGCACTTGACATTGTAAGAACAACTGCTTGGAGATGGGGTGCCTGTGTAAAGTGTGTTTTCGTGATCTTTTTATCAGTTATTCCTGTAAACTACAGGAAGCTGTCTTAATTACACAAATCACCCCTCTTTTCTTTCCGCCCCCGCTTCTCTGCTCTCCTCCCAGCCTCAACTCATTATCCTGGTTTTGCTGTCGCGCTGTCGCTCTCGGGCGCTGCATGGTATCATACATTGAATGGAGCGTGCGCACGCTCTGCTTCCCCGCCTGAGGAGACTCCAATCTAACCTACCCGGACCTGACACTCTAGGATCAGAACAGGATAAGGAGGCAGCTGCTCTGGAGCTTGTCTCCCCGTATTTCTGTGAATAATTAATTTTCCCCTTAACATGAGGGTTTTTCCTTTTACCGGAGGGTTCACTCGCAGATCTTAGGCGGTGTTTGGCACACCGTGTGTTCAAATAACCATTATTTCAAAACGCGTTTTGCAGATTAGATTGAGATCAGATTTTCAACAGCCCAATGAAGAGAAATGAAAAGGCATTACACCATCTGAAAATGTCCTTACATAATCCCTTTGTATGCGTTGTGATTGGTCTGATCTAAATCTAATCTGCAAAACGCGTTTTGAAATAATGGTTATTTGAACACACGGTGTGCCAAACACCCCCTTAGTTCCTATTGGCTTCCTTGGTGCAATCATGTTTTAATAAATTGATAATGGTTTCATTGTTTTATTGTTTTATTTGGGAGTTGAAGGCTCTTTTATTATAAGGATATTCAGACCATAATACTATATCAGTATGCCCGTGAGATTTTCCTGCACTGGTTACAAATAAATCGTGGACTTGACAAAAAAAAATTCGCCCACGACACACTCCCGTCATCATCCCAATCCAGGCCCGCTTTTTTTCACCTATCCCAGCTCTTGGCGATCATTCCATCTAGTGTAAAATTAGAACTTGGTCCACCATGATAAGATAAACACGACTTACCTGGGGGACTTGTTTCAACCCTAGACTTTCCGACCTCATGCCAGTTAGTGCTTAGAGCTGTGCCGTTACTCTCTACATAGCTCTTCATCATCGCACGTCTGGTGTCCTCGTCGGCATCCTTGTAGAGCTTTTTGAAGAAATGGTTGACTGGATCACCACCCTCATAGTCACTCTCGTATTCTGTACCCTCGGGAGCTTCTTCGTCTTTGTCAACACTAATTCCCTTCCCTTTCTTCTCCTCTTTGGGGCGTGATGTGAGATCCTTAGCAACCTTGTCCCAATCTTTGGGGCCTTTCTTCGAAGATGTTGGATACACGGGCAAGCCTCCCTTCGGTTCGGTAGCTATCGCTGTGCGGGCTTCACCTGTCCCTGGAGCAGGTACGGACTCTGGTGCCTCGAGACCACCCCATTTACGGCCTTGATTGGCTTTCGCGAGCTTGACCTCAATCTTTGTTGAAAGGATCGAAAAACTAGAAGTCACAGGATCTATTTCGTCAAAGAGAGGGCTGACCTCGAATGTCCATTCGCTTCCTGTGGCCAAAGGGAAAGCCACCGAGACCTTTCCCAGTCAGAAAACTGTCCAGTCAATAGACCGAGGCCACCACCTACCGAATCACTACTAATCTCCACTGTGGCCTTATCCCTAGGTACGCCCTTGACATAGATGGTGAGTACCACCTGAGAAGCTGTTTGATACCATTCGTGGCGAATCCGGTTTGTGGGAGTGCTAACTCCAGGTGTGGGCAGCAGCGGGGCAGTGGTGGGCGCAGCCTTACCGTCTTTGGATAGGCTCACAGATACAGGCCCATCTTGTTTTTCCGGCACCGGTACCTCAGCATCAGGGACCTCGGAGACAGTGACCTCCCGCATGGGATCATCATGGTCGAGTTTGGAAAGCTGTATCTCAATTTTGTTTTTCCAGATGCCGATGAGATTCCTTTCTTTTTCCCCAGCAACCTTTCTCTCTGCTTCTGAAATGCAGAAAGCCGCATCGCCGTACCTCCTTTCCATAAATAACGAAACTCCTCTGCGAAGCTGAGCACTGCTAATGAGCTCTCTCTTACCACGCTGGTAGCCTAGGACCACAGCTATTTCCGCATCCTTAAGAGCGTTGGTGTAATCGGTGGAACGTTGATAGGCAGTTGAACGTTTGATGTAATAATCGGGGGATCCCGGTGTCTGTTGCAGAGCTTGAGTATATAGATCAATTGCCCGGGGGTAATCCTGGGAATTCAAAGCCTTTAGGCCATGCTCGGCGAGCACTGCAGAGGAAGGCATGTCTGCGATGAGGTTTCCACTATCTTGGTTGTGTTAGAAAACACAATTTACCAGGGGGGGGGAGGTGAGAATCGAAGGATGACGCGGTTAGAGCAGCTCTGGATGAGTGGTGGGGGTTTCATGTCGAACGTTGGGACAATGCACTGGCGCCACTGCTTGCCAACCCTACACCCTTGGAACCTAGCCCCTCAATGAAACAATGGCACCGATACGAAAGGTTAAAAAATAGTGCCTCTCCTCGGCCCGTGTCCAGCAGAAGGGCCGAGAAATAAGCTACAAGTTACAGGCATAGGAACCCGAACACTTGAGTCCGAATTTTGTATGGGCCGTCAGGCAGACAATTTGCCATACAATATTTTTATCACCGGTCGGGTTCTATACTGGTATGATACCTGTAACTTTGTACTCGAGCGAGTAAGCTGGGTGTGCCAATTGATTTATTTTTTGATATCTAGATCATCTGATATGCTCACTACCACAAGCCTTCCACCCCAGAATGACAGGAAGAGAAATTTGCGAGGGACGGAAAATAAATTCATGGTAAATTTACCGGTACTCGTCGTGTGACATTTACAAGTAAGAGTGAAAATGAAAACCGCCACGAATGGAAGCCACACCTCCCTGGATCACCCGTCCTCACAACTCCCCCCCGGAACTTACCATTCAATTCTCTTGCCTCGGCCACAAAGTGTCAGTATCACCCCTAGCTTGAACCCCATCCCAACCTCCGCCTCTACCACGGAAAAACACCTTCCCAACAACCCCGCAGCCACCACGAGTCAACCCCCAAAAGCAACAATGTCCTTCGCAGCGGCAAACAAGCGCCTCTTAAAAGAATACAAAGCCCTACTCAAGGAATCCCCGGAAGGCATTGCCGCTGGTCCCATCGACGAATCCAACCTCTTCGAATGGGAATGCCTAATTCAAGGCCCGGAGGAGACTCCATTCGAAGGCGGGGTTTTTCCTGCTACACTCAGCTTTCCAAAGGCATGTTTTTTTTTTCATTCATTATTTATTCGGCACATTATGTAATTATTAGATTAAGCTCTACCTAATTGCAAACAAAACAAGGAAATGGGGAAGAAGAAAAGAAAGAAAAACTCTATCATGGCTAACCTATATATAAGCAGGATTACCCCCTTAATCCCCCGAAAATGAAATTCACCTGCGAAATGTTCCACCCAAATGTATACAAGGACGGCACCGTTTGCATCTCCATCCTGCACTCCCCCGGTGACGACCCGAACCAGTATGAGGACGCCAGTGAGCGTTGGTCGCCCATACAGAGTGTGGAGAAGATACTCATCAGCGTCATGAGCATGCTCGCCGAGCCGAACGACGAGAGCGGTGCGAATATCGACGCTTCGAAAATTTGGAGGGATGATCGGAAGGAGTATGAGAAGAGGGTTAGGGCTTGTGCGAGGAGGGCTTTGGGACTTTAAAAAGTAGTTTTTTTTTTCCTCCTTCGCTCCTTCATTCTCTTATTTTGTTTTGTGGAGGTGTTGTGTAGAATGGGTGGGCTTTAAGAGGAAGGGTAGAGAAGCAACGAACGGGACGGCTGGGGGAAACGGGATAAGAAAATTAGGGATTTTTTTCTACCTGAGGTGCTGTTACCTGTACGATCAATGGGACGATGCAATCAATAACAATTCTCTCGCGCAACCGTCTTCTACGTGCGAGGTGTGGGAGCAGGGATAGCTTACAGTACGGTACGACTGACCAAGTCGAACAGATTATCCTCAGATGTCGCCCTCATCCTCCATATTCACCACCTCAACATCCCCGTCAACTTTTTCCCTTATCGCACTGACAAAATTCTTCGAAGTAACCAACGGGGCATACATGACGTCGAGCATTGTCCTAGGCCCCAACTCCGAATCCCTCATGGACACTTTCCGGCACTTAATCAAGCAAATCTCTAGGCCAGCCATGTACCAGACGAGACCCTGATTTCCACCCCAACTCGCGTAGGCCGCCGAGGCCCTCAGTGTAGCCCAGGGCGTGAAGCTCGCGCCGCCCTCTCTAATCCATCTTGCAACAACCGGATCCCGGGCCTGCTCAGCAGGTGGTGCAATGTCCCGATAGCGCCGGTGAAATTTGGGCACCCCAGCCCTGAATTCATCCGGCCCATCGCGCTTATTGCGGATCCAGTCAGTCCAGTCCTGTTTCAGGAGCGTCAGCTCCTTGGTCAAGTGCCGCAATGTGATCCACAGCGCGCTCGTCTCGTCCTTTTGTGCGAGCTCGTGCTCCTGCACAAACAGCTCCACGATGTCGCCGTCGCGCTGGCCCTCGGATCTTCCGATATCATCGTGGAATGCCTGCTGTTTCTCGTTAATTTTTGTGTCGGCGATTTTGAGCAACCGGTCGATTATGTGGCTACCCCCACCGCGGACTCTCGAGCCTTTTTCCTTGTAGGCAGGCGTCGGCGCCCCGAAAAACTTTCTCTTTATCTCGTCAAACTTTTCGGGTCTGAGGCTCATGCCCTGCTTCGGTGCATCGACAAGTAGTGAGCATAGCTTAGCTAGCTTGAGCGCTTCAGGGTCTGCGATGTCGCCCTTCTCGTAGCACCGCTTTTCCCAGATCGAAGTGCACAGCCCAAGGAAGCTGTCCCCAAATGAGCTCCGTAGACCTATCCGCACGAACCGCTCAAAGAAGCCAGGTTGGTTAGGGCCTAGCCCAGAGACCCTCTCTCCCGATTTATTAAACCACGGGGCCACTATCGCATCAACCTCATCATATGTGGTCGGACTGTTAGTGAACGGTTTTACCAGGCGTTCTTCCCAGCACACCCAGGGCTGTTTTGACCGGCATGTTAATTAACGATATACCGTTACGAAAGAACGCAAGAGGATACAAACCTTATCGCCATCGTAATCACCTCCCGACAGAAGCGACGCCAGGCTTTGGTCTCCTTGGATAGAGAACACGATCACATCCTGCAGCTCTCGAAGGGCCAGAGAATGGTATGGCTGGATATCCACCGCTTTCACCTAGTTCCGTTAACACGCATAAAAACCGAGCGAGAATACCATGATCCAAACCTTCTGAATGTCCGACGGAATGTGGGCGGGGTTACGCGCGACCAATATGTCACCCGTAATAACTTGACTCCGCCTCAGAGTCTTGGGATCCAGGAAGCCATTTGAAAATCTCAGGGAGACTTCGCCCTCCCTCAGGGTTCCGGTGGGGTCTGCCACACACAGAAGGACCGTGGAATGCGGGACCCGGATATGCAGCTTATCCTTCAAGTCCTCGCAATATCTATCCATCATCACCCTCACATGGTCCATAAGCACCTTGCAAGAGCGAACGAGGAAGCCACTCTACGACATGTTAGCGTCAAATTGAATAACCCCAGCGTTGCATATCTCGCAGTGCATACCTCGAGCAGTAAAATCGCCATCTCGTGTTTTGTGGAAGGAATGCTTCCAGTGGTCTGGATACCTTTATATGATATCCTCTCCTTCCCTACACTCCCACGGTCGTAGATCCATTTTCGGAGCTCAACAGGTTTATCGACCACTTGGAATAGCTCACCCAGGTCTTCTTCCAAATGTTCCTCTGTCAACTCTTTCAACGCCTGGAAGGGCACACCACGGTTCTCCAGGATAGGAATCAGTTGGAGATTGATAGTGGCGGCCCTAGGCTCGTGGGAAATGTGCAGTATGTCCAGTGTCATCCTAGCCCAGTCCTGATCATCCGCATAACCGTTATACTTGAGTTGAGATTCGGTCACTTTAATAGAGACCTCATCCGAACTCCAGTCAATGCTAGGATCGACCATCCAAACTCCCTTCGCTCCACCAAGACGCGCTTGGACTGCCGTGGGAGTCTCATGCAGGTCAAGAATTCTACGGATCTCCTGCATAACCTTCGGTGACACGACGGAACACCCGTCGTTCATGATCTCGCCCTTTGCGGACTTAATATCCGGCACCTTCTCGACCTGTGAGGGCTCAAATTGAAAGGAGGGCACCGCCGTCGAGAATCCTTTTATACGTTAGCATCATCAAGCGCCAGCGGGAACCGCAACACTTACCCAAGCTTATCCTTGACCAAAACTTCGGGATCGTGACGTGTTCGTTTCCCTCAACAGGGATATGCCACCTGAGCAAGTCCTCCACACTCATCTCCCGTCTAATCTTTTTGTCCAACCCGCGGAACCCCAGCCTTATCATCTCATCCTTATCATCCCCGATACCCACACCTGAAGTCGCGAACAGAACAACCTGGACAAAGGTTTCGGTGATGATGGTCTTCTCGTCCTCTAGGGATCTCTTTTTTGACTTTCCCTCCTTTGCGTAGAAACACCTCCACTTCCGGTTAACCAGCCCGATCTCCTCATTGACCAGCCAATCTTCAACCCTCTGCGCCACCATGCTTCCGGGGGTTGATCCGTTCTGTCCGCGGCCGCTCATATCCGGCAAGCGTAGGGTCAAGAACCTATCTGACCCGAATCGATTGAAGAACCGGTTGCCTGTGGATTTTCCCAGAGAGCTTAATTGGATGTCAAAAGCGATATCCTCTAGCTTTTGCGCCTTGGGATCCTTTAACAAGACCTTGCCTGCCATATATAGGTTATCAGTCCAGCCCACCCGACCCTTGTAGTCCTTCCAAGTCGACTCTGCGCTCTTTTCTAACATGGCAGTCCCGGGATGATATCGTCTCATGACCCCCAACACCTCAGAATAAGTCTCAGCAGCGAACAAATCATCGCAGTATCGGTGGAGGCTGTCGCAAACATCCTTATTTGTGGGGTACACGCCATTGCTCAACGCCACGCGTGTCGCCTCATACTGGACATGGTAGGGCAGGGTGCGCAGAGGATGTTTGATATCCCTCAATGGCTCAGTTGCCCGCCCTTTATCCAGCGCTTCCGGTTCGGGTGGAAGGAGACCTCCACGAAAACATTAGTAAGCAATATGGAAATTATCGAGTGGCAACAGATGACGTATGTAGATGGCCAACTATAAAGTGAAAACTTACTCAACATCCCCGCCTCAAAATCGGCATCTACCCCGAATTCGGGATCCTCTTCATCACTTATCTCCCCTCTACCTCCCTCGTCAACCTTACCCTCCCCACGGCCTTCCTCACTCAAACCCGGACTAGATCGTTGCAGGGCGTCAGGAACCATTTGGGTGGATGCTCCCGCCCAGCTACCGCTCCTGTCACTCATTCCATCGGGAGATTGCTCGGCTTCCTGCTGTGCCGCAAAATCCCAATGAATCTCTCCAGTCTCCACCGCAGCCTGTAGCAAATCCGGCCCCAACGGCTTCCCGTCAAAGAACCCTACCAACTCAGATCTTTCCCGTTCCTCTCGCTCGCTCGTTTCCGAGGCCACGACAGACTGCGGAACGGGAGAAAGGGGCCCGCGCCGAAAGCTTTCCGCCTCTCGGAGGGCCGCGGATTTCTGCCTCCTGCCCGGTGGTGGCACCCGAGGCCTTCGCATACTCTTTTCCAGCGGATACGGACGTCCAACTTCCTCGGGCTCGTCAACATCCGTCGCGTTATCGGTTTCCTGGCCCTGGGAGTCATACCGATCAGTATCACTATAGTACGGGACTGGCTTGCCGTCGCGGAAGCTGTCGTACTCGGTGATATCCGTCCCGAAAGTTCCGTTTTTCGGGGAAGAGAAACCCCCTGCGGTGATTGACCTCGTAAACACGCTTGATGCAAACGAGCTCTGCGCCGAGCTGCTCCCCGCACAACCGAATGAGTGTTGAAAGGGCACTCCATGACTCCCCGAAGCACGTGAACTACTCCTATGCACCGGTTTGACAGGCACGCGTATCTCCTTCCCTCGCCTCTGGCCCAGTAATATTGGGCGCTTTTCATGGCCCTTCGAACTAGACACCTGAAAATTAGAGATGCCATACTCACCCTCGAGCCCCGTGAACGCGGCTTTGCCCTTCCCCTTGGGCTCGGCTACCGACGAACTCGCCGAGTAAAAGGTGCCATCCGAGTCTGGCTCGGTGCCATCATCCTCGGGAACTGCAGGCCGGGTCGGCCGTTGGATGGTAGGCGGCGGCGGCTCTTCCGGTTGCCTGCCCCTCCGCCTCCTTGATTGTTCTCGCACCTCCTGGTACGGATCTCCCAAATTTTCCCTTGACAGCGGGGGGAACAACGGGGCCCGCGTCCTGCTGGATCTCCTGTCCCGCTCCTCCTCCTGTGTCTGCAGTCGCAGGTGATCCTCTCGCCCAGGTCTCTCCCACCCCCGTTGCCGAACTCCTCGCCCACTCTCCGCTTCCACCCCATACCTGTGCCGAGCCTGCTCAGCTCGATGCCTCTTTTCCGGCTTTTCCAGCCCATGCCGGTTCTCCCGATTCCTTGGCCGCTCGGGAGAGTGCTGTTCCTCCCCCGGGAGCACCTCCATCAGCGACAGGTCCTTTCGCCGTCGCTGCCGTTGGCCAGGTCCTTGGTGTGGCGTGCTCTGCACTGCCTTCGGGTCCTTTCGTCCCCCGGATGGGGCCAGCGACTCTATCGAGATTACATCCCCACATCTGTTCTTCCCTCGCCCCTTAAATACTATGTCCTCCCTGCTCCGGTTAGACCCGAGATTCAATGTCGGGAAATCCTGGGTGGCCTTCTGCGCTTCATACCTGTCATCGGACCGCCAAGTGTTAGGTTCCTCCTTGGGGTGATCGCCGGAGCCAATGCCAAACAGGCCGACGACCGATTCGTCCCTGTCCTGGAACTCGGCCAGCTTCTCGTCCAATATGATCTCGTAAGCCCTCTCCAGCTCGACTCTCACATCGGGACTGGGCTTCCGGTCCCTGGGCATCCCTCGCTTCATAACCTCCTCGTTAAGCAAGATAACGGAGTCGTTGACCTCCTTCGATGAAAACCCAAGTAGGGAGTCCAGCTTTCGGATCCATGGGCTGATGACTGGGCCACTTGAACGGGTACCGCTGCCCTTCGGCCGAGGTTGTTTCGAATGGGTATGGAACCCGTAAACCTTGTTCAATTGGACAAGCATTCTATTGAGGTCCGTGTCGTGAGGGTCTGCTTGTGAATCCATTCGGGCGGCCGCCGATAGCCCCCTCGGTGTAGCTGCGAGCGCGAGCTGGGCACTTGGGGGCGTCATCGATGAGGTGGTAATAAATTCTATTATAAAGATTAAGAGGAATGTCTTTCTCGGTCAGTGAATAAAGTGCGGATGGGGTGGTAGTGATAAAACATAATGGGGGGGATATAAAGGTATTTTATATAGCCCAAACAAACTGTCGGCCTGGAAAGCAGGAAGCACTCACACCGGTACAGAAGAAATAGGGGTGGGGTGGGGGGGTGGAGTAAAAGAAAAACGTAGCCATACAGAGGAAACTAGAAATAGGAAGCAGGAGGAAACAAGCATTCGGAGACGCTCACTCACATCAACGCTATTAGCAGCAACTTGCAGGAGGAAGAGGACAAGGCTTTCAGTCTGCTAATTCAGGCTACTATTGTATTACCAGGAGTCGGTTAGGGGGGGGGATTAAAAATTAAAACTCTTTAAACAAAGCCGAAGAACCAGATGACAAGTGGTAGCTCACAGCCAGAAAACAGATATGGCAATGATCACTATGATAGTAGAGGGGGAGGAGGAGCCCCGAATGAATTAGGCAGGGGTGGGGTTGAGGGTTGTATGGTGAGTTATCATACAATACAACAGGAGGGTAAGAATAGAAGAGAGGATTGAGGAGTGCGGGCAGACGCGTCTCCTTTTCTACCCCGCCGATGAAAGATTTTGAGGGGAACGCGTTTTCTTTTCTCCTCCCCGAAGACTCTCCACTATCCCTCTTCTCTCTCACTTGTTCCGGGGCGGGGGAGGGGGGGGGTATGTCATGCGTCCCCATCCCATCCGGGAAGGAAGAAGGACGGTTCAATTCGCTTCAACCCGCAATCCATGCTTCCTTTCCCCCCCCTTCCCTTCTGTGCACTTTTGTGCTTCTAAGCAAGGATCGGTATCATTTATGCCTTTCCCTCCCCCACCAAACACACTTTAGATTAGACTGCGGCAATGTACCAACCAGTGCAGTAGGGTACGGTATTCGAGTACTCGACTCGTACAGTACAAGTACTCGTATGATACAGTACCGGTACTAGTAGATGACATCCGGGGTTTGCAGTCACACAGACACAGATTCACTAGCGGATATCCCAAAGGGGTTATTTGTTTACACCACTTTGGAATCCCTTCCCTCAAGTCCGACTGACCTCCTTCCTCCACCCATCATCACTTGCTACCCGCGTAAAGTGGTCTCAGGAGCGCGTTGAGCGGTTTCTTTGTCGCGTCATTCGCCTGTGCGCATTTGTCCCGTGTGCACACTACGAGTACTCGAGTACTCGTAGAGTACGTGTTGGTGTGTGCACGAGCTGGCGCTGCTGGTGCGAGTACGGTATCTTGAGCGGTAACCTTCTTCTAGCCACAGCGGCAGCAGCAGGCATGGAGCATGGTACTGCACTACCGGCACTTGTACGAGTTCTGTACTCAGGTACTGGCACTGTGCCTGAAAAGTAAAAATAAAAAGGAGATATTAAGGCGAAGAGCACAAGTAAGGCGTGCAGGGAGGTACAGCGCCTAAGTTTTGTACATTTTGCGAGCAGGGGGTCTTCGGGTAGCAGGGGTGATGTGCGAATAAGGAATACAGTAGTGGCTTGGGGTCCCTCGAGCAACACTAAGAACCCCCACCAACGTCGAAGTTAACGTTGAATTTACTTCACCATGAGATTATCAACAATGCCACGGTGAAACCCTTTGTACTTGACTTGAGACCAGAGGTGCGATTGTCAGCTTTTGCGATCGATCGTGTGGAGGTATTGCCAAATCCAAAGAAAAGACCAGCTTTTCTATGAGGCAAATCCAGTATGCATGTACTAGGGGGTTGACAAAAGTCGGGCGCACTTCTGAAAAGGGACACACAGGTTGTATGTAGGTGAAGCTGGATTAGGAAGTTTGAGTGATATGAGGTGAGTGGAAATTGGTGTCTGCAAAAAGTCAGGCCCGCTTCTGAATATAACAGCTGATGTCTGTTGATGAAAGTAGAAATATGTAAGTGATATCTCATGATCTCTTCATGCTTCTATATTTTGTCTATATAGCAAAATCAATACAGGGTCAGGGTTCTCAATAGTCTGACCAGTGTGGTCATGAGGACAGGACTATGTGGTCAGTCCTTCTCCATGTTAGCGACTAAACTGGCCTGGTTCAGGTAGTCCGGTCTGGTCCAGGACTTGTCCCTGACCAGTCCTGATAAAATGACCACACAAGATATAATAATACTCATATGAAATAAATACATCCTTGCAAAGAAAAACATCCACTACATTTTACAATTAGAAAATAACTACACTTATTTCCATACCATTACAACTGTGAAGTAGGTCATGCCCAGCATGGCCAGGATATCAGATGCTCAAAAAATATCACTAGCGGCTCACCCCCTTTTTCCTTAGGACAATGGCTTTGGATGTGGGCTGCTAATAAAAGAGGCATGAAGGGCTATACGACATGCAAGAAGATGAAATGGCTGGGAAGGAGTATAAGCACGGTTGTGACGGGTATTCTATAGGCAATGAGAATTGTGATAATTGTTCCTTTTCTTTTATCAGCATAAACTCCAAGTCCACCCTTTGAGAAAGGGGAAAGGAAACATACGTTGGGGAGAAAGGCCTTGTATGGTAATGGATAGAAGGATAGGAACACTTTGCTGCTTTATGTATACACTCCTGTCTGTGCTGTTCGTAAATTACCTAGTGGAAAATAATAGCGGTTCAAGTTGAGAGTGAAGGAGTTGAGAGTGAACGAGAGAGAACTTGCTTAGATCTGTGTTAGCGATCAAAGTCTTGGCTTCATTTCGCTGCAGTTTTCTCGATTGGGCTGTTTCCATTGACGGATAAGCCACTAGCCGAAGCATCTCCTATCATCGGTTTTTGCTCAATCCATCCTGTCTGACTGAGCCCGGTCCAGTCAGTTCCAACAACCATGACTGTCTGGTAAGTCTAATATCCACCATTAGACTAGACTAGACTTTGACCTGGTCTAGCTAGTCCGAGCCGGTCCTCGGGTGACCATTGAGAACCCTGTACAGGGTTGCTTCCTAGTCAGTATTGATAACTGCTTAAAACCTGACTAGCATACTTCAGATAAGGCTTTCTAGCCTTTCATGGGGAATTGCTTGACCAAGAGTATTCAGAACAACCTCTAAAGTCTTAAGATCGCCAATTCTCCTCACTGTTTCTCCTACCTCATTTCTCATGGCCAACCACAATGTTTTAATCGTGTTTAAATCTGGTTATTGGACAGGTCACAGAATAGTTTTCTTGCTATTATTGTTGTAGTATTGAATTGAGTAGTTCTTGTATTCTGGTGAGCCACTGGCATTCTCAACCACCCTCACCTACAGGTAAGTTCTACAACATATGTGCCAGAAGAGGACAAGATGCAGATATATGATAGTTGTAACATCAAGAGTTGAATAAACTTTGGTTTTGCTAGGTATGAAAGTAATATAAACTTAAGGGTACTACTGAAACCTCCCAATATTATCGTCAACAGCCTGCTCAACTTGAATATCTTACTGATACAATTTGCAAAAGACTACGGTCACCTTCTATATCACGGATAGCTTGTTCACTGAGTCAGTGGTAGAAATGGACCACTCCCTGGTCAACAGAATCCGGAGCCAGTTCTCATACCTACAGTCCCAGCACTCTAGGTACAAGGCAACATAATTTGGCTTATTTGAGAGGCCAATTCTGAAGTTATCTTGTAGCACTCTTTAATGATAGCCAATGAATTCCATGACCATTTTTACTACTCCACGGGTGTACAGGTATCTCACCTGAAGGCATATTTCATTCCAGCTCAAACTCAGTATTCTTGCATTATGAATAACAGACACCTTTATGGTCTGTCATATAGCATTATTGATAATTGGGGGGTGACCGGTATGAGGAGTATTTAAAGCTATGCTATGCATTCTTGTTCGCAGGGATCTTTTGCACATTTTAGCTTTTTGTCATTTTTTTTATTTGAACCCAGGCTGTAGTTCTTAGGTGAACTTAAAACTAGCTTTTGGCCGACACTACAATCTATTTTCAATTGCTGATCAATTTTGGTACAACACCACTCTACATCATTACAGCGGTTAATATTTCAGACTTGCTGATCACAAGTGATTCCAATAGATCATACATTGTAAGAGTACCCCTCTTGAACTCCTTTCCGCTGATAGTTTTTACAATATAGGTTATAATATATTTTTAAATGTATATTGTCCAGTGTGGCAGCCTTCTCATTGCTAGACTACTCATATTTAACTTCTGAAACAAGCATACCCATCTTTGGAGTATGGTAGGGCTGGAGTCTTATGTTACTCTATTCAAATACATTTACAGTCAAGTACCTCCCTACCAACTATATCAAAATAACAAGGACTTGCAATTACAGGTTAGGTAACCAGGTAGAATTGAATGCTAACTATGCTGAGAACATTGGAAACAGTAGATTGATTGTGAGGAAGGCTCAAGAGTGATAGTTTGGTAAAGTATATTCAAATATCAAGGAGTTTAACTGGTTATAATGTTAGCTCTTTCATTGCTTGATGATTGTTTAACCATTGAGGAAATGGTCTAATATTTATACTAATGTTCAGACTACTTCCACTTCTTTGGTTAAGAGGTATCTTCTTAATAATCCACTTTTTCAGGACAAAGTGGTAACACCCTTTGACCCTGAAACATTACTGAGCTCAACTTCTTGTGTTTCCCGACCTAGTATTTCCTGTTAGGCAAATGGGAAAAGGATAGCTTTTTCACCTAAGGTTGTATACCCAGGGGTTACCCTACATTCACCCTATGAAGCTCATACTGCACTGTGATGCAGTCTTTGGGAGGGTGTGACAATACCACCTTGTGTCAGAGGTGGGTCCCAACTGCAAATAACAGGATCCTCTGAACCCATCCTCTAACACCAAGGACATCACAACCCTCTCTGCGGCCAGATGCTGCTCACATGATGGATAAAAGGGGACCATTGGTAAGGTTATGCAAGTATTCTGGGCGAGATCAGTGAACATCACCTAAAGTTACAGACATGACTGTACAGCATAGGAACCAATGTCACTTAGGTAATAGGACGTTTGCCTCAGTTGTTGCCCAAAATAACATAAGAGTATGATTACATCAAGTCCAGTGGTATGTTTGAGAAGATACCATATAGGACCTTTAGGTAAGGAAAGACTACGAGTGAATTGTCCCAGAGATATGATTCTGGGCTTTAGTCTGACTGAAGCCTGTATGTAGAAAGACAGAATGATGTCTGCAACTGTTACAGGCCTGATAACTAGGCTGGCGACTTCAAGTTTGTTTGTCCAATGATAAGGATTTTGTCTTAGCATGCAGACAAGATTCAATTCCTCCTGACAGAAGAAGAATGGTGAAGTGTAACTGGAATCTGGTGCCACACAAGAGAAATCCAAAGTACTGCAGGCCAGATGTCAATAGTAGAGTGATTCTTGTCAGGGTTAATCAGTGTTTGGACTATGTTGAAAAGGTCTGAATAGTTAGCAGGTACTTAAATAGTAGGGTTGATACTTGTAAGCCGCACATACTATGACAGGGGATATAAATATTGAAGTATGGTTCCTGAAGACTAGACTCCACACCAATTGTCCGACAAAAAATGTGACAATTTTGCCAGTAACGCCAAGTGTAGCACTCTTGTAAACACCTATCCTATGCCCTAAGTAGCAATTCTCAGCTTTTAACCTCTTATTTTATCTATGATATTATATTTTATCCTGTTTTAATACATTAAGTTGGGAATACTTATTATATTAAATGTCATATTGAATAAACTTATAGTGAAAAGCACTGGGATATACATGAAGGATGACAAATATAATAGTGTTACACTTGGCGTTACAGGAAAAATTGTCACAACTTTTGTCGGAAAATTAGTGTAGAGTCTAGTCTTCCAGAACCATACCTCCCAAGATTTACAGACACTCACTGCTTGCACTCTTCTTTCCTTGTGCTTGAAATTCTTACTGCATTCAGATAGGTCAAAACTTAGGGTTTAGCTTAAAAACCATCACGAGACACCAAAACCTGCTTCTGATTTAGGCTTCACTTCTATAAGCGAAATTTAAAATTTCACCTGGACTGTTCCACCATAGAACAACCAGCCTCCTCCCGGGAAGGGCAAGTCAGGTCCGCCTCTGCACTTTCAAGCAATTGGGCCATGCCGTACAGCTCTGGTTTGAACTTGCAGGTCCCCTGCCTGGAAATCCAATCTTTCAAATTCTTCTCATTGGGGTTGCCGCTTCCCATGAGCTCAACGACGAGGTCTTTGCCATCCCAACCAACAAAAGACTCACAGAGTTGTCACCTGGTTCAACTATACTTATCCTGCTGGTTTGTGCCGCTATAGCTGCCATCAGTGAGACCAACTCGAAAATTGACAAGATGGCCATAGTCAGCCAAGCTATTCCAAAGTCGCCTTCTCCTGGCACTTCTGGAATCACCGCCCTCCAAGCGTCGGTCCAGGACCTATCCCAAAGAGTTACTGCGAGTGCCAGTGTCCGCACCACTCGTGCCTTAGTACTACTACACCCTGCCCCTCAGACTCCGGGGTAGGCAACCAGAGTGGCTAGTCGTACCCCACAAGCTCAGTTTGTCCCAGACAGGCCACGCACTCCAGCCCCTACTCATTTTGATAGTCATTGCCCATCCTATGATACCATCACACGAAGGTGGCATGGCAACCCCATTGCCTATGCTGCTAAACATCCCAGATCGTACGACACTCAACAATGGAGAGAGGGCAAATATCCCACCATCACAGACTTTCCCACACCCCATCTATTGCTTCCAGCACAACCAGGCCCCTCATCAAAACCAACCAATGCCAATGCTGCTGCACCATCTTCTGGTAACACCAAGAAGAAGCAGAATAAGGGCAAAGCTGTCACCAGTGCGGTCCTGGTTACCGCATCCAACTCCCCGATAGTCCCGGAATGGGGTACAGCCTTGTTGCCTACCACCGACATGACACCTTTTCGCCCTGCGTTTCTCCCCATTGCCCTATATGGAGGCCCTACCCATTGCTGCTACTGCTCCTGACATAGCTGTATCGGTCATCAAATTGGCAAGCTGCTCTTTCCCCCCTGGCTTTACAGCTTCTGTCAACCCCAGAGGCCCGCTAACACTAACCTCCACTAACACCCAATCCTCTGCCATAGCATTCTCACCTGATTATGAGGCTCTCTCAACTAAATTCAATCAATCGTTCCCAGTAGGGGACTATCTGTTCCTGCGCTTCCGTCCTACCCCAACTGAAGTCCTAATAGTCATCCATGGCCTCCCATATGGATTCATGCAGACCAGCTCCAAGGACCGCCTCCCTGCACTTACTGACTTGATATATAATATTGTATGACAAGAACTTTTCTCAGTTAGGTTCATACAGTCTGATCTAGCAAAAAGGGGCATAAAAAAGGCAGGCTTCGTGCTGGTAGCAGTTGCTCCTGCTGATGTAGTTACCTTTGGGTCCTCCATTTGCCTTTTCTCGTGCTTAAGACAAGATGAGCACGTCTACTGTTCAAACCTGATGATACATTGCAAGCACCGCGTTACCTTCTGTCATCCTGCACCATGATACATGTTCGACCATTCCGGCTGCCCCATATACTCCCTGTTCCACTGTCGTTCAGCACATCAGTGCACAAACCCACCATGCTTCAAAGAAGGAAACTCCAAGGTAGTACCCATATGTTGCACTGCCTCCACTCCAAAGTGAACCAACTGTCAAGCTGAGCATGTAGCCACTAACCTCAGATGCACAGAAAGGCCACAGCCTGTCCCAACCCAGGAAAACCCATCCCCCTCCTACTGCCTAGCAGCAGACGATACAATGGACGTAAAGGAGGATACTGGATCCAGACCCACTACCGCCATTGGATGCACCCCTATGCCCACCCTCACTAACCCCTGACGCACATGCGGCAAAGCCATTGTGGCACCACAACCAAGGGCCAAAGCCCAGCAGGCCAGCTGGGGTGAGGGTTCCTCTTCGTCCCCCTCCCCACATGATTAATGATCCAATATAATATTAACAGTCCTGGTATGTTTCGTCTGGCTCCTGCCCCTGAATTACAGAAACTATCCATTATTCAATACAACTCCTTCAGAAGCTGGCATGTGTTTTCTTCTCATTTTAATAGCATAAAAGCTGGAAGCCCGATACCTTTGTTTATTCTGTTACAAGACCACACATTTTTGGGGAATAGCCCGCATTCATTTAGTTGGTTAAAGTGTTTGCTTGCGAAATATGCTCCAGCATGCCTCCTAAAGTGGTATGCTATTTTCACTATAGGTTGTTACAAACCTACCCTATCCTTCCTATGTTTTTGATTCTCCTGATTGGATGGCATTTCATGTGCATACTCCTTTAGGCTTGTTTGATTCCAACCATCATGTTTTAAGGTTGTTCAATAGTTACTCAACGAATGGTACGTCTTCATACACCTGTACTGTTTCCCATGAGAAGATGATTCAAGACTATGACTTTCCCTGCCTTGTGGTTAGTGATCGCAACATATACAACCCTCTATCAGATTCCCTCTGGGAATACTCCGTCCACTAAATTGCAATCTCGGCTTTCTACTTTGAGAGAGCCACTGATTTGGGGTTTTCTCTTCTAAATCCCTTCGGCATCTTTACCTGCTTCCCATTTGTGGCCGAAGACAGGCCTGTTGCTCTTGATCTTTTCTTAGTCAATCGTACATTGGCACTATTGCTTTCTTCATGGTTGACCCATTTACCCAGCACAGGCTCTGATAATGTCACATAATGATTGTTTTATCGGTGGCCCTGCTGCACTCTTCTCCCTCCTCCCAAAACTGGAAAACAACTGACTCTACTACTCTCTCACCATCCATCAGACAGCTCAACATGTTGGATGCACCCCTATTACCAACAAATAACTCTCTTTTGGCTTGGTTTGACAGCCACCTGGCCTCCACAACTTTCCTACTTGCACAGCATACACCCCTTAAACGCTCTTTTGTACACTCTAAACTGTTATAGAATGACAATTCGTCAGTTCTCCGCAAGGACCTCCAGGAAGGCCTGCGATTCTACCATGGTGAACAGTCGCCTTACTCACTGTCCATAGCGAAAGTCTGGCTCCTTGTTGACTTCATGGCAATCAAAAAAGGAAAAGAATAACCATTAGAAGGAGTTCCTTTTCAGTGTAGGAGCCCAAACTGTCTGGGCTACCACGCGCCTCCCTCCCAGTCGCCAACCTGATCACTTTCCATCCTTCCCAGACACCATACTTTACTGTCATACCTTTGCCCCAGCAAGGAACTCACCCCCATGCCCAGCCTACTACATTTGTTTAGGGATGTCACCCTACTTTCCTTACAGGAAATATCTGTTGCACTCTCATAGTCGTCAAACACATCTGCTTCTGATCCTGATCAAATCCCATATGGAATATGGAAAACTATCAACAAGACCAATCCTTCCCTTCTCCAATCCCTTCTTGGTTCCCTTCACACTTATCCGTTTCACTCCTCCTCAATGATAGAGACCACTGGTATCATTCTCTCTAGCTCGGTAAACCTGACTACTCAGCTCCTGCGTCTTTCCGTGTCATAGTTCTTCTTCAGCCAATTGCCAAAATACTGGAGTGGATCGTTGAATCTCAACTCTCCCCCCTTGCACACCCTGCCGGCCTCCTGAGTTGCAACCAATATGGCTCTCTCACTCACCTTAGCACATTCGACACCTGCGCCATCCTCACCCTTGAGATTTAAATACTTCAACGCCTGCTTCTCAAACTCTCCACCCTTCTCCTGGATATTAAAGGGGAGTTTGACAAGATTTCTTCCCCTGTACTTACTTCACTCTTGCCCCGCAAGGGCATTGCACATTATTTCGTTTCCTAGGTTCGTTCATTTTTAGCTGACTGCAAGTGCAGCTTGATTTTTCAAGGCCCTCCTAATGTTTTTCTTCTTATTCAAGTTGGTACCCCTCAAGGGTCTCCTGTCTTTCCGCAATTGTTTGTGATATATATTTCAGTGCTTTACATGCCCATACCTTACAGGATTGTGTTTTCCTATGTCGATGATTTTCTTGTTAGTGTTCGTTCATTGTCGTGCCGAAAGAATTGTCAGATGGTTCAGCATTTATATGCTATACTGAAGAGAAGGGGAGCCACGATAGGCGTTTTCTTTTCAATTCTCAAGACTGATCTCTGCCCTTAGTGTACACTAAGTGATAGGGACATCATCTCACCATCCCCGGTCTGGCTTGACCGGTTTTTATTTCACCTATCCTCCAGTGTCCGATGTGTGTGATACTGGTTCACCCTGTCAATGGAAACCTCAACCCACTTTCAAACACTACTTGCTCTCACACAGGAAGCCGTTTCTATTATTAAATTGCTTTCATCACCAGGAATGGGCCTTGTGTCGCATGTGAACTGCAGGCTCGCCACAAGGCTGATCCTCCCCATTCTCACACATTGCACAAATATGTTTGCCCCAAACGCCTCCTTCCTTGGTAGCATGACCGTTCTCTGGAACAGATCCTAAGATGGGTCACCAACAATCTTTACTCAACACCTAAGAGTGTTCTCAAATGCGAGCCATGACTTTCCCGCTCCATTCCCTCCTGCTATACAAGACAAACATAGCTGCCTTTAGTATAACCTACTCTTCCCCTATAATCAACCCGCCAGGATGCCCACTGTCTTCCCTGGGCACACTCAGAAAACAGCTGCTGACTGCCTCATTGGGCTGCTGGACGGGCTCAAACAGAACTTCCTACTACTCCACAGGGACCAATACAAGCCAGTACCCGTAGTACGATCTCACCTACCCATTGACCCTATGTGCTACTTGCTACGCCCAGTAGTAGCGTTAGCTTGGTCCCTACCCCTCCTAGATCCACACCTACTTCCAGTTTACGAAAGACCTCCGCTGGAGCCCCCATCTGGCAGGATATACGCAGCACAGAAATCCACTATCAAGGGCCAACTTCTACAAGACTGGATGATACAGTCACCACCGCCTTTCTAGTACTCCTACCGATCCATGCAGATCCCCCCCCTTTTTATTAGTGTGGACAGGTTTACCTCAGGGACAATACACCAGATGAGAGCAGGAAAGTCTTACCTGACCGCCTATCTGAACTCCGGCCAGACAGATTCTGACAAAACATGCCTTGCCTGAGAAGAGGATGAAGAAACCTTTAAACACGCTATTCTTTACTCTGACGCGAAGGCGGGACAAAGCACCTGTCACCTGGCTGACATACTTTCAGTTGGCAAAGAGTCACCTATTCAGACAGACAAGCCCTTAGTGTTAGGTCTTGCTTACTACATCTGTGTCACTCATACATACTTTCCTCTCACAATCCTTCTTGGAACCGGCCAACTCACACCCTCACCTGCAGACTAGTCTGCTTGTAGTTACTTGCCTAGCTGTTGAGTTAAGAGTTTCATTACTTGTTATAAGTTTTTTATTTGATTACCTTGTATTACTGTACCTGGATAAGAGGACACCATTTGTGGTGTGAGCATGAAATGTTCCTGTTTGGGAGAATGTTGTACAGTTATTTCTTTTGTGTTGTTTGTTTGGAATTAACCGTTTATTTATGCCATAGCTAGCACTGCAAGCAAGTTCCTGTAGGTTAACAGCGAATATATGAGTTAAACAAAAAAAAAGTGAAAAAATCTAGCACTTTACCGCCATCCTCTGTCTCCTTTACAACTCCAGCGATTCAAATCTCAACACTACAAGATTATCACCACATCTTTCCAATATACCCCCTATCGTGTGTTTATTACCAGGGGGCGATGTTCTTCTCCTATCCTCTCTATGCTCTTGGGTTTACCCTTTGTGTCTACTCTCCCCCTTCTTCTATCCTTTGGTGGTTGGTTTTATCATCTCCTTATATTGTTTCCTCTGCCTACCCCGCACTTGCTGTGCCTTACTTAACATTTACACTGTTGGGAACACTTTCATCTATTCCCAGCTTACAGATCGCTGGGAACCTAGTTTGTAGTAGGGGAAATACTTCAGCAGACTATATTCGCTTGCCCCATACACCCTCTAAAGAACCAGCAGGTAACTGTCTAGTCAGACACGAACACAATTACTGCTAGTTTCTATGACAAAGATGTTGGTCTACACTTCCTCTATCCTCTCCCAAAGTTGAATCAGCTCGCCCCCTACTGCTGACATCCAAGGCTGATACTCTACCATCACACCGTCCCTGGCCAGCATCTTACTGCTTTCCATCCTGGCTCTCACTCTACAGTTTTATTTCCCGGCTGGTATCCTACTGCTACCCACTCTCAAGGTGGCCCTTACTGCTGTTCACACTTATGTTCCGGAGAATTTGGGTTATATCATGCGCCACATACACCCTCTTCCCTGGACTGAAACTCCTCACTCCTTTGGCTAAATTCATTCGCTCTCCATGCTTGTGATCTTTATCGCCCCTGCTGCCCGGACTACGATCTCTGAGATCACAGATATTACACTGCAGCCTGAAATGATCAGTCGGCTTGCGCGTTTCTGGTTCAGGTGTTTGGTTTTCTTTACTTGTAATTGGTTCTTGTTCACTGTCAGGTTGTATTTCTTAAGTTCCTTCTCTGGGAACGTTTTTGGAAGCCCTTTGTTGTTTTCAGGCTTGTCATTTGTTTGTTTGTTTTTTCTACCCAAACGCTTTGGCAAGAGAGTTTTTCTACTGGCAGAGGGTCAGGATGGACTGAGTTGGTGGTTTTTTGTTGTGATAGCTGGCACTAAAGGTGTGTTTTGTACATTAAACAAATATTAAATCAGTCAAACAAAGAACCAAACATCGCAAGCTTTATAGAAATCATCAGGTTAGGGAGAAGAGACATTATGAATATAATAACTTACGACTAGAAACGTCTTTGTCACGATCTTTATGAACATTTAGATTGAGTCTTTCTTGGCACATCTCCAGCTATGATTAAGCATCCCTGCCTTAACCATTTCACTGGTTTTCAGAGATCTGCTGCCGCCTAACATTTCTTCTATATGTATCCTTACTTTACTAGATAACAGTTTTTGATCTCTTTAACATAATAGATTATATATAAATATGCAGTCCAATTACCTACATATGAATAGTACTATGCAATATCGAGTGATCACTTGTAATATATATTGATTAAAGCATTATTCAATTTCTGCCTCAGTTACCAGAAAATCAGTCTAATAGTATTCCCTAAACCTTGTTTCTGCTAGTTAGACATTACTTGCGATGTAAACTTACTTAGTATTCTAAGTAGACTTCTAGATACCTTCACCAACCTTATAACTCTGAGTCAGCGAGCTTGAGTTTGGATGTACTGTTAACCTCTTGTAGCTGTCTGCCTTACTTTTCATACTAGACAAGTTATTCCTACTTGAGCAATAGGTACCCCAGTGTTTACCCATTCACAAATTGAGAACCTTATCAAATCTATTTGTATATCTTCTTACAATAGTGTGGGTTCCTATCAGCACCTAGTGCAAGGTATAAGCTTTTCTGATGTTGGAACGACGAAGTTTTGTATGTTTTACCGGTGGTGCAAGGGCAGAAAACCTTACTTGTGGAATATATAAAACCCAGATAATGTATATTCATACTGATTGAAATTATTAATTAAGCCTAATTGTAAGAATAGAATGAGATCTCAGTATTGAAAGAAAGGTCGTGCAAGTAGCTCCAAAGAGGATAGGTGTTCACTGGAGCTTAGCCATCAGCAAATCTCATATAATAAAAACAAAGAAAGTCATACAGCTAGAATTGATCTATGAGAATGTCAACTGAACTCAGGAGCAGTCGTATACAATCTTATCAACAGATAAGACTCAAATTACAGGTGGAAAGTACAGTAGAATCTGAGTTACTAAAAGGCCAGAGGAATAGTGGAATCCAACTTGTAGAGTAAAGAATTATAAAAGAAAGTAGAGACTGATACTTCAGGGCTGTTAGCATAGAAGTGTGAAACAGCCAGGTATTCCTTGGGAAAACGATCAAAGTTCAATTAGTTTTAAGAAGTACAGTACCAATTGTTCAAAGATACAGTGAATTATATTATCACAGTAGGATTAATTTAAAAGTTAGAGGATGGAGTAAATGAGCATGTAGCGGGAAAACCTGGACTAAGTTTCAATACCAAGGTATTAAAGTTTTCCACTGGTTTGGGTTCTCACCTGATCTCAATTGAATTGCAAAAGTATCATATATTAGAAAGAATGATCTACCAAATAATCTTTTAGAAAATATCTTATATGATAGATCAAGGGAAGAGAGCAGAAGGCTTAGGCAAATGTTGAACAATGTGAATTTATGAAGCTTGTAGGTACAAGACTGGTGAGATCTCAAGCTGTTATTAATCCAAATCATCTTTTCATAACATACTAGAACTACATATTTACCTACTTCAAATTTTTATTTCTAACTACTAAGGAAGTCACTATCTATCTTTTAGTATGAATCTACATATCCCTCTAGATTGTCGATATAGTTTTAAGTTTCTTGCTTTCTGAATTCAATTGCTGACTTTCCGTATGTGGTAAGTACAGTATCTGGTCATCATATCCAATTGACCCCGCAACCCATATGTGCCAAACACCTCTGCTAGACTAATGTAGAAAACTTAGGTATTGTACCTCCATATGGCTTGCAAGATGTGACAAAGAAGGCCTGAATTCCAGGAACTCTTGGATTGAGGGGTAGCCTGGAGATGGATGGGCTCGGGTGAAACATACTTGTACAGCACTTTAATAAAACATTCCGGAGATCAGGGTCTGATATAAGTGGAGTACGGCTCCAATCAACCTCTGGATAGCGAAAACATCCTAACCTTTAATGACAACAACACCACACTCTTATTTTCCTTTAGTATAAATCTTCTAAATAATTCATGGAATACATTTACAAAGGTACAGCCTATAAGTTTTGTATATTTTACAAGCAGCGGGTGTTGTGCTAGTGCTGGGAGAGCAAGTGAACTACCCCACCACACCTACTTTTTTTGTTAATTCCGTGGTATGATTTTAGGTACATGACTAGCACTTCCTAGTGTTCAACTGCTGCATTCGGGGAATATCCTATTGCAAATAAAAACCCAAAGCAAAAACAAAAACAAAAGAAACAAATCAAAACAATAACTAATAATGCCATAAGGCGTGGTATCAAAGTTAAAATTTCCCATGATTGGAGTTCCTTGCACTATCATCAAGCTTTCAGCTTATGATCTTTTAGTTGTATCCCCCACCATAACCGTGCCAAGGTTGCGGCGGTGGCCGCAACCCCCGGATGTTCTCAGGCTCACAACCTGGGGCACTCTAAAGAGTGCCTGCCAGCTCAACACAACTTTGCGGCTCAACACAACTTTGCGGCTCAACACAACTTTGTGGCTTACCATAGAAACTCTGTGGCTCACCACATCTGTATGGTGCAATGCAACTTAGTGTCCCAGCATAAATTTGTTACTTAGTATAACTTTGAGGCAAAATATAATTTTCTTTAACATGAAAGAGTATGCAGGCATATTATCCCTTAGAGGAAGCTACTGTCAAACTTGTAGCCTGGTCCATGCACCTTTTTCCTCTGTTAGTGATGAGAAATTATTAGAGAGAATATTCCATCACGAAGTGGCCCGCGGCTGTGTTTCTGCTTCTCCAATCAAGTTGCTCAAAAGGCCGTTCACTGGCAAGGCTAGTACAAGTTTGACAGTGTTATCCTCCACGGGATAATATGCCTGTATACTCTTTTATGTTAAAGAAAATTATATTTTGCCTCAAAGTTATACTAAGTAACAAATTTATGCTGGGACACTAAGTTGCGTTGCACCATACAGTTGTGGTGAGCCACAGAGTTTCTATGGTAAGCCACAAAGTTGTGTTGAGCCGCAAAGTTGTGTTGAGCCGCAAAGTTGTGTTGAGCCGCAAAGTTGTGTTGAGCTGGCAGGCACTCTTTAGAGTGCCCCAGGTTGTGAGCCTGCGAACATCCGGGGGTTGCGGCCACCGCCGCAACCTTGGCACGGTTACTTATAAAGTATGCAATAACTAGGCCACCACCTGGGCTTCAGGGTAGTGAATATTGCCATTGGCATGCTTGGTGGGTCTTGTGTTTTGCCAGACGAGAGGTGTCGGGTTTTTCATATAATGGCAGTAGGATGCAAGGCGATAGGGAAGAAGTAGTAGGGTGCCCCCTTGTAGCAGTAGGGTGCCAGTACGGAGCAGTAGATGCCAGCCGGTACTAGTAGGGTGCCAGCCGGTAGCTGTAGGGTGCCAGCCTTGAAGGTGTATTGCCTGTCGTACTTGATACACAAGTGCTTCTGAAAGGACTTCGTGTAAGGTAACTGATGGGTATGCTGATTTTCGACCAACGTAATAAAGCGCTGCTGGTAGTATGTTTGATAGCAGTAGGGTGCCAGCCATCGTGTTTTATCTCACGAGGAGACTATCCCAGTCCACTTATGAAGCTCCAAGTTCAGTAGCTGGGATGATCGTGAGATTTGTGTTGTGTTGTGGTGTTTAACCCCGAATCGACCTCCGCGAATAGGAAGGAAGCAGGGTATGAAAATTGCGGGAAAGGAGCTTGTACTCCACCATACCTATTTTGCTTCTTTTATATACAATTTGCTACAGTACCCCTTGCTAGCGCAACACCCCCTGCTAGTAAAATATACAAAAATTATGGGCTGTACCTCCGTACAGAGCATATCCGATTCTAGGCAAGTGGACCTTCCTGCACTACCGGTACAGTATTTGTTGCAAGGTGAGGGATAAGTGGGCAAAAATCCTTTTCCAACATCCCTCTAACTTATCCTCCTATTAGCCTATTCCTGCACACATCAAACGTGGTATTCCAAACCCCCCTCGAACTAAAACCAAATGGAAATGAGAAATACTTGTACAACCAGGCGGTTTGTTTCCTTCTTCCCAAAAGCAAAAAAAAATCACGAAAAGAAAAGAAAAGAAAAACATGGGCCAGTCGCGGTACAAAGGGCATGTTTTTGGCTCCTCTACCCCGCTTGTTGAAGTGAGTATCGCAAGTGCCCCCCACCCCCTCCATGGATCATGTGGGGTGACGTTCTCGTGGGCATTTTGCGATCGTTGAGTTTCGTTACGCTTTCCTCACTACTAGGAGGTTATCCAATGAAAGGGGGAGCAATTGTAGGAGGATCTCATAGTAGGGGTATTACTGCACTCCCGGTACTCGTAATTTTCTGGCGTTTGTGAACACAACTTCTATGGTATATGGGCAGAGATTCGACCAGAACTTCAGGATTTTGGTGATATGCAATAGCAGCCGTGTTCACAGACGTCATAAAATTACGGGCACATCTTGAAGTTGGTTTCAGATTTCGTATAGCTGAACAGTGCCCCTAGCGTTCTCTGCTGTAAGGCTTACCTACTGAAAAGCAGCTAGTAATTAATTAATTTAGGAATTCCTCAGACTTAAGAAGTGAGTAGAGGGCCTTTTTTTCTCACTTTCTTTTCTTTAGTCTGTTTCTTTTTCTTCTTTTTTGCTCCGCCTGAGCAGGAGGGATACCGCCTGAAAATCTTGATGGCTACCATGCTGTACTGTGCAAGCACCGGTATGCCTAAGTCCTCCATGAGCCACCCCCCAACCGGCCGAGGAATTCGTTTATTGCACACCCACCGCCCTCTTCCTGCCCTCCGCATTCCATGTGTATGCAGGCACCCGAAATAACCCTGCACGATAGAGGAGGACAAGAGAGGAGCCACTCAGGTTCCCCCAGTGTCGCCCCCTCATCTCGAGAGCTCACAAATTTAAGGCTCCCCACAACGACTAGAGCAGATCTAGCCCCGAGCTCCTACCCTACCTATCACCGGACTCCTTCCCCTAACGGTGAAAAGAAAAAAGGAAACCAACCTCGAGCCAGGCGAATAATATGCAAGTATCGTATTAGGCATGCACTCGTATGAAGCACTCGAACACAGGGATCAAAAGTTTGTCTGCGGAATTACCTCTGCACATCGGAGGCCCCACACCAAACCCAGAGTCAAGCCTTCCCGAGCTTTCACGCCGGGGACTTGTAGAACACAATTCCCTACTCTCCAACCTTCACCCTGCTTCGGCTAGGTCCTGGGTTGTACGGTATGATAGTAATGACTCCTTTCATTAGAATCCTTACCAACCCGAAAATAGCTCCTCAATTCGTCGTAACATAGCATATTGTGGGTTATGGTAGGGCGTTTAGGGGCCAATCGGTGTATCTTACCGGTATGTTATAGTACCTCTTGTTGGGGCTCTACCGGGAGAGCACCGGTATTAGAGGTAAGCACGATTTTAATGAGAGAGTGGAGTGAGGTGGAAATTGCACTTCCGGGCCTAACTTACGGCTATGCCTCCGTTTGTCGTCATGAATACGGATAGTGTTAGAACGGTATCTTTTACAGACGCTATCAATTGAGGAGGTGCACTCCAATAGGAGGGAGGAGGGGAGGATAAGAAAAGAAGAAACAAAGGGTACAATATTTGAATCCGTGTCACCGCGAACGCCTGTCTGATAGCAGTACAGGGCAGCCCCCGCTGGTTACTCTACTACCGGCAGTACGGTACTCGAGTTAACTCGTGGCGGGGTGATGCCGGTTGCGGGGTGATGTCGGGAAGAGGTCTACTCGAGTACCCAACGAATGTAGGAACTAGAAGCAATAGTTGATGTCATTCTGAGTAAACAAAAAAACAAGTAGGGGTTTTCAAAGTTAAAAAAGTAGACGAAAGGTAGCTTACTGTGGCGTTTCAAGTAAGCTTGGCATCAACCAAAAGAGTTAATTTACGGTTGCTTTACAATACCAGGCAATACCTGTTTTGCAGGTAGGGACGGAGGTTGCGAGCTCCGTAATGAGCCAAGAATGGAGAAAATAATCTTGTAGCTTTAGTGATGTAAGATAAAATATAGTGGCTATGGGAGAGGGAGGAAGTAGGTAGGGTACGCACCTCGGACAAGCAATTCCATCAACCAAATGCCTCGCACTTCAGAAAAGGCTCAACTGACAAGCCAACTTCAGGAGACCTGGTTGGCCTATGTCCTTTGGAATATGATGTTTGATGATGATTTGAAATTGCTCAAACAATTTCTTGGTCCAGGGCCGATCTCCACCTTTGACGCAAAAGGTGACTTACCTGCGCTCCAGAATCAGATCTATTTTGGACCCTTAGAGGTGGTTGGAGGGGTAGATAAAGTCCTGGTTAAAGGGCTTTCAATGGATATGCCCCTTGGATTGGAGGAACGTGAGCACAAGAAGAAAGAGGTTGAGGAGTTTGTTGGCTTTTTGGGACTCGTGGTAGAAGGAATGCGGTATTTGGCACCTCGGATGCCAATTCCTCACTCTGAGCACCTATTCAGACATCATGTATGTTAGCTATTTTTTTAATTAATAAATATAATTAAAAATTAATTTGATAAATTAAAATTCTGACAAAGTTAGTTTTATACAATGTCATCAGAAAGATTCCAAGTCTTCTTTCGAATGAACTGAGAGTCATTTAATACTCTTACACTACTCATACAAGATGATCTCATTTTCAAAAATTGTTCTCCAAATTCCCAAGCTCGCGTTTCGATCCAGCTTGCTACCGCACAATATTTCGTAGGATCTTCGGGGACTTCGGTTGTGCGTGGAGCAGCACAGTTAGGAATCGGGGAGGAGACCTCACGTTTGTACTGCGATCACAGTATTTCAGCTCTCATTCACCTTTTGCGGTGATTTCTGACCTGGCCAAAGCCAGGGGGTAATGGGTTTCTACGAATATGACATGGTGTGGAGAAAGCGAGTGGGTTTCCAGGATATATCGGATTTTTGGATGGGAGGGACATGACTCCACAGGGCAGTCCGTCCTATCATGGTGAAACGTATTTCAACTGTAAAAAACGATATGCGTTGAATATTCAGGCAATTTGTGATAGTAACCGAGGGTTTACTTTTGTATCGGGGGGATATCCTGCATCAGTCGGTGATGCTACAGGTTTTTGTAGTACCTCGTTCTTTAAGCAGCCAAATATATTTTTCTCCTGTCCAGAAGAATACATTCTGGCTAATAAAGCCTATCGGATTAGGAGACGCAGCATAACGCCCTACAAGGAGCCTTTAGGGAGTCAGGAGGTGGGTGTATATCGGGAATTTAATTTACCTTTAGCCACCGCTCGAGTCAAATTTGAGCATGCTTTTGGGGTTTTGAAAAGTCGGTGAGGGTCACTACAAGGCATTCCTATTAATATAAGAACAGCTCAAGACTATGTACGAGTACTGGCTTGGATTATGAGTTGTATTTTACTTCACAATTTTCTGTACAATTTTGAAAGTGATGAGGTTTGGATATCAAATTGTAATATGAGGGATGGACTTGGGGATATTGAGGAAGGTGAGATTATTGGAATTGAAGCTGAACGCAGGGCAGGGGCAGGATGGAGGGATCAAATACGTGAATTCTTTTTATATCAATAAACAAATTGTATTTTTATATTACATACATGTGAAAAATAAATTAAAAAATGCATGAGAAACAGCAGAGAACAATTGCAATAAATAAACAATAATAGAAAAAAAACTATAAAGGAAATGAGGCAGAAAGGAAAAATGAAAGAAAAATGAAAGAAAAATGCGACAAGAGAGTAAACTAAATAAATAAAAGAAAAGGGAAGAAAGGAAAATAGAAGTACAATAAGCAAAAGAGCGGAAATTAGGCAAACTGCATAGCAAAAACAAGAACAATAAGAACAAATATAAAGCAAAATAAAATCAAGTCAAACAGATAAATCAAAAAAGAGAGTAAATATCGTTTAAGATATATCTCAAATGTCAGAAAAGCTGAACAAATCCTCGTTCTTCGCTTCCCCACTATCAATAATAATCAGATCATTCTTGCAACACTGTTCAGACTCTTTTTTGATATCAGCTCCAAGACGAAACGTTGCTTCCAACTGCCTCATCATCAGCTGCGTTGTTACAGGGTAGCTAACACGGTAGGATTCCGAGCTAACTAGGCCAAGGATATTCGAGACAATGGATTAATACTCAGGAAGGCTCGTTGGTAATCGTTTGCTAAAGGTAGAGTAATGGAGTGTAGTCAAATATCAAGCAGTTAGAATATAACTCGCTAACTTGTTATATTGTTAAGATCTCTTCTCCGTTGCTTGATGATTCTTCAACCACCGGGAGAGAGTCCTCTATTTATACTAATGTTCATGCTACTTCGACTTCTCTAGTTAAGAAGTATCTTCTTAACAATTCAGTTCGTCAGAACATAGTGCGAACACCGTTTGTCCCTGAAAACTTGCCCTCTCACTCAGAGAATCTCCCGAACTGCTATTTCATCTGAGGGTGTCCCCACTCCACCAGTAGACAGTCTTCGATCTCTTCGTCATGATAGACTATAAAAGAATCTGCGGCCCCAATGTCTACATACCAATAGTAATATGGAATATGGAGTGATCAGTTCCGATATCCAGCTATCAAAGCATTATGCAGCTAACGCATATGCAACTAGAAAATGAGAGGAGTAGTATTCTCTTCACATCGTTCCAATCAGATAAATATATCTTGAAACGTGCTCTCATCTAGTGGTCCGAGTCGTCATCCAGATGCCTCTAGGAAGCTCATAACTTCGGGAGCATAGGTTCAGATATATGGTCATCTTATGGAGCCATATACCTCACTCTTAAATAGTAGGTAAGCTATTCCTGCTTGGGTAATATGCGTTCTTCTCTCCTCCATTCTATTCTTCTCTCTTTCAATCTCTAACCTTTCTCTTTCAAGGTCCAACTCTTTCTGCCGCAGCTCACCTTGCTGTTGCAACTGCTCGCCCAAAAAGGTATACTTTCTTTCTTCTTCCTCTGATTTTGCAGAAGCCAAAATACTGACTGTATCAATAAGCGCTGTAGAGGCACCCTTTTTCTTTTTTGCTGACCCACTGATACCTCTTTTGGTACCAAAATCACCATTATCATCCTGATCCTCAATCATATCTAGAGAACAACGCTTTCTTGTCGACTGTAGTGCAGACTCAGACGAAGAAGGTATGAATCAATTTCTTAATCTACTCTTCTCCTTAATTTAGCTAATACTTCTAAATTAGATATTAATTTAATACTAACTTACCTTTCTTCTCTGCTGCTCCTTGCGCTTCTCTCCCTATTTCCCTCCTCAATTCTCCTTCTTTGTACCTCTACCCCTTCAAATAATATTTCCTCTCCCTCCTCGTGCCATCATCAGCCAAAAAATCATCTTGCACCCCATCTCTCGCCGCTCACCCTGTGCACCAGACATTCCAGGTGCTTATAACGTAAACTCGAGTTCTGAATGCGTCCGCCCAGGTTTATTCCGTCGGGAAGTGAAAGAGCCGCCTCCAATGTGTCCGCACGCCACAGGCAGCGCCTTGATACATTGGACGCGGCCCTTTTGCATCCAGTGGCCTTAGAACCCTTCCCCCCAGAAACCCTCCCTCCAGCGCCCAGCCTCTTCCTCCCTTCGCGCCTAAAGTCCACATTCCCATGCTGCCGTTCTGCAGACGCCTTTCAACTGCAACCTCTCACATCCCGGCCCCCCCCCCAGACACACCGGCCCGCCAGCTTTCCTCCCATGATACCCTCTTTCCTTTAACTTCGTCACTAGCCTCTCTCTGAATCCCTTTCTCACCCGGAACCCGTCCAACATTACCTCTGTTTCTCCCCTACGGCCGGATTCCCTCCGTCTTTCCGCATATCCGGTGGACGTTTTCCAGTCTTCATTTTTTCACCCTATTTCCTCCCAACGCCCTCAGCCCTTGCTCCTCCCTCTGATCCCACCCTGTATTCTCCCATATCTGGCGGACGTCCCCCACCCCCTTGCCCTTTCGCTAGGCTCTTTCCTCAGCTATCCACATCCTATCTTGTTTACCCCGCTCCTCTTGCCGTCCGCCCCCGGACTCTTGCTATCCGCTCGCCGGCTCCCACCGTCTTCCCTGGCTTCTAACAGTCCTCCAAACACATTCCCATGCCTCTTCACCCCCAACTGCCCGCTAGACTACTTAACCAAGCCTGCCCAGTTTATAACCATCCCCCGACACATTCCCATCCCTACCGAACCTACAATTGCCCGCTAGATGACTTACTCATGCTTGCACGGCTTATAACTATCCGCCCAGTTTGTTCTCATTGCTTTCCTGCTCACCAGCCTGGCCCGTACACTACTATTGTTTGATCATTCCTGACCCTTTTAGCACGGGTAATCCAACCTGATTTTATTACATATATATACACATTCCGCGAGTGGTGATAAAACCATTCTCCCTATCCTCTTGATGGGTTTCTTCAACCTGCGATTCGGTGTCCCTATGTTCTCTGAACTGCGTTGCACCAACCAGTGCTCCCGGATTCGCCCCGTGTTCTCGCTGCGACTCGCCCTGACTGTCTCTTCCTGAATCCACGCGGCCGCCAGCCGTCTCTAATTCATCCAGCTCCTTATCACTGCCAAACTCCTGCCTCAATGCGTCCTCATCATAGTCATATCCCACCGTCCTCTCGACCCGCTATCCCCGCTCCTTCGCGATTTTAGCCTCCAATGTCGTCCTTATCCGCTGGATTATTCGACTCTGCCAAACTCTTCCTGTTTTGCCCCACGATGGTGTCTGACGTTCAAGCAGGGCTATCTATCCATTGGCTGACCTTTCACACCATTCAAGTACAGGCGGTTTTCAAAAGTATCCGGATACCGGGGCAGTTGGGGGATCTGGACACTTTTGAAACCTGCCAGTACGCATAGTTTATCTTACCCCCGGAACTGGCCTGTGTGAAAACCACATTATTGATGAAGATGGCAGTCCGCCAACATCTCAGTGAATGACATAATATGGCCGCTGTAAGACAGATAAACGGGCCCTCGACCTTATCTAGGAAACCCTCATCTGTTATGCCTTTCCTTTTCAGGTCAGCGTAATATTGAGCCAATATCGCACCCGCAATCTGCGCTGCCATGAATCTAAGAGAGATTGGCTGTCCGCTGGATCAGATTGATTTAGTCTCACTGCAATTAGAAACAATCCCGACAAATGTGAAAAAGATACCTCATAGCTGCCAGGCAGGCAAATGAACCTATCCTCCTCTAGTAAGTATTCCACTCTTCGTGCGCAGGCTGTAGGATCCTCACTATTGAGCTTATAAAGTTCTGTTATAGCTTGCTTTACTGTATGCCAATACTGCGATCGGCATCCGCTGTGCTTTGCCCGCATCTGCAAATCAGTGACCAGCGGCCACTCCATTTAGTCTGGGATGGGATGCCAGTTATCGATTAAGGGTAACTTACCTAGTCATTTGAGGCCGGACTAGCATCAGCAAAGTCGGGAAAGCCTAATTGGGTCCAAGCCTCGCTCCAAGATGTGCGGACTTCTTCGGTGAGGGTAATTGGGTCCGGAAACCGATTGACAAAGATCATCCCCTCCCACATCAGATCACGGGCTCTGGCCAGAATGCTACGCTCAAGCCCTGTGGCCATATTTCGCCTGCTGCTGGCCTGCTGTCCTCCTCCGCTATTCAATTCCAGCATTGTTGGATCTGGGTGACTTGAGGTTATCGCCGGCGTGGCAAGTAGATTTAAGACTGTGGGCGAACGGGAGGGAATTGCAGATGTATAACCGTTTTGGCTAACGAGTACTGGGGCAGGTGTTCTCCATCTGGGGTAACTAATCCTCCTGCTAGAACTCTGGGTATTCCCAGGGGTGATTGTCAGTATCGAGCGCTGCGAGCTAAGGAACTCACGCCTAATTAGTCTCTGCGCTCCCCAGGCCGATTGATGATCTGTATCGTCCCCATGCTGGCTTAACTTGTTCTCCTCCTCGCTCTCCTCGCTCTCCTCACTTTGGCTATCATTGCCCTCATATTCCCCATCATTAGAGTCCAGACTCTCATGCGCCGACTCCAAGACCTGCTGCCAATGGTTAAGGTCAGGCTCTGGTACCTCGAGTCGTGAAAAAGCCAGCTCCAGCACGCCATCCCTCCTACCTCATCAGCAAAAAAAAAAGCATACACCCGGACGCACCCCGTGCTCCCTGTGCGTCCGGCGGTCCAGGCGCATAGAACGTAAACTCGCGTTCTGGGTGTGCGGTCTTTTATTGGGTGCTTGTGGACAGGGGTCCATGCCGCCCAGACGCACCCGACCCAACCAAGGACTCAGAAGGTACCCGACGCAGAAAGGTTCTCCAGACGCAAAAAGGTTCTCCGGACGCAACCCGATAGGATAGAACATTAGTGGAAGTACTCAGGTGTAACTGGCCATCATCAGATACCTCCTAAGTCCACAACTCTACCTTCGAGGACTTTGAATAAGTTAGTGAAAACTGGGGAGAATATCCAAATTGTCCGGAAAGATCCATGCAGTATTACTCATGTTTACTTATTTGAGTCATTTAGATAGTAAAATAGGC
>Ga0307513_10000323_pt1 | contig 68717 bp, 72 predicted proteins | sample 15_EM_MG_FD_202174 | JGI IMG/M metagenome (GOLD analysis project Ga0307513, IMG submission 202174) | Populus trichocarpa ectomycorrhiza microbial communities from riparian zone in the Pacific Northwest, United States - 15_EM | ecosystem: Host-associated > Plants > Roots > Unclassified | place...
ACCGGGCATGAGAGTTGAGGTTGTTGTGCAACCACACCGTTGCACCCTTTCTAGAAAAGCTTCACCCCTACTAGGAAATGATGTGCCATTGACGATTTTTGACTGTCTCAGACCGCCCAAGGGATAAAGGATTTTCAACCACAGGTCTAATGCGGATTGTGGCTCTATTAGGTGATCATCTGCATAATATGATACGGATAAAAGAGAGAGTAATATCTCAAGTTCCCGTGGAGATAAAGGTAGTCTATTGGGGTTTTGAAATTTTGGTATAATATAGGAAGCAATAAGGAAATGGTCTGGGATAGGTTAGCTATGATTGATGTATGATATTGTCAAGGCTTCCTTGACAAAGGGCGCCAAGATAATAACCTGGAAAATCGAGGGCTGTGATGATAGTCTTGGAAAATTAACCTACCGTTAATAAACTACTAGCATCATAGAATGAACGTCCGCCTGTCCCGGATACAAAACGTCCCTCACCACGCGGCATTAGTGGGGCAAGAAAAAGTGACGGCTTATCGTACAACATGCATACGGTATTCTCACTCGGGACCTACCGTATTTTTATTTTTTATTTCCTTCTTCCTTGTTTTCATGATAATAATGGGGTATGATGCTGTATCTTACTCTAGTGCACGTGCATACCACGGTTACCGCTACTAGGTTAAGGAAATGAAAAGGGGTTCATAGGTCCCAATAGTACTCGCAGGCCACTGAGCATCAGTACTAACTTACGACTTACATCGTGAGCCGCTAGAACTCTCTCTCGGGAGATTCAATAGTGTCCGGAATAGACGTTCGGGAGGTTGTTTGCTGTGGCCTCATGTTGTATTGCTGTCCATGTCAATTGACGCTCGTGCTTGGAATACGATGCGGTATGTACCGTACGGGTACTTGTACTTTTGGAAAACGGTACCATGCCAAGACCACCTCTCGCTCAGGCATTTACTGGAGATCACCTCCTGATCGTTCCGTACCCATATCATATGAGCATCACGTCACTCTCAAACTACGGTACTGGTACGGTACTTGAACAGGTTAAGGGTCAGGGCCACAAAATCAGCTTATGGCACGAGCAAACCCACAAGCGTGTTGCGTCGATCGCGGCTTGCAGATGCAGGGGTGTTTGTGTCTGCCTGGTTGCTTGCTGTGGGTGATTACCGTACCACTTGTGGATCGTGTTTGGAATTGGGGCCTGCCCTTTCTTTTTTTTCCCCTCTATTGTCTATTTGAGGCGTCAAGGATTCGGGAATGGGCTTGCACGTGCAAATTGTTGGCTTTTGCCGTTTGCGAAAATGCGGTGGAAGGAGATGATGTAACGAGTACGTTTATGTACATTTTTATTTTGGATCCCGGAGGCATGATGGTATATACAAACTGTGGGCAAGGATGGTCGACCACTGGTAAGGAAACGCCACGTCCGATGAAGGTTAATGTTACCTTTTCTCTTTCTTTTTGATGTTCTCTCTTTCCACTCGGCTGTGATTGAGCTTACGTGCCGCGCCAGTGTGGGAAAATATGAGGAAATGGATACGGAGGAGGGGGTAAGAAGGAAAAGGAAGGAGGAAAAAACTGGAAGCAATGAACAAGAACTCCATCCCCTATGCACCCGACCCAGGAAAGGAAAGGAAAAGAGATACAGCAGATGGGAAGAAAATGCCGAACCCGATGAAATGCGAACTATGAAAATCGTAAAAATGCTAATAAAATATAAAACAGGGAATAGAGAGGTGAAAATGTGTTTTTTAGTAGCAAGGTTTTTTGTTTACTCACGGGTGCGGTAGAACCGAAAAGGAGTAGTGAGGAGGGAAGGTAAAAAGGGCCAAAGATAGGGAAAGAAAGGGTGTAAAAGAGTCAAAACAAAATCAAATCGCTGAACGAACTCCCCGGGCACCTGTCATTGTGTAGCTGCGCATTCCTAGTTAAAAACTTGAGAAGTCTCTGCGCCTCACTCTCCCACTTCTCTTCAAGGAGCATTAGGTTTTGCTCCACCCCGGTGGCCCCCAATACATCATCCGCAAAGGCAACCTTTTTCTCCCCTTTGCACGTCCTTCTCAACTTCTTGTGGTGATGTTCCTTCTTCCCGTCCTTCCCCTTGTGGCCCTTGGCTGCTGATTTAACTGCGGATTTGCTGGGCTGAAACAACTTGTCTTTAAGACATTTAACGTGCTCAGCTTTGTCACGGTCCATGCGAGGGAGATATAGTAATGTTTTGTTCTGTTCCATAGCGTTAACCATGGCGGAGAAGCCTTGAAGATGGATCTCGTTCATCTCGCAATGGATTTCCCTGAGCGCGGTATTCTTTGTTAACATTGACGCTAACTCCATCGCGCCAGGAGTGCCGAGTGATTGCACTATCAACTAGATATTAGCGACAGCCTAGGGTTATTGATGGGGGGGAGCTTACGCTCAATCCTCAGAATTTCCAGAGTCTTATTCTCGGACAACCGACGCAGGGCATCGATAAGTCCAGCTCCCAAACTATGCAGTCTATTAGCGGAGCTAGCACAATAATAGTCAAGGAATCGTACCTGGCGCTTTCTAGGACAGCTTGCTCTCCGGATATATCAAGTTCTTTCAAAGTGGAATTCTCCGCGAACAGCGCACCCAGAGCGGCACACGTCTCCTGGCCAGCCTCATATGGTAACGAAACCTTGGACATATCAAGGAAACTGATAGTCTTGTTAGAAGTCATTGCCGTTACAAACTCTCGAAACATTTCTTCCTTCGGGTAATCCACCATTCTCATTGTTAAGTGAGATGGGGTAGTCCCCGAAAGAATGCATTCATACAACGCGTCGTGGTGCTTTGAAAGAGGGTTCTGCCCGACGTAGAGGTGCATGTTTCTGGGTTTTCCTGGGGTTCGTGACATTGAATGCATGAATACAGCAACATCCTTTGATGTCAAGCCGCATTGAGTAAGAGTCAGATGATGTAGTGAATCGGACTGTGGACTAGCAAGATACGTGGCCACGGCATCAATAGTCTCCTTGTTGAGCTTTGTTTCACTAATTCTAGTCAGCAAACATGATCTGAAAGTTAGACTATAGAACGTACCTTAGGTCCAAGTCTTCCAGCCTCCATCTTAGTAGGGTCTCTGCCGTAAGCAGTGGGTCCTCACCAGAGGTTCGTAAGAGCCGTGAAAGGTTCAATTTCCTAAGATATGGGAAATAGGACATTGAGTTATTTAGACTAGGTGCGTGTATCCGGCCGGGGTTCCCGCAGAGGTTCAACGATCCCAAGGTATCCTCGTGAGTAGCTAGCGCATTGAGGAACAGGGTCATCATTCTCTCGGTTAAGCCACAGCGCGCAAGTTCAAACCCGCGAAAATGGGCAAGCCTAGAGGCGGCGGCATCAACAAGCCAATCAAGATCAGACTCAACCAGCTCGATTCCCGTCAGATCAAACCAATCACAATTTGTTAGACCTCTCCTACACAACGGCATTACAGCTTCCACAATACCACATCCATCCTCAGGGGAAGGGGTTCCGGTGGGGTCTTCTCTGCGTGCTTTCCGTTTAATGCATTCAGAGACATCCAACCTTCGTAACTTGCTACTATATAGGGCCAATGCTCGAATTTCGTGTATCAAAAGCGAACACCTCTTGTTGCCGGTTGACTTGACGTGGATGGGCCGTCCCGATCGGCTGCAATTGGGCTCGTTCTCTGTGCCATGCATATCGACTATCCCATGCAACGGTTCCAAACTGATCCCGTGAAATGATAAGGAGGCAAACGCCTCGTTCCATCTCAGCGATCTCATGACCGCAAGCAACTCCAAATCTGTATATTGGCGACGTCTAGAGTAGGCTGGTGGGTAAAGTACGAATCGGGGAGAATCCTCTACTTCGGTATGGATTCCATAAACAATGTTCGAAGCATCCAAATCATAAGCTGTACCTGAAACATGGATTAGCAAACGTCGGCTAAAGATGGGAAATAATGGTTCTTACAGTAAGCAGATAGAGTGCGGTCAAAGCCGTTGTAGTCATCACCCGGGGTCGGAGGGATCTCCGGGATTGGCTCGTCCTTCATATCCTCCGGTATATCAACAGAAAATGGGGGGGTCAGCCAGTTAGGGCGTAGGTACTCTGCCGCCTGGCGGATTGACTGGATTATTTCAGGAGCTTCAGTGGAAGCCAAGTGAATCCTCTGCGGTGATCTGCAAGGGAATCTTTTTCATCTATATGTCAGCACTAACCTCCGTTCAAGCATTCGCAGGGGATATACCTGAAGGTTAGGGTGAAGGAATCGTCCACATCCGAAATTGCAATTCCAACAAGATTTAGAATTCCGTAAGAGCTTGATGTCGCAGCAGAAAGGAGTGAATTAGTACTCCTACTGTTGTTGGAAGGGCACTTGGGCACGGGAACAAAGTGAACCTTGTGGCTTCCGATGGCGAGGTAGCAAACGGTCGAGTACATCTTGTGTAAATCCTCGCTCGACCCGGCTCTCCCCTGAACCTTTCCGCATCTTTGTACGATTCTGAATATTTGGAAGTGCGCTGGCGAATAGTCCCTATCCGCTTCAAGCCGGCGTGCGATATGTTTGACAGTGGAATCTGAAACTGGTAATGGTGGCTTGACGGACCTGCAAGTCCGCGACACTTGGCGTAATATATCCAACCACTCCTGAGCTTCCCTAGATGACCCAACTTGTAGGGTTGTCGAGGAAGGTGTTCCATTGGCATCGTCGAGGTGATCAACTTGGACGGAGCATGCGAGTTCCCCCTCACAACCGAACCGGTAAACCGCAACCACCTGATTCATCATAGTGACCAAGGTATGCTCACTGACTAAATCCCCAGCCGAGCCAATTGAAGGTGTCCTCCCAGTCGTTGGTGATCGTGGACTCAATCCAAAAGCCTCGCTAGCCTTTGACTCCGACTTGTATCTTAACAATTCATCGCTAGTCAGAACCATAAATTCCTTCTTCCTCCGTAAGAGACCGCCGCTTGCAACTACCTCTCCCGAATGAATAATGACCCTGCTTGGATGTAGGGGCTGCATATTGTCCGACTGTGAGGAATCGATCGAAGAACTTCCAGACGATTCGGCTTGGGGACTACCAGGGTCCCTGCCCCTCAAAGGTGCAAACATCGATCTAGGACGCTGACCAGGGGTTTTCGTGAGAACTCTGGGGCGGGAGCCTATGTTTGTCCAAACCACAGTAGCAACCTCTTCATATCCAGTGCCACCGGTTGTAAAGAATGCAGACTTTGGTCTCTGCTTCGTAATTAACTCCTTGACTGGCCAGGTGCCAGTGTCGGTTTCCGGAGAATTGTTTGGTCGGGAAAAGAAGGCAAAGCTCTTCCGGCGAGCGGAGTTTGCATCGTGAGAAGTAGACATGATTGATCGGGACCCCAGCTGACAAAGAGCCAGGTGACGACGACGACGACGACGACGACGGATGGCGGCGGATTGTTTACTGAACTGAGACCTGACGAGATAAAAATAACAACCCCCAAGCAACACCACCCAGAGAAGAAAAAGTTTTGAAATTATTACTCCCGGGGTCTCCTCCACCACAAATCAGCCCCAGGACGAGCAAATATCCCAATCGTCCGAGATGGGGATCACGAAGATAAAATGGTGTTTTGGAATATAAGGGTAGTAGAAAATACAAATTACTAGAGATACCTCCTGCTATCCGGGAGAGGAGGAGGGGGGAGGGAAAAAAAAGTTGGAAGAATAATAACAGGGAGCAACAAATGGCGTCTATTTTCAACAAATTGGGTTGGCACGGAGATCTAGGCTAGCGCATGCAAAAAATTGTATACTCGAGTACAGAGGTAACAATTCAATGCTAGACGGCACCCACTAAGAGGTGGATTGTGAGGGCTGTAGCGATCAACCCATAGAATTGAGAGGAATTTTTTAAGGCAGCCGGGCGGGAGATGGTCGAAGGTCTTAGGACTCCGGAATCAATCACTTCTAAGAAGGATTGAGAAGAGGGCGAAGGAAAGGGGAGGAGATCAAAGGGGAGAGGAATTAGGGTACAAGAGAGAGAGAGAGAGTTGGTGAGGAGGAATTGGAAGGAGGAGGGGAGAGAAGGGAGGGTGGTGAACTGAGGATGGTCGAAGGAGAGAGGGAAGGGAAGGTGGAGGGGCTACAGCGACTGGGGGAGAAGGGACAAGGGAGCGAGGATGGAGATGAATAGGTATGGCTAGTGAGTGGGTGTGAGAGTGAGAAGTAGTACCGTAGCACGTACGCAAGTAGGCAAGACGAACACAGGTGGCAGAATGGGATGGACAGCTCTAGGGACAATAATTGCATGGGAGTACAAGGTTGGATAGGGCAAACAGGTGGAGTGGATAAGAGAGATACAGTACGGTACATACAAAGTCAAAGGCCAGGGGGGGCAAGAGGGCCTGCTTTGGGTGCGGTACCAGTGATCTGCGGTACTCATGCCACTGAGCAGTGCTAGTACCTCGAGTGCAGCAGGAGAAGAGAGGAAGAGGAAGAGATAGTTAGAGGAGGAGGAGGAGGAGAGACAAGATAGCGTGGATGCGCAATGGGCAAGATACAGTACGAGTAGACAGCTAGCCTATCCGATGCAATGGACAGAGAGGGATGGATAGGTAAAAAATGTAAACACGAGGAGTGATCGAGTGAGGCAAGCTTAGCAAAAAACGGAAAAAGAAAAAACTGGAAAGAAGAAAAAAGGAAAGAAAAAAGGAAAGAAAAAAAGGAAAGAAAAAAGCTGTGTCTGAAAGAGTGAGCACGGCCCTGGAGGGATTGATACCGAGAGACACATGCTTGCGTCAGTGGTGGTTTCTTCGAGTAAAGTTGTGCTCGGCCTATCGAGATACCCCGCCGCTTTCATCAATCCTTGCGAATGCCTGCAGCCACCGACAGCATGCAACCTGCACCACCACCACCACCACCACCACCACGACAAGAGGAAAGGGTAAAAAATAATAAATAAAAATTCAAGGCGAGAGGAACGACAGTCCAAAAAAGGTCAACCAACTAGAGTCTCGAGATGTCGTTACTCGAGTACGAGTACAAGCGACGGATAGCAATGATTATTCGCTAAATCAATACTGGTGTGGTGATCGGTTATCGAGTATCATACCGTAAAATCCGGTCTTTCATGAACTGGCCTGGGCGCCGGACAGTTTACAATGGACCGAGTTTCTGAAATTGATGACAGGCCAAATAGCATGCCCCTTCCAAAATCCCCAAAAGCTTAGCTTTCTTGGTACCAGAGATTTCGAAGGGCCTCGGTCGAGGCCAATTACGGTAATTAAAAACCACACTTTATGGTGGACCAAATAGGGGAAAAAGAAAGCAGAGAGCGGGGGTAAACTCTCACAACCTTGAAAGCCTTATGCGATGATGCCCTATCTCACTTTTATCTGCCGTGCATAGCTTTCAAGTTTCATTGTGGGGGAAGGAAAAAAGAAGAAGAATCCCATCTCTCTTTCTGCTGTTTCCGCATCTCTACCCCTCGCTGAACTTCACTTCTGCCGCCCCAAGAAAGGGCGTTTCCGTCGTGAGGGCACCACTCATAGAGCTGAGCTATGATATGTACAAGCTCCTTGTACTGTACCAGTACTTGTAACCCTAGTATAGTAGTATTTTCCCCCTCCAATTTGCCATCCATCTTACTGTACTCGAGTACCATTTCTTTCCTCCCTTCCCTTCCCTTCCCTTCCTTCTTACTACTTGGTACTTCCTCTCCTTCCCTTTTATCCCCCACATCCCCGCTTAAAGTAATAATAATATTAAATAGGGAATGCAAATAAATAAAAGGCCATAGCCGCCCTTCGGAATGTCATCCGCAATTACATTCTCCTCTCCCCCGAGCTATTCTGCCACTGGGGCAGAACGGTGGTTGATGTGACGTACCGTAACATAACATACCGGTATTCCGTGACCATACTAGATAGGCTATTAATCTGCGCGGGTGCTCAAGTAGCTGAATCTGCATGTAATAGGCAAAAATAAAGTTAACTTGGGCAAGGTGCTCTCCTGCCCTATCAGATCGTGCATACTTAACTTACGCATGAGTGATCCCCCTCGATTGCCTGTGGAGCGGTACGATACGCTTGCGCTCTGGGCGCTGGACGGTCCGCAGCTGGAGGCGAGAAGCAAATGGATAGGAAGAGAGAGAGAGAGAGAGAGAGAGAGAGAGCCAATGATGGGGACGCCATGCGGATGAAATGGGAAATGGGGTAGTGAGGAGGGTTGGCGAAGGATCTGAAATTATTTCAGGACGGAAAAAGTGACTCAAATTTATGAGCGAGCTACCGCAGACTACCAGCACTGGTGACAGCACATGTCCGATAGAAGTGATATTAGCCAACTGTTCCACAGGTGTTATACGAGCAGTTTTGGTGCAAGAAATGCTGATCAGTTTACTTCTTTCACTTTCAACTTTACTTTCGGCATACCACACCCAGTTCACAGTGCTTTTACACGCCAGAATGGCGCCTAGCTTCTTACGGGACCCACTTGCTGCCTTATGGACTGGTACAGTATCATATCGGTAACTCAAGAACTGTGTTCACACATTCACTACAGCAAGCACGCAACAACCCTCAGGCTCACAGGGAAACCACCACCGGAAAACCGTGTAATCCCACCCACATTTACAATTTTGCCGAGCAAAAGTCCTCCGTCCGGCCCACGATGATGCGGTGTGATAAGATGCCGTATGGTACGAGTACAGTATGATATGATATTATGTTCCCACGAAACTCAGGTCCCGGATCTTTTTACCACCACCACCACCACGACGGTCACCATCCACCTCGCCTTCCAAACCCAACCTAACTTATCGCCTATCTGTCTATCTATCTATCTATCATATCATCGTGCCTCCGCTTGTCGACTACCGCTAATACCAGCACAGTATCACAACCACCCATCGACACTCCAATAAACCATAGGAAGGCACCCAAACAGGTATCCACTCACACCCACACCAAACGAAAATTGACAGGGAGCGATATGCAGATAGATGTGCGGGTGGATGAGAGCGCAGATCAATGATGTAACCACCCCCCGTTTTCGACAAACCGGACCATCCGTATGATATGCCCCCACCTCGCGGAGTACCTCTTCCCCGCCAGTAATCTTCCGCGAAAAACCAGGACCCCGCGGCTGGGTAAAGTCAAGTCAAGAAGCCTCTTCCTTTCTCCCTACCGGCACTCATAGCGCCATCCGAAAACACGGCGAAAATGGCCTCAGTGCAAGCCGGAAGCAGATACGGTGGTGTCGAAACAAACCGTCGGTACTTCACGGCGCTAGGTGCGGTAGAGTGTTACAGCGCTATAACTCTACTCGAGTACCCTACTGCACTGTTCAGCTCTGCCTGCAAAGTTCCCCTACTCTTCTAAGTACTACCCGCCCTTGGAAACGCTTCACTAGCCCTCTCTTTCCACTATTCAGTAGAACAAATTGTGAGAAGGGTTCACATTGCCCCTAGAGGCATGTCCAAGAACAGTTATCTAGAGGCTCTCGCTGCTCTGTTGCTAAGAGGTATTGTTCTAAAGGTACTGTACAGGAGTAGTAGTACTGTATGAGAACTTTTGCCAACATGGTTGTACCTTCCATGCCAGCGTTTGTATCCCACCGTCCGCACCGAACTTGGTTACCGTGCTCCACATATCCTACCACTTGGATCGTGCCGTATCTACTCGATTACGATACGGCCCGGGTGCAGGGCCATGGTATGGGCGAGGAATCCCGTGATTTGGAGTCCACTCGAGTACATGTACGAGTAAATACATAGTACTGGCGGCGGCGGGGCCAGGCCTCTACTACACAGGTACTGTACTGGTACATAATACCAATGACAAAACGGACCCGATCGCATCGGCCACCTTTCCATCTTTCCATCTCTTTTTTTCCCTCCCCCCCTGGCGGGCCTTTTTCTTGGACCGAAACAGTTTAGCAGTATCAGGGGGGCGGGAGGGTCCGATTGGTCGGCTGGAACCTCACATCTACTTTAGGTTGCTAGAAAAAAAAAGGGCCATTCCTACTAACCCTTTTCTAATGCCCCCCGTGATGATGGGTTCATTATTGCGACTTTAAAAACCCCTTGACAATCTGACCGAAGTTGGGAGAAAAATACTACTCCCGTCTTAGACATACATTGGGTTATGTTTTAGTTTGATACAAGTATACGGGTACCGGTAGAGAAGGTCCCGATCATGGATTTTTTGTCGGTCGTCTTTTCCGTTTAGCCGTTGGTTGGTTCTGGGGGTCCGAATTATCTTCACCTTTTAGACAGAGTTTCACCCTATAGCCACGTATTTTTATTTTTATTTTTATTTTTAATTCGATCTATCAACGACAACCGCACGGGAAATTTATCCGACACGAGGGGGTATTTTCTTCTTCTTTCAGAAACCTTCCAAAGTTGCGATATATGGTGAGATTTCTTCCTCCTCCTCCTCCTCCTCCTCCTTGCCTAGCCTATTAGACTACCGGCACTATCGTACCGTAGTATCACACATAATAAGGCTACCCTCCACCATTCAAATAAAAAAATGAAATAAAAAACAAACATTAATCCAGCATGAACACGATAGATACTTTCATCCGGACTACCGTCACACAACCCTCCCAGCCACCGAGAAACACCCCTGTCTCACCCTCAGATGATTAATTTTATAATACTTCACCCCAGATACATCCAACAAGTACCAGGTCACGAAACGAGCAACACGAACCAGAACCCCCCCCCCCCCCCTTCCCATCACACAAAATCATCTCCCTAACCGGAAAAAACCCTTTACTTGTACGAGTAAATCCACCATCGGGGATCAGGCCCCGAGCCTTCGCAATCCAAAACAAAACCAAGACTCCAAGAAGGAATAGCGTTATCCAGACAGAGTATGGCATGGAGAGGGCTGAGCTTGCTGGATCCAATTAACAAGTACAGTACAAGTATTCGTTATTTCGCTAACATACCTAGCTAATCCAATTGTGGTTTAGACAGTAATTTCCGTTCGAGATCTCCGGTGGTCGGGGATTTAAAGGGGGGTTTTATTTTTATTTTTACGGAACTTATAATATCAGTGCACAGACAGACAAACTGCTTTACATTATCATACCGGCACAGCTACATACGAACTATATATGCCGGTAACCCTCTCGTATGCAGCGGCGGCGGAAGGAAATGGCTGGCTTGCCTGTCTGCCTTCGCGTGCTGGAGTTCACGCTGATATATACTTGTGTATATATATATCTTTTCCTTTTCCTTTTCCTTTTCCTTTTCCTTCTTCTTTCCCGTTTTGTTCTTTGTCTTGGATTGTGGCTGGATCGTGCTATGGATCGTACCGGTATTCCCCGCCGGGTGATGGTCTGGTTGTGGTATGTTATGCAGGGCGGATCCGAGGGCGCCGAGTTTTTGTGGGGGTGATGCGCGATGATGGGGGGAGGGGGGCAGGACCCTCAGATCCGAGTGGTTGTGGTATACATAGTACACGACAGATGGGAAGGTGCTTGAAATTGTGGCTAGAGGAACTTTATCGTTTGCTGCATTCATTGTTTGCGCGTATATGATATCTAGAAGCATTAACTACTTTTTATATGCACCGTATCTATTGTGCTGCAATAATACAAACACATTACAAGACGCTTTCAATCGATATCAGCTACAGCACAGCACAGCACAATACAATACAAATACAATACATGTGTATCCACAGCAGGGACAGGAAAAATCTCCCCCAGTACAAATACCTACCAAGAGTGGAGACATTCGCCCACTAAATATCCTCTACAAATCCCATACTCTACCCGCCCTCGCATAAAGATACAAAAGTCGAAGATAGCATTCATACGACGGATTCCCCCTTGATCGCTCCAGCTTTCCCCGCCTCATCATCTAACCTGGTCCCGGCTTATAGAGGACAGGCTCACCAGGAAATATCTTTTCCTGGGCCTTTGCCCAATCTCTTCCTGCCCTTGACATATTCCTCAACTGCCGGATGTACGCCCCAGCTTCTGCATCGTCCTCCGTGACCATTCGGTGTTCGATAGCCCTCTTTCTTCGTTTTACGACGCCTATGTTGGCTATATAGGCGGGCTGGGGCAGGAGCTCATCGATTGTAACTGCAACTCTCCACTTATCATCCTTTCCCAGACGCGCGGGCCGAGGGACCGGTTTCTCATTCACGTAGTTTTTGATGTACATAACCTGCACATACATCTCTGGAAGCTTTTCGGGCTGTTCCACTTCTTTCTTATTGCCCGCTCTTGGTAGGCCTATGGCTTCCGTATCTGCTTCTGGGTTGCCTTCGAGAGCCCCGACGGCAACTTTTTCGATGCTCCCCTTGACGCCTTGGTTGCGTCCGATATCTTTGGCATCTTCAACATCACTTTCGTCGACCTCTTCGTCGTCAGCCTCTTCCTCCTTTCCTTGACCCCCAGGACCTTTAAACGAAGGTACAGCTCCCTCTCCGCCCTTCATCTGTTTGTCCAAGGCTTCCAAGAAGTCCGCCAAATCGCGCTTGTTCCCTGTTTGCCTCCTCTCAACCTCTTCTTCATCCATTGGTTCTGCGACGACAATCATGGGATTCCTCGCTGTGTCTCTGGCCTCGAAGTGCAGGTGTAGTGACTACGGATTGTTAACCGTGCCTGAAAAATGGAAAAGAAAAAGGAAGGGGGGAAGCAGATCATAGCGTGAAAACATACTTGTTCTGGGTACTTTTTAGTGGCATTGTCAAGAACTTTGTTGAATAGCTGTAGACTAAGCTTGAATTCTTGATCTCCAATTCCAGTATCCCAATTATCGTGTATCGCGGCATCCATTTCGTCCAGGGGGACGTATTGGAATCCGAAAATCTTTTCCGTGTTGTGAAAAGCGACAAATATACCGTCCATACGACCCATCCTCACTTGGAGTGAGTACTTTAGGAATGCCGCTCTTACCATATCATAGTACTCTCGCTCAAAGGATTCCCAGGTCCCGACCCGTGTCTTGATTTGATATCCAGAGCCAATATGGAAATTCGCAATGTCCATTCGAACAGAGACCACTGCCCTTGTTTTCAAGTCAAACATTCCAGTCCCCGGTAGCCGAGGGTCGTGGGCATCCAATTGCGAGCGCATCAGAATATCTCCCAGAGTAGAGTAGTGGTATGTCTCCGGCCCTTTTATCAGCAACTCTTCTTCCGACCTAGGACTACCCTTCTTATATTTCGACTCAAAATTCGACGGCGCCGTCGTGAGCAACTTTTCCATTGACCGACCAAGAAGGCTCAATATACTGTCTGTATCATATTCCTTATCGGGATCGATAGCATACGTTCCATTCCCTTTGTATCGTAAAAATATCGCAGCCGGGGCTCGGGTGATCTGAGTAAACGTTTTAAACTCCGCTCTAAAAGTTTTCGAAAGGCCTAGGAAATTCAAAGGCCGCCATTGAGATAAAAGAAAGTGGAAGTGCGACAAAACTGCGGTCATACTAGACGTAGATCCGACGTACTTTTTACCCAGTTCTTTGGCCAATGAGGACAGTCTGTGATCCTCAGAGGAGACAATGTAGCTTGCTACGGCATCAAAATCGAACTCCGTGACCGGCATGATCTCTTGGAGGTAGGGGTCGAAGTTGTAGACACGAGATCGGGGCTCTTGAAGGTAGTGAACACCAGGACTACATAGCGGTTAGACTAAACCCCCACGATCCCGGTCTCCTGGGGAGGGATCTCACTTGAAAAGCACCCTATCAAGGTCGTGCGATAATCTAGCAACCTCCGGTTGGCCCTCTCTCTCAATTGCTACTTCAAGTTAATAAAAACCCATTAAAAAAAAAAGAGAGGGGGGGAGGGAAAAGAAGAGAGCTAGGTATAATCATACGTTCAATCTCTCGAGACCCAGGATCCAATACTTCGTATTTAGATTTATCCCCTGCCTTTCCCTCTGGAGCTTCAAAAATAGAGAGGCCTGGCATTGTAGACCCACGAGCACGCTATGAAAAATTAGCCACGCACCTTTCAACCTATATAAAGGGAAGGGAGAGCAAACAAACCTCAAGAGCCTTCTTCTTCTTTGGAGACCTAGAAACTGCAGCCTCTGCTTGGAAGGGACTAACTCCCTTTTTCCTACCGACCCTTGCCTTCTTAGATTCCTTTTTCTCTGCCGCCTTTGCCTTCTTAGATTCTTTCCTTTCTGCCGCTTTTGCCTTTTTTGCACTTTTTTTCAGGCTCGGCTCTTCCTCGTCTTCGAGCATATCCTTTCTTAAGATATCAATAAGACTCTCAGACTTCTTCGAAGAGCCGGCCGAAGTTTTGGTCATTGGTGGGGGTTCGGCCGAATTCGATTGTCCAACATCCTTGGTTGTTAGTCTTCGCACGACATCAGGCCCTTTCTTCTGGCAAAAAATGCAAACGAAAGGATAGACAGCAGAGCGAGGCGAAAGTTGCACTCGCCGAAGAGTGGTTCGTAGCATGGATCCGGAGGTTTTGTCAATCTTCCCGTTGGCTCCTTGTTTGCCAATTGGGAATCGTTTGTCGAAAGATCTTTTGTAGAAGATGTGTTGCCCTGGCTGGGATGTAATTTTTTCGTTTTTTTCCCGCCCAACATGAGCCTTAAAACAAAGCCGTGGGGAGGGTAACTGTGATCTGGGTTGGCTCTAGCCCCACCATGCCCCACCATGCCTACCTCTTTGTTTAGTAGCGGGAAGAAAGAGCCTCAGCCGCACTCTTGACTACCACTTACCTTCCCCTTCCCATCATGATTGCCTTAGGACTTGAAGGGTCCGCGAACAAGCTAGGTGTCGGCTTAATTCGACACACTCCTGGAAACCCTGCCGAGATACTCTCAAATATACGCCATACATTCGTTTCACCTCCCGGTGAAGGTTTCCTTCCAAAGGACACGGCGAAGCATCACCGATCATGGGTGGTCACTCTTGTTAAGCGGTCGCTGAAGGAGAGCGCAGTCAAAGTTAAAGACATAGATTGCATCTGCTATACCAAAGGCCCCGGAATGGGTGCACCGCTACAATCTGTTGCGATTGCTGCCAGAACTTTAGGTCTATTGTGGGGGAAGCCATTGGTTGGTGTGAATCATTGCGTTGGCCGTATGCTTCCCATATTGCATCAATTAAGACACCTGGCTCAGGTCAACAGATATAGAAATGGGCAGAGAAATAACAGGCGCCAATAACCCCGTCGTGCTATACGTCTCTGGAGGAAACACTCAAGTGATAGCTTACGCTGAGCAGAGGTTTATGCTCCCCTCTGTCCCCGCGTTTTCCTCACAATCTAACTCCCAAGCCCAACCATAGGTACCGAATATTCGGTGAAGCCCTAGACATAGCCGTCGGAAACTGTCTCGACCGCTTCGCCCGAACTCTTAACATCTCCAATGACCCGGCGCCGGGCTATAACATCGAGCAAATGGCCAAAAAAGGCAAAAATCTTGTTGAGCTCCCCTATGCGGTCAAAGGTATGGACTGCTCTTTCTCCGGAATACTAGCAGTCATCGATATGATGGCTGCGCAGCTCCTCTCTGGGAAACCGAAGCCCCTACTCACGCCTGAGAGTGAGCCTGTTACCCGCGAGGATCTTTGTTTCTCTTTGCAAGAGACGGTATTTGCTATGCTTGTTGAGATAACGGAGAGAGCTATGGCGCATGTTGGTAGTGAGCAGGTTCTTATTGTTGGCGGGGTCGGGTGTAACGAGCGCTTGCAGGAGATGATGGGGTTGATGGCTAGGGATAGAGGTGGGAGTGTTTATGCTACGGATGAGAGGTTTTGCATTGATAATGGGATTATGATTGCTCATGCCGGTCTACTGGCGTACGAAACTGGGTTTTTTACGCCGCTGGAGGAGTCGACGTGCACCCAGAGGTTCAGGTATAAATTTCCACCTCCCTCAGTAGCTGTATGTCTACTTACACCATGTTACAGAACGGATGAAGTGCTCGTAAAGTGGAGGGACTAATAGAACATGGGAATAATACTGAAAGTGGCAGGTAGAAACATACAACACTACTTCCACTAGAATATGGCCGCGTTACATAGTCTATATCAAGGAGCCGAGGCTCTAAACACAAACTGCCCTGTGAGGAAAGGAAAGAAACCCCATAACAAACCCGATAACGATTTGTCCCACCACTAGTAAAAAGAGAAAGGAATTTATTAGCATATAGTATCCCAGGAGGAAGCAAGCTTCCCAAGGTAATAGCAACACCAACCCAGAAATATCCAACATAAGCCATGCTCCACTGTGGCACCTAAGGCCTGCCGTAGAATGGTGAGTGCCTAATATAGGCCGACACGTTATCCTGAAACCTCAATTCGTTGAGATATTCTACACAATCAGATAGGGCTGTGCTTCCCTCTCCCTCCATGTCTCCCACAAACTCTGGAACCCGTATAAGGTTGTAGGGCTGGCCCGCCGCCTTCACACTACTATCGTCTATTAAGATAGTGTTTGTCTGGCCCCATCCGGAGCCGGACTGATCGGGGCCTGGAAAGTGTAACTTGAATTCGCCAGCCCAGATCCGCGTAAGCCTTTTGTATACCGTCGTCTTGTTACGATACTGGTCAGGGGTCAACTGAAGTGTGTCCCTCGCCCAGACTGCCAGGAGTTTGTTCTTCTGCTCTTTAGTGAATATTTGGCTAACCATCCGCTGAGCATTCTCAGGCTGAGCTGACGTCCAGACCATGACCGAAAAGTGCGTAAAAATATAGCTCAGGAAGTTGCCCAGCTCGGGGCGGTGAACCGGGTGGGCGGTGCCACCCTTCCTCCTGTATACAAGGGTACCATTCAGATCGAGCACTAACAGTTGCTTTGGTGCCTTTGGGAGGGCTTGCGGTTCTAAGAGACTCTTGGCAAGATAACCTTTAGTGGGAACCGGCGCTGGGAGCGGAGCACTATTACCAGAAAGCCTTGGGACATGATCGTGAGACCGACGGCCCCATGGCGATCTGGAATGTTGGCTCCGATCGTCGTGGTGCCCTCGCGGTTGCTGTTGCTGCCAGGAGGAAGGAGGATTGGGAGCTGTCGACTCAGGGTTCGGGGGGAACTGCTGTTGACTAGGTGATTGGAGTCGTCGAACCCCATGGGCCCAGCCCGAGCGGCCCTCTGGATAATGGCCCCAGGACCCAGTTGAATAAGTGGTACTGCTCCTCCTCCAGCCTAAGTTGCCCTCTTGAGAATAACTCAGGTCCTCAAGGCCTGGATAGCCGCTGCCACCCCGAGCCCAGCTCAGAGCACTACTAGCTGGATTCAACGCTGGTGTGCTCCCATGCCAGTGGTTATCGTAGCTCTCCCGGCGGAGCCCCTCAGATGCAGCCCAATTACTGAAGGATGGAATCTCGGAAGATTGAATTCTCGAATCTTCAACATGCGGTGCGGGCACACTTCCAGCGAATCCCGAGCTCTCTCCCTCGGCAAGCCGAGCCCCCCAGCCACCAGAACGAGGACCCCTTCCCTTCCCCTTCTTATTCTTCTTATTCTTTTTCTTACTCTTCGCAGGCTCACCCCCCGACGCTCCCGGCGACCCCGTCTCCTGGGTCGGGTGGGCGAGGAAGTTGGTAGTGCCCTTTTGCAGCCCACGGATGTCTTGGCTAGTAGGAGCCAAAGCGCTTCCGTAGCTTGTCTGGAACGAAGGATCCATAGTTTTTCCATCAGGTGCACTAGTGTGTTCATCCAGCTTAGTGGGAAATGGTTTCTTTCCTCTTCTCGAGTCCGAACTTAAACCGGGGATCTCCTCCCTTTCCGACATAGTATCTGTGGACCTTGTTTGGGGGTTCCCACACCTGAGCGCAATCGATTCTTCCTTCTGCGATCAAGTGACACTTAGGTTAGGCACTTAGAACTCTGATAGTTAAAGGAGTGGGAAGTACCAAAACAAGCCCAGCACCGAATACACGGTTCAGAGTTAGCGGGTGCAGGAATGGTTTGAGTGCGTGCATAAAGCAGGAGCCGACCGGAACGTGAATGGGATTTTGACCGGAGGCACCTGTGGCAGCCTAAAGTTCATGTGGGAGCCTGAGTATTGGCCAACGGGTCCAGGTGGTACCATCTCTGGGTTAGGGTTGGGCAGACCGATGAGGTGAACGAAATTTCGGAAGCTAACATCAGCATCGCTAGTGCAATCTCAAAATACTGTTTTCACTACATAACCATGAATTTTCGAAGGGTCAAGCCACTTGTTGACGACGACGATGACGGCGAATGCGATCAAAAGAACGTTATGAACGATTCTCTTGGGTTTCAGGGGGTCAGTGAGGTAGAAATTTCTGGCAGCGATGATGAGGATATGACCGGGAGCGACAACGAACTAAAAGACGGCGACGATGATATGGATACTGAGGGGGAAGAGAGTGATGAAGAGGAGCAGGTACATTTTTGCATTCTAGATCCCAGTTCCTGGAATACATCCGCTAATCAGTTCAGCCCAATGCACAAGATGTTATATCCCACATTTCATTCGGTGCGTTGGCAAGAGCCCAAAGATCCATTGCAAAAGAGCGGCAAAGGCCACAATCGATCTCAAAAGGCGATTGGGTCACCACCACAAAAGTTCAATCAGCTGTCCTTAAAGAATCGCAAGGAGTAAAGCCCCGAAAGCCCCTAAAGACACGGGAGGAGTTAAAACGTTCCTCCAAGCATGCGCCCCAGGAAATTTCCTCCAAAAGGGCTGTCACTCGCCGACGAGAAGCTATTGCTCCGATAATCCCCCCTGCGCAAGCTGCCAGGGATCCTAGATTCGACACTGCAGTCAAGGGGGTCTACGACGAGAAGGCTTTCAAGAAAAATTATTCCTTTCTCAATGACTATCGGGAGGATGAGATGAAGGCTTTAAAACAAGAGATTTTTAAGTCTAAGGACGAGCGGAAAAAAGAGCAATTAAAGAAAGAACTTCTCTCAATGGTATTCGCACAACTGCCGAAATCATTTGGCAGGTGTAAAGTCGCTAATATGGAACTTGCAGGAGTCAAAACGCAAGGCCGAAAGGGACAAGGAGCAAGCCGAAAACGTTGTCAAGGAGCACAGGAAAAAGGAACGGGAGCTAATAAAGCAGGGCAAGAAGCCATTTTACTTAAAGAAAGGTATTAATTCATTTTGGGTTGTTCCCGCCACTAGTATCCGAAATCTGACCTCCATTTCAGCTGAGCAAAAGAAACTACTCCTGATGGAGAAATACTCCAAGCTCAACGAGAAGCAACTAGAAAAAGTCATAGAGAAGAAGCGAAAACGCAAGTCTCAAAAAGAGCGGAAAAGCGTGCCCTTCGAGCGCCGTGCTGGGTAGCATGGGCGCTTTGTTATTGCTTTTCTTTCCTTATTATCTCCCCCAGAACCCCTTGCATGTAATACTGTATGTGTATTAAGCAGTTATTATAGTAATCCGCCATCGGTTTTTATCCTGTACGGGCACGGCACCTACAGGCAACTGGTATTGTGGGCTTAGTTTTCTGCTACGATATTCCTTCAACCAGGGGCAAGCACCGATATACAGCGCATGCTCAAAATTTTTATGAATGCTGAGTCGTGTCGTTCTTGGGCAACATAGCATGCAATCTAAAGGGAATAGAGGGGCAGCCAGATAAAGCCGCTACTAGACGTCCCTTATATTTGATCTTCTGAGCCTCCGAGATTAGTTTGCATACCCCTCCTCCCGCGCTCCCAAAAGCCCCATAAACTATAGTAAGCCAACCACCACTCGCACCAGCCAGCGATATCAAACTGCCTCACCACCAGCTTAGAGCCCACCGTTAGCAGCGACAGGCACATGCAATAATTGACGCGGTGGAAAATGAATTGAGTGAAACTGAATATAGGGGCTTTTATTCCCGGTAGCCCACCTTTGGGTTATCTGACTTTCTTGATGTTCCGCTCTCTGATATTCCACGTGTGCCAATCTCTAGGGTCTGTGAGATTCTCCGCAATATGATACCTACCCACACGGTGCCTCACGAAGAGCGGACGCCGGACTACAAAATCCTTAAATAGCTCGGGAGTTTTATCCAAAAGGTCATCTAAGGAATACCATACCCCTGCTACCCGATATCCTTCTGAGCCGACTCTAGGGAATTAAGCTCTCTTGCGGGTTAAGTATTATTTCAGGATCACACTAAGTCACTCTCTGCCAAGAACCACAAAGAGGATGACAACAATTCTAATACAAATATTCTACATCAGTTTCCCAGCAAAACTCAGGATGCGCTCAAAAAGGCAGTAGACCAAGGGGAGTGTTATGCTGGAGCAGCCCAGTGGCACACCGATCGTCACCCATCCGCATTTTTCTTAAGCTTCAGGAAGGTTTAAGGACGGCCTGGCTTGAGGCCGTGTGTCCACTTTGATCTCTTTGCCCGATCCCCATAAGGACTTCAGCAGATGCATCCTCAAAGGAGATACACCGGGGATTGCAACCACCACAGACCGGAGGATCCCCAAAGACGCCCAAGGTGTTGACCCGCTCAGATCACAAGTTAGCATTCGGAGCACTCATGCCGGGTAGTCAAAACTTACAACTAGTGCCAGCGAATTTCACATCAAGTCCAGAGAGCCTATGAGACCTCTAAAGCCAGAATACGATCATATAATACCTCTGAAGCCGCTTGAAGAACATACGAGCGGTTTATCACAAAGGCGAGGGCGAACCCCAACTATTATGACAAGCTCTTATCCAGCTAGCCTACTCACGGACTCCAGGTCCAATTGACGCTGCTCCAAGACCGCTCAGCGATACAAACCTGCCCATGATGCGCCATATCTTAGAAGACCATACAACTATATTAGAGTGCTTACCTGGACCGCTTGCACCGTAGATGGCACGATCATATAACAAAGATACCCGGGGCGTGTGTAGGTAATGCATTATAATGCTTGGCACGGTAGCTGGTTCAGAGTTAGGGTGTTCGTTAGGAATGTAAAAAATATATAGATATAAAAATGCGAACCGTCAGTCACTGTAGATCTTGATTCCAGATGGCAGGGGTAACACAGTGGGTGTAAAAGGACCTACCCCTACCTCTTTAGAATAGCTACTTGTAAGAAGCCTATAGCAGATCGATCAGATCCATACGCCACCTTGGGCGAGTAGAGCACGAATGGTTTTACAGAAAAGCCTATTTCAAGCTTAATACCAGTCACAGCCTCCATGTTGACACCATTTGGGAAGAACATCACCCCCTAACACCTTTGGCGACAAGGGCCTGAGCAATTACTCATGGAAGGTACTCTTATCGCTCAACCAAATCCTGGGGTCCATGTAAGCCCCTGCTCTCCTCCAGCTTTCTCATCTCCATATAGGAGCATCACTGATGATTCGGTATTCGCGGGAATAACTACATCATGAAGAGTCTGCGCTACTCTAACCAGAAAAATCCATCCCACTGGCACAGAAATGCACCGCAAGTGCGGACCCTTCACTCCTGGTGGCAAGCAGCATGCCCTTCTATGAGCCCGCTGCAATTGACCAAACCTATGGGGGCCGTCGTCGCGGGGAGTTCAGAAAGTCGCATTTGCCCCCCCTTCGGACAAGGGCAAAGGAATAAGTTACAGCACTCCCACAGCGCTACACAACTAACAGCACAGGAGAACAAGAAAACGGGTTGCTGGGAGTGCAAGTTTAGGTGTCGAGAGGGGAGTGCCGATAAGTGGAGAAGTAAAATTGGTTTTTTTAAGAGTTTGGACGCCATAGTATTCTATGTTGAAGGGGCTCAGACTACGAATCGAGGATCAACGAGGGTTTGACCGTCGAAATCAGCGATTTCTCGGAGAGCGGCGGACTCAATCGCCCGCCACTTGCCACGAAACGGCAGAAATGGAGCACACCAGCGCTGTTGTCAAAGAGAACCTGAGGCTTCTCTCGCCCTTCCAGGGTGCGTTCACTAGGTTGGCGTCCGAGTGCGGGGCAGATTCTACAGGGAGGGTTTGTTTTTCCGCCCGTGTAAGGGCTGGGGCTAACTGCTGTGTTTCGAACTGGAATAAGGATCCTGGGAAGGATGCTGAAGAGTTCCTGCCAGGACTAGGTGCAAGGAGGAGGAGTATATCAACACTCCCGGATACATAAGTAGGATTTGTCTTGGAAGGAAATATTGCCACAGTGGAGATTTAGAAGAGCCTTGCTGGGGTGCGATTCCCATGTGAAGTTAGAGAGCCAGTTCTCCCAAGTGGCTGTTGCTAACTTCACACTGCAAAGTTATTGAGAAATTTTCATATAGCACCAGTCAATCCCAACATCTCAATGAAAGAAATCAACGTTTTACAAACGTAGGTAAAGGATTTCCCCGTCCGCAATTCAGGAGCGGGAGAACGAGTGCTAATACTTTCCATTCATCCGAATTTTCCTCCGCCATTTTCTCTCAAATGTTCCTGTTGTCTATGGTGAGGGAACTCTGTAGTCGGAGCGGGCGGACATTCATCTTGGGTATTAACAGTAGGTTAACCTGCCAAGATTGGCATATCTTACAGGTTAATGTGTTGGTAAATATCAATTAACTGGCCTCTCCATGGAAGTTAACTGTAATTAACCTATTGCGGACATTCATCTTTTTTTCCCAAAATTTTAAACATTTTAAACCCTTATATCTCCATGGAAACTTGAGATATTTCTATTTTCTCTCTATTAGTGTATAGAGAATCACCCCATCTATCAACTAATAGAGCAATAATTCTCATTAGACTGGTGGTTGAAAATCCTTTGGTGGTTGAAGACCGGCCATATTTTCTTGGCGAAACACTCCGGCTACAGAGTTCCCTCACCATACCTGCCCACTAGCATATTTTGCGCTATAACCACGATGTCCCGAGCGCGAATCATAATCAATGATCAAACCACAGGGGCCCACATTCTGCACTGGCATGCCATGAGCCACCAACAAAAAAATAACCTCCCAAACATGCAGCTAATAAGGTACGCTAAAAACCAACGAACAGCCCCAAGAAGATTACCATACCATACCACCAGAATAACACTACGTAGCAACTTGAGTTTTAAAAAAAAAAACACAAGCAGCCAAATCACTCAAAATCACTCAAGCAATCTGCACTCCCACCCCCACTTTTCACCATACTTTCCAAACTGCACACGATACCATCTATCCCGGAAAAAAATCTGCTCAAGCCGCGACCTCTTGTCACAGCTTCCTAGAACAAATATATTAACAAGGCAGCTAACGGCTCCTTTTTCCTTCTTATCGTCACTGGTTCAACTCTGAGTTAAGCCACTAGCAACGGTGAGCACACCACGCTACCCCACACAACTATGATACAACGGGTCCGAATGAACGGAAAAATAGCAAAAAAATTAAATCACAAAGCTCCACTCCAGCCCAAGCAAGTCAACAACCAACCAGCCACTAACAAATCAATCTGATCAGACTACTCTTACACTAGCACCAGAAAATAAAAATAAAAGAGGGAACTAAATAGGAGATAATTCAGCGAAAAGCAAAGAAAAAGCACAGATACTACGCCCGCTACCTGAATTTGAATGTGAGACCTGATTTGTTTCGATTTTTTTTCAAGGGAAATGCTTGTCCGGGAACGAGGAAAGGGGGAAAAGATACAGATCCAAGTGAGGGAGGCGAATGATATACAAGCAACAGGTTTTATGTCAACGGGTGGGCGAGTAGGAGCAAGCAAGCTAGCAGGTGGATGAAGGAAAAGGATATATGAAGAGAAGAACCAACCCAGGAACCCAACCAATGACGCGCAGACAAAAAAAAGCACAAGGAGGAGAGAGAGAGGAAAGAAAAAGAAAGAACGCGGTGGTAATGATACAGAGCACTAGATTTGGTCCCTTAATGAACGAGCTGTTACCGCCGCACTTGAGCGTGAACTGATGCTCGATTAGCCAGTGGTAGTAGGGGGGCACTGGGTTGTTGCGGCTGCGGCTGCTGCGGTCCAGGATGTTGACCAAGTTTATGGCCCGCAAAGCCCATCGCTTGTTGGGCAGCGGCGGCAGCTAGGAATGCCGCCGGAGTGCCGGGCTGCATCCCCCCTGGCGAGGGTATAACCGGTCGACGCATGTGCGGGGCAGGATTGACCGGGGGGTCAGGGGGGGGCGAGAGCATGCGGGCTCGATACTGAATGTGCCTGTTCGATGAATTAGAATCGTCCCGCCAAACCGAGAGGGGTTACAATTTGAGGAACTCACGAATCACTGTTCGAGCTCCTCACGAATACTGGGCTGTAGTCTCCGTCTTCCTCACTATGCTTCATGCGGTCAAGTATTATATCGTCCAGATCATCGTCACGGGGAACGCCGTGCCCTCGACGATCCACGATTATCCTACCCCCACGCCCTCGCCTTCGCCTGAAGGCTGGTACATCCCGAGACGGTGGAGACTTTGAAGAAACTTGCAGTACAGGTATTGGAGCCGAAACCGAGGGCTCTTCTAGAAGGTCGAACAAACCAGCCCCGTTGCCCTCGCATGAGGGAGGCGGGCTTGGAAGGTAGTAAGTCTGCACACCGCAGAAGTTCGTATCTGGACCTCCCGGCACAACCGCCGAGTCGGAAAACACTTTCTGCAATAAGTTAGCCATCATTCCTTGTCTATTGTGATCAAGTAAGGTGTAGACAAACATCTGTCAAGTCGATGAAACCGTGCTTAGGAACCCGCCGCGAACTCTTGAGTGCTTGGAACTTATCTGCCCTTTGTTTCTCCTTCTCAGCCTTGACTGTCACAAGTTGTCGAAGGTCCGCCTCTGGTGGCTTCCCATCATGACGTATTGGAACCCTAATGATGGGTGGGGCCTGGTCCACTGGCCTCTTCTTTGGCTATGCACCTGTTAGTACCACTCGAGCATAAAACTCCGGGGGCTATAGTGACCGTACCTTATGGTTGATAAGATCTTCATCATCACCCCGAATACCATTCTTTCTTTTGACACCAATAATTTGCCGTCTACTCTCAAATATCCCGTATTCAACCTGGAAAATTGTTTTCCTCATACACTCCCTGCTTAGCACATCTCTTACAAGATTGCGAGCTGAGTCAAACTCCTGTCGTAACTTCTTGAGTTTTTCGGTTGATTGCGCATCTGTGCGACGAGTCTTGCGAACTTGCCGTACCTCGCGACGACGGAAACAAACATATGGGTCCCCATCGTCCTTGTCTTGCCCCTGTTCAAACTGTTGCAACCAGGTCAGAACATACAGCGCATATGATAAAGGTGGGACTGACCTTAAGGATGGGAATAATTGGGTTCCCACCACGAGCAACTCTCTGCTCTTTCCAATGCGAGTATACCACAACCGCAATCTTCACTAGTTCACCGCTGAGTGCATCACCAAAATGCGCAGCCATTTCATCATAGGGCATCACAGTAGACATATCGATGGCCATGTAGGGTTGTTTCTCTAGCGCAATGGACTCAAAAAGGTCCATAATACGCTCAAATTCTTCAACCTTACATTGTTGACCTCCTGGACGCTTTGTGGCATTCATTTTTTCAAGAAACTTTTCATCCTCAGCAGACATACAATATCCTGTTCCACTACAATCCTCGACGGTTGACGAGAACCGAATGTAGCTTGCAGGTTGAGAAAAGCGTTTTGGATAAAGGGTCTCATAGTTTGTAACAGTTATCTCTGTAGTGTTTGGAGTTGGAATAAAGATTTGTGTGACTTTTGCACCAACGGCTGCAGCTTGAGAGGCTGATATTGCAGCTTGTAAATGATGTTCCTGTCGGGAAACGGCACGGTTAGCATATGCCTATCGCCAGTGACCATTGTCCCCAGAGAAGATATTATGAATGAAAGAAAAATAAAAATGGGTAAATAAATAAAATGTCGAATACAGTAGGGAAATATGTAAAATAGCTTAAACACCAATCACAATATAATCCTGGTGCCAAACGGTCGGGGATGAATGCTTGTGTTGCATGTCGTATACTGCTACACAATATGTGTCTTTTTTTTCGCCCAGCACCATCGATATGTTCTAAAAATAGCAGCGGAGAAAGAGGGGACAACACACGATTTCTTCACCACGCTCAACGCCTGTTTCTATCTGAGGTATATTTCTCTGAGCATCATCGTCTACAGAGTCGATCTGATTCTCACGGAGAACAGCCAGAGACTGCTTTGTCGAAAGTTTTCGCGTTCGAAAACGATTACCGGCTCCCGACCGAGTCATGGTGGCAAAAAGCCACGCGAAAAAAATCACCCGTGTGTTTTTGGGATCGTGAGAAAGAGCAGAGCGTGTAGTTTGATGGAGTGGGGCTCAAGAGACGTGAGTTGATGATTTTTGGCGGTCGCAAGTGCTGAGAAGATTTCGTCGCGACCCCCTTATTCTGTGGTGTTGAGGTCGAAATCTGCCACTAAGCAGCGACGGCCTCGTTTGGGGTGCTGGTGTTGCATAGTGTTGTGATTCCCCGCAGCGCTAGTACCAACAGGGTGCTATAGAGAGCCGCGGTGCTGTCTTGGCACGCGTCTGAATGAATGTTCTCCACAGAAGCAGCGACAAAATCGGAAAAAAAAATCTTTATCTACGATACCCCTCTCCTGTTGCCTAACAAAACACAAAGTACTCTCTGTACCGTAGATTTACACGCCCAACAAACGCGAACTATCGCCCCGTCACAACAACCTGTGACCTCCTACCCGCCGCCGGCACCTCTCTTCATCTTTCCACCACTCCCCCACCCTCCTCCCCCTCAGCCCCCCACCCCCGCCTTTGCGAGTAAGTCCTTCCCCGGTTTATTGCTGCCAACCACCATCAGCCTTTGCGATCCTCCTATCTCCTTTCCTCAATAACTCGCCCTCTCCATATTATCACTAGACAATCACTATGGGGCAGAATCCTTCCCAGATCATGGACAATATTGTCTCCGGCTCCAATTGTACTTATCTCCTACCCAAAAGCAAACAGTAAACATTTTCCTTGTAGGGTTTCACCGCTGACACAGTTACACAGTTGATCATGATGAAGTGGATCGATTGCGCAAGAGGTTCATGAAGCTGGATAAGGTATGTTTCCGGGCATACCCCGGGTAGTTGATCGTATTGGAGCAAATAGCTTATTGTCGGGGCCTCACTCAGGATAACTCCGGCACCATAGAACGAGAGGAATTTCTGAGTCTACCGCAAGTCTCGTCGAACCCCTTAGCCACCAGGTACATATTTCAGCTCTTCCGTTTGCTGCATCGTCGATGAGACAAAACAAGGCCCCGCTTACAAAGTTGTGTGTTTTTACGCAGGATGATTGCTATTTTCGACGAAGATGGTGGCGGCGATGTCGATTTCCAGGAGTTCGTTTCTGGCTTGAGCGCTTTCTCCAGCAAGGGAAATAAAGAAGAGAAGCTCCGGTTCGCCTTCAAGGTCTACGACATTGACCGGGATGGTTTCATTTCCAATGGCGAACTATTTATCGTTCTCAAGATGATGGTTGGGAGTAATCTTAAGGACCAGCAGCTGCAACAGGTGCGTTCCCAGCTTGTTGAGCTGATTTTGGTTCCAAGATTTTGTTCCAGCACTTCCCCCCTCTTTCCCCGCCCCCAAAACCAAAATAATCTATCCCAAAAGGGCTTGCCGCTAATATACGTCTCACAATATTCGCCTTTAGATTGTGGATAAGACCATGATGGAGGCGGACGAGGATCTGGATGGCAAGATCAGCTTTGAGGAGTTCTGTAAAATGGTCGAGCACACTGATGTCTCGATGAGTATGATGACCCTGGATCAGTTCTAGCCTTCTAGGCGAACCCCGGTTTTGCCAATAAGCTCCCGTGGCAATGTCTTGTAGTTTTTCATTCTCTCTCTCTTCTTCTCCTGCATATCTCATTTTTTTTGCTCTTCTCGAAAGCGATAGCGCTCGCCCCTTCATTCACTCTTTCGCCCTTTTTGCCTTTGGTCCGCGTTCTCATGAATAATACCGTAGTGGATGTCTGACGTTCCCGAAAGAAATGTGCTTTGGGGCTTGCTGTTCCGGGCTCAGTGGTCTCAAGCATCCTGATCGCCCCAAGTGGCTACAATTTGCTGATCGCCACAAATGAGGCGGCAGCACATCGATCTCATGCACTGAGCGGTTCGCCTCATTGTCGTATCGTGCATCCGCCTCAATTTCCACAACCATCAGAGGAACGCATGGAGTCCGTGCCACCGGCCCTTCCTCCTTTCAGCTCTTCATGGTGTACAAGAACTAAAACATCCGAAGCTGCCATTACTGTACCTTACTCTAATAACCAACCACTGCGAGTACCATATAGTAGGGCTCTTCGTGTGATCACTGGTGATGAAGGGGTCTTTCCAATTTTTTCTTTTTGAGTTCCCGGAATTCCAATCCTAAAACGATCATCGTGTCTATTCTATTACATGGCGAACTCATGTATAAAATATAAAAGAAAAAAAAGAAAAGAATGACGTTATCTTTACTCCCTTGGCCCTTTCTCTGTCTCCACATTCTTCCTCCTCGCTTCCTTCGCGCTATTGCCCCCCCTAAATGATACAAATACATATATTCAGATAATCTATAACCCAGTAACTCCTCGACAGGCACCGACCAACCCCAACACCAAGTTTATACCCATACCGTAACATCTACTAAACCAAAAAGTGAATATTACAAATGAAAGAAAAAATAAAAATAAAAATAAAAACAAAGGAGAGCGAATAAGAATATTGTAGTAGTTCATAAATTTGATTTGACTTTTTTTTTTCTTCGCTTTTTTTTTCTTTTTCTTTTTCTCTCTTTCTCCTTGGTTTTAGCGTTGCTCCTTTCACCATTTTCCCTTCGGCGGTACCGAAATTGGTTCGGAAAGGCCAGTGGTTCGTGTTCATGAATTGTGTTGGCTCCCAGCCGAACGGTCGGGATTTCGAGGTGCGGCTGAAGCTGAGGTAGATCCTTCCGGTGGCGCCCCAGATTCCGCGCTTCCCTCCAACAGATCCAGGCACTCTTGGATCGCTTTACCATGGTTCATGTGTTAGTTTTTTCTTTTCTTTTCTTCTTCCTGCCCGCAACAACTGGGAAAAAGTAATTCGGCGTCAACTCACCACCTAAAATCTCCTCTTCCCATACGCCCATCTGGTAATCCACCAGACCATGTCTTTCCATGGAATCGCATAATGCGATCAACTCCCGTCCCATTCTCTCTAACATTTCCTCCCGCAGAATATCTCGTGGTGGCTGGGGCGCCTGACCCGTAGCAACGTACTCTTGTAGCATCTCCTTCTCTTTTTGTAGTACCACCAGCCAGCAGGTATTAAACTCGTTCCACAACCTTGTTCGATCCCCGTATAACTCCTGTTCGTCGCGCACTAATCCTGTCACTGTTTCTCAGCCTGTATTACTAAAAAATCTCTTCGCATATTGAAAAATAATCGCAAAACATAGTAGACGGAGTGATAGGGTATGTATGAACGCTATCATATCATATGATAGAAAGGGGAAAAAAAGTTTCACGTACCCAATTCCACAGCATTGGATAATAGCCAATCCGAAATCGTAAGGAGGGAGGTTCCTGCTTCCCCTAGCCGACCATCTCTCATGTTTTGAAACGTGCGTTTCAGAGCACTCTGATATTGGTTGTAAGCGTCATCCAGTGCTGCTGCTGTGTGATTCTGTTGCGCAAATTCGGGATCCTCGACAGGCTCTGAGGCCGGGGGTTGATTTAATTCCGGTATGGCAGAGGCGTAAGCATGGGGGAGTCGGGCGGCCGTGGGGCTGTACTGGGCGTAGGATGGACTGGAGAACTGTGATGAGGATGGATGATGGGAGACGCCTGCAGGCACAGATGTCGGGGACTCTCCCGGAACATAGTACTGAGAAGATCCAGCAAACTGACTCGAAAGTACTTCAATGGCAGCAGTCTGCCGTGGTGCATACGACTGAACCGGAGCATAACTTGAGCTATGCGTCTGCTGAGGAATATTATATACCAAGTTTGAGCTGTATGGTGGGTAGTTCTGCTGACGATGCTGAGAGTCCTGTGGGAATTCGGATTGGTAGTTTATAGGATTCAGTAAAGGCTGCCCGCCATAGGATGGTTCATCCCCGTGGCGCGTCGACGGTGGACGGTCTCTATCACTCTCTTCCATTCCCTGTAGAGTGAAGGACCCAGTGTCCTGCACAGCAGACAGGTTACGGAATGTGGTTGCCGCGCTGGCAGCGGGGACAAGAACGGCTGTAGTCGACGTCACGGTGATGGTATTCTTTGCGCAACTTCAAGGTTGGTTCAGGCAGATATCCGCACGTATCGAGCAAGCGTGGGGCAGGCTTTCCGATGCTATAAGGAGCAGTAGGTAGAAGCAGTTGTAGTGGTAGTCGTGGTCCTCAAGAAGTGTTATCTAATGAGGATGATGCCTAATGGTAGAACGGGACTCTGTGTCCATGCAGTTGCAGTTATAGCGCTCCACAAGGGGATCGCCTGGTAGTCCTGGGAGTTTATATGGATATAAGGAAATGGGACCCTTGCAATGACGACTCCCCCTGTGCAATGGGTTGAATCCCAGAGATGGCTTAGTCGGATCCGTTGTCAATATTGACAGGACAGACGTGTCTCTCTTCGTTTGCTGTCCTGTGATCTGCCCTGGCTGCTTCCTGTCCAGTTTTATCGCGTCTGTCGTAGGTTCCGGAATCTAGATCGGGCAAACGAGCTTACGCTTGGGGGAATAGAGGTTTATGGAAGGATGTCCGGTTACATAGAAGGAGCAGGCGGGCTCTGCTCTGAGTCGAGTTGGGTCCAAAGCCTTTTGCCCAGGCACACTTCGTCTCCGATTGGCTAACTGAGCGAATTTGTATTTCGTCTGAGGCAGGCTCTTTGCCGCAGAGGGGGGGGCGGAGAAAAAACAAAAAAGTGAGCAGACGAGGGAGCGGAGTGGAGGCTTACGGAGCTAGGAGAATTATTGCTTAGTCCTATGCTGGGGGTGAGGACGGAGGATAGGGCAGCTTGAGAGGAAGTAATGGGAGGGGGGATGGGTAACAAGAAGACTAGGGCAGAGCCGGAGCCAGCAGCCACAAGCACACAGGTGACCAGAGGATCAGGATCAGAAGTTAGATTTTATTCTGCAGGAGCAGCCCAGGGAAAGACGCCAACATACACAGAAGCCGGGGTGCAGGTAGATAAAAATAAAGACAGCAAGATGAGGGCCAAAGTAGTCATCCTCAAATCGTCAAGCATTTTTCAGGGATCGGGGAAGTGGTGGGGGGAGGATAGGATAAGGAGATGTGAGTGGAAGGGGGTGAACTGGGGGGGGGGGGGTGGGAGAAACCTTCTGGGGGGATTGGTAGAGGGGAAGAAAGCACAAGGACAAGCAAAAAGGGACGGAGGTAGTTGCGAGCTTGCGATGAGATGGGCAGATGGCGTTGGGTGACGATGAGATGAGCGGGATCATCACTGCTCCCGCAATGAACAGCACAAGAAGTATTGGAAGAAATAGCAACAACTGCGTAAGAAAAATCGTCACCAACATGTTTCAATAAATGGGCAAAAAAAACAGAAAGATTCACTGGCAGGCACAGCGAAATACCGACAGCAAACAGAGCCCTGGAGGAGGGTGTGAAGTAATTCGATAGTTACCAGCGGACCAAAGAGATCGACGGAGCTCTCCAGCGTCGTGGGATGGCTGACCCCCGACCCTCTGGGCCCGCAAAAAAAAAAAAAAAAAAAAAAAAAGAGGGAGAAAATGTGAGACGGGGGTTGGCTCCAATTCCCATCCCATTGTCTTCCATGACCAATACCCAACCAAACCATATCACCTCCCTCTAAGAACTGGATGGATAGGGCAGGCAGACAAGCCGGCTGGTGCCATCCTCCTCCTCACCATCATCACCACCAGTCGGTAGTAGACATATGTCTAAGGCCTGATCACTATACGGTAATTCTTTATTTTCCTGATGACATTTTTACGCCTTTTTCTTTTTTCCTCTTCTCTCCCCTCCTTCAAGGGAAAACTCTGAGCCATATAGATTTGAACAGATATGGGCACACAGCCTCCCATGCCCGTTTTGCTGTCAAAGGGTGGTTATGGCTGTGGTGCATGCCGCCACTGCTGTCCTGACACTGTATGGTAGGTGTTGTGCATCTGAAATGTGAGTTTGTGTGTGGCCGTGGTGGGAGGAAGTACCGGTACTATAAGTGTGCGTGTGTGCTTGTGTGTGGGTAAGTGTTGATGGTGCGCGTGCAGGCGTACGTGAGTGAGTGGGTTTGCACTCTCCAAGGCACGAGAGGACTGGTATGCTGGAAGTGTGTGGATGGGTTGTGGGGGTGTAGAATGGCCCTTCCCGCTCTCAAGCCTCGCCTGGACTCCCACTCCGTCTCACATCATGCACCCGACAGAGAGGTTCAGGCCAAGGCGAGACATGGCGAAGACGGGGAATATCCTACCTGTACAGGGCTCCATGTGAGCTTCCGCATTCCATAAAATCCATTCTATCATTATTATTATCCTTCTTCCTCTTCTTCATCTTCTTTTTCTTCCGCAAAGAATCTAATCAAAAAAAAGGACATTTTTCCGGTTAGACCCCTTCTAGATCATGACGCAAGCGGAAAACATTGTCCGTCTGTGTGTCTGACCAGTTCAACTGTTCCCCACCAGCTTCAACTGGGGGAGCCTAGCAAATCCTATCGGTAGCTCGGTCAGTCAGTGTATGGTAAATTAGAGTGTGATGAGATGCCTGATGGGTATGGTTAGAGTGGAGTAGCATGGAGGTTGTGGTACTGTACCAGTACTGTACCGGCACATACTGTACTGGTACTCCAGCAACCAAAAAGGTACTGCGGTGCTGGTAGTCGTTCTAGACAACGTGGCACAATACAAGAAAAGGCAAGAGTGGATGCAGGGTTCTCATCTTGCCTTTGTTGGTCCCGACTGAAAAACGCCGGGTGTAACACAGCATACACACAACCTCTCACTCGGCCCCCTCTTCTCTTTCGAGCTTTGTCCAAAACCCACTGTCCGCTGGTCGTTCCAGCGATCATATCATATGGCACCTCATCGCCTGCAGTGCAGGTACTGCACCGGCTCTCTAGTAAATCCTTCTTCCCACACATACCGAGAGATCTTTAATTCGCAACTCGGCCAGACAGCATGCAGAGTTCCGCCCCGCCCTGCCCGCCTCATCCCTATCCTATTCAACCCATCCAATCCCATCCCACCCTACCCTCATCAAACAAGCCCTGCCAACCTTTCTTGACTTTATCCCCCACCAAGAAGCCTAAACTATCGTCCCCAGCTCTACTGTAGCGGTACCTTTTTTTTTTCCCTCTCACGCCTCAGGAAAAAAAAAGGAAGCAAAAAAAATAAAATACCAATAGCGGTATTCCGACCGACAAACTACTTACGAACTAATCTCCAATCCATCGCTACTGGAGTTCTAATACCAAACTCATCCGACCTGTCTCTTTTCTCACATATTTTCTTCTTTCGTACTTTTCATAGATGGGGGGAAAAAAAGAAAAAGGGCATCATGGCCCCCTCAAAATAGAGTTCCCGTGCGAGTGCCCCACTCGGACAGTGCGAAGGAATCTGTGGAAGCAAACGGTGGCTCGCCGCCAGCTTCCTTGATGATCTTAGCCTGAATTGCGACAGTGATCTTGAAACGTGTGGCGCTCCCAGGAGACTGGACGAAAAATAAAATGCCAAGATTGTCTTCCGAATCGTCTGATTTGCGCGCTCCGCCGGGGACAGATGATGATTGCAATGAGAGGAAAATTAAACTCAGTCGAGGAATGGACAAGCCACCGACACAGGCATCAGCGTGCCACCGAATACAACTACGGTAGTACTTGTACCTGTTCTCTATGGGATCCACTCCCCGCAGCCCGCTTTTCCCGCTGCTGTGCTGTATGATACTTCAATTTGGCGGCCAACTCTCTCTGCGCTGCTCCGAAGTTCGAATACCGGCAGCTTTTTGCTCAGGTGTGGCACTAAATTTGCTGTATCAGACTTTACTGTAACCTCCTTGGTTGGCCTTCTAGAAACACTGCCGTACCCTTATTGTCGTGCCCCACGAGTGAAGCTTCCTGGACTAACGGAAAGGAGGCTGGCTTCCATCTGGGCTATGTGCCTATACATAATACCGGTAACATCCTTCATGCTCACGTTCTCGCTCGCTTCAGGACCCGAGCGATGCTCCCCTCCAGTGTGTGTGTGTGGCACCAATTCCTTAGGATTTCGCATTCCAATTAGTTATTTAATTGATCGAAACAAGGAGAGATTCAGGAGCAGTGCGCATGAATTTCTCCCCCTCGTCTACGCTTGAATTTTATTGTTCTATTGTGCCGCATATTATACTTCTGCTTCGAAAGGGATACCTGGAGCAACCACGGTACCTATATCATGACCATACCCTATCCTATCCTATCCTATCCATACCATCCCATACCATCCTATCTTATCCTATCATACATGTACGGTACTGCAGTCTTTTGACTGCCGGCACTCTAAAACTATCATTTATACCCAAATTGAATCTGGTTCCTAACACTTAGGACATCCGTTCCCCTGTGCTACGTTGGACTAGCAGACCGAGTTACGACAGGCCGTTATCGCAAAGGCGTCCGACCACAGGCTAAAATTGGTGTTCTGGAAAGCATCTCTTGAGTTCTTTAATTTCCGAACCATGGACCCTGGCCAACCTTCCCAGCATACGGAGTCCCTTTAACGGCACGGAATCGCGGATTAATACCTCTCGTCACCGTTTCTGTCATTTAGAACTCTGACTGCAGCTCATGAAACTCCTTTAGCCCAACGGGAAAATGATGCCTTCTTTTCGCTCATATGTAAGCACGGTACCCCAGCTAGTCGGTTGTTTTGAACATTTCACACTAGAGGCATCACGGAAGCAATGGAAGGCATCCACCCTCACCCCTCTACACTGCCGGTACCGTGTGCTCCTACTGATACCACGCTGTCCCTTAGTCATCGTGCGCTGCGTCCATGAGGTCTTGTTTAGGAAGATAGCCAGATCCAAGGAGTATCCTTTCTCAATTAGTGATAGGTAGCTAGAGTTTCAAAGCGAGGTCTTATCCTACCTATCTCTTGGACTCAATGACGGACCATGGGATACAGTATCACCCATCCTCTAGCACCGTGCTGGGCGCAGGAAATATCATACACACACGAGAAAACCGGTACGTAGGGAAATTGGATTGACACCGGCGGGATTCCGATGTTAAGCCGCTTCTCCCGCTACTGGCCTACCCTTGTCCACCCGGAGGGAACATGGTATTACTTTCCCTCTCAATTCTTGCGAGTTGACTGCCAGTACATTTTGCCTTTGCTTTCTCGCCCTTTCTCCTCTTCTTGCTAGCAATGTTCCTGCTTTTTCTGTTCTGTTTTTTTTTTCCCTTCCGCCCTCCTCCCTTTTTTTCTTTTTCTTTTTTTCTCTCAACGGTCTTCGTCGGCCTCATCGGCACTTGATATGGTGCGACCCTGGTTCGTAAATCTCGTCTCATGCCTCCAACGGTGGCCGATTCGTTTCGATCCCATACATTCGGCTTCCGCTATGACTGAAACCAACTCTATAGAGGCGGATGAGGGGAAACTGCAGGCTATGCTCAGAACTCTCGTCAATCAATTGATTGCCCCAGAGCTCTACTTGCTAATTCCTACCATCCTTCCGCGCATTCGATGTGACACAGTACCATACCCGAGGCAAACGATCGGGCACCCCGACGTTGTGAAGGTACGAAGCACAAAAACAGCAGAACAACGCGTGCTCTCCGATTGCCCGCGTTGGCGCTATTGCTACTGTAGATTACAGGTATTGGCTTATGACATGCACATAGAGAGACTGGTGTACCTGTAGCCAGGAGCAGATATCGGAATTTTCGCACACACCTCTGCTCACAAGAGGAGTTACCTTTCCTTGATCTCCTCTTTCCGAAGCTTATTACAATTACACATTTGCGGTACTAATGCCCTGCCTGGTATTTATTAAATGATTCTAGAATCTATTAACCAATTGATAATCGCAGGTTCGTAGGATGTAAGCCAAGCTGTGTCATAGATATTTCCTCATCTCTCAAACGGGTAGGGGCAAGGATGAACCGCACCCCCATAATATCTTCCTATATACACGCACGTGCATACCTGCCTGACTTCATACATTCAGTAACTTTATCTGGTTTTGCGCACCCACACCCGCGCGAACGGAAATCAGTTCAAGTGCCAAATTGAGTTTCAAATCTCCTTAAACCTAGCCCTTTCCTCTTCCTATCATACTCTTTCGGGGGTTTTCACGGCGAATCTTTGTGCCGGCAACGGTAGTTGCTGGTATTGACACGAGATTGCGAAGCACTAGTATCCTTTTTTGCAAATTGATGGTAAAAGCCAGCTATCCAGAACATAATTTCAAGGCCGTGCCGGGCTTATAATTCATATTAGGAGGAGAAGCCGGGACAGCTCTAAATACCTGGGAACTATTCTCCGGGAGCTTGCTCTAGGCCATGAACACAGCAGATAGTATCAGCGCGGCCGGATTGGAGCCGGACGCTTTCGTGTGGGGATTTCTGCCCTGAGTGTCCGGCTTCAACTCGGGCGCGCGAGCACCGGTAGCTTAGCACGAGATACCGTGGAATAATATGGGACATAGAAATGTCTTATATCGTCGGTGGCTTGTGATCTTTTCGGGTTTCGCTAAGGGGTAATTTGGTCCGTTGTTGCGGTTGAACCTTGGCCGGGACGTGAAGTCGTGAGGGAGCACTGAAAAGAAAAAAAAGAAAAAAAGCAAACTGCTAGGACATCACTTCACATAAACAAAAAGGAAAGCTTTGGGGACGGAAATTCCGGAGGGACAGATTAACCGAGCGAGTGATACATTGTGCGTCACTGGAACCTGTTGGTGTTCGGGCCCACGCGTTCTCTGATTCAACTTACGCGCGGCTAAACTTTCGGCGACTCTCAAGGCCGATATCACATTTTGTGCAGCATCCGTAGCGAGAACGAGAGGGTTGAGCTTGTTATCGCTGCTTTTCATTTTCAGCAATTCGTGTGTGGTCACGTTCGGGACGAGGAGGGCACATCGGCTCAGCAAATCAAAGGAGGCCCTTGGCAGCTCCTAGTATCACTTCAGCTTTTGTGTTCATTATTGTTGTGGAACTCGATGACCACTGCACGTAGCACCGGGACGGCGACCGGGAAACCACCGGGTCCGAACAGAGGACGGGTAACTGCTGTGCGAATAAGGTTTTAGATGTCCTTCAAGACATTCTCTATCCCAAAGGATCTGACGCGATTGCCACCAATCAAGTCTATTGAACGACGTCTTAAGCAGGGGTGGGAACCAGCAACCGCGTCTTACCGTACCATCATTCGGAATCACTCGATACCGGCTTCGCCATAGGATGGAATCAGTCCCCTTTGACCGAGCGGATCCTCATTTGTCGGGTTTGGCCGGCTCCACGGCCGGCACGGGTGGGGGTCAAAGAACACTAATCTAGGGTAGACTCCCTCGTACACCTGTTTCTGCCTTCCAGTACCTACTGGAGTTGGTGTTATGTTGAGTTCTTTTTTCAAGGCGGATACGTGCTTCGGTTCTTGTGTGGAGTCTAACGAACCGATACGCCCTTTTCTTTCTTTCTTTTTTAATTTTTCCTCAATCAATAACTCAATGGACAAGGCTCTGGATTGGTAATGGAAATGATAATAATAATATCATCCGCTCCTGACCGGCCGACCAACTCCCTCTCACTTCTGCCCGGAATAGTGCCCTGGCTTGTGAGGCTCGTCTTGCAAATCCGGAAATAATCAGCGAGTAGGGTTGAAGCGTTTGAGATATACAATGCATGATTTCTATCATTAGATATGAGTTGTCGGAATGTGTGGGTTAGCCATGATAGGCTTTGTTACGTGGAGTTGTTTCAAAAAACCTCTACTGAGGTCTACTGGTCTGCGGACGGAATTTCTAATCATTGGTTTGCGAGCGATCGAGAATGGGTGTCGTGGGACTGATTACGCAGCAATGCCTGGGAGGCTGAAGTTGGATGGGGAAGTAAGATTTCTCTCCCTGTGCTATGCCAAGACTTCTGCACCTGACAACCCTCTGACCGAACGAACCCTTCCATCGACGGCTGGTTAGTCAGACGGGGGATAAGCATTTCACTTTCTACCCCTCTCTGATTCCCCCCACCTTTTTTTTCTTGATGAGATTTCTCTTTGAAGCAAACTTGTCGACAGCACAACCACTGCATCTCATCGTTTTTCCCACACATACTGCATATCGTTCAAGACAGGATGTCGTTTGGAAAAATCTATACTTATCCTGTGGGTAGCCGACCTTCTCTGCTGGCTTCTTTGTTCTGTTTTAATTTTATTTTACCGGATGCATTTTTTGCACCGAGTCATTGGCTGATTCGAAAAAAATACTATGTGCGTGTTGTAGCAAAATCCTCGCACTACGGTGCTTTTGGCTGTTGCTAAGGAGAATGAACTTGAGCTCGAGACCGTTTGCGAGGATCCTGGTAAGGGTGTGAGTGCCGAGTACCTCAAGATCAACCCTCTCGGGAAGGTTCCTACTTTTCAAGGCAGTGATGGATTTGTTCTGTCCGAATGCATTGCTATTGCCATTTACTGTGAGTGCTGCGTCTTTCCGGTGTGCTGTTTTGGGGATGGTTTCTTCGGATCCACTGAGAAACGCTGGGATGAGTTTCTCGCATCCTATGATAGAACGTCCTCTATGGTTGTGGGCTGTGCTTACGAGTGCTATTATAGTTGCCTCCCAAAATGAGAAGACCACTCTGTTGGGCGGGACTAAGCAAGACTATGCGTCAATTCTGAGATGGATGTCTTTTGCCAATAGTGAAATCCTGCCAACTCTTGGGGGCTGGTTCCGTCCTCTGATTGGGCGTGACCCGTACAACAAGAAGAGCGTTGATACTGCTCAGGCTAGTGCTCTCAAGGCCGCCGGTGTCCTTGAGAAGCACCTCCTTACTCAGACTTTCTTGGTTGGCGAGAGGCTAACCATTGCTGATTTGTTTGCTACCTCGATTATTGCTCGTGGATTCCAATATGTAGGTTTAGTGTAGACCGGATCACTGTCAGCTCAACATCTAATTCGAAATTATAGGTCTTTGGCAAGGAGTTCCGCAAAGAGTATCCCAATGTTACCCGTTGGTATGAGCTGATCCACAACCAGCCTACTTACACTGCTGTCGCCGGTAAGCTGGAGTTCATCGATGAGGCTGTCAAGTACACCCCTCCCAAGAAGGAGCCGAAGAAGCAAGAGCTAAAGAAAGAGACTCCTAAGGCTGCCCCTAAGCCCGAGGCTGAAGAGGAGGAAGAGGAGGATAAGCCTGCTCCTAAGCCTAAGCACCCCTTGGAGGCTTTGGGAAGATCTGCCTTCGTTCTGGACGACTGGAAGAGGAAATACTCCAACTCTGAACCCCCCGAGGCCCTTACGTGGTTCTGGGAGAATGCCAACCTGGAGGAGTATTCTCTCTGGAGGGTCAACTACAAGTACAATCCCGAGTTGACTCAGACCTTCATGTCTAGCAACTTGATCGGGTTAGTTCTGCCACAGGAAGCTTATTTTGGGATCACACTGATGGGGTTGTTTTTAGTGGTTTCTTCAACCGCCTGGAGGCGTCTCGCAAGTACATCTTTGGATCTGCTAGCGTATACGGTGTATCCGGGGACTCTGCCATCACTGGGTCCTTTATGATCCGCGGACAGGAGGCCCCCCCTGCTTTCGATGTGGTAAGTGGTGCAAATTGGCTAGTTCATGGGCCAGGCCTGATGCTAATTTCTCCGTTAGGCACCCGACTGGGAGAGCTATGAGTATATTAAACTCGACCCTACGAACCCTGACGATAAGAAGTTCGTTGAGGACACCTGGAGCTGGGAGTGCCCTGTCACCGTCGATGGCAAGGTTAGTGCTGTCTCTCACATGTGAATTTTTTTGGCACGAATTTTAAATAGTAATCTGACTGACTAATTTCATTACGAGTAGAGCTTCGACTGGGCTGATGGGAAGGTCTTCAAGTAGGGCATGGGGGATTGGTGGGGGGTTTTGTGGTTCTTTTCTGGGCGAACTAATTAGATAGTTAGCGTTCTGGAGCAATTCCATAAAAATAAAATAAAAAGTTCTCAATTATGGTAGTTTGGGATCGTGAGCCTTGTCTGCCAGCCTGCGCTTGTAGTCTACGCTGAAATGGCAAGTCCCTGCACTCGCTACCGCCGCGGCGTCGATCCCCCCCAAAACAAAAGGGGAGACCCCAGGACATGAGGTACGGGACAGGGGATCCCCACCGAGCGAGATCTTATGATTCACGTGTCAAGCCCAAGTCACCCGGATGCGCTTTACCCAAGCGATCGGTATGGCGATCGAGCCCCGGGACGCGGGCCTTGGGAGCGCTTAAAGGGGATCGTATCGCCGACGCCCATAGCATTTTATCCGCATCATATCATCACGCCATGTCATGTCGTGTAATGTCGTTGCAGTAAGGTGATTTTGGCTTCTGGAGGAGGTACGGGTACGGTGCAGGTGCTTGGCTCCCCCGAGGCATTTGTTTGAGACAAATTTTGTTTTTGCTTTGCTCCGGGTGACAGTGGACCCTCTGTGGTTACTTATGGGATGATGATTGGTTGGTTGTTTTACGGGGGGGACAACTCGAGGGTGCACTTGAGTATCATATGAATACTATGAGGGATGTGGCAGGTGATATGGCACCGTCTAGGATATCAAACTATTATATTTCTGGTGTCGTATAATCTTGAGGTGATGAGACAAAAATTACTCAAAATCTCTCTTTTTTTTTTGTTGCCCTAAACTTTTTGCCTCCAAACTTGACACGAGCTAAACCAGCCAAAAACAAGACTGGCACCGGTGCCCCCCGGGATAGGGAGAGGAGAGAGAGGGGGTGGGGGATGGGAGAAGAAGAAAAAACAAAACAAAGGAACAAAAAGTGATCCCGCAATACGAGGGAAATAATGACCCCGGTATTCCAAATTAGAAACGAAACTCACCATCCCCCACTAGAGAGGGGAAAAACAAATCTACCAAAACAACTTCGCATGCAAAATATTCACAGCCCCGACGGCAACCTCCTCTCTGACTACGCACGAGATGCCAATCTCGCTGGCCCCTTGGGAAATCATCTCAACGTTAACCCCAGCCTCGGCCAGCGCGGTAAACATCCTCCCAGCGACTCCGATCATGCGCTTCATGTGGCGGCCAACCAGCGATACGATACACAGCCCGCCGCGCGCATCGACGGAACCGTAGGCCTCCAGCGCTTCCACTGCTGCGGTTATGGCGTGCGGGGATGTGTTTAGGAGGGCTAACGATACGTGCACCTCTGAAGTGCTGATGAGGTCGGCGGTGAGTTTGTGCTGGTCGAGGATTTGGAAGACGTTGGCGAGGAAGCCGTGGGAGAGGGATTTGCGGTTGGAGTGGATTGTGAGGAGGTGGATGTCCTTCTTCATTGTTACTGCTGTTGGGAGTTTCCTCTCCTTCTCTTCTCCCTCGAAGTATTCGTCCTCGTCGCCCTCGCCGTCCGAGACGGGGGGTGTTAGTGCTAGGGGACGGGCCCTGATGGGCTTTTCGGCGCAGATTATGGTCCCCGAACTGTATGGTTTCCAGACGTTTAATATGCGGACGGGGATCCCGACGGCGACTACTTGTTCCATGGTTAGTGGATGAAGGACTTCGCTCCCATAGTACGTCAATTCCGCCGCTTCCTCCGGCGTGACGAAGGGGACTAATCTCGCCGTGGGGACCTTCCGTGGGTCTGCAGTGAAGATGCCGTCTACTTCTTTCCATATCTGCAGTTCTTGCGCCTTCACCGATACACTGAGGAGGGCTGCGCAGAGATCAGTATACCCTCGGCCAATGGTGGCCAGGAGACTTCCGGGGACGGGTGAGAAGAAGCCTGTTATTACGGGGACTTTATGGGCGGGAAGGGACCGGATGCGGAATTCTAAGAGGGTGGATAGGGTTTTGTAGAAGTGTGGGGTTAGGGTTTTGCTATTGGCGGCGTATGTGGCGAGGTGGTTGGGTGGGAGGATGTTTTCCAGCGAGATATATTCTGCATCGATGCCCTGCATGTGCGTTTGTCAATCAGTTGAGTTAAAGCTCAGTGTTATTACTTCCCGGTGGGGGGAACGAAGGAAAGTAGGGAGGAAGGGATGGACATACCCGATCCCGTAACACCGCTGTCATGAACATGCAACTCAACTTTTCCCCAGTACCGATGATAACGTCTTTCGACCTTGGGCTGATTTCATTGATGATCTGTCCTCGTCTTCTTCAACCCTCCGATCCCCTATCAATTGCATAGCGGAATAAATAGATAAATAAATAAGGATACCTGCGCAGCCCCCAAAAACCCTCTCAAACCCCCACACTCCCTCTCCACCTCCACCCTAAATTCATCAAATATCGCTCGAGACCTAACAACCTCCCTGGCCGCTGCGATATGTGCCTCCTGGACGCCGTCGATGATGTTCACCCACTCTGTCGACTCCGCCTTTGTTGCTTCCTCCGCTGCTCGCAATAGCCTGGCTTATATTAGCTTGTTTTGACGAATGTCAATTCACGACCTAGCCAATGGGTGGTGGTGACTCACCTATTCGTCGTACCGAGTTCTTTGCTCTCCGCACTCCTTGCCGAGCAAACTATTGCAACGCGGTTTGTTGGCAGATACTTTCTACTTTCCAATTAGCAATCTTCCCACTCCTCTAACGAATTGAGATTTAATGAGCACACGCAGAACATACTTAACAACCTCCACAATCCCCAATGGCAACTTCCCCACGCTCGTTCCGCCAAACTTCTGCACGAGCCATGGGAGCTTTGGGTTGTTGGTTTGTGGATGCACCGGACCAGTCCTGGTAGGAAAAGGTGACAAGGGCGACGGGGGTGGCTGTGCTATCGTCATTGCTCCCGGAGTCGTATTTGTGTATAGTTGGACTGGACTATCTATGAAGAATTGATGGCTGGAGGGGAGGGGATATATATCAACTCTACGGCACTTGTATGACTCGTTCTTCCAAAGTCCCGGTCAACTAGTAAGCGGGCACCCTGTCTATGGCTGGCTCCTGGCACGTAGGGGATTGATCCGAACGAACGAACAAGGTATGGCACTAGCAAACGGACTCGAAGGGCGGGAATGTACAAACAGGGTATTGTGCCTTTATGTTATCTTCGTATGATTGTGGGTAACAACTTCCTATCGTAGGCCAAGGGAGATGAAAGGAACGAAGGAGGAAAGAAAGGAAAAGAAAGAAAGGAAAAGGGGAATTGAACCCTCTTTTAACCATCCCCCAGTCCGGGCAGTGATGTCAGGTCAACCGGGCACGCACGGAGGAAGAAGATAGGAAGGAGAGCAGGGAGGAAGGAAGAAACTCTCGAGTGACCTGTCCGCCTCAAGCTCTGTATCGTAGTAGATCCCTATCCCACCTGACCTCCGCTTAGGATCTAATCCGATCCAGTGCCATAAATGCCACTTCCCTTCGTCCTAGCCAACCAGCAGACTGGAGTGCCGATGCTATCCTTTGTCAGTATTCTCATTCCTATCCGCAATCGATAAGACGGCTTCTGCCTAGTAAGTAGTAAACCCACTTCCCAAAGCAGTAATAACGAAGCTCTGCATTGTATTGTAAGGCTGGAAGTAAAAAGAAAAAAAAAGAGGAAAAAAGAAAAGAGTGGCTTCATGGGGTATCACGCCATCTCCCGTGACTACCTGCTAGTTGTGGTATACCGGTACGAGTAATCACCTTCTGCAGTACTCAAGGCTTAGCTGCTGCGGTTTAATGTGTTGGAATGGATTGAAGACACTCACAATGAAGGAAGGGATACGATAGGCTGGCCGAAGGAATGGACGAAGGGAGCGAAATAGAGTGGATAAGGCTATATAATATACATCATGGAACATAAACTAGGGAAGAGGAGTGACAAAAAAACCCCGCTACAACTCAACTTGATTTCTTCGGTTTCTTCGGTTTTTTCACAGCGCGGCAAAAGTAATAGACCCTCCACTCTACCCAGGATGCTATAGTAAAGTCCCTGCCTCCAGTGCTGCAAAGCACTGTACATGCTCGAGTTTATCATATCATAGTACGACCCAACCTGACTGCCCCGCAAAAAAGCCAAACAAGCAAACGAATAGACTAGATGTGTACCAATTCAGTAGTACTGTGCAGTAGCAATGCCTCCAGGCATCCCATCTTATCCCATCTCATCCCAGGCAATGCCAGCCAGCCAAACTATCGACCCCCACACCTTATTTAAAGTTCCAAGTAATCAGGATAACATCCACTAAACTCAACTCGGCTCAACTCAACTCATGGACAATGGTGGAAAAAGGGAAAAAGATTGCGGATGAGGGAATACAGAAACAAGGAAATTTAAAGAAAAGGAGAGCAAAGAAAATATTTAAAGAAACGGCAATGGATTTTCCGGGAAAAGGAAAAGAGGAAAAACGTGAGGAAAAAGCAAGAAGATAAGAAACAATTCCAGAATTATGATGCATTCTAGACTCTCCCAGCCCCTTATCCCTCGCGCTTCCGTGTCCGGTGATTACCAACTCTCCTGCCTGTCTGCCTGCGAGCACGCAATAGCAACGAAGTGGAAAAAAGAAAAGAGGGGGGAAAAAGAAAGAAAGAAAAAAAGGTGATGGGAATATGTGTGAAAAAGGAGCCAAGATTAAGCAGCCACGCGGGGTACGTTATCGGCGATAGATATTGTTGACAGGCTCTTCCCGGTGACGATCCCGACTGGAGCTTCGCCGTTGGATGCCACCCCCACCTCCACCACCAGGTCCTCCACCATTGTAACCCCGATCATGTCCCCTATCTCTGCGATCACCCCTATCGCCTCTGTCGCCCCGGTCCCTATCACCTCTATCTCGATCGCCCCGATCCCAATCTCTACCCCTATTATTGCCGCGGCGGTCATCTGGTCCTCCACCTCCGTATGATGGTATATAGGTATCGACATTACCGCCTCCGTTACCCCGACTGGCCCTGAGTGGGGGGCCTCTAGGCTCCCTATCCATGTGCCCGGCCTGGGGCGGTCGGGGTGGTAATCCTAGCTCGCGGTGATCTAATCCCCCAGGACGGTTCCATTGTCGATGGTCTGGACCTAGCCGGTGCCCTGGCGGGGCCCGACTGTCATGAGGCGGCATCCTGTTATCGTGCTGGCGCCCGTAGCGTTGGTTTCCACCGTTCGCCCATGGCTCGTTGTTTGGCCGACCCACCCGGCTGGGTCCTGCACCGCTGCCGTTTGCCCATGGAACTTCCCCTGCCCTTCCACTCCACCCCCCGGCGGCCCCATCTTGGCCAATGCCAACACTGCCACCTGCGGGTGCAGGTGGGAGATGCGCCTTCTGGTGACGAAACTTTTTCCTATCAAGTTCGTGACTGTCTTCGAAGGATGGCAAATCACTGGGCTTCGCGGGAAGGGGATCAGTGGTAAAGTACTCGTGTTTGAGGGCATCCATGGCATTAATCCGTCTCTGGGGATCGAGCTTCAACAGCTGCGACAACAACGATACACCTGCGCTACCCATTCTGCTAAACAATTAGCCAATTAGCCCCGGACACCGACAACGCCGGCCCAGGGACCCTTACGAGCTATACTGCCCCTCTAACGCTCGCTGGAACGGACCAAACGACTTTACCCCATCGCAACCAGGCAACCTATCGAAGCCGGGCATATTCTTCTGTGTAGGCGACCCGCAAAGCTGGAAAATCTTCATTGCCTGATCCATATCGGTATTCCCCTGGAGTATCGGTCTTCCTTTATACATTTCTGCAAAAACGCATCTATAAGGCCAAACAGTTAGACACTTTGAAACAAGCTAATTGGGAGGATACCGAGGGTCATACCCGACTCCCCACAAATCGATGGCCGATGTGTACTTTCGCTCGCCCAGGAGCAACTCTGGTGGTCGATACCAGCGAGTAACAACACAGTTTGTGTAGTCCCTATCCGCGACACCGCCGCCACCGCCAGGCACAGGGACCGGCTCCTCGAATTTCCTTGCTAAACCGAAATCGGCAATTTGCAATATTCCCCTGTTGTCAATAAGTAGGTTTGCCGCTGTTGTTCGAAAACCGGGTTAGAACTTGCATCCGCGGGGAGAGGGGCCGGGAAAAACAAGATCGAGTCTATTTCAAACTAACCTTTCATATCACGATGTAGGATGTTATTCTGGCCATTTCCCAAGGGTCAGCCCAGATCCCCCAACGCCCATCTTCGGATTGCCGAGGATGGAACGAAAAAAAATCAAGGTAAATACCTGATGGAGGTATTTGGTCCCCTCTAACAATTGAATCATGTAGCACTTAATCTGCGGTTCACTAAAAGTGACATCCGGATTCTCCAGCAAGCCAGCCAAGTCATGATGCATATAAGGAAAAACCATGTAAAGCGTCCCTCTAGTGGCCGGTCCGCGCTCCTCTGAAAAAACAACGCAAAAGGGAAAAGAACCGATCGTCAGCCATTGCAATGGTACCGATTAGAGGAGGAGAGGAATTTTTTTCGCATGGGTGAATGGGTGAATCCCGTACTTTTACGCTCGACCGCCATCTCCATTAATCGTATAATGTTCTTGTGCGAAAGCGCTTTGAGAATCTTAATCTCGCGCAGGGAGGTGATCGGGAACTTTTTTCGTGAAGAGTGAAAACACCTCATTAGCAACCGATAGGGCCCCCGCGAAAGCAAAGAAAAAACAAAAACCCCCACATAAAAAACCTCATCGCGAATCACCCCGCTTGACGACAACACGTGAGCGAGCGCGTGATAGCCGTTGGAGAATGAAAGACTAAGAGAGTGAGGGGAAGAAAGAGACTCACCCCATCCTCCTTAGCATTATGCATCAAAATCTTCTTCAAAGCAACCAGAGCGCTGGTAGATCTATGTCGAGCCTTATGTACTTCCCTAGGAGAACACCCCCGTCATTATTATCCTTAAACTCCCTCCACACCCGACCCAACCCAACCCAACCCAACCCAATCCATCCATCCATTCACCCGCCCCTCTCCTTTCCTCTCCAGGTAATGAGAAACAAACATACCCGAAAGTCCCCTCACCAAGCTTCTCCAGTATGTCGTAAGCCTTGATGCTGTCGCATCCGCGAAATCTCGGTTTGCCATTCGCGTCGATGCTCAGTGGGCGTTTCCGCGGTGGCTCGGAGCTCGAAGGCCCCGGGGAGTCCCTCTTGGTCATTCGAAGGCGGGACCGGGGTCGCTGTGGTTTTTGAGGCTGGGGCGGTTTATCTGTGCACAATTAACACCTTTTTATTTATTTATTTATTCCTTTTATAGTGTCTGTGTCTCTTTCTTTCCCGTCGCGGCGGGTGTGTTTTTGCGTGCAGTTGGTGGTGGTAAAGGTGTTCGTGGGGGGAGGTGGGAAAGGTAAAGTAAGGAAGCAAGCAAGTAATTAAGCAGGAAATGGTATGATGTCGTGTAGGCGGTATGTAGGTAGGTAGGCTAGGAGGTAGGGCAGGGTAGGGTAGGGTAGGCAGATAGGTAGGAACGGTAAGTAACGGCAAGCGGCGTTGGGTGCAAGTCAAGTGCGGACCGTGTATGTGACTCTCTCTCCCTCCCTTTCTCTCTCGGGTTCCGTTTGGTTGATCAGGAGGAGGATGGGGTGGGGGAGTGGGGGAGTGGGAGTGGGAGTGGGAGGGAAAAAGGCCTTGGTTGGTTGGTGGATGGATTTTGTGCGAGCGAGGGAGGTGGAGGCGGAGAGGGCAACCCCGACGGTCGAGATGAGCATAACGGTAGCAAAGCAAACAACCATTTTACTAGGGTCCGGGTGACAAAGCATGTTCCAGGGTATGATATGATACGGTATTATGATAACTTATGCAAATTGTCACGAAGCTCACTAAAAAGACCCATTCATTGAATAGCAGTCCTGTACTAGCAGTTCTGTACCATAATATGTCACTCGTCACGATTCCATAAAGTGGTTTTCAGTCTGGACTGGGTAAAGTGAACCAGATATCTTTAATTAGCTCTTCGGCCCAAAACAACAACAGTACGGTATTGAGAACACACTCGCACCCCGCTATGGTGAGACTCTTTATACGGGAATCCTCGCTATCACGAATGGATCTACATCCTTGCTCCCATGCAAACGGCCTTCGCTATAACGAACGAAAAATCCTGAACTCTTGGCGCTCCTTATAACAAGGTGCGACTGTAAATTTATCACAACAATAACCAGGAACGACAAATAGCCCTCCTTGAATTGCCCTATGATATGGTTGCGGAAGTCAATCCTGAAGAGGGACTCGCAGCCCTGTGCAAATCGCCCTGTCAATCGTGTGCGCAACAGATGCATTCTCCATCACTTCCAAACCTTTAGCCCCATAGGCCAAGTTATGGCACAGTAACGTGCGGTATGTACGGCGCGTCCTCCATGCTTGTGCTGTATCGTAGGTGCTACTTTCCGAAAGCAACAAATACCCTTACAATAAAGCATCACAGCTTGACGCTTCACGGTGTGATATTATACCAGATTGTCTTTCCCTTTGATTATTTTTTTTCGGCACCAATGTATATAATATGGCTTTAGTTTCATTTAGGGTAAGGAAAAAGATAGAGGAAAAAGAATATAATACCAGCGCTCAGGCGGTGGAAAACAAATAAGAGATACACCCCATTGAAAGCATAAAAAAATCCCAAAAGAAAAATGCAGAACAATCCAAACCCTTATAGGAAACAAATTTATACATAGTCACCATCACCATCAGCGTCACGCAAACTCCCATTCTCCTAAACCCCTATCCCCGTTATTCAAGTTTCTAAAACCCGTGTACTGTTATGCCGTTTCAAAAACAAAGAAAGATAAAAAGGTAAAGGAGCAGAAAAAGGAAGAAAAGCCCCCCCCCGTATTTGATTAGGCAGTCAAGACTCAACCACAAAAGGAACCAGCAAAAGGAAAAAGACGCGAATTCAACGACACAAACATGAAGCCCCGCCACCAGCCAAAGCCAGCAGATGGGAGGGTGTGGCAGCAAACGCGTCACCGAGGCGCAAAGAATAGTAGAATCAGGAGCACAAGGGAGATAAGAGCTCTGTAGTTGCACCAAGATTAACAAGTTAGTTATAGAAAGATTGCTCAATATTACACAAAAAACAATCTCCAATACGGATAGAGGCGAGAAAAAAAGAGGAAAACGAGAGAAAGGGTGGGATAAAGGCGAACCTGATTACATGATGATGCATTTACCACCATTTGTGGCTTGCGAAGGGTTTTGAGCCTTCTCGACCTCAGCAATCATCAATTCAAATGCTTTGGCAACATTTTCGTTATGCCTGGCAGAGGCCTCGGTCCAGGCGCAATTCCACTGTTGGGTAAGGGCCTTCCCCTCCTCGGCCGTGACTTGTCTCTGGATGTGTAGATCCGACTTGTTCCCGACTACAACGATCGGGACCCAGTCCGCGCCCTATAGCATAACTCGGAACTAGCATTTAGTAACTAATCACCGCTCCTGACGATATCGAGATACGGATAAGAATAACACACTAGGTGCGTAAGAACTTTGTCTCTGATAATCTTGACCATCTCAAACGACTGTTGAGAGGCAACTGAGTAGACGAGCATGTACCCATGAATCCCGATAGAATGGCGGGAGTTGAGAATGCTGTATTCGTCCTGCGCCCGGGTCTACATCAGCATATGGACAAGGGTCACTTATTCACATTCTTTTCACAAAAGAAAATAAAGCAAGAGGAAAAGCAAATAGTGGTTACGGAACTCTTACCTGGCCGGCGGTGTCAATAATCTCGGTGGCATATTCCTGACCCTTGTACTTGATGGCTCTCGAGAAAGTATTCTCAATGGTAGGATAATAGGACTCGACAAAGTGGTTTTCGACGAATTGAACCGTCAGGGAAGACTTGCCTACACAGATTCACACATGCGTTGTTTTTTTTTCAGTCAACTGCGAAAATAGAACATATGCAAGGGTGGATTGAGCTTAGAGAATGGAAAGAAAAAACGTACCGACAGCTCTGCTACCAACGATCGCGATTTTTCTTTGTTTGGGGTGAGCAGGCATTGTTCTGGTATGGAGTGCGATTGTGGTAGGTTTATGAAGCGGGTCGGTAGGATGTGATGGATGGATGGACTGGGAGGGTATAGAAGGAAGAAGGGAGAGGGTGGTTGGCTCGGGCTGGATTGTGGGAAGAGGCAGAGTACTTGTATGGAAGGATTGCTGGTGGCAGAGGAGCAGAGTTACCGTGGTGAGGGAAGGAAGAAAAGCTCACGTCGCCGATGCCGGGTTTCTGGGTCAGCGGGGACAGGGAGGGGAGGAAGAGGAGGAGAGGAAAAGAAAAGGTGAGCGAGAGAGTGGGAAGAAAAAGGGCAAAGAGCGAGAAGACAGACACAGGTGAGAAGAAAGAAGTAAGCAATGCAATGCGAAGCAGCAAGGTCAGGTCAATCAAGTCGGTCAGGGTAAAGGACAGCCTGTTTTTGTTCCTTCCTTCCTTCCTTCCTTCCTTCCTTCCTCCTTCTCTGCCTTCCTCAGCAGAAAGGGAAAAAACCGCTCTGACCCACACTTGGAAGCTAGATTAACCTACGGTACCGCAGGTACTCGAGTACGAAGGTACAGCACGTAAGTTTTGAATATTTTACTAGCAGGGGGTGTTACACTCGCAGGGGCCAAGGCAGCAAATTGGGTACAAGAACGGCGAATTGGGTATAGTGGTTACCCAATTCACCTCCTCACCCCTGTTAGTCGAACATCCCCTGCTAGTAAAATATTCAAAACTTACGTGCTGTACCTTCGTACGGTACCGGTACTTGGACCTGTCGAAACGCCATACCGGAACATAACACCTCGCCAAACATCCTGGAAGTAACCGCGGCTAACATGCCGGTACGGTGCCGGACCTCTGAAATCAGCCCTCGCCACGACCAAACCCATAGCTTGTACCTTAAACAGTCGAGCACCGGTTTGACAGCAAAAAGAAAAAGAGAGAGAGAGAAAAGTCATAACGAGCGAGGACATCACATGTTGTTTCAGTGTTCAATCATACACGAGTGGTCTATCTAGATGTTGAATTCTTGATACCCGTCGACTAACGAATAACTAAATGCCTGATTGATGCTGGATATCTATACCCCCAGAACAAAAGATACAGTAAAACTGACTTAGCTATCCTACGATAAACCAAATCAAAATAATCAAAATAATAAACGCCACATGCTCCATTCCCCCTTACTACTGTATTCCCAGTTGCAAAATCCCCATCTAATTCATTCCTGCTGCGCCCAAACTCGGCTCGTCATGGGCCCGACAGGTAAGGCAGTTCCACACACACGGTAAAATCATAAGTTAATCGTAAAGAAAGAAAGAAAGAACGGAATCCTCACGGACTAGGAAGATGAAGAAATCGCCAGAAGAAATGCCAGAGAAGACGAGAGTCGGCGAGACGAGGTATCGGTATGGTACAAATTCCGTCCTGTTAGGTAGGAGAAGAACGGGATGGGAGAAAAGACAAGATGCGAAAAGATCCATCTCCTGATGTCCGGGAAGGCATCATATCCGGTAAGCGCGCAAAACAGTGAGAACTGAACCTGCTTGCAAAAATACCAAGCACCCGCAAGACAGTAAATGTAAAAGAAGAAACGGGTAAAAGAAGCAAGCGAGAGGGCAATCCAATCTCGGGTATAGGGATACATGAAAGCAAAGCAGAGCAAAAAAATAATGAAATAACAACCCACCACCGCCGAGAACCCTCCAAACTGAATGAATACAATAGAATCGGAAAGCAAAGATAAGAGAAAAACAAGGAAGATAGAAGTACACCCCCCAATTCGTTCACCCATTATTCATCCAACCATCACATTTAATAGCCTTCCTTCAGCCTCCTAACAACCCTCTCCAACCGCTCCGTAAACGCACAATGTGCCTCGCCCAGCTGATAAAAGATATCACTCTCGTCCTTGAGCTCGTCGACTTTGCGATGATGCGCGATAAATATCTCCATGGACTCGTACAAGATGTTGAGGCTTTTGTTGGGAAGCTGGTTGCGGGTTGCAATGCGGATTTCGGTATCCTGGCAGAGGTTGCCGAGGAGGATGGCAAGGTATCCAAAGCCGACGTTTGATTGGGATTCTTCTAGGGAATCGGCCTGTGCCACTATTAGCATGTGAAATTGGTAAGGATGGGAGAGTGGGGGTATACATCTTCAGCCTTGGCAAAACGGGCAAGAAATAGTTTAACTAAGATGTCGAGTAGGAGGGCGCCGGTTTCGTCCTTTCTGAGAACGGAGCATCTCCCTGGAATACTCATTTCCGCAAAGTTGTTTAGAAGACCGAGGCCAAGGACAAGTATGTCTAAGTTGACCAGACGCGGGACCTCCTCGAGTTGGCCATCAAGGATACTAAATCTGCTACGGATCAAGCCAATCAAGATAGGGATGAGGTCGGAACTGGCAAGTGCATCGCAGGCCTCGGTTCTATCGTTCGTGATATTTATATTTAGTCTAAGAGTGAGCAAGAGAATATCCTTAACGTCAAAGTCACCGACATGAAACTTCCCACTATCTCCGGTGGCGGCTTGGGCCATGATGGTGGGAATAATATCGGTCAAAGTCGTGAGCTCGTCCTTGGAAAACGCAGTTTCAATCTCAATATCTAATCCACACGCCCAAGCCTCTAGAGTAGAAAGAAGCAGTTCGACCACGAGCATGTCTGGAGCCTTCCCAGCCTTAGCGGGGGTAATAAAAGCCTTTGCCATCGCAACAAGCTTGCTCAGCACGTCCAAGGGTACGATACGGTCGTGGATGCCGGCCGCTCGTAAGCTCCTAATAGTTGTCTCCAGGACCATCAATCCCATAATCTGGGCCGAATAGACTGTCGGCTTGCTCTGAGGAAAAACCGTGGACTTATCGACAAGCGATCGCAAATCCATAGCCATTCCTTGCGCAGCTTTTGACATGTTTGTCTTTTTATCCTTAGAAACCACCTTGATATCTCTCCCAAAGTCAAGCATGCGGACCAACATATCCAGAGTTCCATTGGTGTGTATTTCCGACAATACTTGGACAGTAGAATCCTCCCGGAGTAGGCGGGCAATCATAAATGCTAGGGCAAAGCAAATGACCTAAAAAATAAAAATAGATAGGAGATCAACAAATATTTCGATTAATCCCGAAAAGGAGAAATCCCACCTCATCAGTCTGCTTAGCAACACGCTTCAAGAGGCGTGCATCAAAGTTATTAGCTCTAAAGTTACGGACAAACGTCTTGTCAACCATTTTGCAGGCAAGTCCAATATACCTAAACGATCCCATTAGCCTTAGTCAACCCTATATCATGCAAAAAGCAATCATACCCAGAGCGTTTGGTCCCCAGGGGCACGTTCTTCCCTTCGATATCGCCAAAAAAGTCCTCGACATCGTCCAGGAAGCGATTGTTACTACCGGCCTCACGAAGCTCATGGATATTCTTCATCATTCCTTTAGTAGTAGCAAGAGGTTCTTCCTCCAGCCCCTCGTCAAAGCCGACACCCTTCTTGCCGGAATATGGAGACGGCATCATCATGAGTGGGATTCCGAAGAGGCTCTGCTCAGACATGTTTTCGTCGGCCTTAAAGGATCTCTGCTGTGCATAAGTAACCTTAGGCCCAATCCTACCGGTACTATAGGCAGGCTTCAGAGCAGGTTGTTTTTGGCCTTGGGATCCGAATTGGAACAAGTCCTGTAGCTGAGACGTGCCATTTTGGGATTCCGAAAGTTGCTGGGATTGTGGATATTGTGCATCCTGAGTAAAGGAATCGCTATCCCCACTGGAGTCAGTGGTAACTGAAGTTGATCTTGTCCCGGCTCTCGATCCACGGGCATCGCCCCCGAGAGTATCAATCAGCCGGCGACGACGGATAGGTTGGAGTTCCGCAATCAGGGGTATATCAAATTCATCACCGTCAGAGAACTCTTGACTAAATTGTTTGGTTCCCCTGGGTGCGGCCTTAGTTTTGCCCTTATTCCAAACCTTCTTATCGACAGGGGCACTTAAGTTGGGCGGAGCTGATTTTTCACGGGGAAGCATTGGCAGTTCTGGGGAAGCATGCTTAGCTTTCAAGCTAGGTAGCACCGTTGGAACCGCCTTTTGCACACGTGAAGCTGTAACGGTTTTGAGGGTGGTCTTGCCGGACTTTGTCGCAGGTTCTTTTTCTGCGGTAGACTTGGGAGGGGGTTTCTCAACCTTCTCATGCGGGGCGCTTTTCTTTTCAACAAGGGCGGGGGCCGACTTCGGTTTAGCAAGAGGCTTCAGCTTCTCCTGTCCCTGCTTCTTTGTAAGAGACTGTGCCCCGGGCTTGACAATGCTCTTGGAGAACACCGCCTTTGATGAAGGTTGCCTGTCGAAGGTATATGGGATTGAGACCTCGAAAGTGGAGTGCTTGGTTACCTTAAAGACAGTGGAATTCTTCGTGACCTTAGCAGTCGAAGTGATTTTGTCCCCCTTGAGATCTTGTTTCCCTTTCGGCAGGGCGGTCGAAGCTGCCCCCTTACCCTTCGCAACAGATACGCCCATCTCCTCATCTGAGTCTTTGAGCGACTTCCTTCTCTTCGGTTCCGGTACAGTAACACCTCCACCCTTCTTGTAGGAGCGCTTCCTTGAAACGGCAGTGTTCGTCTCCGGAATATCGCTATCAAAGCCCGCGACGACAGTCGGCCTAGTAATAGCGGGCTTCTGCTTGCTCTTCTTCAACCCCCTGCCACCTTTCCTCATGGGAATGACCGGAGCCTCTTCGACATCACTAGAAACCTCGAAATCGAAAATATCCGTCGAATCGAGTTTCTTCGCTGCGAGCTCCTCGGGAGACTGAGCCGGGGGAGTAATGTTTCTAAGGTAGGCCTTCGCAAAAGTCGACTTTCCGTTCATTCCCGATGAGCTCTTTTTCTGTTGTACCGGGTTAGTAACCAAAATAGATTCCGTTGTTTTCTCCTTCCCCTTCTTCTCCTGCTGCTGCTGGACTTTCATCACTCGGACCGGCGCAGTCTGTGACAAAGGAACGATTGTTGTTGTTTTTGGGATTGATGTTGCTGCTGCTGCTTTGTTTTGGAGTTCATCCGGGGCCTCGGGGAATTTTGAGCCATGGTCCAAAGCGGTGAAAATTCCAGGGGCATCCGAGAACCGCTTCTTGATGGATTTACCGTAGGTGACGGCCGGGGGGCGGCGGCGCTGTTGAAAGTCCTCCATCGGAACACGCTTTCACAGCGAATATTATCTGGTAGGGGGGTCAACCAATTGTATTGATTGACCGAATGGGTAAGGGGGGAAGGGGAAGGGAGTGATGGCGAAGTTGAAACTCCTCCTGTGTGTACTTGTGATTAGGAGGGTAGGGTAGTGATCTATTGGTTGGATTGATTTATCGAGAGGGAGGTTTAAAGATGGCGGCCTACCGGCCGGTTGGTTCGTTTGCTGTGGTTGGTGGAGAGGGAAGCAGAGAAAGGGGAGCTTTGTCGTGGTGGGGAGGATGAGGCAGTGGTAGAGTTCATTCGTTAGCCAGTGGGAGGTTCTGTTAGAGTTGTCAGGGCATGACGAGGGCAGCCAAGCAGGAAGCCGCCTCACTATTGATAAAGCATCTGCCCTTTCCCTCTCAACACCGGTACCGTGTTTTCAAGTGGAATTGTGTCTGGCTTTATCGATTGAACCTCAACAGAGTCTTGGCGTGCAAACCTCATTTCAACTAAGGTCTCCAGCCTTACATAACGGCAAAAAGAATAACAAAAACCTCTCATAATATACACCATTAAGCTCCGATCAGAACAACGGGGCCCTCCCCCATCTCACTCAATTCACCCATCACATTATATCTCATCAATACCCTTGAAAACACACCCCACCACTCGTGCACAAAACCAAACGTCAATAAACAAACAAACAACCATCTCTCCGCTCTCCGCAGCAACGCCCTACATACTGTGCGGCACCTACCGTATTTTGTTCATACCGGGTATGATACCATATCAAACCTGCGACATGATATCAGATCAAAACAAACCCCCCCAGGGACGCCCCCCCCCCCCCCTCCCGCGAAGATCCCAGGCGCCGTGACCGTTACTGTTACCGAACTTGTTTTTATTTTTATTTTTATATATATCCAAACCCGTTCTTAACCAATCAATACCATGGTTTGTCCGACTCACCACTCGTAGATCGGAAGTCCCCAAAGCCCAGCCATGACTTGCCCTACGGTGTCTGAGACGACAATAACAACAAGATTTATTTATTTATTTATTTTTTCTAAAAAGCCCCCCACCCGTGATTTTGCTGCACGCGCTTGGTGCATGCACGGTCACTTCCGCTGTCGTAACAAGTGCATGGTTGCACGGACCACAATTGGTCATCGGCTATCACTCGGATTTTTGGATGTTACTTTTCTTTATGTTGCAAGGTGAGTGCGTGAACACCGGTACGGTGGCATGCTCATAGAACTTTCGGATAATGATATAGTATTCTCACAGCAGCCCTCCAACTAGAACCCGGTCAAATCACTAAACAACACATAAGCTCATACTGCACCTCGCTTCCTGTTCCAATTAACCTGTCACCCAAGTTCTTTCCCCCCCTTTCGAGTGAAAACAAACTCGCACCTAACGCCCACAAGGCCCGGCATACACCAACCCAGGCGCCGGCGGTCCAAAGTGGTAATCCTCAATACCGAGTGGGCACATCGGCGTGACCAGGTCCCCGGGGATAGCATGTATGTTGACCAGGTGCTGGCAAATGCCAATGACCCACGCGCTGGCAACGCAATCGTGCCTCGCGTGGCACTTCCGGCAGCAGTCCTTTGCCGAGGAGGCCAAGAGGAGGTCGACTTTGTTGCCGCTGCCGTTGCCGTGGGTGTTGTAGGTTGTATCGCAGTTTCCACCTGTCACGGTTTGGGTCTGTGTGGCGGTCTATTTATTGATAATTAGTATGCTAGGAGAGAGAGAGGAAGGAGGTAGGTGAGGGGGGATTACGGCGGTGACGAGGATAGTGGCGGCAGCGGTCAAGGTAGGAATAGTCATGCAAGAGCAAGCACTCGAGATCCTCTCGGGGGGGTACTGCGAGACATAAGATGGCAAAGCGGGTGGTGGTCCATCACGACGTGCCAGGTGTTCCTCCCCTGCCGGGAGACCGAAGACGACGTCTTCCTCTGCTTGTCTCTTGTTGACGACGAGGGTGGCAGTGGTGGTGGTGGTGCTAGACAGATGCAATTCGATTTCAGCTATCAGTCAAATCAAACCCAATTGATTAGAGGGGGAGGGGGGAGACTTACACAGTCCCGGCGGTATAAGTAGTACTCGTAGTAATCGTGGGGACGTTGATATAGCTACTGCAGAAGGGAATAGCCTCGTTGAAGAAGCGTCTCAGGGCCCTGAGTACGTTATCGGCGTTGCATGCACCCGCAACTGGAGTGCCCTGGACCACAGTAGCAGCTGAGAGCGCCAATAGTGCGGAGATGAGTTTGTACTGCATTGTTGTTCTTACCTTTTTGCTTTGCTTCGCTTTCGTAATGAATTGACTGGAAGATTGGGAGACGGCTGATCCTGGGAAATCGAGTGAGTGAGGGATGGATTGGATGGGTAAAGGGGGGTATTTGTACTCTTTCCTGCTTTCTATACTCCCTTTAAACACAGCAGAGCGCGGAATAGCACATGCAAACACTCTGTATCTTCTAGGTACTGTGCTCCCCTCTAGTGTTGTCAGGTAGCCCTCTTCACCAGCTCAACCCCAACCTAGTCATTGGCCTCCGCCGCTGCCCCACGGCGCATCCCGTACCACCTCATTTCCCCCCGTCTCTCTCTCTTTGTCGCTCCCTTTTCCTATGATACCTTCTTCCTTTCTCATCAACTACTGTAGCTATCTAACCTAATCTTAGTTGCGCAATTGCCCCTCGGCCACTTTCACAAAAGAGCTTAAACCCAGAACCCCCACAGGTGCGCCTTAACTCAGGCCCTCCGCGAGCATAATCCCCCTAATTAGAAGCTTTCCACCTCCCCCTGTCACACAAACCTATCACGTACCGCACGCCACAATCTCATATGGTACTAAATAGTAATAAGCCCATGCAAGAACCCACACACTTTTGGCCTTTCCTTGGCTGGACATGGCATGTGTTTGGTGGTTGCGGGAGTGCTTGTTAACTTAAGCTATCGTATTAGTCTGCTCCTGCAGTGTGGGGGTTCGAAGTTCTCTGCACACTATAAGCGTGCAGTTAGATCTAACTGTCAAAACACTTGTGTCAGCCAGTGGTTGCAAGTACCAGGGGGGATGTCATCATACAGGGCGGGGTTATTTTGCAGGTTGGCCTAGGTTAGCTATTCGCTGACTCTCTGGTGGGTGCTCGAACCTTTCAGGGTACAGTAGGAACTGGGATGGTTGGGAATTAAGCTAGGACGTCCAGAACCCCCCCCTTTGGAATATGGGGAGAAAACACAAGGGAAGGATTCTCTTTCAGTTCTTAGCTAAGACAAATAAAATGGAAAATTCGACAGGCCTTACAAGGAGAAGCGACTCCAAGTCCTAGCGAGATTCTCAACCATTCAAGTCTTGAAGATGCAGTGTGGGTATCTCTTACCAACCAGCTCGGGAGAGGAAAGAGTCATGATTGGGCCACTTTTTATTATATAATGCGTGGCGGCTTCAAGCCTTCACGAGAATTTGCTTGCCATGCCTCGTGCTTATACCGCAACACAGTACTCGCCAATTCCGACAGCATCCGGAAAGCCAGGGGTTTCCTTGCCAATATTTCCGGGCACTTTTAGAACCGGTAAGTATCGGGATAATTTCAGCATATAAGTTACGGTGGCACAGTCTCCGGTGGTACAGTAAATTAAACAACGCCCACGGTCCACCACAAAGAAATATCAGCCATACAGCGCCCGAACCAGTAGTCAATACTAAGACAAGTCTAGGATACAGACACTTGGGTTTAATCCATACTACCCAAGCCACTCCAGGTCGGGAGGGGTAGACTATAGTGAGATCTGCCAAGAGCAAGTACCGGTATCGTACTATATTATCTGGCGAGAGGCGTCAGGTGCTGGTACCTCCAAATGAGATTTTTATTCTTGTTCCTGTCTTAGAGTTGCAATAAAACTCCACATCTTAACTCTTCATAACTAGGGCTAACCCTTCCGGAGCTCTGATTCTGACGCAACTGCAGGTTTCACCCTAGTTTCTCCCTGTTTAAACGTAAAAGTGTCTGTCGGTGTCTCGCCAGATAAATGTATCATACTACAAATACTCGAGTACAAGCAGCACGGGCTGTGCGACGTACTGCACCTTATGGGGACCCCGACCCACCCATATACCCACTCGCTCGTGGGCATAGAGTCAGCGGGTGCTCCCGTGCGGCGCCCCTGCGTGGATGGAGGGGCTATATGGCAGTCTAGCCTTTGCAAGCAAAACAGCGAGCGCAGCAAAATCTAGGTTCGGGTTAAGATGAAAAAGGTCTTTGTTTTTCTTCTTTTCAGTTCTCCAGTCTCGGTATGCGTGGAAGCGGAAGCCACAATCAAAATCCTCCTTGTTTGCCTTGTAGGAGGTGGATATCAGTAGGTGGGAGGTGGAGCAGTTGGGTGCCAATGTTCGCGATCCAGGTACAGGTGCAACACTTGCTGACTCCAAAAGTAGTTTAGGCCAAGGAAACGCCAAAGGTTTTCCGGGTACCTTTTAGGATCGGCAAGTATCATAATAAGGTTAACAGACGGTCCCGCCAAGCCGGGCAGATATACTCGTAGGAGTGAACCCCACCTCTGTGTTCGAAGCCTCCTAAACTAGTACTCGTACCATACTTACGCCATCACAACCATAACCTACCCACCCTAATTCGGGCCGGGCCCGAAAGACGGCACCCCCCCACCGCCCCTGCGCGAGGCGGCGGGGGTGGCAGTCGGTTGTTTTGTTCGCTTTGTGTGGTTGGATGAGGGAGGGCTTTGACTAACGTTCTTTAATATCATTCCTCTACGAGTATCATACGGTATAGACACTATACTTGCCTATTCCAATAGTCGGCGCCCCTAGGTGTCAAGCCTTACCAAGTTCTCCCCAATGGCTTTGGAATGGGGAGTACTGTACCATCCGTGCACTCCTTCGCTTTCGCTACCCCTGCGAACCCACCAATCTATTGCCGGCACCCGAGAACTTAATCCAACTTACCGGTACTTCAACCCTAACATATTGACCGAGGAGTGAGCAAGGTACCGGTATGGTGGCAACTGGGTTGTGGACCATTCAAATGGTGCCACCAAAAAAATCAAAAAAAAATCAAAAAGCGAGGGTTTTGAGCTACAGTTATAATTACCGGTACGGTACCGTACTGAACTACGGTACTCGAGCACTCGAGTAGACGGTGTCAATCTCCCGAGATCACGCCACACCACTACGATACCATACCCCACCACCACGATAACAGCCGCAGGAGAAACAACAAACAAAAAGCAGAAAAGGGGGGCGGCGAACAATAGACTTTTGCCAAAATCTTTTGGCGTCGTTCCCACCAATCTCACCGCATCACAAGCGGGTACCGGTAGGAAGTAAGCGAGTACAATCTTGGCACCAAAAAGAAATGTCACCTCCACCAGGTTTTCCATTAACAAAAAAAAAGAGAGAAAAAAAAAAGTTGCGATCTTTGTAACAAGCTAGGGGAGGAACGACGGCAGCGATTCCCGTCCTCCAAAAACTCTGGTGAGGGGGGGGGGGCATTCATACGGTAGGGAGTTTAGGGTTATGAATTTTTTATCAATAGTCATAAATTACTGATCCAGAGACATGAAATGAGGCTGGCGCACCTGGTTCTCATTAAAAAATCCCGTGCAAATGGGCTGTCCTTGGTGTGGCTTTTCAATCTTCCCCTTCGGGATTCGGGCTTTCGGATTTTGTGGAACAAAATCCTGTTGCCTAGCATTTGGCTATGTGAGTCTTTGGGTCGGGCTCTCTGCCAAAGAAGAATTACGATACTGTATTTTTTCTCTCACATTCTTCTTTGTTGCTGAACAGGTGCGTATTGAAAATTGGTGATTTGTATTGAAAGTCTGGGGCACTTTTCTTTTGTTGCTAAGCTTGTGCCTCCTCGTCTCACAAACGTACAAGTACTGCGCTCCATATGCCTCCGAGGTATAGTAGCGGTGGCTGGCTGAAATGTTGATGGCGGACTTGGCCTCCCTCTCGCCGGCTAGTTGGCGGAGTTTGGGGTTCCGGTGGTGATGAGGTGTTAGGGTAATGGGGTATGGGGTGGATGGAGAGCACGGGAGACATGCTCGAGCGGTACCTGCATAGACAACAAAGGAGGGGGTAGTTCGGGGGCGTAGGGGTAAAGAATGCCTATTTTGGGTGGATGGACGGGGAGGAAGGTTGGATCGATGGGATAGATCATGGTCGACGAGGGTGGGCACATAGATGATTCGCACGGGAGGTCTACGTTAGTGTGGTAGAGGTAAGATAAAAGCAGAGAACGCCACATTCCCAAACCCAGAGTTGAAGGAGCAGAAGAATAGAAAAATCAAGGAAACCCTCTATCATACAGTACAAATACCCACGACGGCGACGGGCAGACATCGTCTATCGTAAGTGAACATACTACTACCACATCTTCCTTAGGAGAGAAATAAGGTTGGAAATGAAAAACATGCAGGTAATGAAAGAGCTCAATGCAAACGCCTCCGGTCTACCCTGATCCTATTATTTAAGTACTTATTAGGCAGCTTCGTGAAACCCCGCTCCTCCACTGGCATGCTCATCCGGAAGCATATGTCGGGTTAGGTTCGCAACAACTGCGTTTCTGGGTTCCTCATTGAGGTCTCTTTGTCTCATAGCCTCGTACTCATTACCCTTTCTCGCGAGGCAGTCTGTAGCACGCGTTCACAATCCGTCAGTCAATGCATCAAATTCATTAATAAACGGGGCTAAAAAAATGGAAATTGGGAAAACCCCGTGGCGTCCATTTGTTTATCCGCGAGATAAACGGGAAAAAAGAAATGGGTACATTGGCTAAAACTTACCGGCAAACATCTCACCCCCCATAAGACTCCACAAGCTATCCCTCCCGCGCGTGGCGTTCTGTAGTGCTGCCCTAGCACTTTTCTCGGCCTGCTCGCTGACTACACCTGAAAAGAACCTGTGGCACATGAAGCTTAGCAAGATGAATGTCAACTGCTGATTCGTCGTTTGCGTAGCGAGCTGGAGGGCTAGGCTCAGATAGTTTTTTGTCTTGACAAGCTCGCCTCGTTCCGTGGCTTTGACAGCCATGTATGCTGCTTTCATGAGGTAGTTTTTCGTCGACATGCAGGGCTTCTCTACCGTAGTCATAAGATGCTCTGCTGCACGAGAGTCGCGCGGCCGGAGAATTATGATGGAGTTCAGCTTAGAGATTATTGATAGCTCTGAATCTGGAGATTGGACAGTCGTGTAGACTAGTTTGTAAAGCTCAAGGGCCTGATCCAATTGGTTTGTCCCCTGGGATATTACAGCTTGTAGGTAGGTGATGAGGGTTGGTAGGAGGGATCTCTGGGGTGGTAGCACCGAGAAGGCTTGTTGGAGGTTATTGAATCCCTAGCAAAGGGGGGGTGGGCGCGGTCAGTGTTACTGGGATATAAGCTTACTCGGGATCAAAAGGAGCAGTCACCTTAATAGCACCATCCCAATCTGTTCTTACGCAGAGGAGGAAAGTGTGATAGAGCATAACATGACACTTCAGCGTTTGCCTCCATGTAGACTTGTTCATAGCTCCCACAAGCGAGGTCGTGCCAGCGAGGTCTTCCTTCAATAACCCTGTGAAACCGTTAGAGCCCAAGAGCTGTGGTGGTGGTGGTGGTAAAAAAAAGTTGGAGGGAGAAGGAGCAAATAGTGATGCCTCGGCTCACGTTCTATTGATCTGAGGCCTTCTTGCAGATATTTCTCCCCGCGCCCCACTTCCTCGACATTTTTCTGGAACTTGCAGAGACCACTAATGAAGTATCCCAATACGAAAATATCCTCTTTGGTTAACCATTTGAACTTTAGTTTTTCTTCGGGCCTCCCAGGTCGCACGGGATTAATCAATATTTCAAATTCCCCACTGGACGTCCAAATCTGGGCCTTTGAACTATGGTCGAGCATTCCATGCAGTACCTTGACCTTCACCTCGCTTTCGCTATAGCGCCCGGCCATCAGTGAGCACATGATGTCCAACATTTGCCGCAAGATACCCAGTTGCTCCATCCCTTGCATACTTTCCAACTGTAAAGAATTCGCTCTTGCTAAGGCACGATTGGCCGCTTCAATTCCATCGGCTCCGGAAGAAACAGAAATCATTGTCTCCATTAAGCTTGCGAGTAGATAGATCCCGTGGTCATGGCGCGCGGCCGCAGTGCTTGATATCTTTTGGAGAGTGGTTATCGCACCTTGCTCATCGTGGAGTGGGGAATCCTCCATTAGGATATTGCAGCGTAAGAATCGGAAGGAATAGGTCCAGTGGACCATGTCGAGACTATGGTAGGCGTAACGTCAGTTGGATATCGGTAAAGGTGCCAGGGTATCCACATACGTTTCCGAGTCAGCGATACAGGAATTGAGCATTTTCAGAGAAGCTTTAGGAGTGGTTCGTAGCATGATGCGCGCAAGAAGATGTTGCATAGTGTATTTGATGTCGGTGAAATTTCCCTACGGGCACATTAATTTCCCGTTGTTCAGGTTGGTTCGGGGAATCACTACCCTCTGCGCTAGCATAATCTGCGAGGAAGAAAATGAAGAAAAATTAGCCGGTGAACCCCACGGTACGATTCGCATAAAGCCAGCATACTCCTTTGTTTAAAGCGTCTTCAGCTTCATCCCCATTCTCCGTCTCCTCGTGTAATATCCCAGCGTATCGTAGCCTGACCATGGCTTCTAATCTTGGTTGAAGTCGGCACTACCAAGTCAGCTAAATGGCCCTTCCACTCCGCTTCTCTCGCCACAAACTCCTACCTGCAAAGCCGCCTCTAAGGCTCTCAACCCCGTAGCAATCAATTTATAATAAGCCTTTGCATCCCCACCCCCCTTTGCCAAAGCTGCTTTGTACCCACTCGCATGCGCTGCCTCAAAGTACCCCTCGGCCATGGAAATCAAGGTCAAATGCGGATCCATCGAGTTAGACGGTGTGCTGGGGGTGTTGGGAGTATTGCTATTTGAGTGACTAGCAGACCAGCGATTGACCGGGATAGTGATTTCAAAGTTACTGTAGCGGTTTGTCGACGGCGGTGGTAGCTGGGGTCGTGTTGGGGTTGAGGCGGATTGCTGAGGACGACCTGGGGCGATCGGGGAGGGTGGGGGGTAAGGGTTTGAGCCATAGCCGTTGCTATTATTGCTGCCGCTGTAAGATGGCCCGGGGCCGCTGTTGTACCATCGGCCACCGTTGGGAGTTGCCATGATAAGGGCGTATAATGTTGCGGTCGAAGGAGCTGCGGAGGGTTCAACTTGAAGGCTAGAAGAAGGCGCCGTAGTCGGGTTAGGGTTGCGGATGGAAAGAGCTTGGGTCAACCCCCAGTTGGAAAAATTAAAGTTACCCGGTGGTCGCCAAGTGAGGCTAAATTTTAGGATATGATAAGCAGACGACAATCCTCGCAATGTCCTGACGTTGGCGAACCACAAATATCAGGAATACTACGAGTAGAGGGTTCGCGTTATAGGTATTTTTTTATCATTGACAATGCTAAGAATCATTTGCCCTTCGGGAGATGGCTCAGAAGGCGGGGAGTTGCCCAAAAGCTTTTGATACTTTGGCAGGGTCAATGGTGGATAGAATAGAGGCAATTACATTACAAAAGGCTGATGGATGGTATACCAAATATTGATTTCTACCTTTTTCTTTTGTTTTCATGACGGTGGGTTGATGGGGGAGTGTTTTTGTAATGGCTGAAGTTTTTCCTGTTCGCTGATGCGTGATTAATTTTGTTAACGCACAATATTAGTGCGAGAACCGGACCCTAAATACCCACAACTTCTTTAGAGGGTGCCATGTTCTATCATACTGCGATTGGTTCCGGGCGGGTCCGGATTAAAAGTTTAAGAGTCGGGTGTCGGGAAAGGTGGAATGTTCAATGGGGAAGGAAATAGAGGGAAAGAAGCAGCATGGACTGGGTACTTTGTCACTGCATTGGGCTCTTCCCGCTCTTCGCCCACTGAGAACTCGTCTATCTCACAAACATACCAAGAGCAGGATACAATACCACTAACCACTACCATCCTAACACTCTCGATATCTTCCCCACCAATAATAATGCCCTTCTGGCCTGCCTACCCAACCCCCCACCACTCCAACAACCCCATAATCTTGGAAACCAAAGCTAAACCCCTCCCCTTCCCCGTCTTCGCAACTTCCCTCCTAACCCCCTTTCGGGCAAACCCCCTCCTTTTCAACGGGCACTTACAAACCATCTGGACGGCTGTGAAATGGAATGACCCGCACACAATCTACTATGCCCGGCAGCGCTTACGAAACCCGGCTGACGGTGGGCACTTCGCTGTGGACTTTGTCGTGCCCGAGCCATCCCCCCCTGCTCCCGCCTCGACGGAGGGGGCAATAGGAGGAAAGCTACCGCCGCGAACGAGGGATATGACGGAGGAAGAAGCAGCAAAGTTAGGCTCTGATGACGATACACCGATGGTCATAGCACTGCACGGATTATCCGGCGGAAGCCATGAGTTGTACCTTCGCTCTGCGCTAGCGCCATTGACGAGGAAGGTTGAAGAGGGCGGGAGTGGGTTTGCTGCTTGTGTGGTTAATGCCAGGGGATGTGCGCTTTCGACGGTCACCACGGGGCAGCTGTTCAATGCCAGGTTTACAGAGGACCTTAGGCAGACGGTGAGGTATTTACAGGAGGTCTACCCGAGGCGGCCTTTGTATGCCCTAGGGTTCTCATTTGGGGCTAATATTTTGACTAATGTGAGTTCGTGATTCTCTAGGGGGTGGTGGGAGAGTATTGACTAATGATGGGAATTTGAGCAGTATATCGGTGAAGAAGGCGACAAGTGTGTTTTCAAAGCTGTAGCGTTATGCTCTAGTCCTTGGAATTTAGAAGTCGCGAGCAAGGCTCTACATAGAACTTACTTGGGGTCTGAGGTCTACTCTAAAGTTATGGGAGGGTCAGTATTTCCCGATCCCCCTTCCCATATAAACCCCAATCGCTCATAATTCTCTAGAAACCTGAGAAACCTTTTTGAAATCCACATTGACAACTTTTCCGGCGACCCCCGAATAGACGTTGATCTTGTCCGTCGTGGGAAATACATTTACGAGTTCGACCGGTATACCCGCCTCTTCCCTATCAGTCAATGATGTTTGCTAGGGCTAATATCGCAATTGCAGTGACTTCACTGCGCGAATATTCGGGTACGCTACTGTCGGGGCATACTACAGAGATGCGTCTTCAGTGGACAACCTTTTGAAAGCTCGCGTGCCGACGTTTATATTACATGCTCAGGACGATCCTGTGTGTCTTATTTCATACACATCTAGAAGATAGAAACTAACTTTACCAGGTTGCGGTGGACGAAGCAGTCCCATATGATGAGGTCAAGGCTAATCCGTACTGTTTCATGGCAACCACCCCTACTGGGGGTCACTTGTCATGGTTTGAATATGGAGGTGGTAGATGGTTTGCCAGAACTGTGCGTTCAATCACCCCCATCACCTCTGACAATATTGACACCATTCCAGGTCGTAGATTTCTTTACAACATTCGCAACAGAAGTGGTAGAAGTTAACTCCATGGGTGAAACGCCAAAACGATAGACCAGTACTCGTTCGTTCAGCGCACCTATATATATAGAATAAGTGGCATGTGAATAGACCAAAGATACCCAACGCCTTTTTAATTTCCCACTTTTTGAAAACAAAAACCCCAGTCATGCAATAGTATATTACAAGAGCATCCTATAAATGCCTTGCCTGTAGCATATATTAGAAGGCAAGACAGGAATTAAGCGAAAGTGACCATCTTCTTCCCTCCAGAGATCTTCTCCGACGGACTTTTCAGTGCCCCAGGGGCAGCCCCCGCAGACTTGCGCTTGCGCTTCTTCCTCACAGCATCCTTCGCACCCTCCTATGATCCCATCAGCCCAATTCTCATCCGACCGCGAGCAAAAGAAGACTTACCATTCGACTGCTCCTCTCCGCTTCCCTCTTCTCCTCCTCCTTCCTTTTCTCTTCGCGGATAGCCTCCAACTGCCTCTATGAATCCCCCCCGCTGAATCAGCATCCCTCTCCTCCAACGCACCAGGAAAGGGAATAACTCACCGCCCTCTCCAACTTCGATCTCTCTCGTCCCTCAACCCCATCGCTAACCCTATTCAAAATCCCCATCATCTTCTCCCGATCCTCGACGAAGACCTTCCCCTTCTTCCTCCCCTTCGGCTTGACTACACCAGCCGGGGTAATCATATTTAGCTTTGGCAATTCCTTCTCCAGCCTGGCGAGGAGCGCTTCGCGCTGTTTTTTAGAGTCCTTAGGCCTTTTACTGTTATTCTTCTTGCTGATGGCGACACCGGCGGTTGTGTGCGTTTTGGGGATGAATTTCTTTTTGGGCTGTTTGGCGGGAGTGGATTTTGATGATGGGGTGGCGGTGGTGGATTTGTTTGAGGCGGGTTTACGGGGGCGGGGGGGATTGGGGGCCATTGGTGGTCGCCGGCGGCAGCAGTGAGAGAGGGAAATTTTTGGTGGTGGTAGTGCTGGTGGTTGACGATTGATGTTGGTGATGATCGATGTTGGATACCGGAGCGAAGATGTGGAAAATTTGTGGCGTTAGTGGCAGGTGGGGGATGTACTTGTAACTTACGAGAAGGCGCTAACCTAGGCTAGGTTGCAACGGGCGAATGCATGGCTGCAACCAGGGCCAGCTTACTGGTGTCGCTGCACTGCGACTCCACCAACCGGATCGGCGAGTAACAAGTCCCCTGTTGCGGCGACCCGGGGTGTATACAGAGGTACGATATTTATCTATGATGGATTAGACTATGGCTTGCCGTAAGGGTTTCCGTCTCCCCGACGAGAAGCAAGGAGGCGTCGCACCACGAGCGCACACCGGGAGAGATATTAGGTACTCAGATTGTGAATAACCTAAAAGAGAGCTCGACGTATCAACCACAAGTACAACAAAATCAAACAATACCTTCGATGCCTAAGGGAGTGCTGGGTGCACCGATGCTTGTAAGATAATACCCTATGAACCGCATTTCGTAAGATTCCCCAAATTCCACCTTTCAAACAACGTCCATACCGCCAAACACTACTAGACTAACCTTCCAAGCGTTGGCTTACCAAACACCCCCTAAGGTGTACAACCCCCGATGGAGGGAGGCCGTTCGCTGAAAGAAAGTAGGCAGAAAGAGCCACAGGACTCCGAATAAGTTTAACAAAAAAGAGGATCTTGAAGCAATCCAAACACCCGACCAGAAATACCACATCCCCCACCAACTCCAGGCCCCGCCACCAGCATACCAAACTCCGAGTGACATCTAATGACCACCCCTCACGCGCCCACTCCCTAGGCCGATACTAACAACTCTAGCCCTTAAGGGCTCAGCTGAGGTAGGAAAAGCGTGAATTAATTAATCACTTCCAGCTATGGTAGTGTAGCCCTTCTTCCTCTTTTTGACCCTTTCGCCTCCATTGGGTGCTTATCATACCCTGCTCGTAAGCTATCACAGGTCCTGCCGGGCGGAACGTGAGTCGAGTGAACCGCCAATGCACAGCAAAAATCACCCAGAATGACAGCCAGGAAGGAAATAACATCCCGCGCATTTACAGGAGTAATTAGAAACCAACTATATATATTATTTGAGGCTTCCGGTCACGGTATCTGGCTGTTAAGAGTACTGGGGGGGGGGGGGGGGGGGGGGGGGGGGGGGGGGGGGGGGGGGGGGGGGGGGGGGGGGGGGGGGGGGC